>JAABUX010000308.1_pt1 | contig 83418 bp, 70 predicted proteins | sample 5561851 | NCBI WGS metagenome assembly JAABUX01 (sample SAMN10711883, study PRJNA513361) | rock metagenome | isolation source: Antarctica rocks | place: Antarctica: Victoria Land, Richard Nunatak red sandstone | collected 2016-01-03 | reverse complement strand
ACCGAGCGATCGTCTCGCGCCGATGACCGGTCTCCCGAGCGACTCGCCGCGTGCTCCAGCCCAGACGCAGCAGCCCTAAGATCGTTTCCTGTTCCTGCACGCTCAACTCGTTCATCCCGGCACTTTCCTGCCGAGCAGTTGCTCGAGTCGATAGCAGCCCTACTGGCCGGTTTTAAAGTGCCCACCGACCTCTGGCCGGTTTTGAAGTGCCCTCAGGTGGCCGGTTTTGGGTGCCCGCCGTGGGCTGACTTCCGCAAACGCGTGAGCAGCGCTCTCAGCGCACTCAGAGCTAAGTCCGACCCGGGCGCCTCGAAGCACCGCGCCGGCAAGAATGAGCTTGTGCGAGACGAGCACACCGGGCGCTACTACGACCCGGAAGCATGGACCCTACTTAACGTCTAAAATCGCGTCGCCGCACGCTAAAACGGCACGAACCCCGGCTTGCGCCGGAGTTCGCTTCTCACTGCCTTTGGTTGGTCTACTTCGATTTGACCCCGAGGAAACCGACCAAGGCACGCTGCCGCCTATTGCCGTTATCGGCAAAGGTGGCTCTAAGGTTAATCAACCCAATGAGTACACCCTCTGACCGAAATCGTGTTCGAAATCACGATGTCGGCACTTTTAACAACTCTTTTTGGTTCCTCACCTCTTCGCGCACCGCTAGTCGGCCGCTTGAGTTGCGCGTGGGCGATCGCGGCAGTAGCCGCCTTTGGCTCGCATCGCAAGGCGGAAGCCGCATTACAAACTCGGCGTGGAGCGTTCGATGAGCGACGATTTTAAGCGTGAGCGCGGCGTATATACAAAGGTGCAACGCGCAGGGGCTGAGTTAGCTGGAACAACGGACATCGAGCCGCAAGGCGGGGGCGTGTACATGTGCAGCGGGCACGTCGTAAATTTTTTAAGGCTTACCTACACCTGCAATGCGTTCCTAAAGTCGCGGCCACGCACTCGGTGCGCACACTGGTGGGCAGTCGCTTTCCATATTGATCCGCCTACGCAAGATGAATGTGATATTCCGGCACCAGAGATCGTTCCTGAAGCGACCGCCGTTGCTCTTCCAACGAAATCGCAATCTCTTCCAAGTGAGGACGACATCTCCGTTGCTCGCGACACGGTCGTTGGCGGCTATACGCGCCATAAGAATACCTACGACAAATACATGCGGGACACATCTATCCAAAAACTATTTTTCGTAAACCCATTCTTTCAGGAAGTCGGCGGACTTCTCGAGTGGCGCCAACAAGAGAAACGAGGACGTAAGCAGCTTCCGCTTGCTAATATCCTGTTCTTCAATTACGTGAGAACAGAATACAATTTATCGTTCCGAGGCGCCGAAGGTTTCATGCGCTTCTTAGCTCACGGTAGAATTGGTTTCATTGGCGACGATTATCCTGATTTTGCGCTTGCCAATAGGTTTGTATGCGATCCGGCTGCGACACCGGTACTACGTGATGCGGTTGCACTGCTGGCACAACCGTTCGCGGATATCGGCAAGCTTCGCCTTGCCGGCGATGGTACGGGCATGGGAACGAATGCATTCGACGATTGGCGGTGCGAAGGAAAGTATAAGCTTGTTCCCGCGCGGGAACGCGGAAGTGGTACAAAGCCCATGTCGTATGCGACGTAGACACACTCGCGACGTTCTCGGTACATGTCACTGACTCCGATGAAAGCGAAAAAACTGTCTTAACGCAACGCATCATACCGGAGCTTCAGGCTCGTAATTATGATATTGACCAATTCTTGTTAGACGGAGGATATAATTCGACACCGCTACGTGACAAGATCATCGAGGATCTCGACGCGATGCCCTTTATTCCGTACGCGCAGAACTCTAAAAACGCGATTCCGTCAAAATGGAGAAAGACGGTTAAGCACGCTGCTCTCCTTCGAGCGTTGCATAAACAATTTCAGGCTGACGAAGGAGCGGCGTTTAAAGCCTACTACCGCTACCGCGTCAAGGTCGAAAACCTGTTTTCCGCCATAAAGGAAAAGTACGGCGGATCGGTTCGATCGACGGAGGGTGCCGGAGCGGAGAATGAGATACTGCTAAAATTGTTGTGCCAGAACGTTCATCAGCTGCTTCTTGCTGTGGAGTGCTACGGACTCGACATCAGCGCGATAAGTAACGCGGGTCGGGCGGCGTAAGCCGCCTGCCTGCTGTATACGAAAGACTGGGAAACGGCGAAAGCCGTTTCTTATACGGTTTCATCTGTATAGTATACGGCTTTAGCCGTTTTAAATACGGGCAAGGTGTATCGAGATACAGGGCCTCCCTTCTGTATCTGATACTGGGCGTTACGCGGATCTTCGCGGATGACGTGCGCCGGTTCGCCGGCCGGAAGATTCGCACGCAGCGAGCGCCAGTGCTGTCCGTAATCGTCGGTTGTGTAGAGGTAGGGCGCAAAATCGCCACATAGGTGACGGTCGATCGCAACGTAAGCGCGGGCCGTCGAGACGTGGGACGGCTCGACGGTCTCGACGCGCCCGTATGGCGCGAGATCTGCGACCGAAACGTTTTGCCAATGCGTGCCGCCGTCGCGCGTCAGCTGTACGAGACCGTCGTCCGTTCCCACCCAGAGCTGGCGCGCGGCAAGCGGGGACGGCGCGATGTCGAGAATGGTGTCGTAAAATTCGGCACCCGAGACATCGGGATTAATCGATCCGCCTGCGACCTGTAAGTGGGCGGGATCGTCGAGCGTCAAGTCGCCGCTTATCCGACGCCAGTGTTTGCCGCGGTCGCGCGTCGCAAAGACGACGTTGCCGCCGAAGTAGGCAACACCCGGATCGCGCGGCGAGAACGCGACCGGAGCCTGCCAATCGAATCGATACGGGATACCGGCGAGCGCGCGGCCGTTCGTGTCTCGGACGTAAGGGGAGATGTCGACGTTCTCGCGCGTCTGCACATTGAAGATGCCGAGCTGTCCATTAAGTTCACTGACACCGACGTTCCAAATGGCGCCCGGCCGGTACGGCTCGGGCCAAGCCCACGACCCATCGCCGTTGTTGCCGACATCGTGCCAGGCTGCGGCGCGAATGCCGAGGAAATTCAGGCTATTCGAAGGACCGCAGAAAGCATCGTTATCCTGCAAGCCCCCGCACACGTCGTACGGATTGCGGTCGTCGAAACCGACGTGATAGATCTGAGCGATCGTAAGGTTGGCGCGCCAATCCCAGACCTGGCCGGCGTCGAGCGAGATCGGTGCGCCGCCGTCGTTCGCGTCGATCATGCGCCGGCCGTCTCGCGCGATCCAGACCCCATGGTGATCCCGATGAATCGCACCACGCAACTCGTGATAGGTCTTGCCGCCGTCGCGGGTTTCAATTAGATTCTCGGCACAGAAGTAAACGTGGTCGGGGTCCGTCGGATCGACCGAGAGACGAGAATTATAGAACGGCCGCTGGTTGAGTTCGGTATCGTTGCTGATTTTGTGCCACGTGTCTCCGCCGTCGTCCGAGCGCCATGCGATGCCCTGCGTCGATTGAATCAGCGCGTACACGCGCTCAGGGTCGCTCGGCGCGATGGCAACTCCGATACGACCCACGTCGCCCGGCGGCAGCCCGTGTCCGCTCAATTTCGCCCAGGTGATTCCGCCGTCGGTGGAACGCCATAAGCCGTCGCTCGGACCGCCGCTCGTGAAGGTCCACGGTACGCGCCGAAACTGCCACACGGCGGCAAAGACGAGCTTGCCCGCCGTATCCCAATCCATGTCGGCAACGCCGCTCGCCGGACCGACGTAGAGCGTCTGTCGCCACGAGCGACCGCCGTCCGTCGTACGGTAAACTCCGCGCGAACGCGAGTCGGCGAACGGATTACCGAGCGCGCCGGCAAGCGCGAGGTGCGGATCGTGCGCGTCGACCAAAATCTTCGAGATCGCATAAGATCGTTCGAGGCCCCGATGCTCCCAGCGATCGCCGCCGTCCTCGCTCACCCACACGCCGTCGCCATAGGAAGCGTCGTTGCGCGGTTTCGGCTCGCCGGTGCCGACCCACATGGTGCGCCGGTCGGGGGGCGCGATCGCGAGGGCTCCGATCGCACCAACCGTCTGCTTCGCCCAAACGTCGTCCCATGTCGCACCGCCATTGCGCGTGCGAAACACGCCGCCGCCCGCTGCACCGACGAGATACAGGTACGCGTCGAGATCGCAGCCGGCGACCGCGGAGACGCGTCCGCCGGCATTGGCGGGACCGATGTTGCGATATTCGAGCGCTGCGAAGGGGACGGCCGTCGGAGGTGGCGCGACCGTCCGCGGGGTCGTCTCGCCGGCGAGCGCGAGCGCGTTGATGACGCCGAGCGTGGAGAGACAGGCAACGACGGCGCGAGCGGCTCGAACGAGCAAAAGTATCAAGGGAGCCCCGCGCGTGCGCCGGGCGCAAGTGCGGCGTATGAAACGTTCAAAGCGGGAGAGGCTCGCACGAGCGTCGCGACGACGAGTACGAGCGCGCCGATGCATGGCCCGTCTCTGTCGGACCGCCCAACCTTGCGACGACGACCGTGTCCCGCATGCTCAGACGCGAAGTCTGACGTTGATGTACGCGCCGAACGGCTGCAACGTCGAACCCGAGAGGTCGTTGTACGAGCCGAAGTTCGGCTGATAGGGATAGCGCAGGAACGTTTGAACGTTGTCGCCGGGATTGTAGACGTTTCCGACCGGCGAGACGGAATTACTGAGCGGGCTGTAACTGCAAACTTGGCCACTGAGCAGATACGTAAACGCCGTTCGCTGGCCGCCGAAGCAGCGGTTGATCACATTGGTCAGCGTCGCGACGAGTTCAACGTTTTTGCTCGCTTCGTACGAAATTCTCACGTTGCCCAAGAGTTGGGCGGGTTCGCGGAACTCGCCGATCCCATCGAAGTGATTCGTGTACGGATCGGGGATTGCGTTCAGTTGACCGGCAGCGCCGCACGAGACGGCGTCGAACGCCGCGCCGCCTGGAGCGCCGTACGGATAGCGAGGATCTCTACCTACCGCGTGCGTTAAACCCGCGCACGTGGCCGCCGCCGGGTCGATACCGGGGTTCGTTTCGGGTGCGCCGTACCTGTTGCCGGCTTGAAACTGGAACGACGGCGTAATCGCAAAACGGTCGTGTTTGTAATTGAGAATCAACGTCGCAACGTAGGGATAGGCGAACGAGTTGACGCCCGTCCCGATGCCGGCGGGAAAAATCGTGTACGGCAGATACTTGGCATGCGGGTCGAGCAGCGGTTGGGGCGGCGCGTTCCAGTAGGGATTAGCGACGGCGCCGGGTGCGTTACACGCGACTGCGACGCCCGCGGCGTAACACGCTGAGGCGGCTGCGCCGTTCGTCGGCAGGACGAGCGCATTGCCCTTAACATCGACGCCGCCGCAGCGCTGGTCGGCCGAATGGTCGGCGCAGAAGGACGTGTAGGCATTGTACTGCACGATGCTGCCGTTGATCGGTGACACGATCGTACTGCCGTTCGGCAGCGTCGCAAACTGCACGTAACTATTCGTGTACGCAAACGAGAGTTGAGAGGCGAATCCGTTACGCGCGAAGTCGCCTTTAGTTGCCGCGAGCTCGAAGCCGCTCGAAGTTTGTTGCCCGATATTGAGGCCCGAGACGAGGCCGGCCTTGATGTTGAGATAAAAGTTTTCGACTTGGTCGTGCGTCTGCCGTAAGAACGGCGTGATCTTCAGCGAAACGTCGCTGTTTTTGAAGCGGTGCTCGAGCGAAAAGTCGGCATTGTACGAAATCGACGGGCGCACGGCGTGGCCGGGCCCCGTGAACCCGTACGAATAGAAGCTTGGCCCGAGCAAGTCCGGCAGATTTTGCTGCAACGCGTCGTACTGCTCGTAAGCGGCGCTGGGTTGCTCGTTGTATTTACCGTAGCTCGCACGCAATACGGTGTCCGGGTCAACGGTATACGTGACGCCGAGGCGTGGTTGGAGGATATCGTAGGTAAACTTGGCCGCATTATTCTGCAATGCGATCGGCTGGAAGTTCGGGCCCGCCGCGGAACACGGCGCGGAAATCGGGAGGGGGCAGCGACGTCTTGTCGACCAATTGCAAACTCTGCGTGTTGTAGCACGCGTCCTTGTTGTAGGCGTTGAACAGGAATGCGCGCGCCGGGCTGCCGCTCGTATCGGCGCCCGTGAAGCTGTATTGATCCAGCCGCAAACCGAGGTCGAACGCGAGCCGGTCGCTCGGCTTGTACTTATCGGTGATCGAGTAACCCGTGAAGACGGGCTTGACGGCATTGTTCGCGCCGTAGCTGCCGTTTTCGATCACGTAGAACCCGCACGGCGCGCTACCGCATGTCAAGCCGGCGGCGTTGGGAAGCGCCGGCGTGCATCCGGCCGGCACGCCGCGTGTCGCGCAGCCGATTCCGGAGAGCGTCGCAAAGGTGGGCGGCGCGCCGACGGTAAGCGTGGCTCCCCCGTTGCAGGTCGTCGGCATCGCGACGGCCCCGCCGTTCGGTGCGGCATAACACGTGCCGCTCGTGAGGTCGTTCGGGTTGACGAGAACCGCGAAGCTATCCGCGTTGCCATAGACCTGCGTATTGTTCTGACGCAGCGACGTCGATGCCGTGTATGAGCCCTGCAGGTCGAGCAGATGGTGCGCCGCAACCTGCGCTATGAAGCTCGCACTTACGCCGCGCGTGTGGGAGCTGACTTCGTAATCGCCCGAATCCAAACCCGTGTACGGCTGATACGATGAATTCGCACCGGTTGCGATGTAGTTCGAATAGTAGGTATATCCGTAGAGTCGCAGGTACGCAGCCGAACTAAAATTCTTCTGGTATTGCAGCTTTACGATGCTCTGGCCGTTGAGCTGCACGTCGCGGGCATCGAGCGGTATCGGACCGTCGAACGGCCGGTTGGGTGGTGACGATGGGAAAAGGTATGGTTTGACGAGCGACTGGTAATTGCGCGGCAGCAACGTCCCGAGCGCACCGTTGTATTGCCAGCTGTCGGCATAGTGTGCCGAGTTGGAGTTCAACGAATTTGTGGCGTTGTAAGCCGCAACGTTGCTCAGCCCTTCATCGAGCGCCGAGCTGAACAGGGCCGAATAGATCTGGTCGTTGTCGTACAACAGTTGCACGTCGTCTTTAATGCCGCCGGCCTTGTGCGGCACGCCGAAGTGCAGGTTGACGATCGTCGAGCGCGTCTTAACGTCGGAGACGGCGCCTTGATTTCCGCCGAAGGCATAGTTGCCCAGTGCGAAACCGGGCGTCCCGCCCGCGCCGAGCACCGGCTGTCCGTTTTGCAGACAGGCCGGCGGTGCACCGCCGGCCGGACACTGGAACAGGATGGGGCCGAACTCGTTTCCATACGATTGACCGTTGAACTGATCGATGTAACGGTGATCCTGATCGAATCCGCCCAGTGCGACGTAGTAGGAGAAGGTGCGCTGCTGATTTGCTCCCCCGACCTCGGCGTTGAGCGTATGGTAGAAGGCGGGGCTGCCGGCACCAAGGTCGAGGCGCCCGTAGGTTGGATATGAGCCGGATTTGATGACCTGATTGATCGAGCCGGCCAGGCCTTGCGCTTCGGAATCGGCCGGAGAGGCGCCCGTGTACACCTGAAGCTCCTGCTGCCCGAGTGCCGAGACGGATCCCGATGGAAAATTATCGAACCCGCGGTTGACGGGGATGCCGTCGAGCTCGTAACCGACCTCACCGCTATCGCCGCCGCGAATATGTACGGCCTCATTGTAGCCGGTCTGGTTGGCCGGCACGTAGGCGCCCGGAACGGTCGCGATCGCCGAATACGCGCTATTGAGGTTACCGCCGCCACCGAGCGACGCGACGCGATCTTGTTGCGCGCTGTTAACGGAATAAACGTCGGCCGTCGTACCGGGATTGACCAAACTTCCGGGTGTGCGCGCGCTGACGCGACCGATCGTCCGTAAGGCGCGTTTAAGTGAGAGCACTTGCGTTTGCTGCGCGTCCGCTGCGATATTGACACCGGCGACGAAGAGCGGATCGTACCCGCTCTTCTCGACCGAAACCGTATACGTGTCGGGCGCAAGCGAAACGAACGAATAACGTCCGCCGGCGTCGGTCGTTGCGGTCGCGTTCTGGGATGGACTGGAAATGCTGACTTTCGCCCCTGCGACGGGCGTGGCGCCTTCCAGCACTCGGCCACCCAGGCCCCCTGTGGTGCCGGCGACTAGCGCTTTCGGCCAAAGCGATGAAACGGCAAACAGAACGATCAGGATACGGACGCTAGACCGAAACGCCATCGTATGGACCTCGCTGTAACCGGACTTCATCGCTAGCCTTTTTTAGACGCTCAGTTGTTCCTCTATCCAACAGCGCAGAGAAGAAGCGACTTCAAATCTGCGTTTTGGGGCCGTCCCGTGCGGCGCCGAGCGTACCCCGCTGCCGGCGTTGCGCCGAGACGAACAGCGCGACGCCGCTTCCGACGGTGAGCATCGTCATGCCGATGATCTTTGCGAGCGTAAGAAGTTTATTCGGGTCGTCCGCCGCCGGGACGAATGCGAGGCCGATCGCCGACAGCGTCGTCGCGAGCCCAATGGCCGACGCGGCAGCGACGGTACGTCGCCCCCCGGGAATGCGCACGATTCCTAGGCGTGGCGCGACAGGATTCAACCGGATCGCCGACGCGAAAAGAAATAAGAACGGTAGCAGCGTTATGACGACCGTCGTGCTTACCAGACATCGTAAGCGCCCTTCACGGTCGTGCCGCCCTGGCCTAGAAAAATAAATACCGCAGCGATTCCCGATTGCACGAGAAGCGCCGTTACGGGAGAACCGTACCGCGGGTGAATGCGGCCGAAGCGTTCGGGAAGATACCGATCGACGCCGGCGACGAACGGGATACGCGCTGCGGCACCGAGCCATGCGCCCACGCTACCCAGGCAGCTGAGCGCGACCAGGACCGCGCCGACCGGCGTGAGCGCCGGCCAGCCGAGCCGCGTGGACGCCCGGGCGACCGTTTGCATCACCCCGGAGGACGCGTTGACGTCGCTCGGTGCGAGCACCGCGAGGACGCTCGCGGTGCCGAGCAGATAGATGGCCGCGATCGCAGGCGCCGCGATTCCGAGTCCGAGCGGGATCGAACGGCGCGGCTCCTTGATCTCGCCGGCCATGAACGAGATCGCCTCGGGGCCAACCCATGCGAAGGTGATGACCGACCAGAAAACCAGGTCCTTGAACGCGAAGGCCGGACGTATCGTCGCTGCGTCGATCCGCGTGGCGGGGCCGAATCGCAACCACGCAAGCGTTCCGAGTACCAGCAGCAGTAGCGTCGCCGTCCAACGGCTGATCGCACCGATGTTGTTGAGCCACTTGCCGACCCCGAGGCCGAGCACGTTGACGGTCGTGCCGATGATGAGACCCCCGAGCGCGACGGCGATGAAGAAGCCGGGCAACGTCGCGAGCGCGCCGCCGCTGTTGCCCGTGACGTAGAGCGCGTTGCCGGCGGCGAAATAGAGCAGCGCCGGAAAATACGGCAAGTTGCTCGTCCAGTACGTCCAGCCCGTGATGAAGCCGGCGAACGGGCCGAAAGCGCGCTTACTCCAAACGTACAAGCCGCCTTCTTCGGGATAGTGCGACGAGAGGTGCACGACGGCGATCGAGATCGGAACGAACATGGTGAGGCAGCCGATGATCCACACCGAGAGCGACGACGGTCCCGCTTCGGCTGCGGTCGTGATCCACTGCAAATTCGAGCCGGCGACGATAATGAAAAGTGCAACGTCGACGACGCCGAGACTTCGGTGCAGCCGGGCGATGGGAAGCGCGTCGCGCTCTAATCCGCGATCGAGGCGCCGCGGATGCTCCTTCACGCTATACGCTTCGACGCTGTGAAGCATCGGCCGGACGGCCCGTAACAGCCGAGGGTCAAAGTTGACCGTGACGGTCGAGCAGCCGTTCGACCGGCACGCTGCGACGATCGAACGGGGTGGAAAGTACGACTGCCGTCTTCGTACGCGCGATACCCTTCACGCTTTTGATGCGGGCGAGAAAATCATCTAGGTGGCCGGTCGACCGCGTAATGACCTGCGCCACGAACGACTCCTCGCCCGCGACGCTATACATGACGGTCACTTCGGGAAGCGCGGAGAGTTGCGCGTAAAACTGCTCGTACTCGATGTCCGGCAACGTATAGATGCTAACGAGCGCGACGAGTCCGAGGCCGATACGCGCGTAATCGACCTTTGCACCATAACCGAGGATGTAGCCGCGTTTCTCCAGCCGCTTGATGCGCTCGTGGACGGCGGGACGTTTGAGCCCTACGAGCGTACCGAGCTCGGCGAGGGTTGAGAGCGCGTTGTTTTGCAACGCGTCGATCAAGCATATGTCGAGGTCGTCGGTATCCGAGTCGGCCACAGCACAAGCCGTTCGGCTTCGAAGGAGGTGCTCCCGCGCGAGCGATTAGCGGATTCGCGTTGGAGCCGGGTGAATTATCGCGAATGTGTGCCTTCAGCAAAGCCGGGCTATCGGCGCCGACTACGACGCTCGAAGGTGAGTACTACACGTCGGATGCGGTGTTTGCGCGCGAGCGAGCGCGCATCTTCGCACGTTCGTGGTGTTGCGTCACGCGCGAGGAAGCGCTTTCGCAACCGGGTGATTTCGTGCTCGTCGATGTCGCCGGGGAGAGCCTCATCGTCACGCGTGACCGGGGCGGCAACGTGCGGGCATTTTTTAACGTATGCCGGCACCGCGGCACGCGGCTTTGCCAAGCTTCGGCCGGCCACTTTAACGGTTCGATTCAATGTCCGTATCATGCCTGGACGTACGGCCTCGACGGGACGTTGCTCGCTGCGCGCAACATGCACGATGTAGCCGGCTTCTCGCGCAGCGATTATCCTTTGCGCGAAGCGAGCGTTGCGACGTTCGCGGGTTTCGTGTTCGTACATCTCGAGCCGAGTCCCGAACCCTTCGCAGACTCGTACGCGCAGGTCATGGCACGCTTCGCGCCTTGGAATATCGGCGGCCTCCGCACGATACGCGAGATTTCCTACGATCTAGCTTGTAATTGGAAACTCGTCTTCCAAAATTATTCGGAGTGTTACCACTGCCCGCTCATCCACCCGCAGCTCGATAAACTCTCGCCCTCCGATAGCGGCCGCAACGATCTCTGCGAAGGGCCGATTCTGGGAGGCTTCTCCGAACTACGTCATAGCGGCTCGAGCTTGACGACGAGCGGCGTCACATCGCGGCCGCCGCTCGGAGGCGTGGCAGGCGACGATCTTGCTCGCGTCTATTACTATACGCTCTTTCCGACGGCACTTCTAAGCCTCCATCCTGACTATGTGATGGTGCACTATATAACGCCGCTCGCGGCCGGACGCACGCATGTCGTCTGCGCGTGGCTCTTCGATCCGCTTACGGCTGCGCGAGGGGACTTCGATCCGAGCGACGCTGTTGAGTTTTGGCATCTCACGAATCGGCAAGACTGGCACGTCAGCGAGTTGTCGCAGCTCGGCGTTTCCTCGCGCGCATACACTCCGGGGCCCTATAGCCAGGCCGAAGGGCTTCTTGCGGCGTTCGACCGTCACTACCACGCGCGGCTCGGCGCAACGTAGCAGAACGCGTCTCGCTATCGAACGATCCGGCACTTGACGGGCAAACGTCGAGCGACGGTGCAGGCTTTGAAATCGATCGACCGATTCTGCGCATGGCCGCGCCCCCCAAAAGCTACATGGCGTGAACCCGCGTCGCGCTACTTCGTTTTGAGAATCTCGCGGGCCGCGTTCCAGCCCGCGGCGCCCATGACGCCGCCGCCCGGATGCGCAGCCGCGCCACAGAGAAATAGGTTCTTGATGGGAGTCTTATAGCCCGCAAATCCGGGTGCGGGCCGGAGCATGAAGAGGTTGTTCAGACTCATATTTCCCTGAAAGATGTTGCCGCCTGTTAAGTTAAATGTGCGCTCGAGGTCGGCCGGGCTCAATATTTGCCGCGCGCTAACCGACGCCTTAAATCCGGGCGCGTATCGCTCGACCATGTCGAAGCAGCGATCCGCGAACACATCGTTCGCCGCCGCGTCCCACGGGGCGCCCCCGGCCAGCGCGTACGGTGCGTATTGACAGAACATCGACATGAGATGTTTGCCAGGTGGTGCGACCGTATCGTCGACTGCCGACGGGATCGTGCATTCGACGACGGGTTCCCGTGACGGGAATCCGTATTTTGCATCGTCGTACGCGCGCTCGATAAAGTCTTGCGTGGGACACAGGTGAATCGTGCCTCGGTGCTGCGGTCCGGGCTGCGACCCGGGCAGCGCCGTAAAATTCGGCACCGCATCGAGCGCGACGTTAATCTTCGCGGACGCGCTCGAATAATCGATTCGACCGATCTCCGCGAGAAAGTCCGGGGGTAGCACGGCCGGATCGATGAAACGCTCGAACGTCAAGCGGCAATCGGCGTTGCTGACGACCTTGCGTGCCCGAAATTCATCACCATTCGCGAGCGCAACGCCGACGGCGGCGCCGTTTTTCAAGACGATCTTCGCAACTTCGGCTTCCGTGCGGATCTCCGCGCCGTGCGCCATGGCCGATTTTGCGAGAGCTTGGGTGAGGCCGCCCATGCCGCCACGGACGTAACTCCAAACGCCCTTCTTTCCGTTCGTCTCGCCCATGACATGATGGAACAAGACGTACGCCGTGCCGGGCATCGACGGTGCCGCGAAGGCGCCGATGATCGCATCGGTCGCGAGCGTCGCCTTGAGCTCTTCGGACTCGAACCAACGATCGAGGATAGGCCGGGCTGCCCCGGTGAGGATCTCGACCGCTTCCCCCATCGCGCCGCCTAATTTTTTTATATCGAGTCCCAGCTTTGCCATTTGCAACAGATCCGCGAGGCCGGGGCGCTCGACGTTAGGAGGTGTCTGGATGAGCGTCGGTTCGAGCACGGACGCCACTCGCTCCAGCATCTGCTCGTATTTAAGATAATTTTTCGCATCGCTGCGGCTGAATTTGGAGATTTCGCGCTCGTTCGCGCCGTGCTCGCCGCCAAGCAAGAGATAGCGCGCGTCGGGAAAGGGCGAGAACGAAGCCGGGTTGCGCTCGAGTACTTCGAATCCGTAATCGCGCAATTTGAGATCGCGGATGATCTCGGGGCGAAAGAGGCTGTTGACGTACGCTGCGGTCGATACTTTGTAACCCGGAAATATGTTGGTTTCCGTCACGCTCGCGCCGCCGACGATGTAACGGCGCTCGAGCACGAGCACTTTCCATTTCGCACGTGCCAAATATGCGGCCGTTACGAGGCCGTTATGGCCTGCCCCGATGATGATTGCATCGTATTTCGTCACCGCGCAAACCGGCAAGCGGTGAATTCCCGAGCATTACGACAACGAATGCGCCGCTTTTCCGGACGCCGCCATTCAAGACGTCGCATGCAGCTCGCTCCTGACGAATGAATCGATGATCGCGTCGATAGACGCGTCCGCGGCGAAACCCATGTCACGCGCGCGCTCGGCCCGAACGCCGCCGGGCCAGCCGCTTACGATCTTCGCAATCGCCGGATCGGGCGCGACGGTAATGCGGCGCACTGCGGCTTCACCCCCGGCGCGGCGGACGCCATCGATTATTTCCGCGACCGAAACGGAGACTGCCGGTAGCAATAGCGAACGCTGAGGGCCGAACGCTTTCGCGGGAAGATCTGCTGCCACACTGATGCAGTCGAGTAAACGGCGTACGGACATCACGGCCATCACGGTATCTTCGGTGACCGGACACAACGCTTCACGTCCGGCGAGCGGATCGCGGATAATGGTCGAAGAGAAAGTCGACGCAGCAAGATTGGCTTCGGGTCGCACCAAGATCGTCGGAAAGCGCAGTGCGCGTCCGTCAAGGTAGCCTTTGCGGCTGTAATCGCTAACGAGCAATTCGCCGCAGGCTTTGTGCATACCGTAGGACGTCTGGGGATACAGCGGCGTCGCATCGTCGATGATAGGTGGTTGGTCTGTGCCGTAGACGGCGAGCGAACTCGAGTAAATGAGCCGCGTGGGTGTTGGAAGCCGTCGGCACGCTTCGAGGACGTTGCGCGTGCCGTCGAGATTCACACGCATTCCCAAGTCGAAGTCCGCCTCTGCGCCGGAGCTGACGATCGCCCCGAAATGAAAGACGCACGCCGTCCCGGCGGGAACGGCGCGTGCGACGGCGCTCGCGTCCCCGACATCGCCGACGATCTGTTCGACGCGCGGATTGCGCGCGACGTCGTCGTCGATCCGTTTGATGTCGAACAGCGTAAGCTTATCGAGCGGGGCACGCGTGCCGTCCGCGCACGTGACGTAACCGTGTTCGAGCAGCCGTTGCGCGAGCCGGCGCCCGATAAATCCTGCGCCGCCGGTCATTACAACTCTCAGCGTCTCGACCTCACTTTCTGTCTCTGCGTTATCAAAGCTGCGCCTGCGGTCGCCGTTTACGCCGTTGTCGCCACCGGAGCGTGCGCGCCGATGGCAGCAACGATGTCGGGCCAGCACTTTTCCGGCAGCGCGTGACCCATCCCCTCGATTAATTTTAAAGTCGCTCCTGGAACGGTATGCGCCAAGTCGCGTCCGTGCGAAGGAGGAATAAGTGGATCGCTCAGGCCGTGGATAACGAGCGTCCGCGAGCGCACGTCACGCAACTTGGACTTACGATTGCCGGAAGCCAGGATCGCCCCGAATTGCCGCGCGGCGCCGGCCGGATGAATCCCGCGTTCGTAGCAAAGTTCACCTTGGTGCCGCGTGCGGGCGGGATCTATCGCGTACCCGCGGCCCGAAAGCGCGGTCCAGAACGTCGCGTAGTATGTGAGGTACGCCTCTTTGTCGCGCGGCGGCTTTGCCATCAGCGATCGGAATGCGGCGATGGTCGGCAGCGCGAGATTAGGATCGCCGCTCGACGCCATGATCATCGTGATCGTGCGAAACCGCTCGGGAGTGAGAATCGCAAGCTCTTGCACGATCGCGCCGCCCATCGATGCTCCGACGACGTCGACCTTGTCCAACCCGAGCGCATCGATAAACGCAATCGTGTCCCGCGCCATATCGACGAGCGTGTACGGCGCGCTGTACTTGCGGCGCAAAAATTGCGCGAGGAAGCCGAGCGTTAGATTCGGCGTCGGGAGATGGTCCAGGTAACTCGATCGACCGATGTCGCGATTGTCGAAGCGAACGACGTACCGCCCCTGCGCGGCCAGCAGCGCGCAGAAATCGTCATCCCATAGAACGAGTTGCGCTGCCAGTCCCATGATGAGAACAAGTGGCGGGTCGGCGGCGTCTCCGAAGCTATCGTAACAGAATCTGAGGTTGCCTGCGTCGATGAAGCGTTCTTCGCTATGAGAGACGGGGAGGTTCGGCACGCGCCTGACTCCGCCGCGGCAGCGCGTGCGACCTGGTGGTGACGAGCCGCTTACCTCCGAGCGGCTCTTATCGCACGTTGGCCGGCGGCTTCGTTACTGTAGCGGGAGCGGCAGCTTGTCGGCGTCCGGCGCTGCGGCGGCCGGCGCGCCGTCTAACGATGTGCGAGTGCCTCCATGAGGAGCCAAACGCCGAGGCCGCAAAATGCGAGGCCGGCCGCGATACCGGCCGAGCGGGATGCCCTCCGTCCGAGCGCTTCGCCGATGCGGCGCCCGATCGCGATGCCTCCGGCCGTCGCGAGCGACGTTTGGATAGCGATTGCTACCAGCAGCGTAGCGATCGGTAAACGCGTCGTCCCGAGCGGAAAGCCGACCGCCAACTCATCCATCGAGATAGCGAAACCGGCTGCCGCCGCCGTGCGTAACGAGCCGAATGAGAGAGCTTCGGATTCGTCTTCGTCCGCCAGCGTTTCCCGAACCGTATAGGCTCCGACGCCGATAAGTACCAGGCTGCCCGCGATTTGGGCGATTACGGCGAAACGAGCGCCGGCAAAGCGGCCGAGGGCGATTCCGACGATGGGCATGAGCGTCTCGAAAACGGTAAAGACGACTGCGGGTCGAAAGGGCGCCATCCCGCGCACGCCGAGCGCAATTGCGACCGCCAGCGTATCGAGCCCGAGCGGAATGACGAATGCAACGATCTGCGCGAGCATGCCCGAAGGTTTCCGCCCGGTCCGCCTAAACCCGGCCTTAGGCAACTACACGCTGGCAGCCGTTGAGGGGGTTGTGCGCCGATCGCCCGGGCTGCGCTCGCCCGGGTCATCCATCCGCCGCAGCGCGGGATGAAATGCTGCGCCGGCAATTGCGCGCGCATCGCACGGGCGCCCGAGGCCGAATCCCTGTAGCGCGAGCCGGTCCGTTAAGCCGTGCTCGCCCGCGAGGTCGCCGCAGAGCCGGATGTGTTCGCGCGTCTCGACGCCTTCGACCACGACGTTACACCCGAGGCCCTTGGCGATCAACATGATCCCGCTGACGATGGCGCGACTCTTCGGATCGTTGCCGAGCGTTGCGAGCAACGATTTGTCGATTTTTATGGTGTCCAGCGGCATCGTTACGAGGATGGCCAAGCCCGCATTGCCGCTACCGGTGTCGTCGAGGGCGACGCGAAAGCCGCGGGCGCGTAAGTCGGAGACGCGTTCGAGCGCTTCGGGCGCGACACTGGTGTGCTCGGTGACCTCGACGACGATACGTTCCGGCGCGATCTTCGTAACGCTGCTAAGCTCTGCGAGGGCCACAGCGGCCGTGTCGCCGTGCAAGAGGGTCGCCGGCGAAATGTTCACGTGCAGCAGGCCTGGGAATTCTGCCGGTACGTGCGCGCCGATGCTCGCGATGCAGCGCGCATCGAGCTCGTGCGCGCGGTCGAGCCGTTCCGCGACGGCGAAAGCTTCGAGCGGCGATGTGAAATCACCGGAGAAGCGCGCTAGAGCTTCGTAGCCGAGCAGCGCGCCACCGTCGTACGCCCAGATCGCTTGGAAAACGATGTCGCACGCAGCGGGACTCGCGAGTATGCGATCGAGCACCACGCGACGCGCGCCCAGACTCGTCGACGTCTCGAGCAGCTGGGCATCGAAGGCAATGATTTTGTTGCGACCGCGATGCTTAGCTTCGTAGAGCGCAACGTCTGCGTGCTCGTGGAGTGCCGCCACCTCCGTCTCGCCGTCGCCGGCACTCGCGACACCGATACTGAGCGTATTGCCGTAAAGGCGCGACGCGCTTCGCTGTTGCATGCGCCGCAGGTCCTCGAGCACGCCGCTCGGTGCGACGTCGCTGAAGAGAACGGCAAACTCATCGCCGCCGATGCGGTACGCGCACGCCGCGGGCGGCAGTTCGCGCAGTACCGCACCGAGTTCGCGCAAGACGTTATCACCATGCAAGTGTCCGAATCGATCGTTAGCCTGCTTGAAGTGATCGACGTCGATCAGCGCGAGATGGCACGACGCGCTCGGGCCGAGCGCCGCCCGGCTCGCAAGCTTCGCCTCGAACGCGCGCGAATTTCCGAGGCCGGTTAAAGCGTCGTCGAAGGCAGCCCGTTCGAGCCGTGTAACCTGTGTGGCGAGAAGCTCGTCCGTCTTGCGGCGATACTCGCTGATTACGAACCCGAAGGCAACGATCGCGAGCAATCCGAACGCTGCCAGCGTCGGGAATGCCGTTGCGACGAAGCGTTGCGTCTGTTCGAGTCGAGCCAGTGAGAGAAACGCCGAACGATTGTAGATCGTTTCCTCGGCTACCGCGATGTGCTCGACGAGGTCGTAGGTCGGATCGATCTTATTGTGGATCTCGTCGACGCGTCTTTCGTTACCCGCATCGACCGCGCGAAACATCATGCCCATAGCCGCGACATATTTCGCGTTCGCGGCGAGCAATGTGTCGATCTTAGCGTTATCCTGCACGGTCGAGATCGGGCGCAACCGTAGAACGGTGCGGATAAAGAGCGCAACGATTTTCGAATGGTAGTATCCGTCGTGCCGAAGTCGTTCGATGCGATACTTCCGTTCGAGCGTCTCTTCCTCGGCGATCCAGAAGCGGGTCTGTTTCCAGCCATCGCTCAGGGTGACCAGGCGCTTCGTTCGATCGATTCCTTGCAGCGTATGGAACGTCGACCAGACGCCAAGCGCCGTAATGCCGACGCCGAACACGATGACACCGACCCATGCGAAACGGCTGAAAAGGCGCGTGCGCGATGTCACGTAACGAGAGGCTCCGAAGCGAAGTGGCGCACAAGCTACGCCCTCTGAGTCCTTCGGCATCCGAATGGCTCGGGAAGAGTCCGGTCGAGCAAAAGCACGCGTAAAGGTGACGCCGAGCATACCTTGCCTTCGCCGAACCACGCCGCGTACCCGAGCAACAAGACAGTAGTTCTTGCGTGTTCGTTAAGATCTACGGAGGAACGTTCGAAGATATTCGATCCGGCTTCTTTAATGCCGACAGTTCCCGTATGGGACCTCTTTGGAGCATGTGTTGCCCGAAGGTTAGCGCGCATACGCTGGTTGTTTGCGGCGGTCATGTTGTTGACTGCGCTCGTATTCACCGCGCCCGCGTCGCCGTGACGCGATCGCGCGAATGTGGGCCGCCCTTCCGAGCCATCCGGCGATTGCGATGTTACAAGACGTAACCGATCGCAAGGGAAGCGAACTGCGGCGCGAGTACGAGGCAAATCACGATGCGTTGACGGGTCTCGCCAATCGCGCCTACTTCATGCGCACGCTCGCACAGTTGCAGCTCGATATACGGCAACATGTGCGCGGCAGCCCGCGAAGCTCAAATGACGCGGTCATTCAGCGCTTCGCGGCGCCTCGCGGGCACGAAACAGCGTCACCACTTTGTGTAAACCCATATCGGAGACACACCACTAGTCGTCCTCCTCTCGGGGTCTCAAAGGTGCGAGATAGGCAACGCTTCATCGCGGCCATGCACGAGCGGATGGCTGCGCGGAGCGTTTATTTGGGCCAGGAATTACGGATTTCGGTTAGTATCGGTTGCGCGGCAGACATGGATAACGAAGATATGCTGCAATGTATAAAGCAAAACGCTTATGGGGTTCGTGCCGTAGCAGAGCGGCGGCGTGCTCGCAGGGGCTCTCCTCTCAGATCGCCATAGCTGGAGCCGGGATGTCCGGCGACCGTACGTAGTCGGCGCCCAACTGCATGAAGAGTTCGCGTTCCGGGATGGGCGTCGGTAGAGTGAGCGGGACGCCTGCGAGCATGCGCGTAGCAAGATCCATCCACGGCGCCCCTAGCGCGCCAGTGACATCCATCTCGAAGACGGTCTGCGCGGTCAGCCGCGATTTACGTACGCCGTCGTTTTCCGGAATGCAGAGCAAGCACGTCGAATTGATACGCTGCGCGAAGGGCCCGACCAGTTCGGCGTTGGATGCGCGGTTCGCGACCAGACCGGCGAGCAGACCGCCACCCGTCTTCTGCTTGATGCCGATCGCGGTCGCAATCCGGTTGGCGGCGAAGATCGAATCGAAGTCGTTGGTCGCGACGATGATGACTTGCTCGGAATGCTGCAACGGCGCCGAGAAGCCGCCGCAGACGACATCGCCGAGCACGTCGAAGACCATCACGTCATAACTTTTGTAAACGCCGAATTTCTCCAACAGCTTGACGGTCTCGCCGACGACGTACCCGCCGCAACCCGCTCCGGCCGGCGGTCCACCCGCTTCAACGCAATCGACGCCGAATTTGCCGGCCACGATAATCTCGTCGCGTTCGATCTCTTCGGCCTTGAATTTGTAGCTCGAGAGCACCTCGACGACGGTCGGGATCAGCGAACCCGTTAGCGTGAACGTGGAGTCGTGCTTCGGATCGCAACCCACCTGGATCGTCCGCTTACCGAGCCGCCCGAACGCCGCCGAAAGATTCGACGAAAACGTACTCTTGCCGATTCCGCCTTTGCCGTAGACCGCGATTTTAAGCATGTGCACTCCCCGCAAGTTGCTGCTCCACGCTACGTCTCCGAGTAGCCTGCGGCCGTGACCCGACTCACGGGGTCGCGCCGGAGCGCGGGCGAAAGCGAGCGCCGGTGGTGGTCACGATTTCGCGCGAGTATGGTGCAGGCGGCATTGCGGTCGCGGACGGCGTGGCAATTGCTCTCGGCTACGAGCTCTTCGACGACGAAAGCCTGTCTCGGGCGGTCGCCGCTCGCCTCGGTACGTCGCCCGCCGCCATCTCCGACCGGGCGACGAAGGCGCCCCTCGGAGAACGCATCCTCGAACAACTCGGCACGGGAATGCTCGACACGCCCTCCCCGGCAACGCCGCGGCTGCCGGGAGACTTCGATGAAGATGTGCGGCGCGAAATCGAGCGCACGATTCGCGACCGCGCCGGTGCGGGCCGGGCGGTCATCCTCGGGCGGAACGCCGGCATCGTGCTCGGCGCGCAGCCGGGAGTCCTGCGCGTCTTTCTCATTGCCGAGCGCGGCTGGCGGGTCGAACGCCTGAGCGAGTACTTCGGCCAATCGCGCGAGCGAGCGCTGGCGGATCTGGCTCGCGTCGACGGCGCGCGGAAAAAATTCGCAAAAGACCGTTACGAGCTTAGCTGGGGCGACCCGCATCTATACGACCTGGTGCTCGACGTTTCTCGCCTGGGCATCTCGGGCGCGGTAGCGCTCGTCGTCGCGGCCGTGCGCGCTTGGGAGCGTTCGTGACGACCGTTCGGCCGGGACCCCCGCTAGAGCAGCCCGTTCCGGCGCGGCGGTCGAGCCTCCTGGAGCCATTCCGGTACCGCGATTTCCGGCTACTATGGAGCGGTCTGCTCGTCGCCAATCTCGGCACGTGGATGCAATTGACGTCGCTCGGGTATCTGGTCGTAGCGCTGGCGGGTTCCGCTCGTCTCGCCTCGCTCGACGTCGGCATTCTCGGTGCGTCGTCGGCGGGGCCGGTATTGCTCCTATCTCCGCTAGCGGGGGTGGTGGCCGACCGCTATCCGCGCCGTCGGGTGCTCTTCATCACCAATAGCATTGAAGTGTTGCTCGCGCTTGCGCTCGGACTCCTGACGACGACCCACCGCATTGCGCTTTGGGAGATTTACATCATCGGCGGGTTGCGCTCGACCGGGCAGGCCTTCGACGCGCCGGCGCGTCAAAGCTGGGTTCCGCTGCTCGTTCCGCGTGAGAAACTCGGTAACGCGATCGGACTTAATTCACTCGCGTTCAACGCGCCGAGCGTCATCGGACCGCCGATCGCGGGCCTGCTTATTCTTTCGGTCGGCATCGCAACGTCGTTCTACATTAACGCCATCTTGACGCTCGCAGTCGTCGTCGCTCTCGTCTTCATGCAACCGGCGTTGCCGAGTTCGACGAAACGCGAAGGCGTCTTCGCGTCGATCGTAGCGGGACTAGGTTTTCTCGCGCGGCATCGCGTTCTGCGTTCCGTGTTGCTTATGCTCGTCGTCGTATGCTTGCTCGTTCGGCCCTACGCGCAACTGCTGCCGGCATATGCGGCGCACGTCGTCCACGTCGATGCGCGCGGTCTCGGTTTGCTCTTAGCCGCGAGCGGCTGCGGGGCAATCGCGGGCTCGTTGTTGACGGCAGTGGTACAAGAACGCCGCGGCGTCGTTTGGTTTGCGAGCGCCGCGCTCATGTCGCTCGGAACGATCGTGCTCGGCTCTATCCACGTCTTCGCGATCGCGCTTGCAGTGCTGGTCGTTATCGGGCTCGCGGTGCTCTCGTTTGCGGGAAGTTCGAACGTCCTGTTGCAGTCGCTGTCGCCGGGCGACATGCGAGGTCGTTCGATTTCGGTTTTCTCGATGATCATTCTGGGCGGAATTCCGGCCGGCTCGCTGTTGCTCGGATCGCTCGCGACGGTGGTTGGTTTGCAGGCGAGCCTGATTCTCGGAGGCTCGCTCGCGCTTGCGATCGCCCTCCTCATCTGGTGCACCAATCCGGAGTTGCGCCGCGTGTGAGATTGCGGCTCGGGGCGCTCGACGGCTTACGCGGCATCGCGATCGCGCTCGTCGTCTGGTTCCACGTTTGGCAGATTACCTGGCTACGCGCCGACATACCGCTCAGCGGCGGCCGCATCAATTTTAACGCGCTACCCGAAGCCGGCTTTCTCGGCGTCGACCTCTTCTTTTTTATTAGCGGTTTCTGTCTATTCATGCCCTACGCAAGCGCCATGGCCGAGCGGAGCGCGCCGCCAGGGCTCGGCGCATTCATCTACCGCCGCGCGCTCAAGATCGTGCCGTCGTACCTGGTCGCAATTTTCGGCATGACCGCGCTCGGCATGGCGCACTTCGGCTCGCTCGGGGAAGCTTCGCGCGAACTCGCGCTCCATCTGCTCTTCGTTCACCCGTGGTTTCCCCAAAGCTACGGCTCGATCAACGGCGTCCTGTGGTCGATCGGCGTCGAGGTTCAGTTCTACGTCGTCTTCCCGGCGCTCGCGTGGTGCGCGATGCGTCGTCCGTTCGCAACGTTCGCCGGGCTCGCATCGATCGCTAATCTCTATCGCTACTTCGTACGCGACGCTTCCGACGCGACGCATCTCGTCAATCAGCTGCCTGGCACGCTCGATCTTTTCGGCGCGGGTATGCTCGCCGCGTACGGTCATCGCATGTTTGCGGCGCAATCGCAAACGGTCCGGCTGCGCAGCGCATGGACGTTCGTTTCCGTCGCCGGGTTCGTCTTGTGCGCCGTCGTACTCGACGGAGCGTTCGCGGCGCGGCTCTTTCCGTTTTGGCCGTACCGTTGGCTCGCGTTCGGGCGACCACTGCTGACGCTCGCCCTACCCTTGGCCACGGTAGGAGCGCTCTTGGCGTGGCCCGCTTGGCAGCGGCTTCTCGCCAATCCCGGGCTCGTCTTTCTTTCGCTCGTATCCTATAATCTTTACCTATGGCACGCGGCGGTCGTGCACGCGCTCTTCGACGCGCACGTACCGGCGTGGCGCGGTTCCGATCCGCACGGCGATCCCGTTTGGGCACTGGCGTTCACATTCGCGGCTTTTGCAGCCGCACTCGCCGTCGCGAGCGTCTTCACATTCGCGCTCGAACGGCCGCTCTTGCGCATGCGGCCTTTTGCTCCGCAGGGGGTTTGCAAAACGCCGCCTTCCCTGGCACGACCTTTCGAAGGTCCGGTCGCAACGGAACCGTAGCGCCGCTGCGAACGTCTGATAGCGACACGAACAACCGACGCGTGGAGCTCTGAGAATTGGAAGGTTTGCGATGAACGACGGAAATCAAACGACGACTTGGCCCGAACTTGCAGAGGGACTCTATTCGTTCCTCACCGGACGCGGGGCGACCATCGAGTACAATTTCGATAACATGGAGGTCTGGGTACCGAGTTCGACCGGTCATGACGTGAGTTCCGCCCGTTGGAAGGTGAACGGAACGGTTCGTATCAGGACTTCCGAAGCGACAGCGCATTAGTGTCGGGACAGTAGCTAGCGGCGTGCTTGTTCTCGACGGCATGCTGCAGATAACGGCGGACGACGGCCAATCGATCGACGTTTCGGCTAGTGGTTCGCACCTGCGTGCCGAGATCGGCTCACTTACGGTTCGTCGTCCGACGCTGCGAATGCTAAAATCCGGTTTTGCATTAGCGCGCCGGCTTGCGGCCGTCCTCGATCGTCAACGCTTGACGCTCGTCGTAACGCGCGACGGGAAGCCCGTTGCCGAATTCGGCTCCGGAGTGCGTGGCGGCGTGGCGTCGTGGTTGCTACGTATGCCGCGCGTTCGATTGTACCGGCGCACCTAAGCGTGCGGATTCTCGTAACGGGCGCTACGGGGTATATCGGGGGTCGTCTCGTACCGCGTTTACTCGCCGAGGGCCATACGGTGCGCTGTTTCGCGCGCGATGCCGGCCGGCTCGCTGGACGTTTTGAAGGTATCGAAGTTGCCGACGGCGATCTCTTCGAGCGCGAGACGGTCACCGCCGCGTTACGCGACATGGATGTCGCATATTATCTCGTACATTCGATGGGCAGCACGCGCGGCGATTTTGCGCAGCGCGACCGGGACGCGGCGTCGATCTTCGCGCAAGCGGCGCGTGAAGCGCAGGTCGGGCGAATCATTTATCTCGGCGGACTGGGAAACGAGCGCGACGGACTCTCGCACCATCTCCGCAGCCGGCAAGAAGTTGGCGAGATGTTGCGTTCGACGGGCGTCATCGTCACGGAATTCCGCGCGGCGATGATCGTCGGATCTGGCAGTGCGTCGTTCGAGATGATGCGTTACCTCACCGACCGCCTGCCCGTGATGGTCGCGCCGAAGTGGGTTTCGACACCGTGCCAACCGATCGCCGTACGCGACGTGCTCTCGTATCTCGCGCGGGACCTCGAGCGCGACGCGAAGGGGAGCGCGATCTTCGAGATCGGTGGTGCCGACGTTTTATCGTACAAGCAGACGATGATGCGCTATGCGGCCATCCGCGGTTTGAAGAGAAGACTCGTGGTCGTGCCGTTTTTTACGCCGCGGCTCTCGTCCGCTTGGGTTCATCTCGTGACGCCGATACCGAGTTCGGTCGCTCGGCCGCTCGTCGAAGGTTTGCGCAATCCCGTCATCGTGCGCGATAACGAAGCGCGACGCGCGTTTCCCGGCATCGTTCCGGTGGGTTACGATGAAGCGGTGCGGCGCGCGCTCGACCGATATTCCACCGTCGGCCCGGAGACGACGTGGTTCGACGCCTACGACGTGCGTAAACTGCCGGATCAATTTACCGGCACGACGCAGGGCATGTTTATCGATCGGCGTCAGCTCGAAAGCGGCACTTCACCGCACGCGCTCTTCGCCGTCTTTACAAGTCTAGGGGGCAAGCGCGGTTGGTTGTATGCCGATTGGCTCTGGGAGCTGCGCGGCATTCTCGACCGCTTGGCCGGCGGCATCGGAACGCGCCGCGGCCGGCGCTCGGCGACCGGCCTGCGCGTTGGGGATGCCGTCGATTTTTGGCGCGTCGAAGCTTGCGAGTACGACCGCTCGCTGCGCTTGCGTGCCGAAATGCGTCTTCCGGGCAGAGCCTGGCTCGAATTCGAAACCGTCCCTGGTGGCGCCGGTACGCGCTTGCGGCAAACGGCGTTCTTCGAGCCGCACGGGCTCTTCGGCTACCTTTACTGGTACGGGGTCGTCCCGTTCCACGAACTGATTTTCGGGCAAATGGCACGTCGGATCGTCGAGGAAGCGGCGCGGCTGGATTCGCAAGCAACCGAAATGGAAAAGGTTCCGGCATGAGTACCTCAGGCAGCGATAATGACAAAACGATCGGCGAAGCGGTAACCGAGCGGGCCGAGATCTTGGAGAACACGTTTAACCTGTCACCCGAAACTGCCAAGGTCGCGGCGCAAGACAAGATCGCGAAGGGTATGCGCAATCCCGGCTCCGCTGCCGTCGAGACGGAGCGTGCCTCCGACGCCCGGAATTCACCCGAAGCGTCGGCGGACGACGAGCGATGAACTAGGCTACAGCTGGCGCGCGTAGCGCGCCCGGTCGCCGAGTGTGAATCGAGACGTACCCGTGGCGCCCTCAACGATCGAAGCGCCGCAGAATAGCGCAGACCGGCAGGGCGACGACGGAAAATGAGCACCACCCCAGCGGTTAGGCCCAGAACACCGAGCTAATCGTCGTCACGTAGTAGAGTATCTGCTCGTAACGGCCCGAGCACAATGCTCTTCGCAACGAGGCCCTTGCAGTGGAATTGCCATCACGAGAACACGCGTGCCGGGGTGCAACCACGCGAACAGAGGCCGATGCCGAGGAGCTCGAAGAAGAGCGGAGTCCGTTAATCTCCCGCTGCCGCGCTTAACTGTTTGCGGTAGGCCGCAATTTCGACATCGCCGTCGAGCTCGTTGAGCTTCGTTTTGAGTTGCTGCTCGAGTTCGGCGTCTTCCCACATGCCGCGGCGGCGGGTGTCCAGGAGCGTTTCACCAAGCTCGCGCGTCTTATGCGGATTGGCGTCCGCGATGCGCTCCCAGTCGTCGAGTGTGACCTCGACCGTGCGCTTCCAAAGCTCGGGCGTAATTGTGTTTCCGAGTGCGGCTTCCGTCGAGCGCATCGCTTTGAAGATGTCGCCGAACTCCATGACGCCGCTATAACCATGTTCGAGCATGCGGTCGCGCCAAGGCTTGGAATGGAAGCGAGTGAGCACGCCGTTCACGACGACGTTTCGGAAGTTGCGCACGCGTGGCTCGCGCTTCGTGAGGTCGCTCACGACGATCATCGTGTCTTCGGAGCCGAGCGCACGCTTTGCCGCCCCGAAGGCGGACGTAAACGAGGCGAACATGTCTTCTTTGACCGGGCCGCCGCTCGCCATCTGGATGAGCGGTTGTTGGATAACTTCGACCCGCTCCACGAGGTAATGCTGCACCTCCGGCGCCGGCCGAATCCGTATTTGTGCGAACTCGGGCAAGTACGCATTCGAATTATCGCTCATCCAGGCCGCACCGATATCTTTGTAATCGTTAAAACGCCCGCTGTCGAGCATGGCGCCGACTTGGCCCATGAAAGCGTCTTCACCCATGCCGAAACAGCGCGCGCGCGCCAGCTCGGGGTCGATACCCTGGGCGATCAGTTCGTCGCTATGCTTCTTAACGTAGTTCCATTCCGGCGGTTCATCGGCCGTTGCGGCCAGCTGCGCCGCTTCGTGAATAAGGCGTACGGCGCCCGGGAACGTATTCTTGAACACGGTCGACGTATTGGCGAGGATATCGATGCGCGGCCGGCCGAGCTCGTCGAGCGAGATCAACTCTGCTCGCTCGGAACGGTTGAAGCGATCCTTGGCGACGCGGGCGCCCATGAAATCGAGAGCCTGCGCGATTCCGACGCCCTCGCTCTCCAACACCTCGGAGCCCCAGAGCACGACGCCGACGGCGCCCGGATAGGCACCGCGTTCCGCTCGCGCTGCTTCGATTATCTGCGCGACGGTACGCTTCCCTTTGCGCTGCGCGGCCTCGCGGGGAAGCATGCGTACGTCGGTCGATGCCATATTGCGGCCCGTCGGCAAGACGGCCCAATCTCCGACCACTTCGCCACCGAGCGAAGGCTCGAGATACCTTCCGGCGAGGACCGCGAGCAAACCGGTCCGCTCCGCATCGCCGACGCGCCCCAGTTCGGCAAATAGAACGCGCGCGCGTTCGACATAAGCGCCGAGTTGCTCCAGCTCGTAGGGGCTCTTGTTGAGCTTGTGTCCGGCGATCGGCCGCGCTCGCAGGATGCCGAGCATCGCCTGCTGCCGCAGCCGAGCCCGACCGTCCGCTCCGCCGCCCGGCGGCCGCAGCACTTCAGAAGACAGCAAAGCACGCCCCGCTTCACGCAGCGCGTCGATTATCTCATGATTGTAGACACCGTCAGACGCGCGGGCCTGCGGCTCGCGCGTCAGTTTGTCGTAATCGAAAGCGTAACAATTTGCAAGTAAGCGATACAGATCGACATCCGCGTATTCCAGGCAGGCGTGAAACGTATCGAGCCGGTCTTGCTCGGAGAGATTCCGTCCGAAAACGTGTTGCCCGGTCGGTGCAAATTCGCCTTCGAGCGAAACGAGTTCGTCATGCACCTTCGCCACGTACTCGCGCGCGGCACCGCCCGGGGCATCAATGCGCAAGCCCGTGCGCTCGACGATCTCGGCGATCTCAGCCTGCAAGTCGGCCCGTTTTTCCAGCGAGTCGCTCTGCGTATTGTAATAGTCGTGAACGAGTCGATGCAAGTTCCGCAGATCATCGCTGCCCTCGACCGCTCGCAGCGGCGGGCAGAGATGCGAAAGGATCGTCGCGTACGAACGGCGGCGTGCGATCGACGCCTCGACCGGATCGAGAATATTGAACACGTACGCGTGCGGGCAGCCGTCGATGAGAAATTCGGGATAATCGCCGCGCGCCGGACACCACTCCTTGCCTCGACTCCATTCGACAAGGCCGTGGGTTCCCACGTGCAAGAGTGCATCTGCGTTGAAACGCCGCGTCGCGTAACGATACGACGCGAGGAGCCAGGGCGATGGGGGTGCCTGTTTATCATGGATAACGCTAAGATCTTCCATGCCTTGCATGTCTTGCAGCAGCACGAGAACGTTTCCGTAACGCAAACCTTTAATCGGAATCGTCGACGGTGGTTGACCCCAGACGTCGTAAAACAGGGCTTCGTATTTCTGTGGCAGCGCGTGCGCCCACTCCCGGATTTCACCCGCTGACACCGCGCCGACATTGTTGTATCCGGCGTACATATCGCGCAGCTTCTGCGAGACCTCGGCATCGGTCGCATCGAGGTCGCCGACCGTGTAACCCGCCTCGCCCAGTGCCTGCAGCATCGAGCGCAGCGAGGCCGCGACGTCCAGGAAATAGGCCACGCCGACGTTGCCGGGTCCGGGCGGAAAATTGTAGACGAAGAAGGCGAGCTTCTTTTCGGCGTTCTCGAGATGCCGTAACCGTAACCAGCGCGTCGTGACGTCGCCGAGCAGCGCGACGCGATCGGGAATCGGCTCGAGCGCGCTGATTTCTTCGCCCGCTTCGCGCGAACAGATCGGCGGCAGCGGCTGAATGCCCTCGGTCTCAGGCGTGACGACGTTGCCGATATACTCGAGTGAAGCGACGCCGAATTTCGACGCGGCGAGCTCCGCGCGCGACATAGCAGCGTTGACCGGCGACGTGTAGACGCGCGGATTTCCGAGATCGTGAATCAACTCGATCGATGCTTCCGGCGCTCCTGCAAACATCGAACCTGCAAGATAGAGCGGCACGTTATGGTAAACGGCGCCGACCAGCGGTTCGCTCTTCTTCGAGAGGAGGTGACCGCGCGATACGATATGCGCGTTGAAGACCGCCGTCATCGAGCAGATGACACCGACGCCGCGGCGTTCCCATTCCGAGATCGCCGCATCGAGCACGGGGTGGTTCCAGTCGACGAGAAAGAGATCGTGCGTGATGAAGCCCACGCGCTCCCACGCTTTCCGGCCATACGTTTGCGCGAACCACGGTTCGTACCACGCGAGATATGCCTCGGAGGTCGGAAAAAGCCCCGCGTGGCCGGGATGATAGATGCCTTCGTTCTCGACCTTTTCCGGTAACGGTACGTCGCCCGAATATGCACCGTTCATGAAGTGCTTCATGAGATAAAGAAACATGTTCGCGACGTTCTTGACGGAGCGGTTATTCCAATAGCCGATCATCACGAGCGATTTGAAGACCGGCTTTTTCATGAGCTGGGCCATCAGCGGTGCGGCGCCGACCATCTTCTGCATGCCGAGAAAACCTTCGCGGGCTTCCCAAAACGCGTCGACGTTCTCATTGTTTCGTTTAGCACTGAAGCGTTTGAGCGCCATCGAAAACTCGCGCATCGGATTGGATTTGTTCATATCGAAGTCGAAACCGAGCGATTTGAACATTAACCCCTGAAGGCGCGGGTCGGGGATGTCGTACCAGAGGAATTTTAGGTGTGCGAGTTCGCCTGCCGCGTCCATCTCGAGCAGTAAAGTTGCCAGCCGTTCGACGACCTCGACGCTCATCGATTGCCAGCCGACGAGAATGTCCGCTTCGCGAATCGCTTCGCGCAGCAGCCCGAGCGCAGCCGGATCGTTGAACTCCGAGGCGCCGAAGTGGCGCAGAGACCAATCACGGTGCGTCTGCGCGCGTAGGTCCTTGAACGCGAGCCGCATGGCATTGGCCCGTTCGTCCGGCGCCCAAGATGAATACCCGACCACCTTCATGGAGCCAACCCTAGCGGCCCGGCCACGCAACGGCCGTGACAGCTATCACGGGTGCGGCAACCCCTCCCTGTTGGGTAACTCCAAGCATGCTTTCGCGCAACCGTTTTATGACCGCCGCCTCCGCGGCCGCCGCCGCGACCGGCCTGCCCTTATCCGCCTTCGCGGCGGCTCCCGTGCCCAAACGCATGCTGGGCCGAACGGGCGCGCTCGTTTCGATCGTTGCGATGGGCGGCTACCATCTGGGCAAACCCAAGCTCGAGCAAGCGGACGCGACGCGCCTCATTCATGCCGGCGTCGACCGGGGTATCAACTTTCTCGACAATTGCTGGGATTACAACAACGGGGTGAGCGAAGTCCGCATGGGCGACGCGCTGGCGCGCGGCGGCTATCGAGACAAAGTTTTTCTCATGACGAAGGTGGACGGGCGTACGAAAGCCGCGGCCAAGCAGCAGCTGACGGATTCGCTCGCGCGCTTAAAGACGGATCACATCGACTTGTGGCAGTTCCATGAGAATATCCGGGGCGACGATGCCGACCGGATTTTCGCGCCGGGAGGCGCGATCGAAGCGGCGCTCGAGGCCCGACAGGCCGGCAAAATTAGGCACGTCGGTTTTACCGGCCATAAAAATCCAGACTATCACGTGCACATGTTCGAAGTGGCCGAGCAGAACGGCTTTACCTTCGATACCGTACAGATGCCGCTCAACGTGATGGATGCGCATTATGAAAGCTTCGAGCGCAAAGTTATTCCAGTCGCGCAACGGCATGGCACGGCAATCCTGGCAATGAAAACCTTCGGCGACGATTTCATTCTCAAGACGGGCGCCGTCGCGCCGCTCGATATGCTGCATTACGGCATGAACCTGCCCGTTGCTACGGTGATCACCGGTATCGATCGGCTCGAAATCCTCGACCAGGCCATCCTCGCGGCGACCACGTTCCGGCCGCTTTCGCCGGATACAGTCGCCGCATTGCTTGCCAAGACGGCCCAGCTCGCGCAAAACGGAGCAACCGAAAAGTACAAAACGACGACGCACTTCGACAGCACGACCAAGAACCCGCAGTGGCTCGGTTGAGATAGGGGGCCCGGCTCGCACCCTTTTCGAACCCGGTGCCGTTATGACGGCGAGCCACGGCTGCGAAGCGAAGAGCATGAGGGCGCCGATTGCGGCGATGGTGCTCGCCTGCGTGCTAGGCACGGTCTCCGCGCCCGCGCGTGCTGCACTGCCGCGGCCGGCGCATACGATCGTGATTATTGAAGAAAACAAGACGCTGGCGCAAATCGACGGGTCGAGTGCGGCGCCGTACATCAATGCTCTCGTGCGACGGGGGGCTCTCTATACCGACGCTCACGGCGTAACCCATCCGAGTCTGCCGAACTATTTCGCGCTCTTCTCCGGCCTTACGAACGACAACGGGGACGGCTGCCCCGCAACGGGGCTGTCGCCGGCTGCCCCGAACCTTGCAAGCGAACTGCTTGCCGCCAAGTTTAGCTTCGGCGGGTATGCCGAGGCACTGCCGAAGATGGGCTCGACCGTGTGCGCCGCGGGCACATACGCGCGCAAGCACGCTCCATGGGTTGCTTTTTCCAACGTTCCGGCTTCGCTCGGCAAACCGTTTTCGCAATTGCCTGCGTATTCTAAGCTTCCAACCGTAACGTTCGTCGTTCCGGATGTCGATGACGATATGCATGATGGAACCGTCGCTGCCGGCGATCGTTGGCTCGAGCGCCGCATCGGCAGCCTCGTCGCTTGGGCGACGGCGCACGACTCACTCATCGTTTTGACGTGGGACGAGGGCTACGATAGCACTAATACGATCCCGACGATTCTCCTGGGACCGATGGTTCGACCCGGCCGTTATGGGGAGCGGATCAATCATTATAACGTACTGCGAACGATCGAAGATATGTATGCACTGCGGCCGACGGGTGCGGCGTCCCGCGCCTCGCCGCTGTCCGATTGTTGGCGCTAACCCATGTCGCAGGCACCTTCGCTCGTCGACGAAACCCGGCTCGAGATTGAGTTTCCGCGGCTTCGCGCCGCCTTCGAAGCGGCAAAACCGTTTCGGCACGTCATCATCGACGACTTTCTCGATCGGGCGTTCGCCGAGCGCCTTCACGCATCGTACCCCGGGCTCGATGTCGTCCAGCGTTCGATAGCGCGCGTTCTCCGAGCCCGTTCCTACGATGGTGAGTTCGCACGCTTCGGAGCGCCGTTTTCGGATTATTTTTCGGTTATCGGTTCGGAACCGTTCCTTGGCTGGCTGTGCCGGCTGACGGACATCGCGGATTTGGAGATGGATCCGAAGCTCGTCGGCGGGGGCCTGCATCAAGGCGCGCACGGCAGTACGCTTCACGTTCACGCTGATCACAACACGCATCCTCACGATCCGTCGCGCTATCGACGCGTGAACGTTCTCTACTACGTCAATGCCGGCTGGGATTCGTCCTGGGGTGGCGAGCTCGAACTATACGACGCCACGGGTTCGGTGATCGTCCAAAAGGTCGCACCGGCGTTCAACCGCTGCGTTATCATGGAAGTTCACGATACCGCTTTCCATGGGTACCAGCCCTTGCACATTCCGTCGAGCGTTACTCGCAAGATGCTTGCATCGTATTTCTACTCTTCTGCGCCCGCAAAACTACAGAGCGTAAAAAGTCATCCGACGATCTTCGGTGACCCGCCGGCTCGCTCTGCATTGGAGAAATTCAGCGAACGCTCGCGGCGGTGGGTTCTGAGTCGCTTATCCGACGTCGGCGGTCTCAGGCCGAGACGCCGGCGCTAACGCCGGACGTCCTTCAACGCCTGATCGAAGCGCGTGAGAATCGAATAACGGTGCAGTTCGAGCAACGATGCAGAATCGCCGGCATTCCCGTAATCCTCGCTAAAGGCGAGCGTGTAGCCGTTCGCCGCGGCCAGTCGCGCAACCCGTTCGTCATACGCGTCGTACGGATAGACGAGCGCGTAAACCGGATGTCCGAGGCGATGCTCGAGCGAAAACTTCGAAAGCCGAAGCTCGTGCACGATGTCGGCGTCGGAGAGCTTGGTCAGATCGGGCGGATGGTTTGCCGTTAAACTTTGCACGTCGATCAGGCCGCTTGCTTCCATCTCCCGCAATTGCGCCCAAGAGCTGTGGCGCTTACTCGTCGTTACACCCACGAAGTTCGTATGAACGAAGAAGGTGGCGGAGAAACGATGCGCTTTCAAGAGTGGAAACGCATTGCGGTAAAGCCCTTCTCCGTTGTCGTCGAAGGTCAAGACGAGCGCGCGCGCGGGGACCCGACGTCCGTGCGTGAGATGATCGCGCAGTGCGGCGAGTGTGATAACGTGAAAGCCGCCGTGCGCGATCTCATCGAGCTCGAGCGCGAACGTCGCGCTCGTCGTGTCGAACCAAACGTCCTTGGCCGGTAACACGTCGTGCCAAACGAGCACTGCGACGTACGGCAGGCGGCCTTGCGCGGATACTTGCGGCAGGCCGCCCGCTGCATACGCGAAGCCGGTGCACGAGCACATGCAAATGCAGGTCAGGAGTGCACGCAGCAACGGACGCATCGCGAAGGGTTTGCGCCGGTCGAGGCGGAGAATCCCCGCTCGGATGCGCTCTCGTGCCCGCCGCCGAATCATCGTGTTCTTAGCCCTTGCGCTCGGTACGCTCGCGGTAGCTACGGGTTTTTTCGGGCGCGCACCGCTGGAACGAGCTTACGCGTTGCACGCGCTGCGCGCGGCGACGCAGTTACATCTCGAAGCCGGGCAGATCGACCGCATTGCCGGCGGCTACGTGGTGCGCGATCTCGTTCTGTGGACGCGCGGCGGCGCGCTGCTTGCCGACGCGCCGCTCGCGCGCGTGCGCTTCACAGGTTCCGAGCTTGCGCTCGATCTCGAGCGCCCGCGCTTCGTTTTCTCAGCCGACCGGTATCGCGGTGACGAGCCGGGCGCAATCCGCTCGGTGAAGTTGCGGGTCGTAAACGGATCGCTCGTCGTTACGTCCGGCGCCGTTCCTACGCCCCGCTTCACCTTCGATGCCGTCTCCGGGGCGCTCGAATTCGCGGCGGCGCGTAAACCGCGTTATGACGTCACGCTGCAACTGCGGGCCGCCGAAGGCGCGTATCCGATCGACGGACGCACGTCGGATGGCCCGGGCGCGCTCTCGACCGCCGCTTGGCACGCCGCGCAACTTCCGCTTGCCACGTTTGCCGAACTGCTTCCCTCAGACGTGCCGCTGCGTCTCGTTGCGGGACGGCTGCTCGACGTCGACGTCGAACTTGGAGACTCGTTTCGCGCCGGCGCCTACGTCGACGACGCTCGGGCGTCGCTCGGCGAGCACGCTCTCGCGTCCCTGCACGGTCCGCTCGTTGCCACGCGCGGGGCTATCGGATCGCGCGGACTCGCGGGAACGATCGACGGCGTGCCGCTGCGGGTGGCGGGCGAAGTGCACGATCTGCCGCCTGATGTCGCCGCTTTGACGAGCGGCTCGCACGATCTGGACGAGCTTGCGAAATTGCTCGGCGCTATGGCGAACACGCGGGATCTGCACGCGGTGCAGTTGGAGGCGACGGCGCCCGGCCTCGCGTTCGGGCAATATGCGTACGCAACCGAAAACGGGCCGCTCGCCGTCAGCGTGGTCGCCGTCGATCCGAGCGAACCGAGCCTGCACTTCGACACGGCGCTGGCGGAAGATCACGTCGTGTCCAGCGGGGAGCGGACCTCGGCTCTCGGTCTACGCACGGGCGCCATCGCCGGGGTCAACGGCGACTATTTCGACATCGGCCGCACGTATCAACCGCAGGGCTTGCTCTTGCGTTCGGGCGTACTCGAACGCGGCCCGACCGACCGTGCCGCGCTCGTCATCGACCGGGAGAAGCGAGTGACGTTCGCCGAGTTTCACTTGCGCGGCGAACTTCGCACGGCGCACGGAACGATGCCGATTACCGAACTCAACGATTGGCCTCCCGGTAACGTCGTCGTCATCACGCCTGCCTTCGGAAAGACCCTTCCCGCGTCACCCGGGCGTTCGTTCGTGACGCTCGAGCCGCTCGGCTCGTCGAGCGGACGATACCGCGTGACCGACGTCGCGTCGATGGAGCAGGCGCGGGCGGTACGCTTCGGAGTAGCCGTCGGTCCGCTCGTGCGCACGCCGTTGCCGGCCGTCGGCGAAACGGTTGCCATGCGCTACGACCTCGAGCCGCATGTGCCGGGCGCTGTTACCGGCATCGGCGGCGGTCCGATCCTCTTGCGCGGGGGCACATGGTACGAGGATCCGCACGCTCCTGCTCCGGACGAGCGCGACGTACGCTGGCCCGTGATCGCGCTCGCCAAGCAACGTGACGGCACGCTGCTCATGGTGGCCCTCGACGGCCGGCATCCGGAGCGTTCGATCGGGGCGACGCGGCCGGAGTTTGCCGCGGTTCTGCAGCGCTTGGGTGCGGTCGATGCGATGGCGCTCGACTCGGGAGGGTCCGTTACCCTCGTCGCGAGAGCCGTCGGTGATGCGAATCTGAGCGTTCGCAATGTTCCGTCCGATTTCAGCGCCGAGCGCTGGGTCTCGGATGCACTCTTCCTTTATAGCAGTGCCGCGACTCCTTCGCTCGTCCCACCCTCGGCAGTTCATACGCCCGTTCCCGAAGCGCGGCCGACGCCATGATCGCGCCGCTGCTGCCAGCGACGCTCGCGCCGCCGGCGCCGTTTCCGCTCGTGCTCTCGCAGACCTCGACGCAGGAAGCGATCGCGCCCGGCATGCGCCGCGGCCGCTACGATCTCGTGACCTCTGCGGGGCCGCTCGCCGTCGAAGTCGTCGCGATCGATTCGCATGACCCGAGCGTGCGCTTCGGAAGCGTCGTCGCGCACGATCGGCTCGTTTCCGCAGGCGAGACCGTCTCGTCGATGGCGCGTCGCACGGGAGCCGTTGCCGGCATCAACGCGGATTATTTCGATATCGGTCAGACGAATCAACCGCTCAACGTCGTAGTGCGCGACGGGGCCTTGTTACGTTCACCTTCGAGACGCATCGCGCTCGACGTGCGCCGCGACGGCACGATCCGCTTCGAGAATTTCAGCTTTTCCGGCACTGCGAGCTACGGTGCCGTGACGATTCCGATTACGAGCGTGAACGTCTGGCCGCCCGAAGGAGGTGCCGCGCTCGTTACGGGCGATTTCGGACCGCTGCGCGCGCTAGCGGGCGTCACGCTGACGACGCTGCTGCCCGTTACGCAGACCCGCGATCCCGATGCGAACCTCGCCGGCCTGTACCGGGCGGCGCCCCGGGACGACACGACGGTTCCGTCCGGCAATAGTCTCGCGCTCGCCTTCGGTCCCGCTGCGCGAGCGATCGCGGCGCCTCCGCTGCCCGGCGACGACGTAGCGATTGCGACGGCATTGACGCCGGCGCAGAGCGAGGTGACGGCGGCGGTCGGAGGCGGACCGCTGCTCGCTCGCAACGGCACGGCCGCTGTGGATCCTGATGCCCCGGCCCCGGAAGAACGCGACGTTCGCTTTCCGGTCGCGGGTGCCGCGACGAATTCTGCCGGCACGCTGTTGCTGCTCAGTGTCGATGGCCGCCGGCGATCGGCGTCCGTGGGCGTCACTCGCCCCGAATTCGGCGCGCTGATGCTGGGCTTCGGGGCGGGTGAGGGAATCGCGTTCGATTCCGGCGGTTCGGCGACCCTCGTCGCGCGGGTTCTCGGCGACGCGGACGCGAGCGTGTTGAACGATCCGAGCGACGGCGCGGAGCGTCCTGTCGCGGACGGGTTTTTCGCCTATAGCGATGCCTTCCCGGGACCCGCCGCACAACTCATCGTGCGTCCCTCGCCGATCGTCGCGCTCGCGGGCGTGGACGTACCGGTGCGGCTCGCGCTCGTGGATGCCGCGGGACACGCGCTCGGAACGACGCACCTTGCCGGCGGCGACGTCGTCCGCGGCCTCGCTCGCTCGGGCGTCGTTGCGTTACGCGCAGCCGGCTTGACGGCAAGCATTCCGGTGCGCATCGTGCCGGAACTCGCGCGCATCGACGTTACCCGGGACGTGCGCGATCCGGAACCCGGAGCGGGCGTGGCGTTCCGGGCCGTCGGTCGCGATTCTAGCGGTGCGCCGGTCGCGCTCGGCGAGCGCGTGACGTGGTCCGCCGACCGTGGTTCGTTTTCCGGGCGCGGATTTTACCGTGCTGCAGCACGCGATGCCCATATTACCGCCCGAGCCGCCGGCGCGAGCGCCGCGTTCGTGTTGCCGGTCGGCCACCATCGCGTCGCGCTACCGTTTTTCGATGCGGCCCATGCCGCGGCGTGGCGCTTTACGACGGCCCCGGGAGGCCTTGCCGGTTCGCTCGTTACGGGAGCGCCGCAAGCCGAGCTATCCTTACATTACGACTTTACCTCCGGCGCGCGGGCTGCGTATGCGGCGACGACGTTCCTTCTGCCGGGCGAACCGTCTGCGTTTGCGATCGACATCGACGGCGACGGTAGCGGCGTCGGCGTGCGCGCTGCCTTCGTCAACGGGTTCGGCGAGCGGCGCGCGCTAACGCTTGCGAAGAGCGTCGACTGGAAGGGTTGGCAGTCGCGCAGCATCGCGTTACCGGACGATCTGAGCGCGCCCGTGCGCCTCGTCGCGCTCTACGCGGTGCCGTCGCTCGGCGGCTCGGCAGCGGTCACTTCTGCGTCGACGTTGCGCTTCCGCAATCCAAGTTTGCTCGCTCCGGGCACGCCATGAAACGCTTGCGAGCGGCGTTCCGCGTCGTCGTTGCGAGCGTTGCAGCGTACGCTTGTTGTGCGGACGCTTCACGCGCCGCAGCGGGCGAGACGTGGAAGGGCGTGCCGGTTCTCATGTATCATCGCGTCGACGCGGACGTTCCGCGCGATCCCGTCGGTCGCGATTTAACCGTCGAACCGGCTTCGTTCGAAGCGCAGTTGCGGTATCTGCGCGAACATCGCATCGTAACCTTGACGGCGGCAGAACTCGTGCAGGCGGTCGCCCGAGGCCGTCATCCTCTTCGCGCCGTCGTGTTGACGTTCGACGACGGATATGACGACGCAGCCACGGTCGCGCTTCCGCTACTCGTGAAATATGCGGCTCGCGGAACGTTTTACGTCTCCAGCGGTTTCGTCGGAACGGCGCGACATCTAACGTGGCGGCAGATGCGTGCGATGCGCGCGGCCGGTATGGAAGTCGCATGTCACGGCACGGAACACCTCGATCTCTCGATGCTCGGCCGGGCGGCTCAGCTTCGCGAAGCCGGCGGTTGCGTGAAGCGTTTCGCGCACTATCTCGGCGGCGCTCCGCCGGTTACGTACGCCTATCCGGCCGGGAAATATAATGCCGCGACGCTCGAGGTCATGCATGACCTCGGCATGCGTGCCGCGTTTACGGAGCTTCCCGGCAACGTAACGTCGCTCGCGCACCCGTTCGTGCTGCCGCGCCTACGCGTGCGCCACGACGACGGCGTGGTGCGCTTCGGGGCGCTGACGACACAATAAAAAGACGAATCACTATCCGTGATTCGTCTCTGGCCGACTTTTCGGGGAGCTACGCCTTTTTTGCCACTTTACGGCGAGTCGTCTTGCGAACGGCCTTCTTGCGACCGGTTGCCTTACGAACCGTCTTCTTGCGGCCCGCAGTTTTCTTTGCCGTCGACTTCTTGGCCGTTGCCTTTTTACGCGTAGACTTCTTAACGGTCGATTTCTTACGCGTGGTCTTTCCGGCCGTTGCCTTTTTACGAGTGGTCTTCTTCGCGCTCGACTTCTTCCGGGTCGTCTTCTTGGCGGCGCTCGCTTTGCGAGGAGCCCCTTTGCGCGTCGCTTTCTTCGCCGTGGTCTTTTTACGAGTCGCGGTTTTTTTGACTGCCATACCTTGGTAGTCACCTTTCTGCGAACCGGCCGTCCGACGACGTTCCAGTTCGACATCGCCAGTAGTTGTTAATGTTATAGCGCGTTCAAAGGATTTTTGCAACAACTGACGAGAGCGAGAAGTATCTGCCGCGAGAAAGTGATGCGAGTTCGCGCATCAGCGGGTGCGCTTCGTACTCGTCGAGATTGATGCACGTGAGGTTGACGCGGCCCGCGAATGAAGCGGCGATCTGACGGCATTGTTCGCAACCCAGCGCCGCGAGTTCGCGTGTCGCGTCCCCGTCGATGGCTGCTGCGAGAAGCTCTTCGCCGCCGAGGGGTACGTTTGCGCGGCCGTCGCTGAAAACGGCAAGATCTATTTCGGCTCCGGCGTGTGCGCGCCTAAAACGCTCCGCTACGGTACGCGCGAGTTCGAGCGCTTCCGGCAGCGGCGTAAGCGCGCGCCCCGTGCCCGGCCCGAGTTCCTCGAGCCGAGCCGCGACGAGATCTATATTACGGCCCGTCTGTTCGTCGACGACGAGTTCTGCCCGCGGTCCCCAACACGAGATCAGCGCCGCGCGTTCGCGTTCCGTATAGATGGGACGTAACAGTTCGCGACTTGCGGCACGCACGAGGTCGGACGTCTTATGCGTCGAGAGCGAAGCATCGACGATTAAAATCGAGAGGCGAGGCGGGGCGGCCGCCTCCAGCGATTCCTTCGGTAAAGCGACGATACCGGCGCGCGTTGCGGCCGCGCGATCGACGAGCGTCGCGACGATTTCGAGTTTGCCCCCGGCGGCAAGCGGCTGCGTGCCGATGGGCTGACCTTCGTCGCCGCGTTGCGGACGTTCCGCGAGCGGCGCCTTTGCGGTGAGTTCCGGAGCGACGATGATGTGCGGCGTTCGCTGCACGTCGTCGTCCGGAGGCGCGTCGTCGCCCGAGTCGTCACCGAGCGTTGCCTCGAGGGCGGCTGCAATCGCAGCGTCTTCGGCAAGGTGCTCCGACTGCGCTTCGACGCGCAAGCGGCTGCGCCGCAGGCGCGCGGCAAGCGGAAAAACGCGCGCGACGTCGCTCGCCGTCGCGCGCTCGCGACCTTCCCATGCGGCAAGTGCGCTCGCCGCTTCGAGGGCAACGAACTCGGTACGATGGCTATCGATCCCGAGCCGTGCAGTCGCTTCGATGGCTGCCGCTTCCGCGGCGAGTTCGACCGTCACGCTGTCGATGCGACGCATTGCGTCGTCGAAGCGTGCGCGAAGTTCGGCGGTCTGCGCCGCGTACGTCTCGGCAAACGCGTGCGGATCGCGCGCAAAAGCGGCGTTGCGGCGGTAGATCGCGAGCCGGTCTTCGAACTTTGCTTCCGAGCGTACGAATACGCGCAAGCCGATACGGTCGGTTATCTGAGGGCGTAGTTCGCCTTCCTCGGGATTCATGGTGCCGATGAGCGTAAAGCGCGACGGGTAGTCGATAGCGTGCTGGCCGCGCTTGACGTGCACGACCCCTTGCGCCGCCGCATCGAGCAAGGCATCCACGACGAGATCTGCCAGCAAGTTGATCTCGTCGACGTAGAGCACGTTGCGGTTGGCGCGCGCGAGCAAGCCCGGGCGAAAGTCGACGGTGCTCCGTTCGAGCGCGGCGCGCAGATCGATCGCGCCGACGACGTCGTCAAGTTGTGCGTTGGTGGGCAATTCGACGATCTCGCCCGGCGACGGCGCGCTCGCGACCCGTTCGCCGGCCTCCAGCGTCCCCGCGCAGACCGCGCACAGATTCGTGCCGTTCGGGTCGCAGCCGTAGGCACACATCGCACGCTCGAGCTTAGGCAAGAGTTCGCCCGTCGCGCGCACGAGCGTCGTCTTGCCGGTGCCTTTCGCTCCCGAAAACAGTACGCCGCCCACGCGCGGATTGATCGCAGCCAGGATCAGCGCGAGTTTCGACTCTTCTTGACCGACGATGGCTGCAAAGGGGAACCGTCTGTAGGTAGCGCGAGCCAAAGACATGGGGCGGTTTTCGCTGCTAAACGGCGAGCGGCTCCCTCTTACGTGCCGGCGGCGGTACGGCACCGGCGAGCGCGATTCCGCTCGCTTCGCCGGGATCGCAGCACGTCTTCGTCCACTCGGAACGTGGCAGCGGTTCGACATAGTCGTGCGGCTGCGCCATCAGCTTCGCGTATTGAAAGACCTGATTCGCAAAGCGAGCGTAGCGCATCACGACCGCGCCTACCTTCGAGAGGCCCGTCGCGCTTCGGCCGCGCTTGTTACGCCGGTTGTTCCGTGCCATCTTGCGGAGCGTGGTGCGGAAGAATTGCGAGCGCGTGCGGATCGCAAGACCCCACACACTGTGCGCGGCGTCTTCGGTTTCGTCGATAACCTTGAAGTCGTAGTTTTCCCAATCGATGCCGAGCGTCGCATAAACGCTCGATTCCGCGTCGCGCAGGTACATCGTCACGTAAACGGCGAGCGTGAAGAACTTGACGCCCGCTTTGCTGAGCCGGCCACGATAGTACTGCGGCTGCGAGCGCATCATCAGCGCGAAAAAGCGGCTGTGCCGCCGCTCGTCTTTGCACCAGTTGTCGAAGTAATCGAAGATCGGGTGAAAGTTGAATTCCGGATGGAGCTTCAGGTGGTCGCTGATGTTCTGATAGCGGTAAAATCCGACGATCTCCGAGAGATACGTCGTCACGAAGATCCACTTCGGATGCATGTATTGCATGCCGTCGATCTTGGGCAGGTTCGCAAGATCGTAGGGGCGGCCCATGTGCCGCATGACCCAGTTGAGGAACGACGAATGCCGGCCCTCGTCGCGACCCATGCAACGGTAGATCGCACGTAACGTAGGGTCAGCCAGCTTTTTTTGCACGTCGCTATACAGCAAACAGCCGGAGAATTCGCCGATGGAGCTACGATTGAGAAATTCGTAGAATTCGTTCCAAACGGCCGAATAGTCGTGCCCGTTTACTTCGGGTCCCCACTTGAAATGCGAGCGGTTGTAATCGGCTTCGAAATCTGCTCGCAGGGCCGCAAACTCGTCGCGGCACCAGTCGATGGACAGCGAATTCAAGATATCGATGTCGGTGCGATACAGCCGCGGCGCGAGCAGCGTCTTTTTTTTGGGCGCCCCGGGAGCAGCCGTCTCAGCTGCCAACGCGGATCGCTTCGAAGACGAACGAGTCGTAGAAGAAGAACTTCACCCGCTCTTTGCGCGTCATCCGAAAGCCGGCGCGGTAGAGAACTTGCTCCACTTCGTCGTACGTGAACATGTGCAGCTTCGTCATCCGGTTTTTTGCGTGGAAGCGCGCTCCGACGTTCATCCAGAAATCGTTCATCGGCGTGCGGAGGGCAAACGAACCGACGATCTTATGCCCGGCGAGCCCGGCCAGCCGCGCCAGCATGTCGCGAACCTCGGCATACGGATAGTGGAAAAGCACGTCGAGACAGCAGACGACGTCGTAGGAGCGCTCTTTACCTTCGAGCGCCGCGATGTCGCCGACCATGAAATGCGGCGCAATCCCTTTGGTGCGGCCGGCATTGATGTATTTCGCAAAATGAATCATCGGTGCCGAGACGTCGAACGCGTCGACCTCGTAACCGTGGTTGGCAAGTTCGATCGAGAGATTGCCCGTCCCGCAGCCGGCGTCGAGCGCCGTGTGTCCCTTGGAACCCGCAATCCATCCGGTAACGGTTTGTAGTGCGCGGTCGTGACCGTCCCGAATAACCTTCCAAATGGGCGGGATGTCGCCCGTTCCGTAGATGGCGGTCCAGCGAGAGAAACCCGACGTTTCGAAATACTTACGGACGCGCGCGCCGGTCTCCGACGGTTGGTGCGTAGCGAATAACGGCCGCTCGGTAACGGCGGTATCGGGGCGGCGAACGTAATCGATCATCGGCGTCCTCTCAGAACCCGCAAGCGGGAAGACGCCCTTAAGTTACCGAGCCGGACACAGGTTCTCGGTGACGGGTATCACCCGCCGCCGGTCAGTCGCCGGCGCCCGTCGCCGCCAGATGGGTCAGGGCGTTGGTGTCGCGCAGCGCGATCGTCGCGTTCTTGCGGGTCTCGATGATGCCGCGTTCTGCCAGCTCGTGCAGCTTTCGGGTGACGGTGACGCGGTTCGAGCCGATCATGTCGGCCAGCCGTTGATGCGTCAGCGGATAGTCGATTACGCTAAAGCCGTCTTCGAGCCGCCCGAATTGCTTCGAAAGTTCGAGCAGCGTGCGGTACAGCCGCAAATTAACGCTGTTGTTGAGCAGGTCTTCGATGAGAACTTGCGACTCGGTCAAGCGCCGTGCAAAATTCGAGATGACGTCGAGGGCCGCTGCCGGCTGTGCGGAGACGATCTCCGTCATCTCGCTTTCGCTCGCAGAGATGATGCGCGAGGGCTGCATCGCTTCCGCGCAGAGGCAGGACAGACTCTGCGACTCCGTCCGCCATTGCAAAAAAACGTCGCCCGGGCCCAGGATCGAAATCGTGATGCAGCGGCCGTTGGGCAGCAGATTGTAGAGCCGCAATTTTCCGAAATCCAAGAAATGAAAGCGCATGCCGTCTTCGTAGAGGGGCGGTATTTCATCCGTCGAGCGCAGTTCGCTGACCGCGTACTTAGCGGAGTTACGCATCATGATGCCGCGCAGTTTTTCTTTGGTCGCGGTCGCGGCAATCTTAGCGGCGTCGGAGCGCCGCGTGTCTTGGTCCGCCTTGTAACCGTCGGTGACGGCCATCGCGATCATCGAACGCAACTCCGCAATTTCGTTGATGATATCGATACCGGGAACGGTGCCGTCGTTCGCCTCCAAGAGAGCGATCTCGATCATGTTCGTCGCTTCGACGGTTCGCCCGACGGCATCGGAGAGATCGATGCCCTGACTCGATTGAAAGCGGCCGGCTTCGCGCGCGTAGCCGAGCAACTCGTCGAAGTCCGACGACGCGACCGCGCGCACGATAGCTTCCCAGTACATATTGTGCTGGGCAATGGTTTCGGCTCTGGGCGTCGTTTTGTACTCGGATCTAGTCTGCTCGACCCACCGGTCGTTATAGATCCGTGTACTCTTCTTGAGCATCTCGGCAAGCACGGTGGACACCGGGGGGTCGTTTCGTATTCCGGGCGCACCCCCTTCACGACCCGACGATGGCTACCCGGCGGCGTCGTCGAACGTCGCCTGCGTGGACGCGTCGTTCTCGGGACTGCATCGTGCCGTCGGCGCCTGGTGCGACGAGGAGCTGCGGCAGCCGACACCGCCGCAGCGACAGGCCCTTCCGCTCGGGCTCGCGCGTCGCACGCATCTTATTTGTTCGCCGACGGGTACCGGGAAAACGCTGGCCGCATTCCTGCCGCTCATGAGCCGGCTTGCGGATCTGCGCGACCGTGACGAGCTGTTCCCGCGTCCGTATGCGCTCTACATATCGCCGCTGCGTGCGCTCGGCTACGACGTCGAACATAACGTGCGCCGGCCGCTGCGCGAGATGGGTTTGCTCGAACGGCCGAATAGCGAGCGCGCGGCTTTGCGTCGCGGCCGCATCCGGGAGAAGTTCGTTCGCACGGGTGTCCGCACGAGCGATACGCCCACCGAAGAGCGGCGCCTGATGATGTCCCGGCCGCCGCATATCTTGATGACGACACCGGAATCACTCGCGCTCATGCTCGCGATGGAGTCGTATCGGAAGCACCTGCGCGCGATCGATACGGTGATCGTCGACGAAGTGCACGCGCTGGCCGGCAATAAACGCGGCGTCTACCTTGCGCTCTGCCTCGAATCGCTCGAAGACCTCGTTGCGGCGCCGCTCGTGCGCGTGGGACTCTCCGCGACCGTCGCACCGCTCGAACGCGTCGCCGAATTTCTCGCCGGCAGCCGCCGCGCGTGTGAAATCGTCGACGAGCGCCATCTACGCACGCTGCGGCTCGAGATCGATGCACCCTTTTCCGGAGCGATGGCGCCCCTCGCGAAAGTAGCCGAACGTTGCGTGGAACTCGGCGCGGACGTGCGGACCCAACTCGTCTTCACGAACGTGCGCAGTCAAGCGGAACGCGTCGCGCACGAGATGGCGGCAACCCTGGCGACGCCCGACGCCGTGCCGCGGCCGCGCAGCGATGCAAAAATCGGCATCCATCACAGCGCGCTCGAACGCAGCGTCCGGCACCGCACGGAAGCCCAGCTGCGTGCAGGGTTGCTGCACACGGTTGTCTGCAGCTCGAGTTTGGAACTCGGCGTCGATATCGGTTACGTGGACCGCGTTTGCATCGTCGGCGGCGCGCGCGGCATGACGCCGACCTTGCAGCGCGTCGGACGCGCGGGTCACCGGCCCGGCGCCGTTGCCGACGGCGTCATCGTCGCGCAGGACCGCGACGACATTCTCGAAGCGGCGGCGACGAAACGCTGCATCGCAGACGGCGTCATCGAAGAGATCCTCATTCCGGAAGCGCCGCTCGACGTGCTCGCGCAGTGGCTCGTGATGAGCGTTTGTTACGACCGGCGGCTACCGATCGCGGACGCGCTCGCGCTCGCGCGGCGGGCTGCGCCTTACGGCGAACTGAGCGAAGACGACGTTCGGAGCTGCGTCGCTTATCTTGCCGGCGGCGGCGTCGGCAGCACCGAAGCGCACGCGCGCCGCCTCGGCACGGACGGCGTTGCTATCTACGGGCTCGGCCGCGACGTTTGCGCCGCGTTCTTCGAAAACGTCGGTACGATTCCCGACGAATCGCAGGTGCTCGTCGCGACCCGCGGCGGTGGCGCGATCGGCAAACTCGAGGAAACCTTCGTTGCGAGCTTACGCGAAGGTGACGTCATGCTGCTCTCGGGTCGCACGTTTCGCGTTGTGGAGGTGCGCGCGGCCGGCGTTACCGTCGAGCCGTTCGCGGGCCGTCCGAACGTGCCGACCTGGAGTTCGCACATCAAAGGTGTACCTGCGGTTCTCGCGCGCGAAATTGCGTCGTTACGGCATGCGATTGCAGAACGGGCCACAGCCGGCGGTCCGGGGCCGACGCTCGCCTGGCTCGAGGAGCGTTACGCGCTCGGACATGCCTCAGCGCAACACGCGTTACGGTATATCGCGCAACAGATGGCGATCTCCGCCGTGCCCGCTCCGGGCGAAGCGCTCATCGAACTCTATCGTATGGATCGCAAGCAAACGGCGGTCTATCATACCTGCGCCGGGCGCCGTGCCAACGAAGCGCTGGCGCGAATCGTCGGCGCGCGGCTGCATCGGCAGGCGCGCATCAACACGCAGATTACGACCGACGACAACGGCTTTCTCATCACGTTGCCCGCGGGCAAGACACTGCCGGACGCCGTCTGGGCCGGGCAGCTGCACGCCCGCGATTTCGAGCGCGACTTGCTCGACGGTTTGCGCGGTTCGCATCTCTTGCGCGCGCATTTTCGCTACGTCGCGAATACGGGCTTGCTCGTCTTGCGCCGAGCGGGCGGCAAGGCGCTACGCCGTAGCGGCTTGCGTTGGAACAGCGACAAAATCTTTGCGCGCGTCTTCGAAGCGGATCCGCACTTTCCGCTCGTCCGCGAAACGATCCGAGTCGTTACGCGCGATCTGCTCGACGCGCCGGCCGCGCGCGCGTATCTCGAAGCGCTGCCTTGCGAACCGCGCGTCATCCATCCGGCCGCCGCTTCGCCCTTTACGTTCGGCATCGTCACCTCGAGTTTCGGAGACAGCGTCGTCATGGACGACCGCGCCAGTATGATCGAAGCCCTGCACGAACGCGTTCTCGCCGTGCTCGGCGAAAGCGCCGAGGAGGCGCTCGTTTAGCGCTCGGTTCAACTTGCGGAAAGTGCGAAGCGCAATTGCTACATCCACTGCAAGCAAGTCGCAACGGTGATCGCGAGCGCTCGAGCGAACCTTGCAAGCCATGCTCGAGCCGCTTGTACCTGTCGCTGGGCGAACGATCGCGTTTACTGCGATACCCTTTGCACCGGTCAGCGCGAAGGTGGAGAATGATACGCTCCTCTCGCGCGGAGACTGCCGCTGAGAACTCCGAGCGGCGCGAGCACTAGCTGCCAGCTCGCGCGCGATATCGTTGCGGTCGCACCGGGACTCGCCTATTTGCCGAGCTCGGGCGTCCTAATCGCGGCTGATGCGCATCTCGCCTACGAGGATGTCGTCGGTGGCGCGTTACCGCTCTGGAGCACGACCGAAATCCTTGCGACGCTGGCGCTCGCCGCTACGCGCCTCGGTGCGCGCGAAATCGTATTTCTCGGCGACATCGTGCATGGTCCCCGCATGAGCGAAGGCGCGAACCGTACCGTTCGCGCGGGTCTCGCGTTGCTGCGCGAGCGTCTCGAAGTAACGCTGGTCGCAGGCAATCACGAGGGCCGGACGCGGGCGTTCGCGATTCTCGGCCAGACCGTCGATGCGTGCGAGCGCGACGGCTGGCTCCTCGTGCACGGAGACGGACCGGCCGCGCTCGGACGCCGCGCCGTCATCGGTCATCTTCATCCGAGCCTCTACCTCGGCGGAGGTGCGAGCGTGCCGGCGTTCGTCGCGTGCGATGCGCTCGTCGTCGTGCCGGCGCTCACGCCGTATTCGCCCGGGCTCGACCTCTGCTCCGACGACTTCGCGAACGCGATCGGCGCGTGGGCCGTCGCTCGCCGCGATGTTCACGTCGTCGCCGCGAGCGCAGAGCGCGTGTTCCCGTTCGGCGGACTCGTGGCTCTGCGGCGCGAACTTCGTTCGCCGGTCGCTCGCGCGCCGCGACCGGCGCGCTTTCGCAAGCGGCACATGCGGCCCGATCGCTGACGGGAGCCGGCGGAGAAGCCGAATCGGCGCGCATCTTCGCGCTCCGAAGGCAGGTCGTCGCCGCCGGAAAATGCGCGAGCCGCGCTTCGATAAGGCTTGCGTCGACTTTGCGAAGAGCGGTTGGCACGCGATTACGATCCCGAACGCAGAGTCGATGCTCGCACGACGGTCTACGTGCGCAACCCGGCCGGCGCGTCGTCGCCCAGGCGACCCAAGTAATCCAGAACCGTATAGATCGAAGCGATGTGCATGCTCACGTCGATCGTTCCGTCGCGCACGTAACGGCGCAGTTCCGCGAAGGTCGCGAGTTCGACCGCAATGTCCTCAGTGTCGTCGAGCGTCTGCGGCCCGAGCGCGCGAGCGATGCGGGCCAAATAGAGGTAATATCGCGACGTTGAATGCGTCGGGTCGAAGACATAGGTCCCAATGAGTTCAAGTTGCGGAGGATCGCCGACGTAACCGGTCTCTTCGCTGAGTTCGCGCTGCGCGCAGGCGGCCGGGGACTCGCCGGATTCGATGCCTCCGGCGGGATTCGAGCACGTAGCTACCGATGCCGTGCTTATATTGCCGCACGAGGACGACCCGCTCGTCCACGGTTATGGCAAAAACGATCGCGAAGCCGCGCGACTCCCGAACGTAATACGGTTCGAACTCGAGACCGTTCGGCAATGCGACGCGGTCCCGGCGCAAGCGCAAATGGGGCGTATCGATGACGATCTCGCTTTCGACGATGCGCCAGCGACCGTTTTGCTGCACCCCCACGGTTTAGAGTCTACGCTGCCCGAACGCAAAGACTCAAGCCGCCGCACGGCAAATCTCGCCGGAATACTTTCGAACGGACGGGACCGGATACCATCGAAGCGTTACGAATCGGGCAGCACTATCAAACGACATACGGGACGCTCTGGAAAGACGGAACCTACTTCCCGCGCGGCACGAGCGTCATGGTTGCCGGTTTGCACCTCGAACAGGGTTTCTGCGTACGTTTCCCTGCCGAAGTCGACGGCGAACCCCTCGAAACCTGGGAAGACTGGGGCGAGACCGATTTCTTGGGCGAAGACGGCTCGATCGACGGCTCGGCCGACCTTTCGGCGGCCGTTCTGGCCGAAGCGCGCGAAGTACTCGATGACGCGGAAGACGGCACGCATTTACATCTGCATGAAAGTGATGACTGAGCATCTATGACGACTGCTTTGGAGACACGCTCTGCCGGCACGATTCCCGGCACCATGATGGACGTGCAGTTGACGATCGGGTGGATCTTCGACCACGTCATGCGCAATAACGCCGCTCGCAGCGTTACGTCGCGTAGCGACGATGGATCGCTCTTCCGCTATACGTACGCCGACTTCGGTCGGCGGGTCGCGCAACTCGCGCACGCGCTCGTCGAAATGGGTGTCGGGCCCGGTGACCGCGTCGCGAGCTTCGCATGGAACGGACACCGTCATCTCGAGCTGTATTATGCGGTCCCGATGATCGGCGCGGTCTTGCACACGACGAGCATCCGCCTCTTTCCCGAACAAGTGATGTGGGCGTTCGAACATGCCGGCGACAAAGCGGTATTCGTCGACGCCTCGCTCGCGCCGGCAGTCGCGCGGGCGCTCGAATTGCGTTCGGGATTTGCGCATCCGCTGATCGTTATGGGCGCTACGAACGAGGCGCCCTCGCTGCCCGCGGCCTTGGACTACGAGGCGCTGCTGCGCGATCGGCCGGTAAGCTTTGCGTGGCCGGAACTCGACGAACGTTCGGCCGCAATTCTCTGTTACACTTCGGCGACGACGGGCGACCCGAAGGGCGTGCTCTTCACGCACCGCTCGACCGTCCTGCATGCGCTGGCAGCCGGCCTCGCTTCCGCCCTCGATATGCAACAGCATGACGTCGTGATGCCGGTGGTTCCGATGTTTCACGTGAATGCGTGGGGCGTCCCGTTCGTAGCCCCGATGGTCGGCGCGGCGCTCGTTCTGCCCGGGGCCAAGCTCGATCCCGCCAGCATGATCGAGATCGTCGATGCGACGCGCGTCTCGCTCTCACTCGGTGTGCCGACGGTGTGGCTCGCGGTGCGAGATGAACTCGAGCGCCGGAATGCCTTTCTACCGTCGCTCAAAACGCTGGTCATCGGCGGCTCGGCATGCCCGCCATCGCTGTTCGACGACCTGTCGCGCCGGGGGATCACGACGATTCATGCGTGGGGCATGACGGAGATGAGTCCGATCGGAACGACGTCGCGCCCGATTGTGGAACTCGACGATGCGGCGCCCGAAGTGCGGCGTGAGAAGCTGCTGACGCAAGGCCGTTTCAGTCCGATCGTGGCCTGGCGCCTGTGCGACGACGATGGAGCGGAGGTGCCGCACGACGGCGCAACGCCCGGAGGGCTGTGGGTGCGCGGACCCGCGGTTACGGCGTCGTATTTCGGCGTGTCGGAAGATCTGCCGTGTTTTAGCGGCGGATGGTTCTACACGGGAGACGTCTGTACTGCCGACGAGTTGGGTTACTTGCACATCGTCGATCGCTCGAAGGACCTTGTGAAGTCGGGCGGCGAGTGGATCTCGAGCGTCGACCTCGAGAACGCCTTAATGGGACACCCCGCCGTACGCGAAGCCGCCGTCATCGGCCTCGCGCATCCGAAGTGGGTAGAACGGCCCGTCGCCGTCGTCGTGCTTCGCACAGGTATCGACACGGACGAGGCGTCACTGCGCGCTTGGCTGGCGGAGCGGGTTGCGAAATGGTGGATTCCGGACCGGATCCTGTTCGTCGAGGCGATTCCGCGTACGGGCGTAGGCAAATTCCTCAAGCGCGATCTGCGTTCGCAATACGCGACATTGCTGTCCGACTAACGGCTGTCTGGGCCTTTTGGGCCTGGCGCGGGAAATTCTCTCTAGGTGCGGAACGCACCGGGCCAGCCTTCGAGATATGGCCACCCAAAGTGGGAAGAACGTTCTTCCCACCGATCCGTTGAGAGGATAGCGATTGTTGTGCCGGACCTTCATGATGCAAAAGAGCTCGAGTTTATGTGGCAGTCCGAACCGCGCTGGGCTGGTGTCAAACGGCCGTACGGCGGAGCAGACGTCGTCCGGCTCCGTGGCTCGCTCGCCGTCGATCATACGTTAGCCCGCGTCGGCGCGGAACGGTTGTGGAAGCTACTTTCGGACGAGCCGTACGTGGCCGCGCTCGGATCGATGAGCGGTGGTCAGGCAACGCAGGCCGTCAAAGCGGGCTTAAACGCGATTTACCTTTCCGGCTGGCAGGTAGCGGCCGACGCGAACGCCGCCGCACAGACCTACCCCGATCAAAGTTTGTATCCCGCTAACTCCGCGCCGGCGCTCGTGAAGCGGATCAACAATGCGTTCGCGCGCGCCGATCAGATTCAGACGATGGAAGGCAAAGGCGACGTTCATTATTACGCACCGATCGTCGCCGACGCCGAAGCGGGCTTCGGCGGGGCGCTCAACGTGCACGAGATCATGAAGGCTTTCATCGAAGCGGGCGCTGCGGGCGTGCATTTCGAAGACCAGTTGGCGTCGGAGAAGAAGTGCGGCCACATGGGTGGCAAGGTTCTCATTCCGACCAAAACGGCGGTACGTAATCTCGTCTCGGCGCGCTTGGCGGCAGATCTCCTCGGGGTTACGACGCTGATCGTCGCGCGTACCGACGCCAACGGCGCGCAGCTCGTCACGAGCGATGTCGACCCCGCGGACGCTGCGTTTATTACCGGCGAGCGCACGGAAGAGGGCTTCTTCCGGTTGCGGGGCGGCCTTGAGGCCGCAATCGCGCGCGGCTTGTCATACGCTCCCTACGCCGATCTGTTATGGTGCGAAACTTCCGAACCGGATCTTGCGGAGGCAAAGCGCTTCGCCGATGAAGTGCACGCGCAATTTCCCGGTAAGTGGCTCGCCTATAACTGTTCGCCGTCGTTCAATTGGAAGCGCAAACTTTCGCAGAGCGATATCGCGACGTTCCAGCAGCAGCTCGGCGCGATGGGCTACAAGTTCCAATTCATTACCCTCGCCGGCTTTCACGCGCTCAATCATTCGATGTTTGCTCTCGCGAAGGACTTCAAAGCGCGCGGCATGACGGCGTACTCGGAACTGCAGCAAGCCGAGTTTGCCGCCGAAGTCGACGGCTACACGGCGACGCGTCACCAGCGCGAAGTCGGCACCGGATATTTCGACGACATCGCGCAAGTCGTAGCAGAAGGTAAATCTTCGACGACGGCGCTTCACGGTTCGACGGAAGAAGAGCAATTCCACGAAGCGTCAGCTTTAGTCGGCGCCGTCTAAACCTTCGGCAGTGTGAAAACGGCTTCGCGCAAGCGGCGCCGTTTTCAGGCGTCGTCTCTACGTCAGCTTGGGACGAGCACTGCAACGGGAAACGTGCTCAGGAGCTCCGCGGCCTCGAGGTACGTTCCGTCTGCATCGGTGTGCGCGCTGATGACGCGTCCCGTGAACCGGTCGACGAAGCGCGCCGCGTCAACGCTTCGCAGCCGGATCGCCTCACGGCCGTACGCGACGCGCGGCGCTCCGTCTCGCGGCGCAAAGACGCTGCGTACGAGCCGCGGTACGACGACGACGATTCGCTCGCGCGCGTAGGCGACGAGCTTCTCGCCTTGAGGGCCCGTCGTTTCTAGCGGCGCATACGGTCCGCCGGTAAAGGCCGGATGTTCGCGGCGCAGGTGCAGCAGTCTCCAAGTAACATAGAGTTTGACTCGGCCGTCGGGCCAGGCGCGCAAGACTTCTTCCGCCAATGCGGGCGCGTCGCCGGCTGCGATGCGCGTCCCGAAGGCTGCGATTACCGCATGCCGAGCCGGATAATCGACCGGGCGCCGGTTGTCGGGATCGACGAGCGAGAGATCCCAGAACTCGCAGCCCTGATAGATGTCGGGGACGCCCGGCGACGTTAGCTTCAGTGTCACCTGTGCGAGGCTAGACGCCGCACCGAGCAACGCGCATTCGCGAGCGAGCACGCGCAATTCGCGTACGAACGGACTGAGCGGCCGGCTCGCCAAAATGTCGCGCGCGAAAGCGATCGCTGCCGCTTCGTAGGCTGCATTCGGATTGGTCCAACTCGTGCGAAATTTCGCTTCTCGTAGCGCTTTGCGCAAATACGCTTCGATGCGGTCGAGATAGAGCGCGAGCTCCGCCGCGTCGAACGTATCCTGGTCCAGCCATTGCGCGGGCCACGTGCCGAGCAAGATCTGATAGATAAGATACTCGTCGTTATCGGTCGGCGCAGCGGCTTCCTCGACGACGCTTTTGCACCGCGCGTTCAAACGGCCCCAACGCCGAATCGTACGGTCCCACTGCGCAGGCATCTCCGAGAGTGCGTCGATCCGCGTCCGTGTATCTTCGCCGCGCTTGTGATCGTGGGTCGCGGTCGCCAGCATCGCGTGCGGAAAATTGCGCGCGCGTTCGGCATTCGCACGATGGAAGGCCGATACGGTCGTCCCGAAACGGCGCGGGTCGCCACCGACTTCATTGAGCGAAACGAGCCGTACGTAGCGGTAGAAGGCGGTATCTTCGACCGCCTTTGCCATCACGGGGCTCGTGTATTGCTGAAATTTCATCGTGAAGCGAAGGACCGGCCGCCGGCCGTAGTTCGCCGATATTTCGCTGGCTCGCATCGTGAGCAAGCTTTCGATGAAATCGAAAACGCGCTCGTCGCCGAGTTCGCTGCGTTTACGCGCCGCGCCGAGCGCCCAGTCGATGAAGCGCCGATCGCTCTCTTCGACGTTCTCACTCGTTACGTACGTACGGTAGACGGGGAACGCTGCGACGGTTTCCACGAGCGCATCGCGTAAGACGTTGAAGGTGTAGTCGTTGGAGCGCCGGTCGAGTTTCGCAAGCCGGTCCAGCATCGTCGCGAGAACTTCGAGTTCGCTTGCAAGCGAACTGCGCATGATGTCTTTCTTCGCGCGGTTCGCGAACTGTTCGAACGTGCCGGAGATGCCCGCAAAGCGGCGATAGAGCCGATCGAAGGCACCCTCTGCGCTGCCGTCGACGAACACCCCATTGGCCAGATTCATGAAGTCATAGCCGGTCGTGCCTGCGATGCGCCACTCCTTACGGAGGTGCTCGAAGCGCGCCAGAATCTTCTCTACGACGAGGTACTGCGGATGCCCGAGCGTTGCTGCGCGGTCTTGCAACAGTTCGCAGTAGCCGCCGGGGTTATACAAGCCGTCGACGTGATCGATGCGCAGCCCTTGAATCCGGCCGGAAGCGATCAACTCGAAGACGAGGCGGTGCGTTTGGGCGAGCACCTCTGCGTCCTCGACGCGTACGCCCGCGAGGTCGTTTACATCGAAGAAACGCCGGTAATTGATCTCGTCCGCGGATACCCGCCAATACGCCAGCCGATAGTACTGCTGCTGCAGCACCGCATCGAGCCGGTCGATGGCACTCGGATCGCCCAGCGGAGCGTAGCTTTCGAGGGCCGTTTCGATCGCTGCCAGGGTCGGACGATCCGTCGCGGCGCCACTGAGTTCGCTCTTCAGTACCAGCGCGCGATCGCGTGAGGCTTCACCGAACTCGGCCGCGAGGGCTCGCAGCGCCCAGGCCTCACCCGCCAATTTTTCCGCTGCGAGCGCGAGCAGCACCGCGTATGACTTCGTTGCGAGCGGAAAACGATTTTCGAAATAAGCGACGGAAAACGTACCCTCCGTTGCATCGAAGACGATGCTGAGTTCGCCGCGCTCGAGAACGCGTCCGTAATAATCGCCGAGCGAGGGCACGAGCACCTTGCCCTCCATTCCGCCGCGCAACGGATGCCAATCGATATCGAAGTACTCACCGTAGGGCGAGCTCTCGCCCCATTCGAGAACGTCTTGCCACCAGGGGTTCTGCACGCCGATGCCCATGTGATTGGGAACGAAATCGAGCAGATGGCCGATGCCCGCAGCTTGCGATGCGTCGATCAGCGCGGCATGTTCTTCGAGCGTCCCGATTTCCGGGTTGAGCGAATTCGGATCGACGACGTCGTAGCCGTGCTCGCTCCCGGGACGAGCTTTGAGGTACGGCGACGCATAGAGCCAACCGATGCCGAGATCGGCCAGGTACGGTACGATCCGGCGTGCATCTTCGAAACGAAACTTCGGCGTGAATTGCAACCGGTACGTCGAGAGCGGGCTCTCGGTAAACTTCAGTCCAGCGTCCATCGGGCGCTCCACGGCGGTGCCATGCTGTTCGAACTCGGGCCGTGCGTCGAGAAGATCACGGCGCCGCTCGAGAGCCGGTGAAGGCTGCGTTGCTCCGTGTTGCCGAGGTTTGCTTCGAGCACCAGCGTGTAGCCATCTTCGAGCCGGAAATGGGCACGCAGACCGGAAGGAGCGTGGACTTCGAACGACGCCGCCGCTGCGCGGATGCGCGCGATTCGCGGCGCGATTTCGATGCGCCGTAACGCGAGTAAGCGGCGGTAATAAGTGAGCCAGGTGCGATGCGGTTCGCGCTCCCGTTCTTCCCACTGCAATTTGCTTCGCGAGAACGTCTCGAGCGCCGAGGGATCGGGAATCTTGTCGCGCTGCGCGGGGTCGGCGAAGGCCGCGAACGAGCGGAACTCGTTACGGCGACCCTCGGTTACCGCGCGCGCCAGCTCGGGTTCGAAGTCGCAGAAGAAGAGAAACGGCGTGCCGGCAGCCCACTCCTCGCCCATGAACAGCAGCGGCGGCGACGGTGCGAGCATGTAGACTGCGAGTAGCGCGCGCAAGACGTTATCCGGAGCGATGCTAGCGATGCGGTCCCCGAAAGGCCGGTTGCCGATTTGATCGTGATTTTGCAGAAATGTAACGAACGCACCGAGCGGCAAACGCAGGCTCGAGGTGCCACGCTCCGCGCCCTTATGGTTGGAGAATTCGCCCTGATATGCGAAGCCCTGCGTGAGCGTACGTCCGAACCGCGCGACCGTATCGTCCGCATAATCGGCGTAATAGCCGTCTCGCTCGCCCGTCGCCAACACGTGCATGACGTGATGTTCGTCGTCGTTCCATTGCGCGCGAAACGCCTCTTCGAGCAGGGACGCCTCATTGAGTTCGTTCTCGAGCACCAGATGCACGGGCCGGTCCGACCGCTCGTGCAGCGTGCGGGCGAGTTCGCGCAAGAAATGCCGGTCCGCTCCGTCATAGATCGCGTGCACGGCGTCGAAACGTAAACCGTCAAAGCGATATTCTTGCGTCCAATACAGGGCGTTCTCGATGAAAAAGGCGCGCACGTCGCTGCGCTCCGCCGCTTCGACGTCGATTGCGGCGCCCCACGGCGTCACGTGCCGATCCGTGTAAAACGTCGGCGCGTAGCCGTGAAGGTAGTTGCCTTCCGGACCGAAGTGGTTGTAGACGACATCGAGGTAGACGGCCAAACCCTTACCATGCGCCGCTGCGATGAACGCCTTGAGCTCGTCCGGGGTTCCGTAGTTACGTGTAGGCGCGAACGGTAACACGCCGTCGTAGCCCCAATTACGCGTACCCGGGATCTCGGCCAGCGGCATGAGCTCGAGCGCGGTAACCCCGAGCTCGGCCAAATACGCTAGTTTCGATTGCGCCGCAACGTAGGTGCCCTCCGGCGTAAACGTACCGACGTGCAGTTCGTAGAAGACGTGCTCGGCCCAAGGCCGTCCGGGCCAAGCTTCGGCGGGCCAAGCAAACGCGCTCGGGTCGACGACGACACTCGAACCGTGGACGCCGTCGGGTTGGAAGCGCGATGCAGGATCCGGAATGGGCGTCTGCGCGCCGTCGAGCAGAAACGCATATCTCGTGCCGGCACGGGCACCTCTTAGCGTCGCTTCGAACCAGCCGGCGCCCAAGGACTGCAGCGGCGACCTGTGCTTGCCTGCAGCTTCGTCGAGCTCGACTTCCGCGCGAGAAGCGGCCGGGGCGTACAAGCGAAACCGGACGCCGCCGTCCGTCAACTGCGAACCGAACGGCATCTCATGGTTAAAGATCCGTGACATCGGCTCGGTGATACCCCCGGCCCCCGCGCTCTAACCGGCGTGGAGGCGCCGCTACGACGCGGCCACGTTCTGCTCGCGATCGATCAAGCCGAATGGACGCGCGATCTTGTCGACAACATGGTCGAGACGCAAATTTCAAATTGCAGCGAACCGTCAGAACGAGGTTTCGAAGCAGCCGGCGGTCATTGCGACCGTCTTCTTGCCACTCACGTTTAGCACCGGATTCTTCGGGCAGAACTTCGCGGTCATGGTCGACTCGATCAAAAGCGGACGCAGTTTTTGGCTTCTTGGCACGGAAGCGAACTCTTCACCTTGATCGTGCTGCTCGTCTTCTTCAAGCGGCGTGGCTGGTTCTGATCTTGCGGGCGTCGAAAGGTCGACACGCGAAAGCGACGAGCGCACGTGAGCAGGCTTAACGATGTCGGCGGTATGCATGGCTTCGGTTCGATCGTTCGCGAACCGGACGAGCCTCCGTTTCATCACGAGTGGGAAGCCCGGGTGTTCGCGCTTAACCGCGTGTTGCTCGCGCGCGGCCTCTACACGCTCGACCAATTTCGCTTCGCGGTGGAGCGCATTGAGCCGGTGCGCTATTTCGTCTTATCCTATTACGAGCGCTGGTTTGTTGCGATCGAGATGCTGCTGCGCGAGCGGGACGTCGCTTGAGTTTCGCGCTTGGGGATGCGATACGAACGTCGTCCGCCAATCCCGCGGGCCACAACCGTTTGCCGCGCTACCTTCGCGGCAAGCGCGGCACCGTCGTCGCGCTGCGGGGTCTCTTTCCGCTGGCGGATATTCGAGCGCAGGGGTTTAGCGATGAGCGGGAGATGCTCTATAGCGTGTCGTTCGACGCGACGGAAATTTGGAACGCGAGCGCCGAACCGCGCGTGACCATCTACGCGGATCTTTGGGAGTCGTACCTTGGACCCGGCTGAGGGCGAGCATCATGGCTCGCCGTCGACGTCGATTGCGCGACGCGTTTCGGCGCTCGTAGCGCGGCTCGAGACCGCCGGGATCACGTCGGAGGCGGAACTCGGCGACGTGCTCGAGCGATTCTTGGCGGCGACCGGGCCCGCGATGGGGGCGAAGCTGATCGCGCGCGCGTGGGCGGATCCCGTCTTCAAAGCGCAGCTTCTCGAGGCGGCCGATGCTGCGCTCGCGCGGCTCGGCTTGGATATGTCGCACTGGGCTGCGGTCCGTCTACAGGCGGTCGAGAATACGGCGAACGTTCACAACGTCATCGTGTGTACGCTCTGCTCGTGCTATCCGATCGCGTTGCTCGGGCCGTCCCCCACGTGGTACAAGAGCGAGGCGTATCGTTCGCGCGTGGTACGCGAACCACGCGCGGTGTTAGCCGAATTCGGCGTCGTGCTCGAAGACGGCGTCGAGATTCGCGTGTGGGACAGCACGGCCGAGCTGCGCTACATCGTCGTTCCCAAGCGGCCCGGCGGGACGGATGATTGGAACGAACAAGAACTGGCGTCGCTCGTAACGCGCGATGCGTTGATCGGCGTCGCGATTCCGTCACGACCGCTCCTTTAAGGGCGGATGACTCTGCGTTTACTGCGGCTAATAGTTTGCCATGCCGGGTAGCGATCGCGAGATTCTCGATGTTCTCTTAGATTTTCGTGTTTTCGCCGCGAAAAAGTTTGAGGAGACCACGACGAAGATCGAAATGCGTGCGGGATTGATCGCGTCGAGCGGCGCTTAGAGCGTCTTGAGTTACCCTCAACGGAGTTGTTCGAACGAACCTTCGATGTGCGGGCGCTACGGGTTCAAGGCGGATCCGAGCGGGCTGATTCGCCGACTCGGCGGCGATCCGCGTCCGAACGCCGCGTTCCAGGCCCGGTGCTGCGTGGCTGCAACATCACGTTACGCAGCCCCCGAACGAGTTCGTGGGCGCCATCCGTTCGCGGATGCCGGTCGTCCTCCGCCACGATGAGGCCGCGGCTTGGCTTTCTCCGCGGTCTGCCGAGCGAGGCCCGCGACATTATCGCGTTGCTGCAGCCGCAACGTTCGGAAGAGTCGACGGCGCAAGCGGTTTCCGCGTGCGTCGGAAATGTCCGCAACGATGAGGCGGCGCTCATCGAGAAGCTCGAGGGCCCCGAAGCCATTCAATTGCCGCTCGGCGTCGAGCGCATGGTCAAGGCGCCGAGTATACGAGACTCGTGACCTCCGGGCGAGTGTGGATGGGCGTTAGCGCCGCTTTAGACGTCGTGGGTTGACTCGGCCGCCCTCATCGAGTTTGCCGAGACCCGCGTACAAGTCGTCGATTGAGATTTCAAGGTTGACACTTGCTAGGATGACACCGTCGCCCGATCTCGCAGTGTATTCGAACCAAGAGCTCTTATCGGTCGGGAATCGACGATAGAGCGTGACCAACACTTTGCAGGAATCGACAATGAGGTATTCTTCGACTGACGGGATTAGCTGGTACGCAAGTTTCTTGCGGTGATAGTCGCGTTTCACGCTGCCGCGCGAAACAACTTCGACGACGAGTTTAGGCGCAACGAGTTTCTCGGTATCGAGGTCGATGGATTCGCACGATACCGAGGCGTCGGGAAAGCAGTGCGTCGGCATATCGACGAGTTGCACCGCCATATCTGAACCATGGGCATGGCAAGGAGAGGAGACGGCGTCTTCGAGGCGACGCACGATGCGGCGCGAGAGCAATTCGTGTCCGTGCGTCCCGCCTGCAAACGCGTAAACAACGCCATCGAGCAGCTCGAGTTTCGTTTCAGATCGCTCGAGGTCGCGCTCGAATTCCTCTAACGTGATTTCGTGACGTTTGGCTTCTGAATTCGGCATCTCCAGGCATCTCCAATGGACTAACCAGTGCTATATTCGCTCTGGGGGTTCCGAAGGCATGCGGAAGCCAGGCGCTCGGAGCCTCCTCCCCCACTCGTGCCGGCGTCCGAGGATGTATAGAGCGACTTGCCGTCGGGTAACGGCCGAAATGGTGGCGCAGCGAGGTGGCGAAGTCGCGTCTATGAGCGATACCGTCACCCGCTCCCGCCAGGGATCGGTCCTCACGCTGCGTTTGAATCGCCCGGGTAAACTGAACGCTTTCAACGACGAGATGACGGAGGCGCTGCTGGCGGCACTCCGTGACGCCGCTGCGGACATGGAGGTGCGCGCCGTTGTGCTCGGTGGAACGGGACGCGCGTACTCGTCGGGGCAGGATCTGGAAACGTTCGTAGAACGCGCGTTACAGCCGGTTGAGTTCTCGGTAGCCGAGCATCTTCGGCGCGGTTATAACGTGCTCGTACGGCAGATTCGAACGATGGAAAAGCCGGTTATCGCGGCGTTGAACGGCGTCGCCGCCGGGGTCGGCCTCTCGATCGCCCTGTGTTGCGATCTTCGCGTTGCCGCGCAAGACGCGCAGTTGACGCTCGGTTTCTCTAAGATCGGGCTCATTCCCGACGGCGGCGGAAGCTTCATGTTGCCGCTGCTGGCCGGATTCGGCCGAGCGCTGGAACTCGCATGGACGAGCGACCGGATCGACGCGGCGGAAGCGCTACGGCTCGGCCTCGTCAACCGGGTCGTTCCCAGCGCTTCCTTTCTTGAAGAGACCGCGGCCTATGCGGCTCGTTTCGCCGAAATTTCGCCCGTCGCGGTCGGGTTGACGAAACGCGCCTTCAATCGGGCGGTCATTCCGCACTTCGAACGCTGGCTCGATGAAGAAGCGGATCTCCAGGAAGAAGCCGCGCACGGTCCCGACCTGCGCGAAGGCGTGCTGGCATTTATGCAAAAGCGCAAGCCGGCCTTCGCCGGCGGATGAGCGTCACCGCGGACGCTGTCGGCCCGGACGACTTATTCGATTTGGACGGCAAAGTGGCGGTCGTTACGGGCTCGACGCGCGGCATCGGCCTCGCAATCGCGCAGCAGTTCGCGAAGCGCGGCGCGCGCGTCGTCGTCTCGAGCCGCAAGCCCGAGGCCTGCGAGAGCGCGCGAGCCGGCATCGTGGCGCGAGGCGGCACGGCTCTCGCCGTCAGTTGCAACATCGGGCGTAAGGAAGAGCTGCGGGCTCTGATCGATGCGACTCTCGCCGCCTACGGGACGATCGACGTCCTGGTGTGCAACGCGGCCGTCAATCCGTATTTCGGCCCGCTCGCTACGATTCCCGACGATGCGTATGACAAGATCATGGACTCGAACGTGCGCTCGAATCTGTGGCTCTGTAATATGGTCTATCCGGTCATGGCCGAGCATGGTGGGGGCGCGATCGTCATGATCTCGAGCATCGCGGGTCTCAAAGGCTCGAAACAGCTCGGCGCCTATGGACTTTCCAAAGCCGCCGATTCGCAACTCGCGCGCAACTTGGCAGTCGAATGGGGTCACAAGAATATCCGCGTGAATGCAATTGCACCCGGCATCATCAAGACGGACTTCGCAAAAGCGCTGTACGGGAAACAGGAGACGGAACGCTACGTTACCGCGCAATACCCGCTCGGCCGGCTCGGCGAGGTCGACGACGTCTCCGGAGTCGCCGTGCTGCTCGCATCGCGCGCGGGCTCATTCATCAGCGGTCAAACGCTCGTCGTCGACGGCGGGACGACCATCGGTGGATTCGACTAGCTAAGCGCAGGCTCCGCGCCGTTGACGCTCCGCACTTATCGATCTGCGCGCGAGAACGCCGTGGATATGGACGCAGTTCGTAAACTTCCGCCGCTGCCCCGTAAGCGCGCTCCCGGAAAGAATTCGGCGCCGACCAATGCTCAAGTGAAGCCGAACGGCAGCGCGAATGGCAACGGACATGCAGAAGGCAATGCGGTGAAGGTGACGCCAGCCGTGGCCGCTCGCAACTAACCTCTAGCGGTATGGACTCCGGCGGCACCCCGAGGAGACTGGGGTGCCGATTTCCCTACCCACGAGCGAGGAAGAAGCGCATCATCTCGCGAGAAGCGTCCGGTCCGAGCGGATCTGTAAAGGTGCCGGCACTGTTTCCGCCCGACCACGCATGACCGGCGCCGTGCACGACCCAATGCTCGAGGAGCGGTATTCCATCCGCATCGGAATACGAGGTGCGGGTGTAGGAGCGGCCACCGGGGACGGTCTCTGCGAGCGAGTTCGTGCGTACTAAACCTTGGGCCGCATGCGCGATAATTTCCGCGCCGTTGCGCGGATGAACCGTGCTGTCGCGATCGCCGTGGAAAACGATCGTCGGTACGATCGTGCGTGGGTGTCGATCGCCCGTCACTCCACCGTTCCTCATTGCAGAAAAGGCGGATATCATATCGCGGGCGGCTCCGCTCGGAAGCCCGGAATGGACTCCGATCGCTGCATAGAGGTCGGGGTAGGTGGCGCCGAGGACTGCGGCGGCTGCGGCACCCGCCGATAGGCCGGCGACGAAAACGCGTTTCGGATCGACCGCGTACTCGCGCATGATCGCCTGCGTCATACCGGCGATAATCGAGGGCTCTCCGGTGTCGCGCCGTTGATCCTGCGGGTTAAACCAGTTCCAACATTTGTTCGCATTCGCAGCCGCGGTTTGGGCAGGATACAGCACGAAGGACGGCACTTGCTCAGCAACGTCGTTCATGCGCGTACCGGCCGCAAAGTCGTCGGGCGACTGCGTGCAGCCGTGCAACATGATGACGAGCGGAAGCGGCCGGCCGCAATATCCCGCGGGAATATAGAGCTTATAGTCTCGTTTTCCGGCCGCGTTGCTGAAGGAACCGCTAATGAAACGCGCTCGCTCGTCGAGTGCGGGATCTCTGCGAACGCCGATATCGAGCCCACGCCGAGCGAGCGCTTTCACGTCCGCAAGGCGAGCAGGAATCTGAAGGCGCGTCGCCTTCAGCAGCTCGTGCTTGAGCGTACCGGGCAGGTCGAGCTTCCTCACGCGAGCCGATCCGAAAGTGCGGCTTTGACTGCAGCGCTCGCATGCAAAGCGCCCAGGATGTCGACGTGGGTAATCGTGGCGCGAGCGAGTTCGGGAGAGACGTCGGGAGCGATCGTCGCTAGCCCGAGCACGTGGATCTCGACGGTCTCGCCGGCGGCGCGCGCGCCTTCGAGATCGGCCCGGCTGTATTGCCGTAGGCCGAGCGCAAGTCGTTTGCGGGCCACTGCGTCCTTGACGACGCCCGTGTGCCGTTCGAGTTGATTGCGGATCGCGGTCCGGACGAAGTCGGTCCGGTTCGAATAGAAACCTTCCCGCACCATCAGGTCGATGTGGCCGAGATCGACGTAGCCGACATTGATCGTGATCTTTTCCGTATCACCCGGTTTAAAGCGAATCTCGCCCACGCCCACGACCTCTTGCTGGATTCTGTTTGCCATCCAGTTGGATGGTAAAGCGTCACGGCTACGAAGTCAATCGCCCAAGGGCTCGCTGCGCGGCATGCGCAGCGAGGAAACCGGGCGGCGATCGCCAGTCTATAGAATCTTCTCGGCATGCCTTCGCAAGCGACGTGCCCTTCGTTTGACCGTGCATTTTTCGAAGACCTCGAACGCCTTTTCGCGTGGCGTCGCGATGTGCGGCGCTTCAAGGCGCAACCGCTCGAAGAGGGGGTTCTCGAACGACTCATCACGCTGACCGCGTTCTCGCCATCTGTCGGCTACAGTCAACCGACTCGCTTCGTTCGCGTCAACGACCGAGCGCGGCGAAGCGCCGTCATCGTAGAGTACGAGCGCTGCAACGCCGCTGCTGCACGCTATGCAGGCGAACGCCGAGCAACGTACGATGCGCTCAAACTTGCCGGTTTGCGCGAGGCACCGATGCATCTCGCAGCCTTCGTCGATACGACGACATCGCGCGGTCGCGGGCTCGGGCGGCATTCGATGCCGGAAATGCTCGAATATTCAACGGTCCTTGCGGTACACACCCTCTGGCTAGCGGCACGCGCGCGTGGCATCGGCGTCGGGTGGGTTTCCATCGTCGATCCAGATACGATCGCACGCATTCTCGATGTACCGCAGGGCTGGAAGCTCGTCGCGTATCTGTGCATCGGATATCCGGAAGAAGAGCATCTCGATCGCGAGCTCGCCCGTACGGGCTGGGAATCGGCGACCGACGAGGCGACGGCGATCCTCGAACGGTGAGCCGACACTACCCTGCCTCTTGGCACGAGACGTCAAGGACGCCGCGGAAGCGCGTATCCGTACGAACGGCGTCGAATCGCGGATCGTGGGCGAAGAGCAGCCGCTGGCCGCAGTTGTCGAAGCGCAAGCGCCGCGCGCTCGATACGGCGCCCCCGCGATCGCCGAGCGCCAGGAGCGCGAAAGCGAGTTCCGGGTCGCGTACGTTGCGTTTCCGCGCCGACGTCACGATGCTGCGGGCGGCTTCCCGGCGTCCCGTTCGCGCGTATACGTTCGCGAGCAGCAACGGGACACTGGCGAACGCCTTATCGCTCGTAGAGATTCGCCGGAACGTCGCTATCGCTGCCGCATACTCACCTTTCGCGGCGTAGGCAACACCCAGGTCGCGCAGCGTATCTTCGCGCGCCGGATTCAACTCGGCGGTTCGCTGTCCGTAATCGATTGCAGCGTCGTAGTTCCGAATGAAATAGGAACTCGTTTGCCGCCACGCGCTAGCCGCCGTCGAACCCGGATCGAGCTGCGTAGCAACGGCGAGTTCGCGATCGGCGACGGCGTAGTCGCCTCGATCGAAGTGCGCGGCGCCGAGCCATAGATGCGCCGCGGCGTTATTAGGATCGAGCACGATGGCGCGTTCGAGTTCGAGCTGTGCCGTCTTGAAATCATGATGACCGAGATATGCAACGTTCCCGAGCGCCGCGTGCGCGTCCGCTGAATTGGGGTCTAGCTCGAGGGCTCGGCGCGCGAGCGCGGCGGCACGCAACATCTGACTGCGCTTGAAAGCCGCACCGGTGCTGTAATCTGCGGTCAACATGTAGGCATCCGCTAATCCTGCGTACGACGCAGGCTGCGCCGGGTCGCTCGCGATCGCACGTATAAAGAAGGCCTTGCTGCGCCGCAAACCGCTAAGCGTTCGCCGGTCCATGAAGTACCAGCCCATCCGTACGTCTTCCGCCGCACCGGCGCTCGGGACGAGCCGCGAACCGTTAGGTACGGCGCGCGACGCAAACGTCGCTGAGACCGCGAGCACGAGTAGGGCCACGATAGCGAAGCGTGTCGCGAACGACCATGTGCGGTGCGCGCGACGGACGGGCGCGCGGGCGACTTGCACCAGGGCGGGCAAATCACTGCGCACGGCCGGCGGCTGGCCTGAACGTGAAGTCGCGAGCGGCTCTACGAACCGGTAACCGCGCTTGGGAACCGTTACGATCGATCGATCTAAGCCGGGGTCCCGCGCCCGCAGTGCCTTGCGCAGAACGTAGACGTGCTGGGACAGGTTGGCTTCCTCGACGCTCGTATCGGGCCAAAGGGCGCTCAGAAGCTCGCCTTTGAGTACGACCTCTCCGCGGCGTTCCAAGAGAACCGTGAAAAGTTCGACGGTCTTGGGCGAAAGTGCCAGCGGCTCGCCTTGCGCGAAAAGGACCAGCCGGTCCGTATCGACGGCAAACGGCCCGTGAGTCACGTGCTTCACACAGATCTCTCCACTAACGTCGTGTGCTTTGAAGATTTTTGAGCGTTGCCGGTGTCACGCTCGGTCCATGAGCTACCTTCGCTGCTGCGTGCCGTTCCTCGTCCTGCTTTTCATAGCTGCGGCACGGGTCTCGGCGGCCGAGAACCCGCCCGCGGAGTTCACCGCCGCTCGGGCACCGCATCCGCTGTCGCTCGACCCGGCGCTGACCGATCCCGCTTGGGCCACAGGCGCGGTACCAGCGCCCGCGTACTATTTCAATCTCACCCGCAACGAGCGCGCACGAGATGTAACGCAGGCGCATCTCCTCTACGACGACGAAAACCTATACGTCGGCTTTCGCTGTGCCCAAGCCGGACCGATCGTTGCAACGCAGACGACCAACGACATTGGACTCGGGCTCGACGACTTTGTCGGTATCGCCCTCGACACGAGCGGCAACGGCAGTCAGGTCTATGCCTTTGAAACGACGCCGCGCGGCGTGCGTTACCAGCAGGCAAGCGAAAGCGAGCGCTACCGCCCCCGTTGGTCGGCGAACGGCAGGGTCGCCGAGGGCGCCTGGAGCGCAGTGTTGATTATTCCGCTCGCGGCTCTGCGCTTCAGCACGAAGCCGAGCGTCTGGCGCGTTAATTTCGTTCGCTCGACCGCCTTACCGAGCGAGCGTTATACGTGGGCTTACAACGGGCTCATGCAGGATGCCGCGACGGGTGCACAGTGGCCGCCGTTTAGCGACGCGCGTTTCTGGCCCCGGCTGACGAGCGTGAACGTGAGCGCAAAACGTACGGCTCACGTACCGGCCGCGGATATTTACGGACTTGCCTCGACGGGCCCCGGTCGCAACACGTACGTCCTGCCGGACGGATCCGTCGTTCCACAGCGCGCGAGAAACGTCGGACTCGATCTCACCTATCCGATCACGAGTACGACCAGTTTCGTCGGCGCGTTGAACCCCGACTTCTCTAATATTGAAGTCGATCAGCAAACGATCGCGCCGCAGGAGTTCCTGCGTCAACTTGTCGAGTATCGGCCTTTTTTCGCGCAAGGCGCGGCCTTCATCGAAGCGAATCCCTATCCGCCCGGCGGCGTTGCTGCGAGCGACCTCGTCTTTTACACTCCCAACATCGGACCGTTCGATCGCGGCGCGAAAGTTGAAGGCACCTCCGGCAACTCGTCGTTCGGGGCTATGTCGTTCCGGGGCTACGATGCGACCGCAAAATCGACGTTCGACGACATCGCCTACGGATTCAAGAATGCCTTGCAGGACCGCACGTTTCAGTATTGGGCAGACGGTGTGCTGGCTCATCACTCGGGCGCCGGGCATGATACGACGACCGAATTTGGAGTAGGTGGGCGCAACAACCGCACGGGTTTTGTTTGGCAAGCCGATGATTCGCTCGAGACGGGAACGGAGCTTGCCGACCACTCCGATCATAGCCTGAACGCGTTCGTCGACATCCATAAGCCCAACTACGAGCTGAATCTCGCGTATCGTGACGTCGGCCCGTATTATGCTCCGCTCGACGGCTATACGGCGCTTGCCGATCTGCGCGGACCGAGCGCGAGCCTGAACTTCTTCGGCTCGCCGCGCGGCCCGAAGAACGCGGCGCTAAATCTTTACGCCGACCGCTACACGGACAGGTCCGGAGCGGTCCACGAAGCGGACACCTTCATGTATCTCGCCGCAACGCTAAAGAACGGGTTCAGCATCGATCAATTTGGACCGTCGACCGGCGTCTTGCGCAGTTATGCGGTTCCCTCGGGCCCAAACTGCACGGGCGCCGGCATTGCAACCACGTCGTATTCGGGCGCGCCATGTTATCGCAACGGTGCGACGCAGCGTTTCAATCTCTTCCGCGCACAGTTCGGGTATCTCGAAGGCACGTCATCGCCCGTGACGCTCTCGTTTGCAGCCGGACCGTTCGGCAGTATCTATCTGCATCAATTTATGTCGAGCGCTTCGCGGTCGATCGGTACTCGCTACTCTCTAGGACTCGAATACGACGGCACGTATCAGCGCTCGCAGCTTGATGGCAGCCTCGGTTCACAGTGGTTGCGTCGCATATCCTTCGGTGTAGCGCTCGGCGCGGATCAGAATCTCGCGCTTTCGCTGCGGACGATTAACGGCTCGGGTGGCTATGCGTTACCCGGATCTAATTTCGCCGCTTCTTTCCACAGACGTTACCGTAATGGGAACGACCTATATATCGACATCGGCACGCCGACCGCCACCAGCACGCTCAACCGCTTACTATTGAAATACGTATTCCACACCGGAACGAGCACGACGTGAGACGGACCGGGCGCGGTACAGCGCGTTACTTCGGATGGAAAGCCGCGGAAGGTGAACAATGAACGCAACAGATGGAACTGGGCCCGTTAGCGTGCTCGAAGCAACTTTGCGTGACGTCGATGCATTAGCAGCTCTATTCGACGCGTATCGTGTTTTCTATGAGCGAGCATCGGATATAGAGTCGTCGAAGCGCTTTGTTGAAGAAAGGCTTGCTAAACGCACGACGAACTTCTTTCTGGCTGCGCGTGATAATAAAGCCGTCGGTTTCGTCCATCTGTTGCCCTCTTTCGACACATTGGCAATGAAGAGAACGTGGCTCCTGGAAGATCTTTTTGTTGAACTGCTGCAACGTCGAAGCGCCGTGGGCGCTTCCCTACTGCGCTGCGCCGAGCGTTTCGCAGTCAGCACGGAGGCGGCGCGCATCAGCCTGACCACCGCGCATACCAATGCGGCTGCGCAACGGTTGTATCTTGCTAACGGCTACCAGCGGGACGAAGTCTTTCTTACCTATCATCGTATGCTGACTTAGCAAGGCCTTGGTGGCCGGGCAATCGCTCCCTTTTAGGTACGTTTATTCGGGCGCACCCGGATTCACCGCGACGACCTCAACGCTCATCCGGGGGAAGCGGACCGTTCAGGAAGCTGTCATCGCGCCGTTGCGCCTCGCGCTCCTCGACGATCATGGTCCGACCGGTGCGTTCTTCGATAAAGAGAACGTGAACTCGTGGTAAACGAAGGAGCCCGAGTCAACTGAAATCGCCTGCTGGTCCGGAGGCCGCGGCCCGTCCACGCCGGGAGCGTGCCGAGCGGCTTTCTTACCGCTATCGGGTCCCGTATGCCGGAAGTCCGGCCGTTGCTTACGCCGGCCCGCGCGCCGCGTATGTAAAGCGCCCAGCTACCCATTCGCAGACGCTGCCGTCGAGCATCACGAACGTTTCGCATCCATCGACTTCGGCATTGAACTCCGCGTTACGGGCCTTCGTCTTGGTCCAGTCCACGTACCCGTCTTGACGAGCCGCCGCCCGCGCTTTGGTGTACGAAAACTGCGGCGATTTTGTAAGCGGAGCGAGCGCGCGAGCGAGCGTTTGTGCCTGCGTCATCGTATGAGTATAGCCGATCCCGTTTCGTTCCCAGCCGAGCGGCGTACAATCGAGCTATGTCGACAGTAACCGCGCTCGATCTTTCTAGTTCGTATCCGCGCAGCGGGCGGGAAATGCTCGGCGGCTACGCGTGGCTCGGCCGCTTGGCGGACAAGGCCCGTGCCGAAGCCGCCGGAACGGGCGGCGAGTACGTCGCCTATTGCCCGCTCTCGATGGGTTACCTGGAACGGGTCGGTGTCACGCAGGAAGATTTTCAGAAGCTGGTCCACGACGGCGCTACGGACGATCAAATGATCACGTATTTTGACCGCCACGTTTCCGCCGCGCAGAAGCGTGCGGGAAATGCGTTCGTGCTTGAAGATATGGCGAGCCATCTCGACGAGCAAGACGCGGAAGAGCGCCGAGGCTAAGGCGAACTTCCGCTATTGAGCCGAGATCGAAGCGCGCCCGGAGCGCAGCACGAATTTCTGTATTTTACCGGTCGCCGTTTTTGGTAGCTCGTCGACGAAGTGGAATTCCTTAGGCACTTTGAAATGAGCCATCTCGGAGCGTAAGAAGCTGCGCAACTCTCCTTCGCTCGTAGTTGCGGAGGCCTTGCATACGACGAAGGCGTACGGAGCCTCGCCCCAGCGCTCGTCGGGAAAGCCGACGACTGCCGCTTCTTGGACCGCGGGATGGCGCAGCAGGGCGCCTTCGACTTCGACCGACGAGATGTTCTCACCACCGCTGATGATAACGTCTTTAAGCCGGTCGGTAATTTGCAGATAGCCGTCGGGATGGACGACGGCCGCGTCACCCGTGTGAAAGTACCCGCCCCGGAACGCGTGCGCGGTTGCCTCGGGATCGCGATAATAGCCTTCCATGACGACGTTGCCGCGCACGACGATCTCTCCGGCCGAGACCCCATCATGTTCGACTTCACGACCGTCGTCGTCGAGTACGATCAGCTCTCCCGAGGTAACGAGTTCGACGCCTTGCCGGGCTTTGAAGATGGCTCGCTCCCGCGGGGTGAGGCCGGCGGCGTGCGCGCGTGGTTCACAAACGGTTATGAACGGCGTCGTTTCCGTTAATCCGTAGACCTGATTGACGTCCCAGCCGAATTCTTCTTCGATGCGCTCGATCGTGGCCGCGGCCGGCGGCGCGCCTGCCGTCACGACGCGCACGCCGGGCCGGACGCCTTTGCGCAGGGGTTCGGGTGCGTTCGCGATGCCGATTAATACGGTCGGTGCGGCACAGAGAAGCGAGATTTCTTCGCTCGTGATGAGTTCGAAGATGCGGGCGAAGTCGATTTTCGGCAAGCAAACGTGCGTCGCCCCGACGGCCGTTACGGTCCATACGAACGTCCAGCCGTTGGCATGGAACATGGGTAGCGTCCAAAGGTAGCGGTCGTCCGGGCTCATGTGAATGTGAACCAGCGTACCGATACAATTCATATACGCGTTACGATGGGTGATCATCACTCCTTTGGGTCGCGCCGTGGTGCCGCTCGTATAGTTGATCGTCAGCAAGTCGTCTTCGGAAATGTCGGGGCGCGCGAAGTCTGCGGGTGCTGCGGTAAGCAGCGTCTCGTAATCGAGCCAGCCTGGCGCCGCACGGTCGAGCGCGACATACCGTTCGACACTCGGCAACTGGTCGCGAATAGCGTCGACCGCGGCGAGCAGGTCGGGATGCACGCACACGACGCGGGCACCGCTGTGGTTGATGATATACGCGAAGTCGGCCGGTGTTAAGCGATAGTTGACCGGGACGAGGACCGCGCCGAGCTGCGGCACCGCGTAAAAGGATTCCAATTGCGCGTGCGTGTTCGGCGCGATGTACGCGACGCGATCGCCTTTGCCGATTCCGAAGGTTTGTAATACCGCTGCGAAGCGGTCGCAGCGCGCGAAGAACTGCTCGTAGCTTAACCGCACACCTTCATCGACGACGGCGGGCTCGTCTGGGTAGAGGCGGCGGGCTCGTCGCATGAACTCGAGCGGCGTAAGAGCGACTTTCATGTGCGGTGTTGTGTTCTGCCCCGACCCGCTCCGACGCTGCTGGAGTTCCTGTTCTTCGCTACGGAGAAGGCAACCGGAATGAACGATCAAGCGCAGGAGACGCCCGGCACGGAGGGTTTCACGATGCTCGGCCTCGAGCCGGCGCTCTTGACGACGCTTGGGGCGCTCGGCTACGAGGAGCCCACTGCGATCCAGCGCGAAGCGATTCCGCCCTTGCTCGCCGGACGGGACGTGCTCGGTCAAGCCGCGACCGGGACCGGCAAGACGGCGGCCTTTGCCTTGCCGTTGCTGCAGCGTATCGGGCGTTCGACGAGCGAGCGGCACGCGGTGCGAGCGTTGATTCTCGTGCCGACGCGCGAACTAGCGATGCAGGTCGCGGAGGCGGTTCACCGCTACGGGCGCGATCTCGGGGTACGGGTCCTGCCGGTTTACGGCGGCCAATCGATCGCTCAACAATTGCGCGCGCTAGCGCGTGGAGTCGACGTCGTCGTCGCGACGCCCGGGCGCGCACTCGATCATCTTCAGCGCGGAACGCTGTCCTTCGATGCCGTCGAAACGGTCGTGCTCGACGAAGCCGACGAGATGCTCGATATGGGTTTCGCCGACGAGCTCGAAGCGATTTTGGCCGCGACCCCCGCGCAGCGCCAAACGGCGCTCTTCTCAGCGACGATGGCCACCCGCATTCTCGCGATTGCGAAGCGGCATCTGCGCGAGGCGGTACGCGTCACGATCGCCCGCGAAACCGCGATCCCGGGCGAAGTGCCGCGCCTTCGTGAGGTTGCATATATCGTGCAGCGTCGCCATAAGGCGGCTGCGCTAGCCCGGGTTCTGGACATGGAAGATTCCGCTGCGGCGATCGTTTTCTGCCGCACGCGCGTCGAAGTCGACGAGTTGACGCAGACCCTCGGCGCGCGCGGGTACAGCGCGGAAGCCCTGCACGGCGGCCTCTCTCAGGAGCAGCGCGACCGTGTCTTAAGGCGCTTTCGCGAAGGGCTCTCCGATATTCTGGTTGCGACGGACGTCGCCGCACGGGGTCTCGATATCGACCGAGTGTCGCACGTCGTGAATTTCGACGTCCCGTCGTCGCCCGATGCCTACGTGCATCGCGTGGGCCGAACCGGCCGCGCGGGCCGCGAGGGCGTGGCCATCACGCTTGCGGAGGCTCGCGAACATCGTCTCTTACGCAACATCGAACAGGAGACCAAACGGAAGATCCGCGTCGAATCGGTGCCGACCGTGCACGACCTTCGGGCTCGGCGTTTGGAATTTACGAAGGACGCCCTCGAGGAAGCGCTCGTCTCGGGGGATCTAGAGCCGTATCGCAGCGTCGTAGAGTCGCTGGCGACGGAATACGACGTGCTGGACATCGCGGCCGCGGCCGTGAAAGCGGCGGATCGCGCGCGTGACGGCGCCGGCGGGGATGAAGAGGAAATTCCGAAGGTTGCGGTTCCGCTTAGCCTCGGCATGCCGCGACCGGTCGCCAGGCCGCGCGGGAAAAATACCGACGTCACGCGCATTTTTATCGGAGCGGGACGAAACGCCGGCGTTCGGCCGGCAGACTTGGTCGGCGCGATCGCCGGTGAAGCGCGTATCGATTCCCGCGAGATCGGCGCGATCGATATCGCAGATAAGTTTTCGCTCGTCGAAGTTCCACAAGCCGCAGTAGAAGGCATCATAAAAGCCATCCGCGGCACGACGATTCGCGGCAAAAAGGTGCTCGTACGACGAGATCGCGAGCGCTCTACAGCCGGGCGCGATTAAGGGGTAACGGCGTCTCGAATGCGTTCCCGCGTCTCAAGTAGCTCAACTCGCTCGGCTAGCTCGCCGACGACGGCGCTCAAGACGCGCACGGCGTCGCGGAGTTCCACCTCTTCTGTTTGCGCTTGTATGATGTGATCGGAATGGGATTGAGTAGCGTTCATATTGTCCTTGCCGCGCGGGCGCCTCATCGAAGCCTGCGAGCGTCTTTGGTCTTTCGAGCCTAGCAGATCGTGCTTTCGTACGCGAGGACCCTGAGTCACCGAGGCCGGACCGGGCTTCGAAGAGCCGCCAACCTCACGCGGCACTCGCAAAAAAGACGCGCGAATGTGTTCTTCCCACCGAAAGCGTGTTTCATCGACCCTGTCGACCAGTGTGGCCCCCATTCAATACGGACGCCGCCTATTACAACTCATGACTTGCGGATAATGCCGCTTTCTCGCAGGTAACTTCCAGACCGCAGAATATGAATGGGACATGGTAGATTGACCTGGCGGACGCGCTTCCGGCCTCCCTCGCGACCCTCACCGCCGAGATCGAAGCCGACGTTGCGGAGCTGCGCAAGATTGCCCGCGCCGCCGCTGACGCCAGCCGCGCAGCATCGACCGAACGCGCCTACGCGACCGACTGGCTGGACTTCTCGGCCTTCGCTTTGCGCATCGGACGCGAGTGGCTACCGGCGAACCCGAGACGGTCGCGCTCTACGTCGCGGACCTGCGGCGGCGCGGCCGGCGCCCGGCGACCATCGCCCGCAAGCTCGCGGCGATCACCGTTTATCACCGGTCCGCCGGGCACCATAGTCCGGCGGAACACGACGTCGTGCGATCAGTTGTCCGGGGGACCCGGCGCGAGCTCGGCGTCGCGCGGCGCCAAGCACCGCGCTCACTCTCGATGGACTTACGCGCGTGCTCGCCGTTATTGCCGACGATATGAAGGCTGCCCGATCGCGCGCTGCTGCTCGTCGGCTGGGCAGGCGCGCTCCGAAACTCTCAGCTTGTTGCGCTCGAGTTTCGGATCTGCGATTCGAAGAAGAAGGGCTCATTCTCCGCATCCGCCGCTCGAAGACGGATCGAGAAGGTGTCGGGCGGGACCGGAGTGCTCGCCGTGGCGGCTTTCGTCCAGATCGGTCAATCTCGCCGTGCTGAAAAGCGGCAATTTGAATTTTAAATTTTCCGTCTCGCGCAATCATAAGCACCTATAATCGTTGCCGACGTTACGTATGACGGTACGACCTTCGACCTTCGCTTTGACAACGTCGGCAACCGCGCAGCGATCAACATACGCTTCTCCGGAATAGTATTAAATTACTTGTCCGTCGGTCAAGTACCGCTAGTTCTGGGCGCTGCGGGCTCGCGAATGGCTTTTCGTCGTCGCCGGCGGCACGACCGGGTCGAGTGTGCCCCAATCGTAAACGTTGCCTTTGACAAGGTTCACGAGGATCTGGCCGTTGTCGTTGACGCCGAGCGCATAGATTCTCGTATAGTCGTTCGCCGGAAGCTGCGGGTCCAATTGTTGCGTGCCGTGGACCGCGTCCCACGTGAAGTACGTCGATGTGCAATGTCCCGCGTACGACCCAAGCACTTCACCCTTATTGTTGAGCCCGATCGGATAGCCCGTGAGCCCCTTCGGGCACGTCTGCGTGGCAGTCAGAGCCCGCTTCATCTTACCGGTCGTCACATTGTAGATCGTCGGGACCGGCTCACTGCCTCTTCCCGCGGCGTTGAACAATATTTGATTCTGATTGTTGAGCGCGACGGGCACGCAGCAATATGCGCTGCTGATCGGCAAGACTCTAAGCGATGAAGGTACGCCCACGGTGTATAGCGCCTCGGTCGGATGGCTCGACGCGGCGGAGAAATAGTCGGCGCCGAGCACTTCGTTGAGATCGTTGATATAACACCCGCCGAAAGCGCATGGGTTGGGATTATAATTAAGTTGGGGCACGACGTAGTGGACGGGCGGCTGGCTCGCAACCGGCGATTCCAGCGGCGCTAAATAATCCGTCGCTCCTGTGGCCGTAAGGAACTGCGGACCGGACAGCTCCAGCGTATCGGCGGGGTAGAAATATGCTATAGCGAGCGAGATTCCGTTCGAATTAACGCCCGCCATATCGCCGTCCGGGTAGGCGGAATAGATCGTGCTTTTCGTAAAGCCGGCGGCGTTCGCGAGCACCGCGAACGTGGAGGCGTTTTGAAGGTACTGGGTGCTTACCTTGCCGACCATTTCGTACTGGCCCGTTGTCGGATTCGCATCGTTGATGCCGTACGGAAGACATCCGAGCAACGTCGGCGAGAGCAGCGGCAGCGGTCGATATGCGGTTCCCGTCCAGACAACGCAATCCGAACCGGAGAAGCCAAAGATTTGACCGGTATTGTTGAAGCTGTACGGCGCGGAATCCGGGCCTGGGGCTCCGATATCGTGGATTGTATACGCCGGACTCGTCGCGGCGCGCGCGTGCGACGCTCCGCCGCGTATGCCCGTCTGATGCGCGTTGCCCGGCACGCGTTCGCCCGTAGCGCTCGCCGGCCCGGCCGCGAGCAGCAACAATGTAGCGGTGGCCACGGCCCAAGACTGCAAGCGCTCAACGATCATGACGAAGACCCTTTACGGCCGTTCGATGCGATGCTGGGCCCGCGGTAGGCGGGTCGAGCGTCCCCCAATGAGTTCCGGTAGCCGTCCCGAGCGACGCGAGAATCTGACCCACATCGTTGATGCCCAGTGGCGTAATCGTGTAGGCGTTCGGCGGAATAGCCGGGCTGATATCTTGCGTCCCGTGCACCGCATCCCACGTCCAATAGAAGTCGCGCTGCGCACAATATGAAGTGTAACCGAGAACCTCACCGGCATTGTTCATCGCGATCGGAAAATAATGCGCGCAATTCGTACCGGCAACGGGCGGCAGCGCGAGCGACGTCTTCGACGCCAGGTCGTAGATCGCGGCGTTCACGGTGTGTTTCGCGTCTAACGCCTCGCTGAAATACAGCAATTGACCGGCATCGTTGAGCGCAACCGCGAAATTATAAGTGCTGCCGTCAAAGAACGTGAGCAGCAATTGTGCCGGCGCCGCGCTTCCGCTCTGCGCCGCGGCATACTGCAGCCGTTGGGAGTCGAAGCCGAGGACGACGCCGCTCGCATTGATCGTGCAGCCGCCGAACGCGCACTGCGGAAGCGGCTCGCCGTCCAATTGATGCTCCGAGATCGATTGCACCGGAAGCAGGCAGACCGCGGGGCTCGCGCAATTCGCCGGCTGCAGCGGCACCATCGCTTCGGGCGCAACGGTCACGAACATCGGGCCCCCGATGTCGTACTGATAGGACTGCGGTGCCGCGGCGTTATACGAATAGCCGTCCGCGACGCCCTTCGAGCTGATTCCGAACAACCTCGAGGGATAATAATTGTAGTACGAGACGAGCTTCGAAACTCCCGAGGAACCGATGCTTGCGGAAAACGCATCGGGCGCCCGCAAATCGTAGATGTCGCTAAAAGCGCCGACGACCGAGAACGAGCCCGTCGCCTGGTCGACGGAATCCATGCCGTAGGGCGAGCAGTTCGTGATGGTGAGAGAGGGTTCGAGATCGATGAAACCCGCGCCCGTCCAAACCAGACAGCTCTGATCGACGTGCCCGACGGCCGGCACCGCCTTCGCTTTGCGCGCCGCGATTCCATAAATCTGACCGCTATCGTTAAAGCCGAGCGGTGAGGAAGAAGAATAGCGGTTCGCCGCTGGCATGCCGTGGTCTTCGAGCGTGTACTGCGCGACGGACGAGGCGCGGGAGTTCGCCCGAACCACAATGTTCGGGCGCCATGTCGGCAGAACGTAACGTCGCACGGGCCCGGGCGAACCGGCTACGTCGCGTGCATTCGTCGTCGGGGCCGCTACCGCGACGGTGCCTTGGCAAAGCATGAGAAGCGCGCCGCCCAAAAGCCGACCCCCGAACCGCGTTGATACCACGATTGCTATCCTTAATGAATGCGGCGAACCACTCGAACCGATTCCGCGTCGCGCCAAGTCGGGCGCGGCCTGGGACGCCGAACCAATTAACGGTTTGCGGCCGGCCGCCTCCGTGCGTTCGGCGCAATGTTACGCGCGGGTACCGGTTGTGCCAAAGATGGCCGCACCGCAACTCGGATAGCGCTGCCGCGCCAGCGCGGGTATAACGGCCGCGAGCGCGTATGGCGCTAGCCGTAGATCCGTGAGGCCCGCTGGCGCCCGGTACGAATGACGTTGTGAAACCGAATGGACGGATCTAAGTCGGATGATGCGTCCTCTAGCGATCTCCATGTAGACTTTATACTCGTCTTCGCCGACGACGACGAAACCGAGGCGTTCATACAGCCTTCGGGCAGGATTGATTTTCGCAGTGCTGAGACGAATCGGGGCGCACGCGTCGCACGATTCCCGGATGAACCGTCTTATCAGGCTCGTGCCGATACCGTTTCCTTGCCTTTGCGGCAAAATATAAAATGATTCTAGACGATATTATTCGGGGCTTCTGATAAGGGCTAAACCATCCCACGTCTTCGTCGCCGATCGAAATAACTGCGATTCGTTCTCACGGTAGGACTCTGCAAATTTTTCGCATTGCACATCCTGGCCGCGCCAACCAAACAGCTCCTCTATTATGTTGCGTGAAGAAGTAAATTTGCTCGACGTAGGCTCGGTCGGTCTTCGTTGCTGGCCTGAGGCAGATCGGAGAAATCAAGGCTTTCGAACGCCCGCCTCACGACGACGACTAAAACGGTTGGCCGGCCGAATCGTCTTCATGCACAGCTAGGTCGTCTCGCTGTTCGACTCGTTGAGAAATCGTCGTTCGGCGAAGACGTTCTCTGCCCAAGGCAACGATAGGCAGATATCCGGCGAGGAGAACAAAAGCCCCTGATTGCAGCCGCTCTCCGATGCGTTCGAGCCAGCGAGTCATTCTGGCCACGCTACTCCTCGGGTAAGGAATTCCTTATAGATTGACCAAGACGGGTCACCGCCCCCGAACCCGAACGGCGAAACGAATCGACGTATTCGAGCGGTGCGGCGTGGCGGGATCGACGTCCTCATAACCGCGACCGCCAATACTCGATGCGATCACGACCGACGGTGTCGTGCCACCACTTAGGCTGCCAGAACCATGCTGCTTTGCGTTGCGCCGGCGTTTTCTGCGCCCAGCTCATAAAGACGTTACCGCACCAGGTCGGGACGGCGGCAGATTCCACGGTTCGTCAAGGTTGTACTCGGGCTTCATGCGATCGCAGGATACAGCGTTGAGCAGCCGACGCGCAAGATGCGCGTCTTCATTCCGCGCCCCGCGCCCATTGAAGCGCCTCCTTGACCGAACGATGGACGACGCCCAGGTCGCGGTACTCCACGGCGACCGCTGTGGGTCCGATCGCGCGGACGTTAAATAACACCAAAATAACGCCGCGTTTTCACATGCTTGAACATGGCGACATCGCCGCGCTGACCAACGTAATCGAATTCTTGAATGGATCTGGCCCGGTTCCGTGGATTACTTTCCTCTTAGCGGAGAAAAACATCGGTGACCATCGAAACACCGCGTTTGCGTTCTTGCGAGCAGCGCGTTGGCCGAACCTATCCCGTCGCCGCAGGAGTGTTCGGCAGTAGTTCACGTTTCGAGTCCGCTCCAGGACCAGCGCGGAATGCTGAGGCCCTCGGGCACATCGTCTGCGGACTCATGGAAGCGGGACATCGTTGTCGTTGTCGCCCACGCGAAATAGTCGTGCAGAACTCGTCGGAGTGGATCGGCCTCGGCCAAACCGACATCGACCAAGGCCTGGTCGAAGCAGGCTATGGCACGCCAATCCATCTCGTCGTGCGGACCGTTACCGCTGTGCATTTTCACAACGGTTGTCTCATCACCATACTTAGCGGAGTACATGACGGGTCCGCCGAGCGCCTCTGCCCAGTAGGCCGCGAGTCGCTCCGTGTGATCGGGGTGAAATCCGTGGCTGAAGGCATGGCTGACCACCTCATCGGCCATCACCCGTTTGTGCCAGGCGCTCGCTAGAAGGCGTAGCCCCTCGATACCACCCGTGGCCTCATAAACCGTGCGCATGCCTCCATCATGCCACCCACGGTTTGCCGTGTCTATTCCAATCGCCGGTATCGCGAATTTACTGTTTCGCTTGCTTCCAGCGCCTTCTGGGCCGCCGCACCTTTCGCTTCGGGTACGCAGCTGGCGACCGTTGCCCGAGTATCGAAAACGGTCGTTTTCAGGACAGCTTTCGGTTTCAAATATTAATTCGGTCGCTGTCGTAAGTGACGGGATCTCCGGGATCGACCCGCCATGCCTCAAGGGACGGATTGGCTACGAGCGCTTCGGCAAGCGGCTCCGAACCGCCGACTAGGGTGCAGAAAAGATCGATCTCCGAAGCAACGCACCATGCATGATCTTGCGGCCAAAACAGGTTCGGTGACTGCGAGAAAAAGACGTCGCTCGAGGCCGGCCAGCCGAGTTCGGTCGCCGCTGACAGCGGACCCTCGAACAGCATATAGTCGCGGTGCGGAAGACGTACCCGGGGCGCGTCCTGAACGTCGCAAGGGATTTCCGAGGATCCGTGCAGCGCGTTAAGTGACGCGAGCTTGGGTGGGGGAACCCTCATCAACGGAGCGCAGTTCTCGTTCGCCTCTATTGAGCATGTCAGCGCCGCGCTGCCCATGTAGCCAGCCGTAACCATCCCACAGGCAGAACCAGCAAGAATTGCCGGTCCCGGTGTGCCCGCTTAACGTTGCGCACAGTACGCGCAGCAGTGTTGAAGGCAAGTTGCCGGGCTCTGGGTTTTGCCCGTCCCACGGCTTAGGCCCGATGCCGCATGACGCCAACGGTTGGGTGATCCGGTGAAATTGGACTAAGCGAGCATCCGGCGGCCAGACCATGCCGCTACCTGAGCCCAGCTAACGGGAGCGTTGCTCGTAACACAGCGGGCGGGATGTAAAATCCGGACGTAGGCAGAGAACCCGTCGGGTACGACGCCGGCCACTCCCGAGCCGAAGCAGCGAAGCCGCGACACCAGCCAGTCGCTCTCGACGATACGCACCGACGGCTGCAACCCTTGCTGTTTCATCGAAGACGTTTTACATCGCACTAACATAAATTCCATGCTTCGCCGAGCGTGCGAATTCGGTCCTCAAAAGGGTTGCTTTCGGGATATGGGCTAGTTAGGGGACCTGCAGCCCCGCCCGATGATCGGCGGTCCATGGTGCGCTCTGACTATCAACGATCGTGTGCTTTTAAGGGAGCTCTAGCGGCGCCGTAAAGTGTTAGCCCCTTCAGGAAGTTTAATGCGCGCGCAGCGACTTCCGGATTGCGCTCGGCGTCGCACTGAAGGCACGCGCAAAAGTCTTCGCAAGATGGCTGTGGTGCGCGAAGCCCGCATCGACGGCGAGGCGAGACAGGTCCGGCTCACCTGCCGCAAGTGCGTCGAGTGCGGAAGCGAGCCTTAGCGAGACGAGGTATTGATGAACCGTCGTCCCGGTCGCGTCGGAAACACGCGCGCCAGGGAAAACGGTGAGGTGCGCGCAGCGCGTGCCACCTCGCCAAGCGACACGGGCTCGTGAGCGTGCTCGGCCAAAAACGCTTTTGCGCGCTCAACGACGACTCGTCGCGCTGAGGTTAACGCCGGTATCCGCGTATCAGCGAGCGCGGCGACTAGCGTGAAGGCTTCTTCCTCCGCGAGCAACGGGTCGACGTTGGGTAATGTGAGGGTGTGGCGAAATTCACGCATGCGCAGCTGTAGCCGGGACGAAAGTCTCGCATGCGTCGCGCGAAAGGGCCGCTGCTCGGCGTCACGCTGGGCACCGTTTCCAAAGGCGTCAGCAACCGCACCCGGTTCGCATTCTATGACGAAGGAGACGTCGCCGTCGTGGGCCGGGTGCGCAACCCGGTAAGGAATGCCGGCCTCGAAAAACATGGCGGTGTTTGGATCAGCAACGACCGCGTCGCACCGTCGGTCGACTATGTAGCAACCGCGCAATGGGATCGCTACGCAGGGGGTCGAGGAAAGCTCTTTGTCGGCGCGTTCGCCACGCTGAGCGCTGCAAACGACTTCACGCACAGCGAGGAAAGGCGAACTAAAGATCGGGAGGACCTGCATCCGCAGACCGTATATGATCGTTCGGCAATGCGCAAGAACGTGATAGCCCGGTTGCCCCATGACCAACTATGATTGCGGTATGCGCTCACTCGTGGCCGCGGTCGCCGCCGATCTCATCAGTGAAGAACCCGCCGCCGATCAGGCAACCGCTCTGGCAGCGTTCGCGCCTCTGATCGGGAGTTGGGATCTGCGTTACGTCTATCGGCCCGCGAGCGGAGAGCACGTCGCGGGTACCGGGTACGCGCACTTCGGCTGGGGGCTCGGGGGACAGGCAATCGTCGACATCTGGGGCTTTGAGAATAGTGTCGTCGGCACGACAATTCGGTTCTACGACGCGACGGCCGGCTGTTTCCGTTCGACCTGGATTTGTCCAGCCCGCAACGCACTGATCGCGTTCGTCGGACGCGCGGTTGAAGGTCGGATCATCCTGAACGCTCGTGCGAACGACCCGCCTGGTCGACGTATCCGCTGGTCGTTCACCGCGATCGAATCACAGCGGTTCTTTTGGACCGGCGAGATCTCCGACGACGCAGGATCGACCTGGCTGCTGAACCAGGAGATCGAGGGCAAGCGCCGCGTCGGCCAGGCAACGGAAGGAGGCGCTTGAGATGGCATCTATCCGAAAGGAGCTCGTCCTCAGCGCACCGGCGGGGCGCGTTTGGGACGCTGTCCGCTACTTTGGTGCGGTGCACCGGCGCGTCGCACCAGGCTTCGTCGTTGAGTGCGTTCTGGGACGGGGACGCGCGCATCGTCACTTTCTCGAACGGAAATATCGCCCGCGAACTGCTTGTCGACCTGGACGACAAGCAACGCCGGCTCGCTTACGCCGTCAAGAGCAAACGAGTGAGTCATTACAGCGCATCGCTACAGGTTAGCGAGGAGTACGCCGAACGCTGTCGTCTCGTTTGGATCGTCGATGTGCTGCCGACCGAAATCGCGGACTACATCCGCGACCAAATGGATAATGCGATCGTAGCAATGAGGGCGACGCTTGAACGCCGCTAACGTACTTCGGCGCCGCCGCGACCCCTTCCAAGAAGGGGAGCGGTCGAGCGGTAGCGCGACGCCTTTGCGAGCGGAAGCGACAAACTTGCCAAGCGGTGTGAATATTATTGTGTGCCTCGAATGGCTTTTTGCCACCTAAAAGGACCGTCCCGTAACGGTCGTTTCTGGGACACTGCGCTCTACCGTCAGAAATCTGGCACGCGATCTTTTCCGCCGGGCGGAGGAGCGTGTTCTTAAACGCGATCGTCGTACATACAGACCAGCGGATCGACGACAACGGGTGCCTGCGCTCGAACGTGTTGCTCCTGAGCGCTCGTCTCGATCGCTTTGGGGCGTACGGTCCGCACCGTGATCATCGCCGCTTCCGGCTTGGCTCCTAGTTCAACCAACAGCCGCGCGGCAATCGTACCTGTCCTCCCAAGGCCACCTCGGCAATGAAGTAAGACGCGACCACCACGCTTAACGATCGCGCGGGCTTCCGCGCCCACGCTCTGCCAACCGCGCTCAAATGCCGGGGACGCCCCCATCGGCAATGGGCAGATGGCGCCAGTTCCCGACGCGCGTGGCGGTAATTTTCGCAAAAGTCGGGACGCCGAGGCGCGCGAGTTCGTGGTTATCGACCAGCGTGATCATCAGGTCGGGTGCCCAATCGGCAATCCGGTCGAAGTCCGCCTCGAGGTCGCGCTGCCACAAAGCGACAAACCAGAGACGGTCAAGACGGCCCGGACACATCGTCAGGCCAATCTGACCATCGCCCTCGGGAACGGTGACGGAATCGATCCGAAGCGGATGGCTCGTAATCGTACGTGCTTTCAATGCTATCTCGCGGCGAGGATCGGAGCGCGCTTAAGCCTTTTCATTTCAGGCGGTCCGGTTTCGGGATAGACGCCCTCTTCAGTTCAAACTTCAGCCGTGGCGCGAGATATGGAACGACCCAATCCAAAGCACAAGAGCGGCTCCAACACCTACCACGGCACGAGATATCTCCCCATTGAGGGTGGCGAACGTCACGAATCCCGCCACGGCAACCACACACAGAGCCGCACCGGTCAACCGGTACTGCGGCTGGTCAAAGAGGTGATCCAAAGGAAAGAAGTGAGCTCCGACTATCAAACAAACAGCGGCTGGTATGAGCGCCGGTTTGCCGGCGGCGACGAATACCACTACGATCAGACAAATTGCGACCCCCTCAACAATATCGACAAGATTGAAGCGGCGACTCCAATCCTCAGGCAGCCGCCGCGGGCGTCCTTCGAACGACGTGGAGCTCACCCGAAAGGCGAGCAGCGCCGCGACCGCCGTCACTAACAGCGCCAGGACGAAAAGGAACGCTGCTGCCGGCGCGTCCGCGATCCCGGAGATGCCCGTCGCCGCCCAGGGCAGCGCGAACAGCGCTAAAATGAGGGCTCCTCCCCGGCGCAAGCTTCGGCTGACGTCCCGATTCGCGCGACCCACAGTTATAAAAGCGCGATGCGCCGCAAGATAGTGTCCCCGATACCGGTCACCATCCCCCAGTAGTAGTCCAGCACCTTCATTGTCACGGAGTCCGAGGCGTTCGACCAGCCGTCGCCATTCTTACAGCCAGACCGACTCCCGAAAACGGTCGTTTTCGGGATGCCACGGATCGGTTGAACTAGTGGCGCGAAACCGGCGGCAGCCCTTCGGAGACAAGCACGACCTGAGAGTCTCACGGCAAGCAACGGGAGGGTCGGCAATTGTTACTTGCGGATAAAGCGCTGACGTGAGCCGATACTTGGCGCCGTCGCCCCAAGGAATCGGAAATTTGCGCTATTGCTGGCTGCTCCCAGCCTTCGCGAGGGCTGGGTACCATCGGTATCACGGGCGATTTCACAGTTATTTATAGATCAGATTGTGCGGGCCCGATGACCACGGCAGTGACCGTCTTTGCAAGACTTTGGTCAGGCCGCGCTTTCCTGATCCCGCGCCTTCCTGAGCTGTTGATGGCCTAAACGATCTGCAACTGGAATGAGTCCTGTAGTACTCGGCCACGGTTGGTTTGCGCTTGAGTGCTCGAAGCGTCGCGCATGAGCTTTTGCTTCTTCGTGCTCCCGATCATCTTAGCACCTGCCGGCGTGATCGACGACCTGTCCAAGCTGAATGAGAGCAGCGATGTGTGAGAGGCGATTCAGCTGCCGATTCCCACCGCGTTTACATGAGCAGGAGAAGTTTGAACAGTCGACTGGTGCGGTTCCGGCTAGTATCGCGAATGCGTCTGCATTTTGCGAAAATTGTGCAAATTGCCGCCATGACCGATAAGGGCCGCCGCTACCATAGTGGAGACGCCGCGCACTTCCAACGACTCAGGAGCCAGGCGGCGCACCATAGCGCGGAGGAGGACCTCGGTCGCTTTAGTACGCACGTTGATTTCGATTAATATTCTCGACCGCGGAGCGCAACTGGTCGACGAGAGCCCGTAGAGTGGCATCGTTGCTTTCTATGCGCTAATGATAGTATTGAGAATCGTACGCATTCCAGGAGTCGAAAGAAGCTCGCCTGGAAGTGTACCATAGTCGCGCAAAGCATTGCTGCGCAGACTATTGCTCGGCTCCGCGCGCTGGTGAACAAGGCCGTCGCGTTGCCATATTGGAACACTACTGTCCGGTTTAAATATCAAATAGAATCAGCTGTTTAGCGCCATCGGCATCAGCGTCAGATAGCGCATCGAGCGCAAAAGCTTGTGCAATAGGCGTTTTCTCGAAAACCGATACCGAGAAAA
>JAABUX010000307.1_pt1 | contig 83447 bp, 75 predicted proteins | sample 5561851 | NCBI WGS metagenome assembly JAABUX01 (sample SAMN10711883, study PRJNA513361) | rock metagenome | isolation source: Antarctica rocks | place: Antarctica: Victoria Land, Richard Nunatak red sandstone | collected 2016-01-03 | reverse complement strand
GGAGGTCGGGTAGGGCTTGATCGACGGGTTCACGCCGCCGGTGCCGCCGGAGGTCGGGTAGGGCTTGATCGACGGGTTCACGCCGCCGGTGCCGCCGGAGGTCGGGTAGGGCTTGATCGACGGGTTCACGCCGCCGTGGGTCGGGCTGAAGTGCGCGGGCGGGCTGGCGTGAAGGGTGGCCACGGCGACGCTCAGGGCCAGGCGCTGCTCTAGGTCGCTGCACTGGGGGACGAAAGTCCGTCGCATCCTTGAACTCCTATTCAACCTTGAGTCTGATCAAAGGTGCCATCCGATCCGACGGCCTCCTGCGGGCGTCAGATGTGGCCAAGATAGGGATCACCCTAGGCCGCCGTCAACGCGGCAATTGATGATCGCACAAAGATCAGCGATTTCCAGAATTATTTAACATCCAGGGTTCACGAAACCGAACGAATGTAGGGGTGGATGTTGCTTGAAAGCGACGCGGGCCCCGGTCCCGGGTCAGTGGGGGACCCGGCCACCGAGGGCGGCGACGGCTCCGGAGGGGTCGCGGAGGTCGCGGTAGGTCACGACCGCCAGGCCCGCCGCGGCGGCGGGGGTCTCCGGGTCGACCAGGCCGAGCCGGGCGGCCTCGATCAGGTCGGTCCCTTCGGGCAGGGGGGCGGCCTTGAGCAGGGCGAGCTCGCGGGCCCCGAGCCGGGCGGCCAGGCGGGCGGCGATGGCGTCGGTCGTGGTGGCCCAGGTGTGGGGGAGCGGGCCGGGGGATCGGTCGTCGGCGTCGAGGAACCGGCGTGGGGCGAGGATCGGCACGCGGCCGGAGGCCCAGGCCGGCGGGAGGTCGGCGACCTCCTCGACGACGACGAGCCCCGGCGCGATCGCGGCGAGGGCCCGGGCGGTCACGTCGAGGACGCGGAGGGCCAGGGCGTGCGAGCGGGCCTCGCCGAGGCCCTGGCGGGCGTCGAGGTCGCGGAGGGCGTCGGCGAACCGGCCGCCGCCGACGACGAGGACCAGGTGGTCGCCGCGGCGGGCCCCGAGGTAGCCCGCCAGGCCCGCGGCGAGCCCGGGCCAGTCGAGCAGGCTCCCGCCGACCTTGACCACCGCGTCGGGCGCGATCACCGGCCGTCGACCGTGCCGCCGGCCTCGGTCCACTCGGCGGCGAGCACGGCCAGGGCGTGGGCGCAGGCGGAGGAGGAGGCCACAGGGCCCCAGGCCTCGGCCAGCGAGACGACCGACCCGCCGGGCTCCAGGACCCGGCCGGCCACGCGGCGGGCGAGGAACTCGCCGGAGCCGGCGACGACGGCGTGGCGGGGCCGGCCGACGGTGGCCGCGGCCACCCCCTCGGCGGCCAGGGCCAGCCGGCCCAGCAGCGCGGCGTCGGCGGCCTCGGCGAAGGCGGCGGCGTCGCCGGAGTCGAAGCCGTCGCGGTCGGCGCCGACCATCCGGGCCAGGCGGTCGACGGCGGCGTCGGCGGTCGCGGGGCGGCCGTCGGCGGGGGAGAGGTCCTTGGGGTCCGAGGGGATCTCGCCGAGCACGAGGTAGACGTCCAGGGTGGTCGCGAACAGCTCGGCGGTCAGGCCGGTGGCGACCCCCCGGAACGGCAGCTCGCGGGCGAGCGAGCAGAGCGGCGTCCGCCGGACCCCGGCGTAGACCAGCTCGCCGGTCCCGAGCCGCTCGGTGTCGGTCCGCCCCCGGACGGCCACGCGGCCGTCGGCCATCGGGATCAGGTCGGCGGTGGTCGAGCCCACGTCGATCAGCAGGCCCGGCCCGGCGGGGATCAGCCGGGCCGCCAGCGTGGCCAGGGCCAGCCAGTTGGCCGCCGCGGCGAGCCCGGGGCGGTCGCGGACCTCGGCGACGGCGTGGAACCGGCCGTCGATCCCCCAGACGACCGCGGGCACCCCCCGGACCGCCCCGAGCGCCGCGTCGAGGACCGAGCGGACGCCGACGGCCTTGGTCGGGTAGCAGTCGCAGAGCTCGGCCGTCATCGTCAGGGCCACGCGGTCGGCCGTCGGCAGCGCGGCGACGAGCGTGGCCAGGACCCGGGGGAGGTCGTCGGGCCGCTTCCAGAGCTCGAAGGGGATCGAGCGGGCCTGGCCGCCCGAGTGCGCGGCCTTCAGGTTGGCGCCCCCGACGTCGAGGGCCAGCCAGGAGGGGGATGCGGTCATGGTCGGGGTTTCACTCCGGTCGGATCAGGCCATCGGCGTCGAACGAGACGGGCGACCCGTCCCGCGCCGGTCGGAGGCGGTCGGGCCAGCCCGACCCGGCGAGCCCCCCGGCGACGGCCGCGAGCCAGGCGCCGGCGATCGTCCCCGGAGGCAACAACCGCGCCAGGCCGACGATCGACGTGGTCGGCCTCGGGTTGATCTCCAGGACGACGGCCCCGCCCCCGGCCCGTCGGAGGAAGTCGACCCCGACGAGACCCCGGAGCCCCGGGACCGAGGCGACGGCGGCCTCGACGGCGGCGAGGTCGCGCCCGGCCTCCGCGGGGATCGTGCCGCCAAGGTAGGAGATCCGGCCCCCCGCGTCGACCTCGATCCGCTGCCGGCCGACCGCCAGGAGGGTCGCCCGGCCGTCGCGGTCGACGAGGAAGCAGGCGGACATCGGGTCGCCGGTCAGATAAGGCTGCGCCACCGCGACGGCGAGCCCCCGGGCCCCCGGCGGGCAGCGGCGGGGGTCGCGGACGACGAACGTGTCGAGCGACCCGGCGCCGTCGACGGGCTTGACCACGATCGGGCCGCCCCAATCCTCCGGCAGGCCGAGCGCGGGCACGACGACCCGGGTCGGCGGCGTCGGGATGCCGGCCCGAAGGAGGTGGGCGGCGAGGCGGGCCTTGTCGCCGACGAGCCCGATCGCCCCGGGCCCCGAGCCCAGCGACCGGCCGCCGGCCCGCTCGATCGACCGGGCCAGCCCGGCGAGGACCCCACCGGTCTCGGGCGCGATCAGGGCCGTCCAGTCGGCCCCGGCCGCGAGGGCTTCGAACGCCCCGGGGCCGCGATCGGTTATGATCCGGACGGCCACGCCGGGCGGGTCCGCGCCGGGCCCGAGGCGGGCGTCGAGGGTCGCGACGACCCGGACGCCGGGCACGCTGGCGAAGTCGTCGACGACGGCCCGCCGCATCGCCGCCCCTTCCGCGGCCCAGGACGGCGGGAGGTCGCGGCCCGCGAGGCCCCCGCCCGTGACATGCTCGTGGACCAGGACCGTCGTCGTCCGACCCCCCGCCGATCCCGCCGACCCATCCATGCGCGTGATCCCCGTCCTCGACGTCCGAAGCGGCCGGGCCGTCCACGCGGTGGCCGGCGACCGCGCCCATTATGGGCCGCTCCGGAGCGTCTTGCACGCCGGCTCCGACCCGGTCGACCTGGCCCGGGCCGCGCGCGACGTGCTGGGGCTCGGCGAGCTGTACCTGGCCGACCTCGACGCCATCGTCGACGGCTCGGCCCCGGCCCTGCCGCTCCTCCGCGCCCTGGCCGGGCTCGGGCTGACCACCTGGGTCGACGCCGGGGTCCGCGACGCGGCCGACGTCCCCCGGCTGATCGGGGCCGGGGTCGCGCGGGTGGTCGTGGGGCTGGAGACCGTCCGGGGCCCGTCGGCCCTGGCGGGGATCGTGGCGGCGGCCGGGGCCGACCGGGTGGCGTTCAGCCTCGACCTCGTCGACGGCCGGCCGCTGGTCGACACCCGGGGCGAGTGGGGGACCGACGACCCGGGGGCGCTGGCCGACCTCGCCGTCGACGCGGGCGTCCGGGCCCTGATCCGCCTCGACCTCGCCCGGGTCGGCACGGGCCGGGGGGTGGGCCCGGCCCTCGACCGGGACCGCCCCGGCGTCGACCGGATCGTGGGAGGGGGGGTCGCCGGGCCCGCCGACCTGGCCGCCCTGGCCCGGCTCGGCTACGCGGCCGTCCTGGTCGGCTCGGCGCTGCACGACGGGCGGATCGGGGCGGGCGACGTCGCGGCCAGGGCCTCAAGCCCCGGCTGAGCGTCCATCCGGGATTTCCCCTCAAAGGTGACAGGGAGTGACAAAACATGGGTGATGGGTGATGGCCGATCAGCCATGAACCATTCTTCAATCCCGGACGGCCTCCGGACGGGCGCGGGTCGCGAACCGGAGCTTGGCCGAGGTCGAGCGCGGGTTGGCCCGCCGCTCCTCGGGGGTGGCCCGGATGGGCTGGTCGGCGATCGAGGCGTAGAGGCCGCGGGCGAGGCCGTCCTTGAAAGCGGATTTGACGCGGCGGTCCTCGCCGGAGTGGAAGCTGAGGATGGCGACCCGGCCGCCGGGGGCGAGGCAGGCGGGCAGGTCGCGGAGGAGGGCGTCGAGCGAGCCGAACTCGTCGTTGACGGCGATCCGGAGAGCTTGAAAGACCCGGCGGACCGAGTCGTCGGCGGCGCCCCCGGGCCCGCGATCCCTCGGGGCGAAGGCGTCGCGGACCGCCGCCGCCAGGGCCCGGGTCGTGGCCATCGGCCTGCGGGCGTGGGCCTGGAGGATCGCGGCCGAGAGGCCGGCGGCGTGGGGCTCGTCGGCGTTCTCGGCCAGGAGCCGGGCCAGGGCGGACTCGCCGAGCCGGGACAGGAGGTCCGAGGCGGACGGGCCCTTGGCCGGGTTCATCCGCATGTCGAGCGGGCCGTCCCCCTTGAAGGTGAAGCCCCGGGCCGGGTCGTCGACCTGCATCGAGGACAGGCCGAGGTCGGCCAGGATCACGTCCGCCCCCCCGGGCGACTCGGCGGCGACGAATCGGGCGACGCCCGCGAAGTTCATCCGCCGGACGACGACCGAGCCCGGCCCGCAGTCGAGGGCGGCGAGCCGGGCCTCGGCCCTGGGCAGCTCGATCGGGTCGGCGTCCACCGCCAGGAGCCGGCCGCCGGGCTGGACGGCGGCGAGCAGCTCGCGGGCGTGGCCGCCGTGGCCCAGCGTGCAATCCAGGGCGACCTCGCCGGACCGGGGGCCGAGGGCTTCGAGGACCTCGCGGACCATGATCGGCCGGTGCGACCCGGCGGGCGTCCGGCCGCCGGCGATCACCCGGGCCACGTCGTCGGCGTAGCGGTCGGGCCGGTGCTCCTTGTATTTCTCGCGGAACTCGCGGGGGTTGGTCCCGCGATAGCGAGGGCGGCGGCCGGGCCCGTCGGCGGGCGGCCCGGTCACCGCCCGTCGGACCAGTTCACCAGGCGGACGGCCCCTTCTTCGTCGTTGATGTAGTAGACCAGGGGGTGGATGTCGGGGACGTGGCGGAGGTTGGACTTGGAGGCGGAGAGGCGGCGGCCCCCGTGGCCGACGGGGGTGAGCATGAGGATCGATCGGGGGATGCCGTAGAACTCGGGCGACCACTCCTCGCCGGGCTTCTCCGCCGTGTTGAGCAGGGCGAGGACCGCGGCGCCGGTGGCCTTGGCGAGCCGGCCGAGCTTGCGGACGACGTCGGTCGGGCGGCAGTCGGCGGCCAGGCAGACGTAGGAGGAGAGCGTGTCGAGGACGATCAGGCCGGGCCGGAGCGCGGCGACGTCCCCCTCGTCGAACTCGCGGTCGACGGCGTAGATCCGGGCCAGGTCGGCCTCGGCGGCCTCGAGGCGCGGCCGGACGGTGTCGGCCAGGCCGTCGTCGTCGCTGAAGACCACGACGTTGGACGCGGCGACCTCCGGGGCCTTCATCAGCGGGAGGGCGACGCCCCGGCTGACCCGGGCGGCCAGGTCGAGCGCCAGGGTGGACTTGCCGATCCCCGGGCCCCCCTCCAGGAGGGTGACCTTGCCGAGCGGGATTCGGCCGTCCCAGAGCCAGCGGACGGACTCGGTCTGGACGTCCGACATCCTCTTGAACACCGCGTTGCTCATGGTCCCGGCCCCCCTCGGCCCGGCGTCGTCCCGGTCGGGCACGGCCCGCGGGCGTCGCGGCGTGCTGGTGGGATTATAGCCCGACCCGAAGGCGAAAGGGCCGATTTCCCGCCCGGGTCGCGGCGGGGAGTCAACTCGGGGCCGCCCCCGAGGGGGGCCCGAGCAGCTCGCCGCGGAGGACCGTCACCGCCCGGCCGCCGAGGTGGACCCGGTCGCCGTCGACCCGGACCCGGACCGTGCCGCCCCGGGCCGACGCCTGGTGGCCGACCAGCCCCGACCGGCCGAGCTTCGCGGCCCAGAACGGCCCGAGCGCGCAATGCGCCGAGCCGGTGACGGGGTCCTCGGGCACGCCGACGTTCGGGGCGAAGAACCGCGAGACGAAGTCATAGCCCGAGCCCGGCCGATCCGCCCGCGCCGTGACGATCACGCCGCGGGCCGGCAGGGCCGCGAGCCGGCCGAAGTCGGGCGCGATCGAGCGGACCACGGCCTCCGACTCGACCTCGGCCAGGACGTCGAACTGGCTCGCCCAGGCCGACCCGGCCGCGACCGGGACGCCCAGGGCCGCCGCGACGGCCTCGTGGCCGACCGCCGGCACGACGGGCGTGCTCGGGAAGTCGAGCGTGATCCAGCCGCCGGCCCTGGTCGCCGTCAGCAGGCCGCTCCGGGTCCGGAACCGCGCGGTGGCGTCGGCGGCGAGCAGGCCGTCCTCCCAGAGCACGTGCGCCGAGGCGAGCGTGGCGTGGCCGCAGAGGTCGACCTCGACCGTCGGCGTGAACCATCGGAGCCGGTAGGCGTCCCCCTCGGCGACCAGGAACGCCGTCTCCGACAGGTTCATCTCCCCCGCCACGTCCTGCATCCAGGCCGGGTCCCCCCCCGGGCCCGGCAGCACGCAGACCGCCGCCGGATTCCCCGCGAACGGCCGGTCGGCGAAGGCATCCACCTGGACGATACGCTGCGGCATGGCGGTCATTCCCGGAACCTCGGTCATCGGCGGGGACGGCTACGACTCTGAACGGACGCGCGACGGGGGTCAAGGGTTCGCGATGCGCAGCTCCGCGATCTCGTCGATGGGGATGAAAGCCTGCTGCTCATGCCGCGGGACGACCGCGGCGTTCACCCTGGAGGCGTCCGTTAACCCCCTCTCCGGGGCGGAGCAACAGGCCATGCCCAAGCTAACCGTCTACGTCGGCCTCGACTACCACAAGGATTCCATCCAGGTCCGCGTCATGGACCACTCCGTCAAGATCCTCGCCGACATGGTCGAGACGTCCGTGCCGGGGTCGAGGCCTGCTCCGGGTCGGCCTACCTCGCCGACGAGCTGGCCACCGCCCACGACCGGGCCATCAACCTGGCCCGCCCCGGGTTCGTCGCCCGGATGAAGCAGTCCCCCGACGAGACCGACCACCGCGGGCTTGACGCTCGTCTGTGGATGGGGTCGTCCCCTTCGACCGTCTCGACGCACCCACCGGGTTGGGCCGTATAGGCCGACGCCCGGATGGGAGGATAGGGCAAGCGTGGGCTCGTTTTGCCGATCGGCCGGGCCTCCTCCGATGTTCCGGGAGGCCCGATTTGGTGGCGGTCGGTCGATTTGGGTTTGAATCGCCGGCCTCGATCGGTTCCAGTGGAGCCTGACCGCCCGGGCCCGTCGGCGTCGAAGAGGCGACGGTCGGGCCGCTTGCGACCGACTTGCCGGGGAGATGTAACTTCATGACGTCCCGACTGATCGCGACCCTCGGACTGGCGAGCCTGCTCGTCGGCCCCTCCTACGCCGACGACAAGCCGGGCACCCGAGCACCCGCGACTTCCGCCCCCTCGGCCAAGGAGCTGGTCAAGCAGGCCATCGAGGCGGCCAGCAAGGACGACCTGGCCCGGGGGATCGCGCTGGCGGAGCAGGCCCTCAAGGGCTCGCCCGACGACCGCGAGGCCCTCTTCCTCCTGGGCGTCCTGAGCATCAATCAGGCCGACGAGGCGAAGGGGAAGGCGGAGAAGGTCGCCCTGTTCCACAAGTCGTCCGACGCCTTCGCCCGGCTCCGCGCCCGTTACAAGGAATTCTCGCCGCAGGAGGCCGAGTTCGCCGCCGGGGCCCGCCTGGGCGACGCGCGGGCGCTGGCCCTCGAAGGCAAGCCGGGGCCGGCCCTCGCCGCGGTCAAGGGGCTGCTCGCGGAGGGGTTCGACCGCTTCGAGGCGATCGAGGCGGAGCCCGACTTCGCCCCGGTCCTCAAGCTGCCCGAGTTCGCGGCCGAGTTCCGGGCCGGGATCGTGGCCGGCGTGGACTATGCGATGGCCCGGTCCAAATCCTTCCCGTTCGATTTCGAGCTGAAGGACACCGACGAGAAGCCGGTCGCGCTGGCCGACTACAAGGGCAAGGTCACCGTCGTCGACGTCTGGGGGACCTGGTGCCCCCCCTGCCGCAAGGAGATCCCCCACTTCGTCGACCTGCTCAAGGAGTACCGGGGCCGAGGCCTGGAGGTCGTCGGGATCAACTGCAACGAGGAGGGGAGCCCGGCCGAGGTCCGCAAGACGATCAAGGACTTCGCCAAGGAGCAGAAGATCGACTACCGGTGCCTCCTGAACGACGACAAGACCGAGTCGAAGATCCCCGGCTTCCAGGGCTATCCCACCACCCTGTTCCTCGACCGTGCCGGCAAGGTCCGCCTGACGCTCGTCGGCTACACCCCCAAGGCCCGGCTGGAGGCGATCGTCGCGAAGCTGCTCGGCGAAGGCCCGAAGTCTTGAGAATAACCGATGATATGTAGATAAAATCGGAACCATCTGGCCGGGGGCTCGGCGGGCCGGGCCGCCGGCCTCCGCTTTCGGCCGGGGTCGGATTGACGGATCGGGGCGGATTCCCTAGAGTCCCCGGCGATCCGATCCGCGACGGGGGACCGCGAGCGTCACCCGGACTCCGGGGGCAAAGGAGGTGCCTTTGAACTGGCGATGGACCGCCCGAAGACTGGTGATCTCGGCCTTCCTGGTCGCCCACCTCGCCGCGGTGGCGATCATGAACCTGCCGGGCAGCGCCCTGAAGCAGGCGTTGATCCTGCCGGTGACCTTCTACCTCGTCCCGATCGGGCTGGACCAGGCCTGGGGGATGTTCGCGCCGAACCCGGTGATGAACCCGATGGCGCTGGAGGCGGTGACGGTCGACAAGAACGGGATCCAGCGGACCTTCGCGTTCCCGAAGATGACCGACTTCTCGATCTGGGAGGCGATCCCGCGGGTCCGGCACTCGAAGTATGCGTCGAACTGCTCGATCGCCTCGAACGTGGCGATCCGCGAGTTCGCCGTCCGGCACGCGATCCGCCAGCTCAAGATCCCCGCCGACGCCTTCCCGGTCGAGGCGGAGCTGCTCTTCCAGGTCCGCGAGACCGCGCCGCCCGGCGCCCCGGCCCGCGACCCGATGAAGCCGCCGACCCCGCAGACGCTCCAGACTTATCGGTTCCCCTCGCTGGCGGAGGTGACGCCGTGATCCGCCCGATCCGCGCCTGGAACGCCTTCTTCTTCCGCCCGACCTCGGCCCGGCCGCTGGGGGCGATCCGGATCCTGTTCGGCCTGCTGGCCCTGGCCAACCTCGGCTTCTCGGCCGTCGAGATCGACCACTGGTACTCCGACGCCGGCCTGCTCCGCGGCGACGAGGCCCGGATCGTCGCCGGCCCGCTCCAGCTCTCGCCCCTGCTCTACCTCCAGGACCCGACGTCGGTCCGGGTCGCCTTCGCCCTCACCGCCGCCGCCGCGGCGCTGCTGACGATCGGCTTCAGGTCCCGGCTGATGAGCATCCTATTCTACCTGGGGATGCTGACGCTCCACTTCCGGAACATCGTCTCCTCCAGCGGGGCCGACGTCCTGGTGATGACGTTCGCCTTCAACCTGATGCTCTGCCCCAGCGGCGCCGCGTACTCGGTCGACGCCCTGTTCGAGCGGCGGAGGCGGGGGACCGACGCCGAGCCGCTGATCCTCCCCTGGGGCCTCCGGCTCATCCAGATCCAGATCAGCCTGATCTACGTCATGGCCGCGGTGCTCAAGGCCGGCGGCAACCTCTGGATCAACGGCTCGGCGCTCCATTACGTCTTCCACAACAGCGAGGTCCGCCGGCTCGACGTCAGCTTCCTGACGGAGTACCCGGCCCTGATCAACCTGATGACGTATTCGGCCCTGATGATGGAATTCTCGCTCGCCTTCTTCCTCTGGTTCCGCGCCGCCCGGCCGCTGGTGCTCTGGGTCGGCTTGATGCTCCACCTGGGCATCCTGGCCACGATCAACATCCCGATCTTCGGCGAGCTGATGTGGGTCGGCTACCTCGCCTTCCTCACCCCGCCCGAGTTCGATGCCCTCGTGGCCGCCGTCGACGTCCGCCGCTGGTTCCGGCCCGCCAAGCCGGCGGCGACGGTGCCCGAGGCCGCCGCACAGCCCTTCGTCCCCTCGGCCACGGTCCGGATCGACGGCCCCTCCCCGGTCGCGGTCCCGGCCCCACACCTCGCCCGGCCGGTGCCCGAGTCCGCCCTCGAATCCGAGGAGTCCGAACGCGACGAGGCCGAGATCTACGGCTCGTTCCAGATCCTGTTCTGATCCGGCGATCGGGATCGTCGCCCCGGGAAACCTCCCGCCTTCGCCCGCCCGCGATCCGGCGGCGCGGGGGTTGCAGCCTCTCGGTCCCGCGATGGACCCAGCGGCCCGGACCCGAGGCGACCCGCCATGCCCGCCAAGAACGAGGATCTGCACGGCAACGTCCCCGACGGGGCGGACGTCGCCCTGCTCCTGATCGACGTCATCAACGACCTGGAGTTCCCCGGGGGGGAGGATCTCCTCGGGCACGCCCTGCCGATGGCCGACCGGATCGCCGAGCTGAGGCGGCGGGCCCTCGACGCGAAGGTCCCGGTGATCTACGTCAACGACAACTTCGGCCGCTGGCAATCCAACCTCCAGGCCCAGGTGGAGCATTGCCTCCGCGACGACGTCCGCGGCCGTCCGCTCGTCGAGAAGCTCCGGCCCGGGGCCGAGGATTACTTCGTCCTCAAGCCGAAGCACTCGGGCTTCTTCTCGACCACGCTGGACATCCTGCTCGAATACCTGAAGGTCGAGACGTTGATCCCGACGGGGATCGCCGCCAACATCTGCGTCCTGTCCACCGCCAACGACGCCTACATGCGCGACTTCCACCTCGTCGTCCCGGCCGACTGCGTGGCCTCGAACTCCGATCGGGAGAACCGCCACGCCCTCGACCAGATGAAGGTCATCCTCAAGGCCGACATCCGGCCCGCCGCCGAGGTCGACCTCGGGGCCCTCAGGGGCGACGGCGGCCCCGCCCGCCGGCGCCGGGCCGGGCCGGGGCGCGGTCGCGCGAGTCCGCCGGGGCTTGGAGGGCGACGATCCCGCGTCGGATCGCGCCGAAGGCACCGGGGGGGGGCCCGAACATGATCGAATCCTTGCTGCGGACGCTCGGCTTGGCGGAGGCCGAGGGCGGGGCCTGCGGGGCGGGCTGGATCGGGTCGCCGGGCGGCGAGGAGGTCGCCTCGATCAACCCGGCGACGGGCCGGGAGATCGCCCGGGTCCGGATGGGGTCGGCGGCGGACTACGAGCGGGTGGCCGGGGAGTCCCGGGCCGCGTTCGAGGCCTGGCGGCGGGTCCCGGCGCCGGGGCGTGGCGAGGTCGTCCGCCAGCTCGGGCTGGCCCTTCGCGCGCGGAAGCGGGAGCTGGGGCTCCTGGTGAGCCTGGAGGCCGGCAAGATCCGCTCCGAGGGGGAGGGCGAGGTCCAGGAGATGATCGACATGTGCGACTTCGCCGTCGGCCTGTCGCGCCAGCTCCACGGCCTGACGATCGCCAGCGAGCGCCCCCGGCACCGGATGATCGAGCAGTGGCACCCGCTGGGGCCGGTGGGGATCATCACGGCGTTCAACTTCCCGGTCGCCGTCTGGGCCTGGAACGCCGCGCTCGCGGCCGTCTGCGGCGACTCGATGCTCTGGAAGCCCTCGCTCGAGACCCCCCTGACCGCCGTGGCCGTGCAGAAGATCGCGCACGAGGTGGCCCTGGCCCACGGCTGCCCCGGGGTGTTCGCGCTCTGCGCCGGAGGGCCCGAGATCGGCCGGGGCCTGGCGGTCGACGCCCGGTTCCCGCTGATCTCGGCGACGGGGAGCTGCCGGATGGGCCGCGAGGTCGGCCAGGCCGTCGCGGCCAGGCTGGGCCGGTCGCTCCTGGAGCTGGGCGGCAACAACGCGGCGATCGTGGCCGAGAAGGCCGACCTCGACCTCGCCCTCCGGGCCGTCACCTTCGCCGCCGTCGGGACCGCCGGCCAGCGCTGCACGACGCTCCGCCGCCTGATCCTCCACGAGTCGATCGCCGACGCCTTCCTCGGAAAATTGACCCGTGCTTACGCGAGCATCACCATCGGCGACCCGGCCGAAGACGGCGTGTTGATGGGCCCCCTCATCAACGAGGCCGCCGTCGACGCGATGATCCGGGCCCTGGAATCGGCCGAGGCCCAGGGCGGGACGATCCTCCGGGGCGGTCGACGGCTCGACCGGCCCGGCTATTTCGTCGAGCCGACGATCGTGAGGGCCGACCCGTCGATGCCGATCGTCGCCGAGGAGACCTTCGCGCCGATCCTCTATGTGATGACCTACCGCGACCTCGACGAGGCCATCGCGATCCAGAACGGCGTCGAGCAGGGGCTCTCCTCGGCGATCTTCACCGACGGCCTGATCGAGGCCGAGCGGTTCCTCTCCGCCGAGGGGTCCGACTGCGGGATCGCCAACGTCAACCTCGGGACCTCCGGCGCCGAGATCGGCGGCGCCTTCGGCGGCGAGAAGGCCACCGGCGGCGGTCGCGAGGCCGGCTCCGACGCCTGGAAGTCCTACATGCGCCGCCAGACCTGCACCGTCAACGGCGGCCGGGATCTGCCCCTGGCCCAGGGGGTGGAGTTCGAGATGGGGATGGGGTGAATGCTCGAGAGGGCATCGATTGATCGAGGAAAAAGAAAATCCAAATCAAGGCAGATTTTCCATTGACGCCGCCGAGACCGCCCGGATAACCTCGCCGATCGACGCCCGGGGGCCCCAGGCCGGCCTCCTCCATTCGGGATGTTCGACACCTTCGAGCCAGGACCGCGGATGCGACGCCGCGTCAATATACCATCGAGCTCCATGTCAATGACGGGGTGGGTGGCGGCGGCGACTCCACGTTTACTTTCAGCACGATCTCGCCGGGGGCAACGATCTCTGTCAGGGATGGTACTCCTCAGGCCAGCATCGCAGACGGCCGAATCCAGTTCAATTTCGGCTTGATTGCTGCCGGCAGGGCATACACCAAGTTCACCGCGACGACGCCCACCGCCCCCCTCAATCAGGACGGTTTGCCGGCCTACGGCTACAGCGATTACGCCTTCTTGCAGACCGTCCAGACCCAGCGAACGCTGACGACCAGCACCGGTCAGATCTTGACCTATATCGATCCCGCCAACGACGGGAAGTCCTGGCATCTCGACGATGGGGAACAGAGATCGGTGGCTTATCCGGCGGTAGCGCTCGACACCCAGCCGCCCTCCAATCCCAAGCCGACAAATTACGGGGGGGTGATCTGGGATGACACGAACCCGAAGACCGTTTATGTCCGGACGGCGGATGGCCCGAACGACGACGAGTCCGCCACCGCTAACACGTCTCTCGTCGTGAAGAATGAGCCGTACAAGATGTACCTGATGTTCGAGCCGCCGGGCGGAGTCTGGATCGCCCTGGCCTACGTCGCGTGGGGATGGTCGGCGAGCGCCACCGGAGGGCCGAACGCCTGGGTGACATCCCCGTCGATCATCCCAGCCTCCGTCACCGCCCCCCTCTCTGGCGGCGAGGAGTTCCCCAAATGGTCCGGGCGTATCAGTAATGCAGATTGGATGTGATGCCGGCCCAATGAGATTAATGAAGAATCGCTGGGGGCTCCCCGGCGGAGGCCCAAACGAGCTGCCCCGATGAGACGCCTGATGATCTCGGTGGCGCTGGCCGCGCTGGTGATCTGGCCGGTGGCCTACCTCAAGAGGAGGCGTGATCGATTTCTTCAGGTCGCGTCGTATCACGAGAAATTCATCAAGAATTATCGAGTCGTTCCCGGTTTCCGCCCGAGGTATTTCGATCCGCAGGGGGTGCCGCTCGGCAGATTCGGAGCGGAGACTGTCGCGCTGATCGACATTTGGCATCAGGATCTCAAAAAGAAATACGAGAGGGCGGCGGCCCGACCCTGGCTCTCCGTCAAGCACGATCCGGAGAAGCCGGTCGGGTTTCTGATTGAATCCTTGGGAGACGATCCCGAATGAACCGCGGCGGAGGGCCAACCAGTCCCACGCCCGCTGGCGCCCGCGACGGGTGGCAACAAACGTCACCATGAGGATTTCGGACCATGACCTGGTTGTTCGGGGTTTTGATGATCATGGGCGTCGGAGATCCGGCGGTCGCCGAGGATGCACCGGGCCTCGCCATGCGGGCCGGGGCGATCGCCGCCAGCCTGCCGGACGAGCCGTTGAAGTCGAAGATGGAAAAGGACCTCCTTCGCGAGAAGGTCGCTTGCCTCCTGGCGGAGTGTGGCGACATCCCGGCGGCGCGTTTGATGAGTCGCGCTCTCTGGAGTGACTATCAATTCTCAGCCTCGCTGGTGATCGCCGTCCGGCAAGCGAAGAAGGGAGATCGGCAAGCCACGGCGACCGCGTTCGCCGAAGCCGAGCGCCTGGTGCCAGGCGTCGAGTCGAGCAAACCGGACGGGTTGAGGACCGTCCTTTTCCTCAGTCGATTGGCCCGATCTCAGGCCGAGGCCGGCCTGACGACCGAAGCCGGCGGGACCTGGCGACGAGCCTTCGAGCTCCTGGCGACCGTACAACCCGACCCGCTCAGGGGTGGGAATACCGGGATAAGGCGACTACCGTTACAGCAAATCGCGATCGATCAGGCGCTCGCCGGTGACGAGGAGGCGGCGGCCCGGTTGGTCCGGACTTCGCCGTTGCTGGAGGCACGAGAACGGCAAGATATCATGACCGCGGTCTTCTCCGCGGTTGCCTCGGACCTCACGGACCGGGGAGAGTTGCGTCGGGCCCTCGCGGTTTCCAGGCGGATCGGCTCTCCGATCCGTCGCGCGGAGAGTTGCCAGCGAATCGCCGCGTCCGGGCTTCGGGAATCATCGAAGCCGGAGGCCCGCGACGCGGCCCTGGCCTCGGCCCACGCGGCCAACGAGGTCCGCGATCGCTATGCCAAGACATCCTTGTTGGCGAAGGCCGCCCGCTTGTTGGTGCAGGCCGGCGACCGGGAGGAAGCGGAGGCGACCCTCGCGCGGGCGGTTGCCCAGAGTTCCGATCGCGAGCCCTCGGCGGCGTATCGTCTCGCCTGGGCGGGACAGGCGATCGAACTGGCCGTGGCCAGGCAACTCTTGGGTAAGCCCGATGCCTTGAAATCACTCCGACAGGCTGAGGAGGTCGCCGCACGGGGCGACGAACCGACGCACTGCGCCCTGATCTCGGGAGACATCGGCGTCGCGAAGGCCCGGATGGGCGATGTCGATGGGGCTTTGGCCAACCTCAAGTCCCTGATCGGCTCCGTGCCCGTCGCTGAGCGAGTCCTCGAGGCCGCGATCTGGAACAGGGCCGCGCGCGACGATCTCGATGGAGCGATTCGCGTCATCGATGCGGCACGAGCCGAGCCGGATTTCGCAAGGACCATCGGAGACCTCGTCGAGACCGTCGCTTACTCCAAGGCGAAGTCCGGCGACGGCCGATGGACTTTGGCTTGGACCGAGCGGCAGTCGAGCCCGACGGCAAGGGCCCGCGCGTTGATCGGCGCGGCCCGGGGTAAGCTCGCACGGCGGGATGGTCAAGCGGGCGTTCGTTGATCCGAATTCGTCGACCTTGGCTGTCCGTCGCCCCTGGCCCCCATCTCAGTGACGAACGACGACGCGATCCCGAGATCGGGCACCGCCAGCATGACCCACGCCATCCGCCGCATCCTCTTCGTCGCGTCGAACTGCTACCTCGACGACTCCAACGGCGCGGCGGTGGCCAGCCGGGGGATGATGGAGGCGTTGGGGCGGCTCGGGTTCGCGGTCGAGGCGCTGACGGGGTCGGTGGTCGAGGTCGGCGGGGGGGCGGGGGTTGTCCCGGCCGATCGCGGGGGGGACGTGGACGGCGGATGGGCGGGGGGTCCGGGATGACGCCCCTCCGCATGACCGGCTGGTGGCCCGGGGCGTGCCGGTGACGATCCATCGCGGGGGCACGAGCCGGGGGTATGCGGCCGTCGGCGGCGAACGCGACGAGTTCCTGGCCCTCTTCGAGGCGGTCTCGGCCCGGTTCCGGCCGGACGTGATCGTCACGTTCGGCGACGACGACGCCTCGAGGGAAGTCCGGGCCCGGGCCCGGGCCCGGGGCGTCGCGGTGGTCTTCGCGCTGCACAATTTCAGCTATACTCATGGCGACACGTTCGCCACCGTCGACGCCGCGATCGTCCCTTCCCGCTTCGCCGCCGACTATTACCGCCGCGCCATCGGCCTGGAATGCTCGGTGCTGCCCAACGTCGTCGCCTTCGACCGGGCCCGGGCCGAGGCCGTCGACCCCCGGTACGTGACGTTCGTGAATCCCTCGTTCGAGAAGGGGGTGTACGTCTTCGCGAGGATCGCCGACGAGCTGGCGCGGACGCGGCCGGACATCCCCTTGCTGGTCGTCGAGGGGCGGGGGTCGGAGCGGACCCTGGCCGATTGCGGGCTCGACCTGGCCCGTCGCGGCAACGTCTTCCTGATGGGCCACACGCCCGACCCTCGCCAGTTCTGGGGGGTGACGCGGCTCTGCCTGCTGCCGTCGCTCTGGCGGGAGAATCAGCCGCTGGTCGCCGTCGAGGCGATGGTCAACGGCATCCCCGTCATCGGCTCCGACCGGGGCGGCATCCCCGAGGCGCTGGGGGGCTCCGGGATCGTCCTGCCCCTCCCGGAGCGATTGACCCCGACGACCCGCGCAACCCCGACGGCCGGGGAGGTCGCCCCGTGGGTCGAGGCGATCGTCCGCCTCTGGGACGACGAGGAGGATTACGCCCGGCACCGCCAACGGGCCTGGGATGAGGCCCGGCGGTGGGTGCCGGAGGTCTTGGAGCCGATCTACGAGCGGTTCTTCGGGGAGGTCCGATCGGGGTCGCCGCTCGGATGATCGGGGCCAGGCGGTGGGCTCGGATCGACGATGGGCCCCGAAGCTCAGTTGCCGGCGGCCGAGGTGGTCGTGGTGGTGACCGGGGGCGCGGGGGCCGGGGTGGGTGAGGTCGGGGCGGCCTCGGGGGTGCCGGGGGCCGGCTTGCGGGGGAGCTTCTCGTCGCGGTTGGCGGTGTTGAAGACGAAAGCGGCCATGATCGCGGCGGCCTGCTTCATGTCGTCGGGCTGGACCCGGTCGTAGAGGTCCTGGTTCGAGTGGTGGGTCCGGGTGTCGTACTCGACGATGTCCTGGATGAACTGGAAGCCGGGCAGGCCGATGCCGTCGAACGACTGGTGGTCGGTCCCGCCGGTGTTGGAGAGGGTGATCGTGGAGGCGCCCAGGTCCTTGAACGGGGCGAGCCAGGGGCGGAAGACGGTCCGGGCGGCCTCGTTGCCCTGGAGGTAGATCCCGCGGATCTTGCCGGTCCCGTTGTCGAGGTTGAAGTAGGCCGAGAACTTGTCGTACTCGGGCTTGGTCGTCAGCTTGGCCGGGGGACGGTTGCCGCCGGGCGGCCCGCCGTTGCCGGCACCGCTGCCGTTGCCGCCGCCGCCGCCCATGCCGGTGCCGTCGCCGAGCTGGCCGAAGTGCTCCTTGACGTAGGCCCGGGAGCCGAAGAGGCCCTGCTCCTCGCCGCTCCAGAGGGCGACGCGGATGGTCCGGCGGGGCTTGAGGTCGAGGGCCTTGAGGACCCGGACGACCTCCATCGCCGCGGAGACGCCGGCCGCGTTGTCGGTGGCGCCGGTGCCGCTGTGCCAGGAGTCCATGTGGCCGCCGAGCATGACGACCTCGTCCTTGAGGTCGGTCCCGGGGATCTCGGCGACGGTGTTGAAGGCGGGCGGATCGTCGTGGAACTGGACGGCGAGGTCGAGGGCGACCTTGAGCTTCTCCCCCTGGCGGACCATCCGGACCAGGCGGTTGTATTGCTCGCTGGCGACGGTGATCTGCGGGAGGAACCGGGGGGCGTCCTTATCCCAGGCGGAGACCCGGCGGGCGGTGGGGTCGAAGTCGCCGGCGGGCGGGAGCGGGGCGGTGGGCACCGTCGCCTGGGCGACGAAGAGCGTCCCGCCGTCGCCGAGCGACTTGCCCTCGCCGTTGGAGCTGCCGTCGAGGACGGCCGAGGCGCCTTCCTCCATCGCGAAGGTCATCTTCTTGCGCTGGAAGAGGATGCGGGCGCGGCGCTCGGGGGTCATCTGCGGGCGGCGACGCCCGGCGGGCGCGGCGGCGTTGGCCAGCTCGAGGAGTTCCTTGTCGTTCAGGCGGCTGCCGAGGGCTCCGAAGTGGGCCTCGACGTCCAGGGGCGGGCCGACGAGGATGAAGGCGCCGTTGAGCTTCCCCTTGAACTTCTCGAGGTCGGCGTCGGTCTTCGCGGCGTCGAGGTCGACGACCTCGCCGGTGACCGTGCCGTTGGTGCCGGGCGACCAGGCCTTGGGGAAGGCGATCAGGGGGATACAATGCGGCTCGACGACCTGGATCGAGAACCGCTGGAGCGTCCAGCCCTTGCCGAACGGGCCCCACGGCTCGAGGTGGGCGTTGGCCAGGCCCCAGCCGGCGAGCTTGTCGCGGGTCCAGTCGTTGGCCCGCTTCATGGCGGGGGAGGCGGTCAGGCGGGGGCCGATGACGTCGGTGAGGTAGCTGAGGGTCGCCATGACCTGCGACCGGTTCAGGGCCTCATCCTTGATCCGCTCGATCGGGTCGGTCTTGGGCTTGGCCGGCTCGGCTTTCGCCGCGTCCTGAACGGCTTCCTTGGCCGACGGCTCGGTGGCGGGGGCCGCGGCGGGCGCGGTCGTGGTCGGTGGCGGCGCCTGCGCGACGGCCGGGAGGCCGGTCGACGCGATCGCGCCGAGGGTGAGCAGGAGGGCGAGCGGGTGGCGACTGGGCATGGTGGGGGACTCTCCGCGTGCAGGCTCGGCGGGCAACAGGGCGCCTGGGTCGGACGGGAGAGGTCCGCCAGTCGATACGGGTCGGGAGCCCGATTGTAACCCGACGGCCCGTCGAGGCCAGGCACCGAGGCTGACCCGGCTGGATTTTTCGAAGGGGAAGGCGACCGGCCGTCCCGCCCCCGGGCCTTCGAAAACGAGCGGGCCGGGCGGTTCGACCCGCCCGGCCCGGTCGGAACTGGCTGGCTCGTCGGCCCGACGGTCAGGCGCGGGTGCCGCCGGAGCCACCCTTGGCGGTGCCGACCCGCTCCCAGGCGTCGCGGGTGGCGTGGCGGGCCTTGTCCCATTCGAGCTTGGATTTGCCGCGGGCCTTGTCCCAGCCGGTCTTCAGCTCGGACTCGACCTCCGACCAGGGCTTGTCGGCATGGAGCGAGTGCGACTCCCAGCCGTACTTGTAGGCCGGGCTGTACTCTTCGTAGCTGTGGTCCTTGGAGGCGTAGGGACGGGAGGCATAATGCTCGCGCCAGTGAGCGTCCTCGGTGGTCGGGTCGATCGACTCGGCCACGCCCTTGCCGGCCAAGCCGCCCGCCACGGCGCCGACGACGGCCCCGATGGCCGCCCCGACCGGCCCCGCCACGGCGCCGCCCAATGCCCCGGTGGCCGCGCCGGCGCCCGCCGCGCCCAAGGCGGTCCCGACCGGGTGGGCGCCCGGCTCGCCGCTGATCGGGTCGAGGTTCGCGTCCTTGTCATGGGGCGGGGTGTTCTTCGGCGTGGACATGGCGAGGCCCTCGGGTTTCGGTGAGAACGGATGGGAGCGGAAGGGTTTCCTGCCGAGAGATGGGTGCAAACCCGATGCCACTCCGGCCCCGGTTCAGATCGTCGCCGGCTGCATCAGCCCGTACTTGTAGAGCCTCTTATAGAGGGTCATCCGGCTGATCCCGAGTTCGCCGGCGGCCCGGAGGCGGTTGTTGTTGTGCTTCTCGAGCGCCTGGTGGATCCGGGCGAGCTCGGCCTCCCCCTTGATCCGTGCGAGCGAGGCCCGGCCCGTCGCGGCCCGGGGGGGGGCGATCGGGCTCGGCCTCGGCTTCTTCTCGAAGACGGAGCGGGGCAGGTCTCCCGCGAGGATCACGCGGCCCCCGGAGAGGGCGACGCTCCGCTCGATCGCGTCGCGGAGCTCGCGGACGTTGCCCGGCCAGTCGTGCTCCCGGAGGGCCCGGGTCGCGTCGTCGGCGATCGAGTCGACCGCCCGGCCGGCGCGGGCGGCGTCGGCGGCGAACCGGAGGGCCAGGGGGACGATGGCCTCACGGCGGTCGCGGAGCGGCGGCAGGCGGAGGCCGATCACGTTGAGCCGATAGTACAGGTCGGAGCGGAACCGGCCCTCGGCGACCTCGTCTTCGAGCGGCCGGCTGCTCGCGGCAATCAGGCGGGCGCGGATCGGCAGCGGCCGGTGCGACCCGGCCGGCTCGTACGACCGATCCTCGATCGCCCGGAGCAGCTTGACCTGGAGCGGGAGGGGGAGGCCGTCGATCTCGTCGAGGAAGATCGTCCCCCGGCCGGCCTCGGCGAGCCGGCCCGGTCGGTCGCGGTGGGCGTCGGGGGAGGAGCCCCGGGCGTGGCCGAACATCTCGCCCTCGATGAGGCCGGCCGAGGGCGACCGGCAATCGATCGCCAGGAACGGCTCGTCGCGGCGGCCGGAGAGGTCGTGGATCATCCGGGCCAGCCGGGTCTTGCCGGTCCCGGCCTCGCCGTCGAGCAGGATGTTGGCGTCCAGCGGGGCCACGCGGCGGACCTCGACGAGGAGCCCGGCGGCCTCCGGCAAGTCCGCGGCGTCGGCGTCACCGTCGGCGGCCGGGCCGGGGGCAAGCGGCCCGACCCGCGACGGCGACGGCGACGTCAGGCCCTCGATCAGGCCGGCGAGGCGGGCGGCGTCGGGCGGGAGCCCGAGATGACCCGCCACGCCGAGCCGCCGCATCGCTCCGGCCTCGGCCTCGTCCCCGGGCTCGCCCAGGATCAGCGTCGCCACCGGCCGCGGCGCCGCCCCGATCAGCCGGAGGAGCCCCTCGACCCGCGCCCTCGCGTCCGGGCCCTCCCGATGGATCACGGCCAGGACGACCTCGTCCCAGGCCCGGAAGCCGGAGGCCTCGTCGAGCCCGCCGACGGGCGAGAACGCGAGGCCCTCGATCGATCCGACGACGTCGCCCACGGCCTCGATGAGCGTCGGGTCGTCGCTGATCAACAGCATCCTTGAATGATGCATCGGTCGCTGTCTCCCGGGATCGGTGGACCGGGCGGTAGGCCGCCCGCCGTTGTTTCGTCCATCTCCGGGCATCGCCGGAGATCCTCAACTGCCCGGGTCATCCGGTCCCCGGTTCGGTCGCCCTGCCTCCTGGAGTCGTCGCCGGACCGTCCCCCGCCCGCCATCGATCGGCCCCGGGGCCGACGCCGGGGCGTCGCCCGAGGAGGCCCGGGGGCCGGTGCAATCCATTGATTAATAAAACGAATCGCGCGAGGACAAAAAGCGGAGACATCGGCATTGATGATGCGCGATCGTCGCGAGGCCGAGTCGGTGTCCTCGGACGACGCCCACCACGGTAAACTACGGGCCGTCCCGCGTAAACGTGACATCGCCGGAGACGGCCGAAAAATCGCGAAACCGCGCATGAATGCGGGTTTGCGTGCCCTCACAAGGCCTCGTCGCGGCCCCCGCGGACTCGTCATCGAGTGGGCCCCGGCGCGACCCGGGGATCGGATCGAAAGCTGCGGGAGCCTCGTCAACTTTCCGGCTCGTCGGCGTCGACGAGGCGATGGACGGCATCTTAACGAGTGAGCCAAAAAAGGCAAATAAATTCCGGCGAATTCGTTCGAGCCATGAAATGCCCTCGCCCGGGACATGCGTTTGATGGCGTCCTCCCCCGGGGGTCGCGGCCGGGACGGGCGGTCATTCGCCGATGACTTTGATGAGCACCCGCTTCGGCCGGTCGCCGTCGAACTCGCCGTAGAAGACCCGCTCCCAGGGCCCGAAGTCCAATTTCCCGCCGGTGATCGCGATGACGACCTCGCGGCCCATCACCTGACGCTTCAGGTGGGCGTCGGCGTTGTCCTCGCCCGTCCGGTTGTGCCGGTATCGCGCGGGCGACGGGTCGAACGGGGCGAGCCCTTCGAGCCACGCCTTGTAGTCGTCGTGCAAGCCGGGCTCGTCGTCGTTGATGAAGACGGACGCCGTGATGTGCATGGCGTTGCAGAGGACGAGCCCCTCGCGGACGCCGCTGGCGTGGACGGCCTGCTCGACCCGGGGCGTGATGTTGACGAAGCCGAACCGGCCGGGGACGGTGAAGGTCAGGTATTCGGTGTGCGACTTCATAAGGCGGCTCCGGGGGGTCCGGGCCGGGCCAGACACGCGGGCCCGGCGTCGCGTGGGTGGCTTGATCGGGCCCGATCAGCCGGTCGATCGGGCCGCCCGGACGAGCGCGGCCACGCGGTCGGGATCGATGGTGCCTCGCCGATCGCCGCCGCCGCACGCGGCGCCGCGGACGGCGAAGAGGTCGGGCTGGAGCGGGGCCAGGCGGGCGACCGCGGCCCGGTCGAGGCCGCCGGCCAGGGCGACGAATCGGCCGGCCCGGCGGGCCCGGGCGACCCAATCGACCCAGCCGGGCGTCGCGTCGAGCAGGCCCGGCCGCGATTTCTCCCAGGTGTCGACCAGGATTCCGGCGCAATCGGGGGCCGCGATGGCGGCCTCGAGCACGGCGTCGGGGTCGGGGGCGAGTGCGGCCTCCCAGTCGGCGTAGGCCACGGCCACCCAGTTCGGGCCGGGGGGGGAGGCGCGGCGGGCCTCGGCCCAGCGGCCGGCCCAGCCGGGGCCCGAGCCCGCCAGGCCGAGCTTGCGGAAGGCGACGCCCGCGTAGTCGGCCGCGGGCCCGCCGCCGTCGAAGTCGCGCAGCTCGCCGAGGGCGACGCTCACCGGGGTCGACGCCGGGACGGCCGCGCGGACGGCCCGCCAGACGGCGGGAGTGGCCCGGCCGAGGGGGCCGCGGTCGGGCTCCTTGACGTCGACGACCGAGGCGCCGCCGTCGACGGCGGCCCGGGCCTCGGCGGCCGATCGGACGCTCACGAGCAAGCCCGGCATGATTGGGACCTCCGGGGCCGACGGCCCGATCACGCGGGCCGCCCGATCACCTCGTGGCGGCGGACCCGATCGAGACGGAATTCCTTCTCACGGTCGTCGAGGTGGCAGAGGGCGACCAGGAAGGCCACCCCCCCTCGGGTCGCGAACCGCAGCGGCGAGACGTCGCGGGGGGCGAGGCCGCGGGTCCCGCCTGCGTATTCGATCCGGACCACGCCGTCGCGGTCGATCGCGGCGGCCACCTCGGACCAGCCCAACGGGGCGGGCAGCGGCCCACGATTGTCGAAGATCGGATAGGCCAGCGGCTCCTCAACGGCCTCGGCCCCAGCCCCCGGCTCGATCGCCAGCCAGAGCCCCCGGACCCGGCGGGCGTCGGCCAGGGCCCGGTGCGGCCCGCTGGGGTCGAGGTCGAGCCGGCTCGCCAGGGCGCCGAGCTTGTGCGTCCCCAGGCTCGGCCACCGCCGACGGGCCAGGGCCAGGGTGTCGACCACGGCATGCCCCGGCATCGGCAGGCCCAGCCTGGCCAGCTCGCGGCCGAGGAAGCCGGCGTCGAACGAGGCGTTGTGCGCCAGGAGCGTGGCCCGGGCCGGGTCGCCCAGGAATGCGACGAACTCCGGGAGGACGACGGCGGCCGTCTCCGCCCCGGCCAGCTCCTCGTCCGAGATCCCGTGGACCGCCCGCGCCGAGGCCCCCGACGGCCGGAGCGGGTTGACCAGTCGCTCGAAGACGCCTAGCTCGCGACCCGAGCCGTCGAACCGCACCGCGCCGATCTCGACGATCCGGTCCGACGCGGGCGAGAGGCCCGTCGTCTCCAGGTCGAACGCCACGAACTCCGGCCCCGGTCGGTCCACCCGATCCCCCGCGCAATAATGCCCCCGGCCCGGTCGTGTCCCGGCCCACCTTCTCGATCATCCTTATTATTGGCCGGGCGGGCGACGGCGGATAGCCCGAGTCCCGCCCGGGGCCGGACCTCGCCGGAATCCTTCGCGAGGCCGCCGACCGCCGACCGAACAAGACCGACATGGCGACTCTCAACCACCGCCGCCGACTGGCCACGACCCTGGCGCTCGCCTCGTGCCTGGGCGCGGCGGCGTGCCATGCGCCCCGGCCGGCCCGGACGCCGCCCGCCTCCTCGCCCTCGCCCCGGCGGGGCGTCGCCGACCCGATCGGCCCTTCGGACCCAGACGTGGTCGGGCGGGTGGTCGAGGCCCACAACGCCGAGCGGGCCCGGCGGGGCCGGTCGCCCCTGGCGGCCAACCCGTTGTTGGAGGCCGCGGCCACCGCGCACGCGGCGGACATGGCCGGTCGGCGCCGGATGGCCCACAAGGGGGGCGACGGGTCGTCCCCCTTCGACCGGATCGGCCGGGCGGGCTATCGCTTCCGCGCCGCGGGGGAGAACGTCGCCTACGGCTTCGATGAGGTGGACGGGGTGATGGCCGGGTGGATGCGGAGCCCCGGGCATCGGCGGAACATCCTGGGCGACTACGCCGAGATCGGCGTCGGGCGGGCGACCGCCAAAGACGGCGCCGCCTATTGGTGCGTCACATTCGGAACCCCCTCGGGGCGCTGAAATCCGCGGGGCCGGCCGGGCCGTGGGGTATCCTTGCCCCGGGGTGCGACGATCCGGCCCGATCCGAGTCGATCGGGCCGTCGTCGCGCCGGAAAGGATCGGCATGATCATGCGCGGACCCCAATGGATTGTCGCCGCCCTGCTGGCGGCCCTCGCGGCGAGCGGGTGCGGCGGCCCTTCGAAGCGGACCCTGGCGGCGACCGAGCCCGGCCTCTCCGCCGCGTCCGGCGGCCCGGACGTCGCGGTCATCGACCGCCCGGCCCCCGCCCGGTCGGTCGCGTTCGCCGACCGCCACCCGCTGTTCACCAAGCCCCGCCAGTATTACGAGAACAGCACGAGCAAGAACAAGGCGGTCAAGACCGCCACCGCCGCCGTGGTCGGCATCCCCGCCGGGATCTTCGGCGAACTCAAGCAGATCGTCGTCGGCGCCCCCGCTTTGACTCCGACCGCCTATTGATCAATCTCGCGATCGAAGAGCGCTATTGAATACCGAACCCTTGGTGGATTTCATCCACCCGACAAGAGATCAGGGGGATGGATCAGCGACGACGCCCCAGGATGATCCGGGCGGCCAGGGGGTCGTAGAGGGCTCCGGGGAGGAGCCGGGCCAGGCCGAGGATGGCGGCCATCGGCCAGGGGAAGTCGACCCGGCTCCGGCCCCGGGCGATCCCCCGGAGGATGATCGTGGCGGCGGGCCCGACGTCCATCAGGAACGGCCGGCGGTGTGCCTGGCCCTCGGTCATCGGCGTCCGGACGTAGCCGGGGTGGACGATCGTGACGCCCACGCCCAGCCTCCGCAACTCGGGCCGGAGCCCTTCCAAAAGGGCGGTCAGGCCCGCCTTGGTCGCGGAGTAGCCGGCCGAGCCGGGCAGGCCGCGATAGCCGGCCAGGCTGCTGATCCCGACGATCCGACCCCGGCGGCGATCGATCATCGCGGGCAGGACGGCCTCGACGGCGTAGGCCGCGCCGGCGAGGTTGACCCGGACCATCCGGTCGAAGTCGGCGGCCGAGAAGGCCCGGGCCGGCGTGCCGATGCCCAGGCCGGCGTTGGCGATCAGGAGGTCGACCGGGCCGAGCTGGCGGGCGATCCGGGCCAGGGCCGCGCGGGTACCTTCCGGGTCGGCGGCGTCGGCGGGGGCGACGAAGGCCGTGCCCCCCTCGGCGCGGATCTCCTGAGCGACCCGGCCCAGCTCGACGGCCCGGCGGGCGGTCAGGCCGACCCGGAACCCGTCCCGCGCCAGTTGCCGGGCCATCTCCTCGCCGAGGCCGCTCGACGCCCCGGTGATCGCCGCGACCTCGCCCTCGATCCGCATGGGTAACCGCCCCGCCGCGTCCCGCCCCCCCTCGGCCGATTCGACTGGACTCGACGCCTCGGGCGATCCGATACCGAAATATTGTCTACTCCGGACATCATGGCGAAGCGGGCACCTCGGGGGCAAGTCCATGCGACCGTTCGGCGAGCACCAGGTGGGTTCGGGCCTCGCCATCCGCCCTTGGCCCGGGGGCCTCGCCCTCCGATCGGCCGCGATGATCGTGGCGCTGGCCTTCCCGACCGCGGCCCCGGGCCAGGGCCCGGGCGACGGCCCCGAGCTGGGGACCCCGACCGGCTCGCCCGCGCCCGCCGCTTCCGACCCCCTGCCCGCGCCCGATCCGAAGCCGACCCCGGACCCGCTTCGCTCGCCGACGCCGACGCCGACGCCGGCACCGGCTCGCCCCCGACGGGCCGTGATGGCGGTCCCGGGCCTGATGGGCCCTTCCTCGCCCCGGTCGACGATCACCTCGACCCCGCTCCCGCCCCCCGCCGAGGCCCCGGGCGCCCCGGCCCTCGACGGGCCGCTGGAGATGCCGGGCCCCCCGCCCGCCTCGCGGCCCCGCCTCGGCCCGCTTCCCGGCACCCTGGGCCGGACGGCCGTCCGCGACTCGTCGTCGCTCGACGACGGGCCGATCGTGGTCGATCCGCCCGTGAACGGCCCCGGGACCTCGGCCCGGAGGTCGTCCCGGGGCCGCCCCCCGGGCGACTCGACCGCCTCGACGATCCCCCCGCCCGCCCCGCGTGCTCGCGGCCGGTTCTTCGGCCTGGTCCCCGGGCCCGGCCCGGCCCCGGCGCGGACGCCGCCCCTCGGCGGCCCGTCCACGTCTTCTTTACCCGGGCGCGCGACCGTGGACGACCTCAAGCCCGAGGCTGCCGCCGATTCCACCCTCCGCGCCCGGATCGAGCGGCAGGCGAACATGGCCGTGGGCGACCGGGCCCGCTCGATCGACGTCCGGGTCGACGGCCGACGCGCCACGGTCCGGGCCCGGGGGGTGAAGTTCCTCCAGAAGCGGGGCGTCCGCAAGTCGCTCGAATCGCTTCCCGCCCTCTCCGGCCTCCGGTCGACGATCGACGTCCTCGACTGATCGCCCGCGAGAAAGCTCAGCGGGTCGACCGCCAGACCTCGCGGGTCCAGGCGTCGCGGAGCCGGACGTGGTCCTTGAGTTCGCGGAGCGGATAGAGGTGCCCGCGCCAGCGGACGCCCCCCCGGGCGAGGGTGAGCGCGACCGACCGGGTCAGGGACCAGATCGTCGCCATCGCGGCGAAGGGGATCAGGATCGCGTACTGGCCGCCGATCCGGCTCTGCCGCGCCGAGGCGGCGAGGACCGTCGCGATGGCCGCCACCCCCAGGCCGCACGCGACCCGCGACCACCAGGGGCCGACCAGGAGGCCGAGGTAGGGCGCGATCCCGAGCACGGCGATCCCGGAGGCCGCCGCCAGGGCCTTGATCGGGCGGAAGCCGAGCACCGCGAAGAAGTTCTTCTCCAGGCCCCGGACCATCCCCCCGAGCCCGACTTGCCAGCGGACCGAGACCGCGTCGCGACCGAGCAGGAACCGGTTCTTGTAGCCGGCGAACTTCAGGGCCTGCGCCAGCCTCATGTCGTCGTCGACCGAGAGCGCGATCCGCCGGAAGCCGCCGATGGCGGCGAAGGTCTCGGCCCGGACGAGGTTGAAGGCGCCGATGCCGATGTGGGCCTTGCTCCGCCGGTCGTCGAGCCGCCCCGGCGGGTTGTGGATCGCGAAGAGGAGGGCGAAGAGGCCGAGGAACGCCCGCTCGCCGACCGACTCGGTGGGGATCTCGGGGCCGACCGTGACGTGGTCGAGCCCCTCCGCCTCGGCGAAGGCGACGGCCCGACGGGCCGCATCCGGGCGGAACACGACGTCGGCGTCGGTGAAGAGGAGCCATCGGGCGGCGGTCGTCTCCGAGCCCGACTGGAGGGCGTGGGTCTTGCCCAGCCAGCCGCGCGGGAGGTCGCGGACGTGGACGACCCGGAGCCGGGGGTCGGCGGCGGCGATGGTGTCGAGGATCGGGCCGGTGGCGTCGACCGAGCGGTCGTCGACGGCGATGACCTCCAGCCCCGGGTAGTCTTGCGCGAGCATCGACCGCGACGCCGCCCCGACCATGGCCGCCTCGTCGCGGGCCGCGAAGATCAAGGCCAGGCCCGGCCAGCCGCCGGCCGGCTCGGCGTCGTCGAGGTCGGCGAGGAAGACCGCCTTGCCGCGGTGCCGGGCCAGGTGCCCCAAAAACCAGATCCAGGCCGAGGAGCCGATCACCCCCAGGGCCGCGACCGCGATGCTCGACGTCGACATGGGGCGATGACGTCCGGCCGGACGACCTCGGTTGGCTGGGGACCGACCCGACCGGGCCTTCCCGGAGGGGATATTGTCGCGCCGGACCTCGCCCGGGGACAGCCCGGACACCGGGCCTGGCCGGGATTTCCGGGGGGCCACCCCGCGACCGATCGGCCCGCCGGGTCGGGGCCGACAGGCGTGGGACCCCCGGGCCTTTCGCCCGTCCATCGATTCGCCCCGGGGCCCTCGCCGCCGGCGATCACTTCTGCTTCGGCGGCTCGAAGGTGAACCGATCCGGCGGGATCTCGACGTCGACCCTCGGCCGGTAGGTGGTCGTCTCCTCGACCTTCGCCCCATTGACCAGGGAGTGGATGAAGATCCTGCGGACGAGCGAGGTCGCCTTGTCGATCCAGACGGTCTCGATGTTGCCCCGGGCGTACTCCCCCTCGACCCGATCGCAGGGGGCCCCGTCGACCGCCTCCTCGCCGGTGAGCCTGGGCTCCCTCAGGGAGACGAGGACGTGCGACGAGAGCGAACCGGGCATCAGGAGGGCCGGGATCGTCATCGATGAATAGCCCGAGATCCCCACGCCGGCCCCGAGTGCCATCGGGAGCGTCGCCTCCTGGATCTCGGGCCGGAGGGTCCACCAGGTCTTCGACCGATCGGGGGCGGCGTCGGTCCAGACGACGAACAGGTTCGAATCCTTCGCCCCGCCGTTCCGATGCGAGAACTCGTAGCGGAACAGCCTGGGCCGGACGAACCGCGTCGCGAACGGCTTCTTCGTCGTCTCCCGGCGCGTCCCGTAGTCGAACACCTGGACGACCTCCCCCTCGTCCGCGTACGACCGGGCGGCGGTATAGGTCGTGAGCATCCGGGCGATGATCGGCTCGGCGGGGCCGGCCGCCGGACCCGCGACGGCCGCCCCGCCCCCGACGGCCTGGGGCGGGGCGATCTGGACCCGGGCCGGACGGAGCGAAAGCGCCAGGAACCCCAAGGTCGCCAGCGAGCCGAGCGCGAGGACGTAGTTCAGTTTGGTCGAGAGCATGGCGTGGAGCGTTCCTTTCGAGAGGGACAGGACGTTGGCCGCGATCGAGGCCCCACCGCCCGCCACGACCCGGAGCGCCGCCAGGGCCGTGGCCTCCGCCAGCGCCGGGGGGACCGCCGCCGAGGCCGAGCCCGACACCGAGCCCGCCGCCATCGGCAGCCCGGCCATCATCGCCAGGCCCGCCGGAGGGGCCAGGCCGCGGCGGGTGAGCCGGTCGCGGAGCCGTTGCCGGCCCCGGTTCAGGCGGCTGCCGACGGTCCCGACGGCGCAGCCGAGCTGACGCGCCGCCTCCTCGTGCGACATCTGGCCGAGGTCGCAGAGCACGACCGCCGCCCGGTATCGCCCCGGGAGCCGGCCGATCTCCTCGTCGAGGATCGCGAGCAACTCGGACCGGTCCGGCGCCGGCTCCGGGGCCGCCATCGCCATCGCCATCGCCGCCGTTGCCCCGGCCCCGGGCGCCTCGCGGGCCGATCGTCGGGCGCCGTCGGCCCGGGCCCGGAGCGCGACCTTGCGGCTGACCCCGTAGAGCCAACGGCCCAGCGAGTCGTCGACCCGGATCGTGGCGGCCTTGCGGACGAGGACCAGGAAGGTGGCCTGGAAGGCGTCGGCGGCGGCGTGGGGGTCGGCCAGCGCCCGGCGGCAGACGCCCCAGACCATCGGCCCGTGGCGCCGGAGCAGGGCCGTGAAGGCCGCCTCGCCCGAGGGGTCGCGGCGGTCGACGAATCGACCCAGCAGCTCGCCGTCGGTCAGCCCGCCGACCTCGCCGCCGTCGAGGAGCGTCCGGAGGTCGCGGGCCAGGGTGTTGGGATATTTCCCGGTCATGGGCAATGGGTCTCGGTGAGGGTTCCCCACCCTTACCATGCGCCGGCCGGCCGGTTCCTTCCCATTTTCCTCCTCGCGGGATGTCGCCGGGCCGCCGGGCCCCGGCTCAGCCGACGACCGAGACCGTGACCTTGCGGCGGTGGGGGGCGGCCCGGTGCTCCCAGAGGAAGACGCCCTGCCAGGTCCCGAGGTCGGGCCCGGAGGCGTCGACGGGGATCGTCAGCGAGGCCTGGGTGAGGATCGACCGGACGTGCGCGGGCATGTCGTCGGGCCCCTCCGCGGTGTGGCGGAAGAGGGGGTCGCCGTCGGGGACGAGCCGGGCGAAGAACCGCTCGAGGTCGGAGCGGACGCCGGGGTCGGCGTTCTCGGAGACGATCAGCGAGGCGCTGGTGTGGTGGACGAAGACCGTGCAGAGGCCCCGGGCGATCCCCGAGGCGCGGACGGCCCGCCCGACCCGGTCGGTGATCTCGTACGTCCCCCGCCCCTCGGTGTCGACGGCGAAGCTCTCCGAATGGAACATGAGCAAGCCCCCTCGTCGCCGGCCGCCGACCGGGCCGGTGCCCCCGGCCCCGGGTGGCGGTCGTTCAGCCCCCCTCCTCGCGGGCGGCCTCGATCGCCCGGTCGATCGCCCGGATCAGGCCGCGGATCTCCCTCCGCTCGCCGACCGAGGCCGTCCTGGCCATGACCCGCTTGAGGAACTTGCGGGACCGGGCCAGGAGCAGCTCCGATTCGACGCTCCGGCCCCGCTCTAGGAACCAGGCGTCCATGATCTGCTCGAACCCGACCCCGGTCCGGGCGGGGGTCGGCCCGATCGGCGCCGACGCCCCGTCGTTGGGGGCGGATTGCCAGAGGTCTTCGACTCGGTTGGTCATCATTGCCTGGGCTCCTTCGCCCGAGGCCATCCTTGGCCGACCATTTTGTCACGGCGACCGGACGACGTCGTCCATCGTCCGATCCTGCCGGAATTGGGGGGAAGTGGTCGACGCGATCGATGCGAGAACCAGGGATGCCGGCCCGCCCCGGCGCCGACCGGGGTCAGGGTGAGGTCCGGCCGCCATCGTGGTGGGCCGGGTCCATCCCCTGCCGTCCGCGGTCGAATCCGGGAGATCCGCGTCCGTCGCGGGTGCGGGCAAGCCTCGGGTCATGGCCCCGATGCGGGAGCCCTGCCTCCGGGCCGGCCTGCTTGTGTCAGTATCCCGGCACCGAGCCCGGCGGCCAAGGAAAATCCCGAAAATCGCCCCGAGCCGCCGCCGGCGGAGCAATTGCGAACCCCCGGGCCATCGGACCCGGTCGCGCCCGCGGGCGGACCGGGCGGGTCAGGTCTCGTCCGGCCCGAGGTAGGCCCGGCCGGCGAGGTTCTCGGGCAGGCAGGTCATCTCGCCCCGGGCCGCCGGGTCGTCGTGGACGTACCGATACCCTTGGCCGTAGCCGGCGGACTTCATCAGCGGGGTGACGGCGTTGCGGAGGTGGAGCGGGACCGGCTCGCGGGCGGTGGCGGCGGCGTCCTCGGCGGCGGCGAAGTACGCCCGCTTGATCGCGTCGGACTTCGGCGCGCGGGCCAGGTAGATCGTCGCCTGGGCCAGCGGGTAGAGCCCCTCGGGCAGGCCGATCAGGCGGACGACCCGGGCGGCGGCGGCGGCCTGGACCATCGCCTGGGGGTCGGCCAGGCCGACGTCCTCGGACGCCAGGATGCAGAGCCGGCGGGCGATGAAGACGGGGTCGGCCCCGCCCTGGATCAGCCGGGCCAGCCAGTGGAGTCCGGCGTTCGCGTCGGAGTTGCGGAGGGATTTGATCAGGGCCGAGGCATTGGTTCCCGATTAACGGGGAGGTCGTAGGTCGCCGGCTCGGTCTCCTCCCTCGGCACGATCCGGACGGACGCCGGCCGGCAGACGGGCTGCTTCGAGCCGGGCACCCTCGGTTCCTTAACGAACGTGCATTCTACCCGCTCGATCAGGTTCCGCAACGCCTGCGATTGCCTCCGCAGGTCGTCGCCCGCCAACTCCTTCGCCGCCCGCTTGACCCGGGCGTGGGCGTCGTGCAATTCGCGGAACAGGCCCCGCAACCGGCCACCCAGGTCGAGGTCCCCGGCCCGGAGCCGGGCGAGCTCGGCCTCCACCTCGGACATCTGCTCGCCCACCTTGAGCTTGGCGAGGTGGGTGGGTGGGGAGTTCGTCCCACTTCCGCAGCAGCCGGTCGTGCGTCGCCTCCAGCGACTTGATCGACTCGGCCGCCTGCCGCCGACCGGCCGACGCCGCCCATCCGTAGACGTCTTGCAGTGCGGTCGGGCAGTCGCAGCCCGGGAGGTCCAGGACGATCAGCGGCTCGTCGTGCCGCTCCAGCGTGAACCTCCGGCGGCCACCATCCAATTCCTCGAAGGGGAGGATGTCGGCCAAGGCGGTGAACAGATAGTCCTCCATCGCCCGCAGGATTCCCGCCATGGACCTCCGGATCTCCCGACCGGCCTCGGCGTCGGCGGGGAACAGGGCCGCGACCTCGGCCCCTTTCCGGGATGCGGGCGACCAGTTCGAGGGCCCGTCTCGCCCAGCCAGCGGCCGATGGACGTCGAGGAGCGTCGCCTGGGGAATCCTGTCCGGCCCGCAAGGGGAATGTCGCCCCAGCTTGGTGTACGTCGTGCATGCGTAGCTAAGGCGGGGGCTGCGGCCCTCGGCGCACCACCCCGAGAGGAGCTTGCCGCAGTGCGAGCACCAGCATGATCCCGACAGGATCAGCTCGGGCTTCCGCCCGACTCTCGGCCCCCGCCTCGCCGCCTCCAACTTCTCGACCGCCGCTTCCCACTCCTCGGCCGTCACCGGCCCCTCGAAAAGGACGGGGCTCTCGACCCACTGGTCCCGCGACTTGCGGCGGAAGGTTCCGTCGCCCGTGATCGCCCTGGGGAGCCCGTCCACGAGGGTGGCGTAGCGGGCCATGGAGTGCTTCCCGTACCCCATGACGCCCTTGTTGATCGGGTTCCGAAGCGTCCTCTCGACCAGGGCCCCGTAGAACCGCCCGTCGTCGCCGGGCGGGCGGACCCCGGCGTCGTTGAGGCGATGGGCGATCTCGTTCATCGGTAGGCGTTCAAGGTCCAATGTTGCTCCTGCGTGCTGAGTCCAGTAGAACCGTGGCATGCCGGATCAACCACCGCTCCCACCGCACATCTGGTCCACACTCTCGCCCGAGGCACAGGCTTCCATCTCGGCGGTGATCCTCTCCCTGGAGCAGCGGATCGCCGACCTCGAAGAGCGGCTCCACAAGGACTCCACCAACTCCTCCAAGCCGCCCTCCTCCGACCCGCCCTCGGTCAAGCGGCGACCCCCGGCTCCTGCCTCGGGCAAGAGGCGGGGCGGGCAACCCGGCCATCGTCGCCAGGCCCGCCCCCTGGTCCCGCCCGAGCAACCGCGTCAAGTCTTCGAGTGCAAGCCGCCTCGATGCCGTTGGTGCGGCGACGCCCTCGCCGGTGACGACCCCGAGCCGCTCCGGCACCAGGTCGCCGAGGTGCCGCCGGTCACCCCCGTGGTGGACGAATACCGCCTCCACCGCCTGGTGTGCCCCCGGTGCCGCACCTCGACCTGTGCCGCCCTGCCGCCGGGCGTGCCCGCCGGGGCGTTCGGCCCACGGCTCCGGGCGATCCTCAGCGTCCTGGCCGGGGGCTACCGCCCGGGCAAGCGCCCGATCCGCCGACTCGCCTTCGACCTGCTCGGCCTGTCGATCTCCCTCGAGATGATCTGCCGGTCGGAGCGGCAAGCCGCCGCCGAGTTGGAGGCCCCGGTCGGGGAACTCCGGGAGTACGCCCGTGAGGCCGCCGTGGCCCACATCGATGAGACCTCGTGGAAGCAGGGCCTGGGCAAGGCGTGGCTCTGGGCGGCGGTGACCCGCCTGGTGACCGTCTTCACGATCGCCCCGTCCCGGGGGGCCGATGTCGCCAAGGGCATCCTGGGGACCGACGCCGGCAAGGTGGTCGTCAGCGACCGGCTCAAGAGCTATGTGTGGATCAAGCGACGCCAGTTCTGTTGGGCCCACCTGGATCGTGACTTTCAGGCGATGGTCGATCGGGGCGGCGAATCCGCCGAGGTGGGCCGGCTCCTGCCGGGGCATTCCGAGCGGCTCTTCGACTGGTGGCATCGTGTCCGGGACGGGACGATGGCCCGGGCCACGCTGCGATCCAAGGTGGCGATGATCCGGTTCTCATCCCGGGAGGACCTGCGTCGTGGCGAGGCCGGCGGTCGTTCCAAGACGGCGGGGACGTGCCGGGAGTTGCTGGCCGGTGAGACGCACCCGTGGACGTTCGTCCGAGTCGAGGGGGTCGAGCCGACGACCAACGACGCCGAGCGGGCGTCGCGGCACGGGGTGATCGACCGCAAGCTCAGCGGCGGGACGGGCAGTGAGGCAGGGAGCCGGTTCGTGGAGCGGATGCTGTCGGTGGTGGCGACCTGCGGTCCGCAGGATGTGAATGTTCTGGAGTACCTGACCCGGTGCTATCAGGCCCACCTCGATGGTAAAGCAGCCCCTTGACTGCTTCCCACCGACACGACCGCTCAAGCGGCCTGATTGGTCATGCAGCGGCTGCACAGGCCGTGAAGCCCTGCAATGGGCCGTGAACGCCTACCTTCGACCAATGGCGGGGCGAGCTGGAGAATCAGAAGCTCCGCGTCGACGGCGAATCGCCCCTGATCGAGTCCCACCTGTCGAAGTACCGCTCGCTGATGCCGAGCCTGGCGTTGCTCTTCCACCTGATCGAGATCGCGGACGGCCGGACATCCGGGCCCGTCTCCCTGGAGTCGGCGCAACTCGCCGCCGCCTGGTGCGACTATCTGGAGGCCCACGCTCGCCGGATCTACTCCATCCTGGACGAGGGGGACAACGAAGCGGCCCGGGCGCTGGGCGAGCGGATCAAGAAGGGCGACCTCCCGAGCCCGTTCGCGTTGCGAGACGTGTACCGAAAGGGCTGGTCTCTACTCTCGACCACGGATGACGTCGGCCGGGCCGTCGCGATCCTGGAAGGGCTCGGGTGGCTCCAGGGCGTCGAGACGCACAAGACCGGCGGGGCTCCCCGGACGGACATCTACATCCATCCCTCCCTCGCGAAGACCGGGGGGACGCCGTGAAGTACCTCAATGCGCTGATCGCACGCGAAGCCGCGCGGGAGGCGAGCTTGGCTCAGGGTGCCGGATCCTCCCGGCCCACGACCGACATTACCGCCAAAAGCCCCGAGGGGGGCGAATCCGAGCCTTTTGTCGGTAATGTCAGTGCCCCCCCGGCATCCCTCGTGGCTGAATCTCCAACCATCGGCCCGGAAGCCCCGCCGACGGCCGAGGCGCCGGTCGGACTATCCGGCCCCGTCACGCGATGGTCGGAAGACACGGAGGAACGGGCCGCGATCATGGAGTTCGACGGCGGTCTCGACCGCGCCGAGGCGGAGCGGCGGGCCTCCTCGCCGAGTATTCAAAACCCCATACTTGCGTTTAACCAAAGCAATTGATCGGGTCACATCATGTCGAAGCGAAGGGCAATGAGCGACGAGATCCGGGACGCCGTCGAGGCGTCGGGCCTGTCCCGCTATCGCATCGCCAAGGAGATCGACGTCGCCGAATCGACGATGAGCCGGTTCATGGGCCGCAAGGGCGGGCTGTCCCTGGACAACCTGGACCGCCTGGCCGACCTGCTTGGATTGCACATCGCGACCGAGCCCGGACCCGGGAAGGGGGACTGACGATGGCGAGCATCTACAAGCGAAGCCGCGACAAGGCCCGCAAGAATGCCTCGTGGTACATCGGCTATGTCGACGAGACGGGCAAGCAGCGGACGGCCAAGGGTTGCCCCGACAAGTCGGCCACCGAGGCGATGGCACGCAAGCTGGAGAGCGAGGCCGGTCTCCGCAAGCGGGGGGTGATCGACGCTCGCGATGACGGATACCGGCTCCACGGGGCCCGGGCTCTCGCGGCACACCTGGACGATTGGCGGGGCTCGATGATCGCCAGGGGGCGGACCGCCAAGCATTCCGACCTGTCCCACACCCGGGCCGCCCGGGTCGCGGAGCTGGCCAAGGCGGACCGGCTTTCCGACTTGCAGCCGTCCCGAATCCAGGCAGCGCTCGCGGCGATCAAGGACGCGGGCCGGAGCCTCGAAACCGTCAACCATCACCGGGCCGCGATCCGGGCCTTCGCCCGATGGGCCAAGGCCGACGGCCGGATGCGCGACGACCCGATGGCAGGGGTGACCGGGTACAACGCCCGCGAGGACGTCCGGCACGCCCGCCGCTCGCTCGCGGATGACGAACTGGCCCGCCTGATCCGCTCCACCGAGTGCGGCCCGGTCGTCTTCCATACGGACGGGCCGACCCGCGCCATGGCCTATCGCATAGCGGCGGGGACCGGCTTCCGCGTGGCCGAGCTGCGGTCGCTGACGCCCGAGAGCTTCCGGCTCGACGGGCCCCGCCCGTGCGTCGCACTCCGCCCGTCGAATGCCAAGAATCGGCGAGGGGTCGATCAGCCGATCAACGCCACGCTGGCCCACGACATCCGCCACTGGCTGGCGGGCAAGCCGGCCGGCGTGCCGGTCCTCCCGCTCCACCACGAGACCGCCAAGATGATCCGGCGGGACCTGGAGGCCGCCGAGATCCCGTATAAGACGGACGAGGGTTTCGCCGACTTCCATTCCCTGCGGGGGACGTACATCACCGCGCTCGTCCAGTCCGGGGCGAGCATCAAGACGGTGCAGACCCTCGCCCGCCATAGCAACCCGGCCCTGACTCTGGCCCGCTATGCCCGGGCCGATCTCCATGACGTCGACGGGGCGGTGGACTCGCTCCCGGACCTCGCGGGCCCGATGGAGGACGCCTCGCCGTTGGCCATGACCGGGACCGACCCGGCCCGAATCCCGGCAGTGATTGGCAGTGAATTGCCAGTGAACTCGGGGCGGGAGGGGGCGGAGACTGACGCGTCCTGGCGTGATGACGTTCCCCCGGGCGAGGACCGCTCAGGAACGCAAGTCTTTGCCTCGGGGGACGTTGGACGGCCAGAGACGGCTACTGACGCGAACGGAGCGGAGAGGGGGGGATTCGAACCCCCGAGACCGGTTTCCCAGTCTAACGGTTTAGCAAACCGTCGCTTTCGACCACTCAGCCACCTCTCCGGATCGATGGGGCGCGGCGACCGCGCCGGCACCTCGATAGGCCGTTCAAAAGCTACCAGATCACGGGGTGGCGTGCAAGCTCGACAGGCTCGACCGCCGCGAGGCTGCGGGGCTTGGCCTTGCGGCCCGAACTTGCCAGCTTGCCGGGCGTGGCAGGGGCCCTTGCAATAGGCATTCGTCTCTGCGATCATCCGTTGGGTCCGGGCCGGGGCATGGGGGCGGGCCGCCGAGGTTTGCTGTTCGTTGGGGGCAAGGAATCGCGATGAGCTGGCAGGTTGGGCTTTATGTCGCCGCCGTCCTGATCCCCCTGAGCGCATTCGTCGTGGAGATGGCCGCGGGCCGGTGGTTGGGCCGCCGAGTCGCCTACGTGGCGACCGTGGCGATCGGCCTTTCGTTCCTGCTGAGCCTGATCGGCTTCGTCGCGTACTTCTCGCGGGCCGAGGGGGTCTTCGAGCACCGCTCGGCCCGGCACGCGGGCACGCCCGAGGTCGCGGCCCGGCCGGCGGACGACGCGCCGGGCGAGTTCGGCCAGCCCAATCCGACCAAGGGCCGCGAGCCCCTGGCCTGGCGGCAGGAGTGGGACTGGGTCGCGCTCGGCGGCTCGGTGCCGGCCCGGGGGGGCAGGCCCGCCGGCGCGACGCTGGCGATCACGATCGGGGTCGACGTCGACAACCTCGCCGTCCTCATGTTCCTGATGGTGACGTTCGTCGCGACGCTCGTGCATGTCTACTCGCTGGCCTATATGCGGGACGACCCGCGGTCGTCGCGGTTCTTCGCGTACCTCTCGCTGTTTTGCTTCGCGATGCTGGGGCTGGTGGCGGCCTCGAACCTGTTCCTGGTGTTCGTGTTCTGGGAGCTGGTCGGGTTCTGCTCGTATCTCCTGATCGGGTTCTGGCACGGGGACGGGGCGAACGCCGATGCGGCGAACAAGGCGTTCCTGGTCAACCGGGTGGGCGACGTCGGGATGCTGATCGGGCTGGGCCTGATCTGGACGAGCCTGGGCACCTTCGACATCCGCGAGCTGAACCGGACGATCCGCGACGAACGGGGGCAGCTCAACGTCCGCGAGGTCGGGGGCCGGTCGACCGTCGCCCTCGCCGACCCGGCGACGGGGCGGGAGCTGAGGGACGAGGCGTCGCGGTTCCCCCGGCGGATCGGCTACGAGATGCTCGTCGTGGCCGGCCTCGGCCTGTTCGCGGGCTGCGTCGGCAAGAGCGCCCAGTTCCCGCTCCACGTCTGGCTGCCCGACGCGATGGCGGGGCCGACGCCGGTCTCGGCGCTGATCCATGCGGCGACGATGGTGGCGGCGGGGGTCTACCTCGTCGGCCGGGTGATGCCGCTGTTCACGCCCGAGGTGATGCTGACGATCGCCTATGTTGGCGGGATCACCCTGTTGCTCGCGGCCTCGATCGCGATGGTGCAGGTGGATTACAAGAAGGTGCTCGCCTATTCGACCGTCAGCCAGCTCGGGTTCATGATGCTCGGCCTGGGGGTGGGCGGGCGATCGGCCGGGCTGTTCCACCTCCTGACGCACGCCTCGTTCAAGGCCCTGCTGTTCCTGGGGGCGGGGAGCGTCTACCACACGGTCCACACCTACGACCTGGCCGTGCTCGGCGGGCTCTATCGGCGGATGCGGGTCACGGCGCTGACGATGCTGGCGGCCACGTTGGCGATCTCGGGCATCCCGCCGTTCAGCGGATTCAGCTCGAAGGACGCCGTGCTGGCCTCGGCGCTCCACTTCGTGATCGACCGGCCGGGGCACATCCTCCTGTTCCTGCTCCCGGCGATCGGGGCGGCGATCACGGCCTTCTACATGTTCCGGCTCTGGTTCCTCCTCTTCGCCGGCGGGCCGCGGGGGCCGGCGGCCTCGGGGGCCCACGAGAGCGAGCGGCTGATCACCTGGCCGCTGATCGCGCTGGCGGTGCCGACGGTCGTGCTGGGCTGGCCGGTCACGATCCTGCCGCTGTTCGGGTACGAGCCGATCCTCGAACAGATGCTCAAGTACGGCGAGCCGATCGAATCGATCGACCCCGGTGGCGCCCGCTGGTGGGCGATGGGGGCGTCGATCCTGGTGGCTTCCGCCGGGTGCGGCCTCGGGGCCTTGTACTACGGCCCGTGGGACGCCTGGCGGCGGCTCGACGCCGGGCGGACGGCCCGGCGGGCGGGCCCTCTGTACCGCTTCCTGGTCCGCAAGTGGTACTTCGACGAGTTGTACCGCGCGACGGTCGTGGGGCCGACGCTCGCCCTGGCGCGGGCGGTGGGCTGGTTCGACCGGCGGGCGATCGACGGCCTGGTCGACGGGACGGCCCGGGCGACGGAGCGGCTGAGCCGGCTCGAAGGGCTGTTCGATCGGGTCGCGGTCGACCGCCTGGTCGGCCTGGTGGCGTCGGGCATCTTCGCCGCGGGCGACCGGGGGCGGAGGCTCCAGACGGGGAGCCTGCGGAATTACCTGATGGTGCTGGCCGTGGCGGTCGTGGGCGTGTGCGCGGCCATGTTCGCCTGGGTGCTGGCCTGAGCCGGGACGGGACGGTCCGAAGTCGAGAGGCGTGGGGTCAACGTGCTGAGCGACGACTTGCTGCTGAGCCTGCTCTGGGCCGTCCCGCTGGGCGGGGCGTTCGCGGTCCTCCTGATCCCGGGCCGGTCGACGGCGGCCGTCAAGGGGTTCGCGCTGGGGACGACGGTCGTGACGCTGTTGCTTACGCTGGTCGCCTTCGGCGGCTACCGGAAGCCCGGACCCGCGCGGGCCCCGCTGTCGAGCCGGGCCGCGGCCAACCCGCTCGACGCCCCGACCCGGGCGGCCGAGGGGATGCCGGTCGCCGCGGAGGGGGACCTGGTCATCCGCCATGCTTGGATACCGGACTTCCGGATGGAGTACTACCTGGGCGTCGACGGGATCAGCCTGGCGCTCCTGCTGCTGACGGCGGTCGTGGTCGTCCTGGCGTGCGCGGCGTCGTGGGGGGTCGACACCAAGGTCAAGGGGTACTTCGCCCTGTTCCTCCTGCTCGCGTCGAGCCTGATGGGGGTGTTCCTGGCGCTCGACCTGGTCCTGTTCTACGTCTTCTTCGAGGTGATGCTCCTGCCGATGTACTTCCTGATCGCCCTCTGGGGGGGCGAGCGGCGCGAGTATGCGGCGATCAAGTTCCTGCTCTACACCCTCTTCGGCTCGGTCTTCATCCTGGTCGCGATCCTGGCCCTGTTCTTCTGGCCGGGCGACGCCGCGGCGACGGTCGACGGCCGGGCGTTCTCGGCCCACACCTTCGACGCCGTGTTGCTGGCCCGGGCGGCGTCGGAGACGGCGTATTACGGCGGCTGGGTCCAGCGGCTGGTGTTCGTCCTGTTCCTCGTCGGCTTCTGCGTCAAGCTGCCGTCGTTCCCGTTCCACACCTGGCTGCCCGACGCCCACGTCCAGGCGCCCACGCCGATCAGCATGATCCTGGCCGGCGTGCTCCTGAAGATCGGCGGCTACGGCCTGATCCGCCTGGCCTGGCCCCTGGCCCCGACCGGCGCCCACGACTGGGCCTACCCCGTGGCCGCGCTCGGCGTCTTCAGCATCCTCTACGGCGCCCTCGCCGCGATGGCGCAGACCGACTTCAAGAAGCTGGTCGCCTACTCCTCGATCAGCCACATGGGCTACGTCACCCTCGGGATGGCGGCGATGAACCTCGGCGCCGACCACCGCTATTACGCCTACGGGCTCAACGGCGCGATGTTCATGATGATCGCGCACGGGATCACCTCGACCGGGATGTTCTTCCTCGTCGGCGTGATCTACGACCGGACCCACACCCGCGACCTGAAGGCGATGGGCGGCCTGGCCCGGCCGATGCCGCTGGCCTACGCCTCGGCCGTGGTCCTCTTCTTCGGCTCGATGGGGCTGCCCGGCCTCTGCGGCTTCGTCGCCGAGGTCTTCGTGGTCCTGGCCGCCTTCAACTACAGCCCGGCGCTCGGGGTGCTCGCGGCCTCGGCCGTCGTCCTCACCGCCGGCTACATCCTCTGGACGATCCGCCGCGTCTTCCAGGGGGCCGACGACCGGTCCCCGTCCCCGCCCGACATGTCCCGCCGCGAGCTGGCCATCGCCGCCCCGCTGGTCCTGTTCACCGTCCTGCTCGGGGTCTACCCCCGCGTCGTCCTCGACTGGATGGGCCCGTCGGTCGACGAGGTGGCGCGGATGGTCGCGGGGGCGAAGGGGCAGGGGCCCGGCCGGGCGATCGGCCGCGAGATCCCGGCGGATCGAGAGGTCTTGCCGCGTTGACCCGTCGGCGCCGGGCCCGCGTCGGCCGGCGACCGGGGATTTCGAATGGCCTTGCGTCGCCGGGCGAGGCGGGTTAACTTGCCGCCGCCCATCGGTGGACGCGTCATCTCGACGCGCGGCGATCCCAGGGAACGGGACGCCCGAGGACCCGTCTCTACCCGGTTCGGAAGGAATGGGACCGCATGCAAGGCAGGTCATGGATGGCCGCTTTGACGCTCGTGGCCGCCGCGGCCGGGGCCCTCGCCCCGTCGACGCGCGCCGGCGACCCGACCCCGATCAAGCAGAAGGTCCGGTTGAACCTCCGGCTGGACGGCATCGTCGCCGACAAGGGGATCGAGGTCGTCATCAAGCCGGGCCACCCCGGCTGCCGGTTCAAGCCGATCACCCTCCCCGTGAAGGGGGACGGGCTGATCCGCGACATCCCGCCGTTCGAGGTCGAGACCTTCGCCGCCGATCGCGACTGCTCGTTCGCGATCACCCTGAAGGAGCCCGGCCAGCCCGACAAGACCGTCCGGCGGAGCTTGCAGCTCGTCGCCCCGGTCGCGGGCAAGGCCGACGAGCCCCAGGCCCTCACCTGCTACGTCACCTCGAAGTCGCTGAGCACCGCCCCGGTCGTCGGCAAGGCGGACGAGTCGACCCGGAAGAAGTGACGCGGAGCAGGGCGGGGAGATTCGCGATTTCCGGTCCCGGATCTCGGATCAAAGGTCGGGAACGATTCGAGATCTGGGATTCGCGACCCGAAATCTTGAGATCGGGGTCACGGCCGGTCGCCGGTCGGGGGGAGCAGGGGCCCGGGTCGGCGGCTGATGAACGCGATCGAGCGGCCGTCGGGGGACCACGCGGGGTCGCGATCGCCGTCGGGCCTCTCGGGGAACGGGCGGACGGTGCCGCGGTCGAGGTCGAGGACCCGGATCGAGGCGTCGGGCCGCCCCCGGCCGTCGACGAAGGCGACGAGATGACCCCCGGGGTGGAGCGAGGGGTTGTCCTCGCGGCGGGAGTGATTGGTCAGCCGCTCGGCGACGCCCCCGCCTCGGCCGCCGACGTCGACCCGGAACAGGTCCCAGCGGTTGCCCCGATCGGACAGGAAGACGATGGACCGGCCGTCGGCGGCCCAGGCGGGCTGGGTGTCGAGCGCCGGGTCGTCGGTGAGCCGGGCCAGGCCCAGGCCGTCGGCGGAGCGGAGGTAGACGTCCCAGTTGGCGTCGCGGCGGCCGACGAAGGCGAGGCGGTCGTCGACGGGAGACCAGCGGGGCCAGATCCCGCGGGCGAGGACCTCGACCTCGCCGGCCCGGGGCCCGGCGAGGGTGATCGCCTCGATCCGCTCGTCGTTGCGGCCGGGCGCGGCCCAGTCGGTCGCGTCGACGGCCCGGCCGCTGGCGACGTAGGCGATCCGTCGGCCGTCGAACGACCAGGTGGGCGTGCTCCCGGCGGCGATCGCCGTGGTCCGGCCGCCCGAGGCCGGGACCACCCGGATCATCGGGTCGCGGCCGGCGGCGTCGAACCCGGCGAAGGCGAGGAACCGGCCGTCGGGCGACCAGGCCGGGAACGCGGCGCGGGCGAAGCCGTCGGGCAGGGCGACCGGCCGGGCATCGGCCCCGTCGGCCCCGGCCGCGAACACGCCGGAAAGCTCGGCCCTCGCCGTCCCCGAGTTCCCCGACTCGAACCGGATCGGCGGCCCGGGCGCGGCGTGAGGCCGGGCCGTGGCGTCGATCACCGCCCGCTCGTCGTCGGTCGCCGCCGGGGCCAGGACGACCTGGCGGACCCGGTCGCCGACGCCCCGATCCGCCGATCGCTCGCGGACCAGGGCCAGGAGCCGCCCGCCGCCTTCGGGCCGGATCTGGATCACGACCGTGTTCGGGCCCGAGGCCCAGGCGGCCGAGAACCAGCGGGCCGACGGCGGACCGGCGGCCTTGCGGTCGACCCGGCCCGACCCCCAGGGCCGTTCCCGAACCTCGCCGTCACGCTCGAAGCCGACGGCCACGGCCTCGCCGGCGCGGGTCGCCTCGCGGATCTCCAGGGCTTCGAGGCGGGTCGACCAGCCCAGGCCCCGGCCGTCGACCGACCACCGGCCGATCGGGAGCGTCGGCTCCTGGCCGAAGGACGGGGTCGCGAGGGCCGAGGTGGCGAGGAGGACCGCCGAGGCGAAGGCCGCGGGCCCTCGCCTCGACCACGACCGCCGGAGCAGCGACGCCATCGGAGCCCTTGATCCTGCCCGGTCGAGCGGGCGTTGGACGATCGGCGAGTCTCTCAGGGAGGGGATTCGCCGCCCGCCGGAGATTCTTCGCCTCGCGGGGCCCGGCGCTCAGGCCAGGAGTTTGCGGATGACCTGGCCGCCGTTGACGGTGAGCCGCTCGTCGCGGCCGTCGCGGAAGAATGTGAGCTGCTTGTGGTCGAGGCCGAGCAGGTGGAGCATGGTGGCGTGAATGTCGTGGACGTGGGACCGGTCCTCGACGGCCTTGAGGCCGAACTCGTCGGTGGCGCCGACGGTGATGCCGGGCTTGATCCCGCCGCCGGCGAAGAACATGCTGAACCCGTAGGGGTTGTGGTCGCGGCCGTCGGTCCCCTCGCTCATCGGGGTCCGGCCGAATTCGCCGCCCCAGACCACGAGCGTCGAGTCGAGCAGCCCCCGCCGCTTGAGGTCCTTGATGAGGGCGGCGACGGGCCGGTCGCTCCGGGCGCAGAGCTTGCCGTGGTTGCCCTCGATGTCGCGGTGGGCGTCCCAGCCGGAGCCCGAGCCGCAATAGAGCTGGACGAAGCGGACGCCGCGCTCGACGAGGCGGCGGGCCCGGAGGCACATCGCGCCGTAGTCGCGGCAGCGGGCGTCGTCGAGGCCGTAGAGCGCCTTGGTCTCGGCCGACTCGGCGTTGAGGTCGACGGCCTCGGGGGCCCGCGACTGCATCCGGTAGGCCAACTCGTAGGAGGCGAGCCGGGCGGCCAGCCGCGAGTCGTCGGCGCGGGCGGCGGCGTGGCGGCGGTCGAGGTCGGCGATCAGGTCGAGCTTGGCCCGCTGCTGGCCGTCGGAGACGGAACCGGGCGGGGCGAGGTGGAGGATCGGGGCTCCGTCCTTGCGGAACGGGGTCCCCTGGTAGGTGGCGGGGAGCCAGGCGTTGCCCCAGTTCCTCGGCCCGCCCAGCGGGTCGCCCGCGTCGTTCATGACCACGAAGGCGGGCAGGTCCTGGTTCTCGGTCCCGAGGCCGTAGGTCACCCAGGCGCCCAGGCTGGGGCGGCCCGCGAGGATGCTCCCCGTGTTCATCTGGCAGACGCTGCCGACGTGGTTCACGCCGTCGGCCCAGCAGGACCGGACCAGGGCGATGTCGTCGACGACCTCGGCCACGTTGGGGTACCAGTCCGACACCCAGGTCCCGGACTCGCCGTGCTGCTGGAAATTCCGCCGGCTCGCGAGCAGGTTGTTGCCGCCCACCCCCATCGAGGTGAACACCTTGCCGAAGCTCGGCGGCAAGGGCTGCCCGGCGCATCGGGTCAGCTCGGGCTTGGGGTCGAAGAGGTCGACGTGGCTGGGGCCGCCCTCCATGAACAGGAAGATGCAGCTCTTGGCCTTGGGCGTGAGGTGCGGCGGCCGGGGGGCCAGGGGGCGGAGCGGGTCGACGGCCGGCCCCTCGGCCCTGGCCTCGTCGGCCAGCATCGCGGAGAGGGCGAGGCCCCCGAAGCCCAGGCCGGCCCGGGTGAGGAAGTCGCGACGGGTCGTCGCCCAGACTTTGTGAGGGACCATCGGACGTCCTCCGTCGAGGGTGGTGCGGGCTGGCTCGGGCTCGGGTATGGCCGCTTTATTCTAACAAATCAGGTCGGGCCGGGCGGGTCGACCCGCGTCGGATTCCGGTTGCGATTGCGGGACCCGGGCCCCATCCCGGGCCGGGGGCCGAAGCCGGGCCGGGGGCCCAGTCCCGGCGGGATCGCGGGCGGGACGCCGGGCATCCGGAGGTTCATCGGGGGCGGCATGATCGGCCGGGGCGGCATCCGGATCGGCGGGGGGGCGAAGCCCATCATGTTAGTACCGGCGGGGATGGTCGCCTCGATCGCCGCCAGCGATTCGAGCGAGCCCTGCCAGGCCAGGGCCTCCCAGGCGCCGGCGATCATCGCCACTCGCTCCACGGCGAGCCGGAATTCCAGGCTGGCGTCGGCTTGCGGACGGTGATATTTGATCCGGAGGGCCTCGATGTCCTTCGCGTCGCCCTTGCGATCCTTGTGGACCCGGAGGTTCTCCGCCCACTTCTCGACGGCGGCGTTGGCCCGGACCGAGGCGGCCTGTGCGGAGGGGACGTCGCGGACCGTCCCGAGGACGGCGTTGACCTCGTTGATGCAGGCGACCTGGTTCTGGAGGAAGGATTCGATCGCGGACCGGGAGGCCCAGTTCGGGTCGGCCATATTCCGGAGCGCCGGCCTGACGTAGGCGGTGACCAGGAGCCCGCCGATCCCGGTGACGATGCCGATGACCACGCGGCCGACCGTCGAGCCGAGGGCCGACCGGCCATCGTGGGGCGCCTGCTGCTGCTTCTTCTTCGGGCGGGGGGCGAAGAAGCCCGTCGACCGCTTCTTCTTCGGCCGGGCCGGGGGGGTCGCCGGCGAGGCGTCCTCCTCGTCGGTCCCCGAGGCGAAGCCGGTCTGGGGGGGCGAAGGCTCGTCCTCGAAGCCGTAGACGTCGACCTGGGGGGGAGCCGACGACGCGACGGCGGCTGTGGCGACCGGGGCATGTCGCGAGGGGGAGGTCTCGCGGTTGGCACCGCCGCGCGACGGGGCCGAGGTGGCGACGGCGACGGCGCGGGGCGGGCTGGCCGCCGGGATCGGCATGACGACACCGCACTGCTTGCAGCGGCCCTTCTTGCCGGCGAACCTGTCGTCGATGTCGAAGCCCTTTCCGCAGCGTGGGCAGGCGAAAGAGATGCTCATCGCTCGAACTCGCGGGCCGAGGGCCGATCGTGGAGCGGGGGCCCCGACACCGGGCCCCGCAACGAGGGGGGATCAGTCGACGAAGACGAACTCGTTCAAGTTGAGCAGGGCGTGGCAGAAGTCGACCAGGGCCGCGGCCTGGGCCGGGGTGGGCCCGTCGGGCATCGGCGTGGGGAGCGTGGGCGCATCGGGCCGGCCGCTGAGGTGGTCGGGTTGCGCCCGGAGGAACTCGACGGCTCGGGTTCGCTCGTCGGCCGAGGGGACGCGGGCCAGGGAGAGCCGGAAGGCCCGGTCGACGAGGGCTTCGAGGTCGTTGCGGTCGGCGGCCGAGGCGTAGATCCGGCCGGCGAGGGCCTGGGCGTATTCGAGGACCATGCCCGAATTCAGGAGCATCAGGGCCTGGGGGGCGTTGACCGAGACGTTCCGCTCGGGGCAGGTCAGGTTCGTGTCGGGGACGTCGAAGACGTCGAACAGCGGGTACTTGAGGTTCCGCTTGACGAAGACGTAGAGGCTCCGGCGGTTCCGGTCGACGGCCGAGGCGGAGCGGGGCCAGCCCCCCTTGGCCTCGACGCCGGGCGGGAGGTCGGGGTAGACGCTCGCGCCGCCGACCCGCTCGTCGAGCTGGCCGGAGGCGGCCAGGATCGCGTCGCGGACGGCCTCCCCCTCCAGCCTCCGGCGGATCATCCGCGTGAAGAGGAGGTTGTCGGGGTCGGCTTCGAGCGCCTTGGCCGACGGGGTCCCGGACTGGCAGTAGGTCGCGCTGGTGACCATCAACCGGTGGATCGCCTTGAGGCCCCAGCCGCGGGCGACCAGCTCGGTCGCGAGCCAGTCGAGCAATTCGGGGTGCGAGGGCAGGCTGCCCTGGGTGCCGAAGTCGGACGCGGTGGCGACGATCCCCCGGCCGAAGTGGCCCTGCCAGAGCCGGTTGACCATAACGCGGGCGGTCAGCGGGTGGTCGGGCCGGGTCGCCCAGTCGGCCAGGGCCTTGCGGCGGCCGGCGGGGGCGAGGGGCGTCGCGGCCTCGGGCGAGTCGGCCGGGCGGAGGACCGAGAGGAAGCCGGGCGCGACCTCGTCGCCGGGGTTCGCGGGGTTCCCCTTGCGGAGCAGGCGGACGGGCGGGGCCTGGGGCCCGGCGTCGGTCATCCCGATGGCGGTCGCCAGCGGCGTGGGGGCGGCGGCGACGAGCGCGTCCATCTCCTTGCGGCGGCCCTGCCAGGCGGCGCGGACCTCCTCGGGCATGGCGGCCATCATCTTCTTGGGCTCGACCGCCATCGCCTTGGCGTTCTTGCGGAGCAGGTCGACCTGCGCGGCCGAGCGGGCCGCGGGGTCGACCTCGAAGGCGGCGCGGACGTCGGCGGGCAGCTTGGCGAGCCGGTCCTTGAGGATCTCGGCCGTGAACGGCTTCTCGATCGACTCGATGGCCCGGCGGAGGTGGTCGACCCGCCCCTCGTGCTCGGAGGCGATCGAGGCGAAGGCGGCCTGATCCTCGGGGCTGGCGAGGGAGTAGTCGTCCTTGGCCCGGGAGCCGCCGAAGAGGGCCTGAATCCGGTAGTAGTCCTTCTGGCTGATCGGGTCGTACTTGTGGTCGTGGCACCGGGCGCAGCCGACGGTGAGGCCGAGGACGACGGATGCCGTCGTGTCGGTCATGTCGTCGAGCATCCACTGCCGGTTCAGGCCGGGGACCATGTTATTGTCCTCGTACGGCCAGGCCCGGCTGAAGCCGGTGGCGACGAACGCGGCGGGGTCGTCGGGGGCGACCTCGTCGCCGGCGAGCTGGAGGGCGACGAACCGGTCGTAGGGCATGTCCTGGTTCAGGGCGTCGACGACCCAGTCGCGATACCGCCAGGCGTTGGGCCGGGTCTTGTCGTTCTTGAACCCGTCGCTCTCGGCGAACCGGGCGAGGTCGAGCCAGTGCCGCGCCCACCGCTCGCCGTATTGGGGCGAGGCCAGGAGGCGGTCGACCAGGCGATCGTAGGCGTCGGCCGCGGGGTCGGCGACGAAGGCGGCGACCTCCTCGGGCGACGGCGGCAGGCCGGTCAGGTCGAACCGGACCCGGCGGATCAGGGTCGCGCGGTCGGCCTCGGCCGCGGGGGCCAGCCGGGCGTCCTCGATCGCCTTGAAGATGAAGGCGTCGATCGGGTTGCGGACCCGGGCGGCGTCGGCGACCGCGGGCGGCTCGGGACGCTCGGGCGGGAGGAACGACCAGTGCTGACGCTGCTCGGCGGTCCAGATCGGCTCGGGCGGGTCGGCGGCCCGGACGCCGGTCGTCGCGACCGGGCCGAGCCCGAAACCGAGGCCGAGCAGGAGGATCGGGGCGATCCGCCGGGAGTTCAGACGCCGGGAGCATTCCTCGCGCATACTAATTTCCCCACGATCATGGGCCGGGATGCAGGGACCGCATTGAACCGAGACGAGGCGGGGCCGACGCGGGGGTCGGTGCACTGGCGGGGAGTCGCATCAACACCATACCCCAACCCCGGCACAACCCCAACGGAATTCTCCGCCGGGCGGAAATTCGCCGGAATGGCGGGACGTCCTTGGTGGAGGGCATTCGGCTGCGCGGGGGGAAATCGTCGGGGGCCGGCCCCGGATCGATGGGCGGCGAGGGCCGTGTCAGCCGGAGATCGCGAAGCGGGCGACGACGACGGTCACGTTGTCGGGCCCGCCGTTCTCCAGGGCGAGGTCGACCAGCCGGCGGGCGGCGTCGTCGGGGTCGGCGACCTGGCCGAGGACGCCGGCGATCGCGGCGTCGGCGACCGGCTCGGTCAGGCCGTCGGAGCAGAGCATCAGGACGTCGCCATCGAGCAGGCGGACCTTGTGGATCTCGGCGTGGACGCCGGGCGCGGGGCCGCCGACGACGTTGGTCACGATATTCCGCCGGCGGTGGTGCTTGGCGTCCTCGGGGGAGATCACGCCCCCGGTCACGAGCATCTGGACCAGGGTGTGGTCGCTGGTCACCTGCTCCAGGCTGCCGTCGCGGTAGAGGTAGGCCCGCGAGTCGCCGGCGTGGACGATGTAGAGGTCGGCGCCGACGCAGAAGGCCATGGTCAGGGTGGTCCCCATCCCGGCCAGGCGATGATCGGCCTCGGCCTCGTCGGAGACCGAACGGTCGGCGACTTCGAGCGACTTGCGGAGTTCGGCCAGCAGGACATTCTCCTCGACCTTGCCGAGGTGGAGGAACCACTTCAGGGTGTTGAGCGCGAACGCCTCGATGCTCTCGACCGCGAGGGCGCTGGCACGCTCGCCGGCCGCGGCGCCGCCCATGCCGTCGGCGACGACCATGAGGTAGCCGTCCTCGTCGGAGAACCGGGTCTCACCGGCGTGCTCCAGGCTGGTCCGCTCGATCTGCATCGACTTGGCCAGCTTGGCGACGAGGTGGTGGTCCTCGTTGTTGGCGCGGACCTTGCCCGGGTGGGTCATCGCCCCGCAAGCGACCCGGACCCGGGGCGGCGCGGGGGCCGAAGCGGAGGCAGACTGCTGTTCTTCCACCTTGGGCGGGCCCCCCTCGAATTGCTGGACGCCGGGCATCGACATCGTCGCGTTCCCGTCCCGGGATGAAGCCGCCCCGAGGAGATTCGAGGTTACGGAGGGGTTGCCGGTGCAAATCCGATGCCGCACCTGGCAACGACCGCCGTGACGCTTCGACAGATCATCACCGAAGCCTGAAGGCCCGGACGTCGTCGACTTGGATGTCACCGGCGATGCGACCCCCCACCACAGAGGGGGGAGGGGACCAGAGGAGGAGAAATCCACTTTGCTCTCTCCTCTCTTACGGGGGCGGGCCGGGGTGGGTGGTTGGCGATAAGCAGGCGAAACCGGGTCCGCCCGCACGCGGGTCAGCCGAGCGTCTCGACCTGCTCGCGGCGGGGGTACGGCGCCGGCGGTGCGGCCTGGACCGCGGGCCGGGGCCCGACGGCGAAGCGGACGCCGATCCGGCGGAGGAAGTTGACCCACTGGTCGAGCAGGACGTAGAAGACGGGCGTGACGATCAGGGCCAGGACGAGCGAGAGCATCTGGCCGCCGATGATCACCTTGGCCATGCTGGCGCGGGCGCCGGCCCCCGGGCCCCGTCCCAGGGCGATCGGCACCATCGCGGCCACGAGCATGGCCGTGGTCATCAGGATCGGCCGGAGCCGGGTGTGGTTGGCCTCGACGATCGCGTCGTGGCGGGGCACGCCGAGGGCCCGGAGCTGGTTGGTCGAGTCGACCTGCAAGATCCCGTTCTTCTTGACGATCCCCACGAGCATGAACAGGCCGAACATCGCGTAGATGTCCATCGGCGAGCGGAACAGGATCAGCGAGAGCAGGCCGAAGGGGACCGTCACCGGCAGGGCCATCATGATCGCCACCGGCTGGGTCCAGCTCTCGAACTGGGCGGCGAGGATCAGGTACATGAAGACGAAGGAGAGGCCGAAGGCGATCAGGAAGTACTTGCCCGTCTCCGCCATCGTCTTGGCCTGGCCGGAGAGGACGAAGCCGTAATCCTTGGGCAGGTCGAGCTTGGCGAGGATGGCGGTGGCCCGCTCGACGGCCTCGCCGAGCTGGATGCCCTCGGGGTTGCCCAGGACGGTGACGATCCGCTCGCGGCCGTAGCGCTCGATCTCGGTCGGCCCGCGCGACTCGGAGAGCCGCGCCAGGCTGGTCAGCTTGACCAGGCCGGCCTTGGTCGAGGGGAGCGAGAGGTTGGCCACGTCCGACGCCGAGTCGCGGTCGGAGGGCCGGGCGCGGAGCCAGACGTCGTACTGCTCGTCGCCGTCCTTGAAGCGGGAGACGGGCCGGCCGCCGACGAGGATCCGCAGCGAGTCGGCGATCGTGCCGACGGGGATGCCGAGGTCGCTGGCCCGCTCGCGGTCGACGGCGACCTGGATCTCCGGCTTGCGGAGCGAGAGCGTGGTGTCGAGGTCGGCGATCCCCCCCTCCTTCTTCAGGCCGGCCACCAGCCGGTCGGCGTACTCGGCGAGCCGGGCCAGGTCGGGGCCGCCGAGGTTGACCTGGAAGGTCTGCGGCCGGTTGCCGCCCTGGAACGCCGAGACGTCGTTGACGCTGGCGCGGAGGTCGGGATAGTCCTCGAGGATCTTGCGGGCGTCGGCCTGGACCTCGAACTGGGTGTAGGGGACCTTCCGCTCTTCGAGGTCTTCGAGCCGGACGTAGATCGTCCCCCGGGTGACGTTCCCCTCCCCCTTGACCGCCCGGCCGCCGGCGAGCCCGCCGGAGGTGGTGAAGAGGTGGCGGATGCCCCGGAGCCCCCGGAGCCGGGCCTCGATCTCGCGGAGCGTGCGGTCGGTCCGATCCAGGGTGTAGCCCTCGGGCGTGTTGATGACGACCTCGAACTCGCTCTGGTCGTCGCGCGGGATCAGCCCCTTCTCCAGCCGGCCGAAGATCGGCCCGGTGCTCAGGATCACGCCGATCGTGATCAGGACGACGAGCCACTTGAACCGGAGGGCGAGCCGGAGGACCTGGCCGTAGCCGCCGTCGACCGCCCGGTAGAAGAACCCGCCCTTCGACTTGGCGTGGCCGGCCTCGGACGGCTCGAGCTTCAGGAACCGCGAGCAGAGCATCGGCGTGAGCGTGAACGAGACGAACAGGCTCATCATCACCGAGAACGCCACCGTCATCCCGAACGAGGAGAAGAAGCGGCCGACGATCCCGCCCATGAACGCGATCGGCAGGAAGATCACGACCAGCGAGAGGCTCGTGGCCAGGACCGCCAGCGCGATCTCGCCGGTGCCCACCCGCGCCGCCTCCATCGCGTCCATCCCGTCCTCTTCCATGTGGCGGAAGATGTTCTCGTGCACGACCACCGCGTCGTCGATGACGATCCCGATCGCCAGGATCAGCGCCAGCATCGTGATATTATTGAGCGTGAAGCCCATGAACTGCATGAACAGGAACGTGGGGATAATCGAGGTGGGGATGGCCAGGGTGGCGATCACCGTCGTCCGCCAGTCGCGGATGAACAGGAGGATGGTGGCCGAGACCAGGACGGCGGCCAGCAGGAGGTGGAATTTGACCTCCTCGATCGACTTGCGGACGAACCGCGACTGGTCGCGCGTGACCACCGTCCGGATGTCGGGCGGGAGGGTGGACATCACCTCGCCGAGCCGCTCGTTGAGGTCGTCGACGACCTTGACGGTATTGGTGCCCGACTGCTTCTGGATCACCAGGCTGATCGCGTTCTCGCCGTCGAGCCGGGCCTTGGTCCGGGGCTCCTCGAAGGAGTCCTCGGCGCGGCCGACGTCCTTGATCCGGATCGGGTAGCCGCCCTTGTTGGCCACGATCAGCTCGTCGAACTGGCCGGCGGTGTTGAGCCGGCCGAGGGTCCGGAGGACCAGCTCGCGCGAGCCCTGGTCGATCCGGCCGCCGGGCTGCTCCAGGTTCTGCCGCTCCAGGGCGGTCCGGACGTCGTCGATCGAGAGGGCGAAGGAGGCGAGCTTGTCGGCGTCGACGGTGACGTTGATCGACCGCGTCCGGCCGCCCGCCAGGTTGATCGCGCCGACGCCGGGCACCGTCTCCAGCCGCTCCTTGATCTTGCGGCGGGCCAGCTCGGTGACCTCGCGGAGGTCGCGGCGGCCGGAGACGGCGATGGTCATCACGGGCATGGCGTCGGAGTCGAACTTGTTGACGATCGGCGTCTCGGTCCCCTCGGGCAGGGTCGCCAGGATCGAGCTGACCTTGTCGCGGACCTCCTGGGCGCCGACGTCGCCGTTCTTGGAGAGGAGGAACTGGACGGTGACGACCGAGACGCCCTCCTGGGTCGTCGACCGCAGCTCGTCGATCCCGGAGACGGTGTTGATGACGTCCTCGATCGGCTTGGTGACGGTCGTCTCCATCTCCTCGACGCCCGAGCCGGCCAGGACCGTGGTGATCGTGCAGACCGGGAAGTCGACGTTGGGGAAGAGGTCGACGCCGAGGTTCCCGTAGGCCACCAGGCCGAGCACCACCGGCAACGCGACGAGCACCCAGGTGAACACCGGCCGCTTGATGCAGATATCGGAGATCGTCATATCGGTCGACCTTCCGGGGGAAGAGGGGCGTTCGGAGGTTCCTGGTCGGGCGGACACGACCCCCCACCCCAACCCTCCCCCACGAGGGGGGAGGGGACCAGAGGAAGAAGAGGGAGACATCCATCTGACTCCCTCCCCCCTCGTGGGGGAGGGCCGGGGTGGGGGGGCAGGCCGTCGAGGTTGGTCGGCGGATCGATGCCAACCCTTAACCGCCCGGCTTCGCCGCCTCGTCCTTGCGGACGACGACGGGCGTCTCGTCGGCCAGCAATCCCTGGCCGGTGGTGACGACCCGGGCCTTGGCGGGCAGGGGGGCGAGCAGCTCGACCCAGCCGGGGCCTTCCTTGCCGGTCTCGACGGCGAGGGCGTGGGCCTTGGAGTCGTCGCCGAGGACGAACAGCTTGGTGACGCCGGCGAACCGGACGATCGCGTCGAGCGGGACGATCGTGGCCGTGGCGTTCCGGTCGGTGACGATCAGGGCCTTGGCGAAGCCGCCGGGGTGGAGCTTGGCCTCGTCGTTGGGGACGGCCGCCTCGACCTGGAAGGTCCGGCTCGCGGGGTCGACCGTCGGGTTGATCCGGGTGAGCTTGCCGGCGAAGGTCGCGTCGGGATAGGAGGCGACGGTGATCCGGACGTCCTGGCCCGGCTTGACCTCGGCGGCGAACCGCTCGGGGATGTTCAGCCAGAGCCGGAGCGGGTTCTCGACGACGAGGTCGAAGACGGGGTCGCCCTCCTTGATCATCTGCCCCTCGGAGACCGACCGCTTGGCGACGGCGTAGGCGACCGGGACTTTGAGGCCGAACGGGGGCGTCGACGGGGTCGGGGCGTGGATGTCCATGTCGATCCGCGACTGGCGGCGGACGTCCAGGCCCACCTTGGTGGCCAGGGCGCCGACGAGGGTCGAGCGGGCGGTGAGGATGGCGTTCTCCATCGCGGCCTCGGCCGATCGGACGTCATTCTCGGTGTTCTGGAGGTCCTGCTTCATCCCCGCGCCCTTGGTCATCAGGTTCTTCTCGCGGGCGAGGTTCTGGCGGGCCCGGTCGAGCGCGACCTGCGTCTGGACGACGGTGGGCAGCCTCATGACGTCGACCTCGTCGATCGAGGGGGCCTGCTTGGGGATCGACTTGAGGATCACGCCGACCTTGGCGAGCTCGGCGAGGAGCTGCTTCTCGGCCTGGTCGATGGCGAGGTCGGCGTCGACGGTCTCGAACTGGACGAGCATCTCGCCGGGGCGGACGCGGTCGCCGATGTCGTGGCGGACCCGGGCGACCCGGCCGACCTTCTTGGCCCCGACGGTCACCTCCTCCCACCCTTTGAGGCTGCCGACGACGTCGACGGTCCGCTCGACCGGCCGGGTCTCGACCTCGGCGACGGTGACGGTGACCGGCCTCGGCGAGGCGTCGGCCGCGGCCGTCTTCTCGACCTTGGCGCCGCAGCCGGCCATCGGGGCCGCCGCGAGCAGGGACAGTAGCAAGCGGGACATCGCCCGCGTGGGACCGTTCATGAGTCGCGCCCTCGATCGCCTTCGAATGGGTGGCCGGGCCCGGCGAAGCCGCGGAGCAGGTCGTCGACGAACCGGGCGGCCAGGTCCGGCCCCAGCTCGCGGCCGTCGAACATGGAATCGAGCGTGGAGACGATGATCAGGCCGCGGCAGGCCTCCGAGCAGGCCTCGACCCGCCCCGGCTCGACGAGGCCGGCGTCGGCCAGGCGGACCACGCACCGGACCAGCTCGCGGGTCATCTCCTCGCCGAAGCGGTGCATCTCCTCCTGGAGGCTGGTGCTGCTGGGGCCGAAGCAGATCGCGTAGAAGAAGCGGGCCCGGTCGGGCTCGTCGCGGCAGAAGGCCAGGTGGGCCTCGATCGTCCGGCCCAGCAGGCGGACCGGGTCGGGCTCGTCGCGGAAGAGGGCCCGGAGCGTCGCGAGGAACTCCGTCATCGGCCGGGTCAGCAGGGCCTCGCCGAGCCCCTGCTTGCTGCCGAAGTGGTAGTAGAGGGTCGGCTTGGTCACGCCCGCCGCCTCGACGATCTCGCGGACCGAGGTGGCATCGTAACCCTGCTCGGCGAAGAGCCGCGCCGCCGCCCGGGCGATGTGGCGGGCCACCTCGCCCGACGCCCGCCCGTCCGCCGCCTCGATCCCCGCGTTGCCGTCTCGGATCATGTCGTTCGACTCCGTATACCGACCGGTAGGTATCCTATTCCGATTCGGGAAACCGGCAAGACCAAATCTTTCGGATTCCGGCGAGGCTTGGCGGCTGGGGTGCGGATGGGTTAGGTTCGTGGGCGTGTCTGGGCGACGAGGGATGGACGAGGTGACACCGATGCAGTTCGAGCGAGCGATCACGCCTGGGGTCACGATCGGCGACCAGCCGACCGAGGCCGACCTGGCCCGGTTCAAGGCCGAGGGGTATGCCGGGGTCGTCAACCTCCGCAACGACGGCGAGCCCGAGCAGCCGCTGGGCTCGGCCGCCGAGGGGGAGCAGGTCCGGGCCCTGGGGATGGACTACCTGCACATGGGCGTCGGCGGCGTGCCGCTGACCGAGGATGGGGTCAAGTCGGTCTGCGACTTCATCGACGCCCACGGCAAGGTGATGGTCCACTGCCGGAAGGGGGGCCGGGCTGCCGCGATGGTCCTCCTGCACCAGGCCCGGGCCCACGGCTGGGCCGCGGCCGAGGCGGCGGCGAAGGGACGGGCGCTGGGCCTCGAGGTCGACGGCGGGCTCCGGGCGATCGTCGAGGATTATCTCGACACCCACCGCGCCGGCTGATCCGGATCTCAGCGGGCCGGCGGCCTGCCGGCCCGCTCCTCGTCGTCGGCGGCCCGGGCCCATTCGCCGACGGCGCGGAGGACCGCGGCGCGTTGGAGCCGGGACCGGGGCGAGGCCGGGTCGAGGGCGACGGCGGCTTCGAGGTGGCGGAGGGCGTCGTCGGCCCGGCCGGAGCGGGCGAGGATCGCGGCCAGGTGGGAGTGATACCAGAGGTCGTCGGGCTCGATCCGGCTCGCGCGCTCGAGCCAGGCCGCGGCCGACTTCGCCCGGCCCTGGCGGTCGCGGAGCACGGCCCATTCGAAGGCGGCCGGGGCCGAGGTCTCGGCCCGGGGGTCGTCGCCCGACTCGGGGCTGGGCGACTCGTCGAACCGGGCGCGGAGGGCCCGCCAGGGTCCGCGCGAGCCGGTGAAGGCCAGGGCCCGGTCGCAGAGTTCGACCCCCCGGCGCGCGGCCCGGGCGTCGCGCGGGTCGAGCCGGGCGGCGTGGAGGAAGATCAGCTCGTCGGCGTCGCGGAGCAGCCGGGCCTCGCGGGGACCGTCGAGGAACCTGAGGTCGGGCGACCGCGCCCAGGCCGGGTCGGTCAGGACCCGGAATGGCGCGAGGACGGCTTCGAACTCGGCGTCGCCGGACCGGGGCTCGGGGTCGACGAGGAGGAACCGGAGGTCCGAGGCCGCGCGGGCCATCGCGTCGGCTTGCGCCCGGAACCTGCCGGTCTCGCGGGCCGAGGCGGCGTAGGCGCGGGCCTGCACGCGGAGCCGGGCCAGCTCGGGGCGGTCGCGGGCGATCCGTTCCACGCTCGCGAACTGCGCCGAGGCGTCGGCGAAGTCGTCGCGGCGGAGCGACGATTGGCCCTGCCGGAGCAGGAGCGCGGCGTCCTCCTCGAACCTGGCCCGCTCGCCGACCTCGCGGGCCGCGACCATCGTCAGGGCCACCGCCGCGGCGACGACCGCGACCACCAGCGCCAGCTTCTTCCACGAGCGGCGGGCCCGGCGGACGAGCCGGACCGTCAGCGGCTCGCGGGTCGATCGGAGCGGCGCGTCGTCGGCGACGGCCTGGAGGTCGACGGCCAGCTCGGCGGCGGTCGGGAAGCGGTCGTCGGGGTCGGGCTCCAGGCAACGGCGGATCACCCGCTCCAGCGCGGTGGGGATCTCGGGGTGGGCCTCGCGGAGCCGGGGCGGCGCGGATCGTCGGTCGTCGGCGGCGCGGCGGAGGGCGTCGGGCACCGAGGCCGCGGCCGAGGGGGCCGGGAACGGTCGGGACCCGGTCAGGGCCTCGAAGAGGAGGACGCCGAGGGAATAGACGTCGGACCGGCGGTCGACCCGCCCCTCGTCGCGGAGGGCGACGGCCTCCAGGTGCTCGGGGGCCATGTAGGCCATCGTCCCGCCGAGGGTCTCGGCCTCGATCCCGCCGCGGTCGGCCCAGGTCGCGCCGGCGAGGTTGAAGTCGAGCAGCATCGGCAGGGCGTCGCCGGTCATCAGCACGTTGGTCGGCTTGATGTCGCGGTGCAAGACCCCGCGGTCGTGGGCGTGGGCGAGGGCCTCGGCCAGCCGGGCCCCCCACCAGGCGATGGCCCGGCCGAAGGGGAGCCCGGCCAGGGCCAGGCGGGCGGACGACCCCCGGGCCTCGGCCGGGTCGAGCCGGTCGAGCGCCTCCAGGAGCCCCGCGCCCGAGGGGGCGACCCGCGCCGCCGGGTCGGCCAGGAGGCCGGCCAGGGTGACCCGGCCGAAGTAGGGCATACATAAGAGATGAAGGCCGGTCGCCGGGTCGGTCCGGTACGAGTGCACCGGGACGATGTGGGTGTGCTGGAGCCGGGCGAGCGTCTGGGGCTCGCGCGAGCCCGACCGCGCCACCTTCAGCGCCACCGGGCGGTCGGCCAGTTGCCGCTCGCGGGCGAGGAAGACCCGGGCGAACGACCCCCGGCCCAGCTCCTCGACGAGGTGGAAGCCGGCGATCGTCTGGCCCGCCTCGGGGAAGGGCGCGGCGTCGGGGCCGGCGACGTGGAGGTCGGTCGAGGCGGCGTTGCCGACGAGATCGTGGATGTCGAAGACCCGGCCGAGCCGCTCGGCCAGCGCGGGGAACCGCTCGTCGTACTCGGCGGGGAACGGGCCCTCGCCGTCCTCCTCGCGGCGGCAGAACTCCTCGTAGCAGAGGGCGACGAGGGTCTCGGCGTCGAGGCCGGGGAAGCGGTCGCGGTAGGCCTCGACCCGGACGGCCTCGCCGTCGTCCCACCTCAGGTTGAGGTCGGCGCGGAGCAGGGCGAGCCGGGCGGCGGGGGTGGCGTCGGGGCCGTCGGGGAGGAAGTCGGCGGGGTCGGGACGGCTCCGGGTCGAGGAGCCCCGCCAGGCCTCTTCGAACCGGCGTGCGAGCCGGGTCGCGGCCGGGGACGACGCCTCATCCCAGGTCCCCGATCGGGCGGCGATCGAGCCCATCTGGGTCAGCCCTCGGTGAACACCCGGCGCCGCAACTCCTCCAGCACGCGCTGAACGGTCCGCTCGCTGATGCCCAGCCGGTCGCCGATCTCCTTGCTCGACAAGCCCTCGGCCTTCAGCTCCAGGATCGCCCGCCGCTCCTCGGGAACGAGGTTGCGGAGGTGGTCGAACGCCTCGCGGGCCTCGGCCACCTGGCTGGCGGTCTCCAGCTCGGCCGCCAGGTCGCGGGGCTTCTCCCCGTCGGACCAGATCGGCTCCTCGCGGCGCATATCCTGCTTCTGGCTGCCGGCCTTGCGGAACTCGTCGATCACCTTGTTCTTCGCGGCCCGGGCCAGGAACGCGACAAGGTGCCGGCCGTCTTCGAACTCGGTCGGGACCGTCCGGACCCGGTGGAAGAAGCTCCCCCAGACCGACTGCAAGAAGTCGACCGAGTCGAACCGCGACCGGAGCATCCTCGGCAACTGGCGGCGCACGACCAGGCGGACCTCGGCCTCGTACCGCATCAGCAGCTCGCGGGCCGCGTCCTCGTCGCCCGCATGAATCCGGGCCAGGAAGCCGCGGATGTTGTCCTCGCCCGTCGCCTCGTCCTTGAGCGATTCGCCGACCATCATGGCACGGTCTCCTTACCGATGTCGCAGCCTCCCGACGACCGACGCAGCTCCCACGTCGAGCGATAGCCTAACCCACCCCGATCCGCTTTGGCAAGCGCCCGCCCGACTTTCCCGGCCGCCCGCCGCGATCCGCCGCCGGATCTCGGCGACCTCCTGCCATTCCGGCAGATGGCTTCGTTCCGTAATCGGCCGTCCTCTCGGTATCACGAACTCATCTCCTCACAAATCGTCATGCCATCGCGTCGCCCCTCCGGACCCGGCGTGACCCGCAAATCTCATCGACGACCGCCTCCGGCTGACCCTCGGGGGCCCCGGGATGACCCGCCGATCGGCCCGCGACCCCCGCCGGGCTCGAATTTGCCGACCTCGGCGCGCGGACTCGCCTCCCCGGATCGGATCGGATCGGATCGGGGAGGAGGGAGGGTCGGTGTCGAGAGCGTCGGGTCGGTCAGGTCCGGCGGTCGGGGTCCCGGCCGGGATCGGCCTTGCGGAGCCGGGCCGCGCGGGCCCGGCGGTGCCGTCGCGAGGCGGCGGGCGCGGGCCGGGGGAGGTCGTCGTCCGCCGGGTCGTCGAGGGGCTCGGGGGCCGGGGGTTCGTCGACCGCCGCGGGCGGCACCGGGTCGGCTCCCAGCTCGGGCTCGGGGGGCTCGGGTCGGGTGAAGTAGGCCTCGAAGATCCGGACGTCGGCGCCGGCGCCGGGCAGGGGATTGCGGAGTTGCTGGAGGCACCAGCGGAGGCGGTGGTGGAGGGCGGCCTCGTCGCGACGGATCGCGCGGGCCTGGGGGCCGTCGTCGTCGCCGAGGTCGGCCTCGGCGGTCGCGCGGTCGAAGGCGTCCTGCTCGGCGACGGCCGCCTTGACCGCGCCGAGCCGGTCGAGCTCGGCCAGGGCAACGGCGAGCGGGTCGTCGAAGCGGTCGGCGTCGCCGCCGGCCGGCCGGGGGTCGTCGGGGGCCCCGGCGGCGAGGAGGTTGACGGCCAGGGTGCGCCGGGGGACGTCCCAGCCGTCGGGCCGTCGGGCGAACCGGGCCAGGAGCGACCAGCGGCGGGTCAGCCAGTCGCACCCCTGCGGCGTCCGCTCGAGCTGGAGCCGGACGGCGACGGGGTCGGCGGCCAGGCCCGCGCCGACCTCCTCGGCCACGATCCGGCGGTCGTCGTCCCAGCAGAGCGCGGCCCGGAGCGCCCGGCGGAGCCGTCGGCGGCGGGCGACCCGCTCGATCCGGTCGATCCGGAGCGTCAGCATGCTGACCTCGAAGACCAGCCAGGCGTCGAAGGGGTTCTTCGGCTTCAGGTCGCAGGCCCACCCCTCCGCCCGGTCCGGGATCGACTCCCGCTCGTCGGCGACCGCCACGACCTCCGCCCTCATCCGGCGGAGGAGCGTCGCGACCCGATCGGGGTCCGGGGCCGTCGGGCCTGGATTCTCGGCGACGATGGGGATCTCGCTGGCGATCATGGCGGCCTCGCGCGGTGGGTCGACGTTCCCGACGGCTCGCCCATAACTATCGTTCCGCGAGGAGGCCCCAACCCTACTTTGCGGCCCGACGCCGGGATTGGCCCGACTTCGCCTCCCCCCTTCGGACGGGCGACCGATTCGCGACGAGCCGCTCACAAGACGCCCATCGGCCCCGTCCGGTGGCCGGGGCCGAGCCCGGAGAGCCTCTCCTCGTCCCACCCGAGATCGGCGTTGAGGGTCGCGCCGGACTCCTGTCCGCAAGCGATCCTCAGGTCGTGATCCAGGCCCATCCCTGCCCCTCCCGCTTCGGCCATTCGCCGGACTCGCCGATCCAACGGACCGACGCCGACCTGAGGAACTTCGAGGGCATCGAGTCATGATCGGATCGGTCCTTGTCATACGCATTCCATGAAGTTTCCGCACCCGGCTTTCGGATTTGAGATCGGAAATTTCCGATCTCAGATCGGACCCGCGTGCAAAGTTTAAGCGGAATCCGTATCACATGCCTCCCAGACCCGGCGGACCGCCCCTCCGAGAGGGTCGATCGACTGGGGGAAACATACCGCGACGGCCAAGTCCGCCGCGGCGCGAGGTCGAGCGGCGACCGTAGTCCAGACCTCAGGGATTGGACCCGTTGGGCCACATCTCCAGCATCGAAGCACGGATCACCTTGAAGGCCCAGAGGCTCGCCACCGAAGCGAGGACACCGAAACATACGAGCCAGGCTGCATAGACCGCCCGGCCGCGACGAAGACCGACGCCGAAGCGGGCGCAAGTCGCACCGGCGATGGCCCCCAGTCCGATCGCCGCCGTCATCAGCATCAGGAAAAACAGGAAGCTCATTCCGGTGGACCAGACGGAGTCGATCGTGAGGCCGAAGGGCCAGCCATTCGCCCACCCCGGGTTGAAGGCCAAGCCGAAGCCGAAGAACACCTCGCCTCCGAAGACCATGAGCGACCATCTCGCGATCGCAAGCCAGACCTTCGCGATCATAATTCCACGCCTCCGGTTCCGAACGGCCGCTTGACGACAAATGCTCCGCGGACCGGCCCGCCGATGCAACGCGAGGTCAGGCGGCGGCTCCCCGGGATGATGGGATCAAGGGTTTGGGCCGAGCCTGGACCATCTTGGAGAGGCTTCGGGCAACGAGGCCGCCAACCAAGGCGACGAGGCGTTGCGGCAGGGACCAGAAGAGCGCCCGGATGACGACCGCTTTTACCCAATTTACGGCGTTCAAGGTCCAGGCCGGGCATGGTTTCTTGAGCCCTGATGGGCGGAGAATCCCGACGAGTTCATCGATCGTATCGGTGTGAATGAGGTTCGCAAGGCGATTCCGGGGAGTTGGCCGGACGATCAAGGGGCGATGGACGGGACCGGCCCCCTTCGCGACCGGCGCGGGTCAGGCCGCGGGCTTCCGGCCGTGGATGACGTGGTCGATCATGGTGACGGCCAGGTCGGGCCAGTCAACGAGGGATTCGGGGGATTCGGGGTCGGCGAGGCGCTCGAACTCGGCGCGGATGGCGGGGGCGAGGCGGGGGGCAACCCGGCCTTTCAGCTCGGTCAGGTATTCGCGGAGGAAGGCCCGGACGTCGGGGTCGAGGGGAGCGACTCGGTCGCTGGCGTAGGTCCGGGTGCGGAGGTCGACGAGCCCGGCGTCGCGGAAGACGCGGACGAGGCGGCGGCCGACGTAAAACTTTCGCGGACGTTCCGATTCGTCGCGCAACGCCTCCCATTCGGCGGTGCGGACGGCCAGCTCGACGTCCACGGGCCAGGGGAGGAGGACCTGGTGGAGCGTGTCGGCTTCGAGCACGGCCACCAGGCCGCCCGGCTTGACTACCCGGGCCATCCGGCGGACGGCGTCGAGCGGGTCGGGCAGGCTGAAGAGGCTCTGGGCGCACCAGGCGACGTCGAAGATGTCGGCGGCGAACGGCAAGCGCTCGATCGAGGCGGCGACGAACCGCGTCGACGCGTCGGGCCCGTCCCCGCCCCCGCCGTTCGCGGCCTCGCGCCGGGCCAGCCGGAGGAACCCCGGGGAGAGGTCGAGGCCGACGACCACGCCCGACGGCCCGACCCTCGCCGCCAGCCAGGGGGTGTAGGCGCCGTCGCCGCAGGCCAGCTCCAGGAGCCGATCGCCCGGGCGGACCGGCAGCGACCCGACCATCGCCTCCAGCTCCGCGGCGAAGGCCCGGTGGTAGGCGGCGAGCAGCGGGGCGTAATCCGGCACGTCGGCTCCGACCGTCATCCCGATCTCCTCTCGTCTCGTCTCGTCTCGTCTCGTCGATCCGACCCGGGCGGCGTCCCCGCCAGGCCGGGCACATGCCGTGCCGGGTTGCACCGCGGCGCGGCGTGTTGCCGGGGGGCGACACCGGTTCGCACTTTGACGGGGAGGTGTCGTATGATGGGGATGGTCGAGGGTGCCCGGGCGGGCCCCCGAGCGACGGGGCACGATGCCTGCCGATCTCGATGTCACCATCTGACCGGACCGGCGCGACCTCGATCGCGGCCGGCCGATTCACCCCGAGCGATTTGGGAGCGACCCTTGGCGAGCACATCGAAGAGGCGGGATGCCGGGGACGCGGGCCGGCCGACCCGGCGGGTCAACCGGCGGGCCCTGATCGTCCTCGGGGGCGTCGTGCTGCTGGGGGTCCTCTCCTTCGTCCCGCTGAGGCTGCTCTCCGACCAGGCGACGAGGCGGTCGGCCCTGGATCAGATCGAGGAGAGCGTCAAGACCGGTCAGGTCGACCTGGCGCTGCGGAACCTGGAGAACTACACGGCCGCCTGGCCCGAGGACATCCCGGGCCTGGAGTTGCAGGCGAAGCTCCTGGCCGACAACGCGAGGACCGGCGACGCGGTGCTCCGCGCCGCCCGGGCCAACGACCAGCTCCTGCGGCTCGACCCGTCGGGCAAGGGCCGCCAGGAGACGAGGCGGCGGCTGGTCCGGCTCTACATCATCCAGAGCTACGCGCTCCGCCGCCGGGCGGAGGTCGAACGGCTCCCGGGCGAGGAGTGGACCCGCGACCTCCGCTACCAGGCGGCGGCGACGATCGGCCGGCAGATGATCGCGGCCGACCCGAAGGACGCCGAGGCCCACTTCCTCCTCGCCCAGGCCCTGGAGGGGACGGCGGGGGCCACGCGGGACCGGTCGGCGACCGCGGCGGAGCGGCCGGCGGACCCCAAGGGCAAGGCGGCCGGCCAGGCCGGCACGCCGCTGGCCGAGGCGGTCGCGAATTACGAGGAGGCGCTGCGGCTCGACCCGGGCAACCTGGCCTCGGCCCAGCGGCTGGCGCAGGTCTACCTGGAGCGGAGGAACGACCCGGCCAAGGCCGAGGCGACGCTCGACGCCCTGCTCAAGGCCCGGCCCGCCGACCCCGAGGCCCGGCTGGTCCGCTACGAGTTCTTCGCGGGCCGATCGAAGCGGCGCGACCTGGCGGAGGACGTCCGCGCCGAGGCCCGCAAGCGGGCCGGGGCCGAGCTGGACGCCGCGCTGGCGATCGCGCCCGAGAGCGTGGTCGTCCGCAAGTTCGCCGCCACCGACGCCTTCGAACGCCTCGACTTCGCCGAGGCCCGCCGCCAGCTCGCCGCGATCCCCGAGGCGTCGCAGAGCGACGTCGGGGTCCGCCTGATGCGCGGCCACCTCGAGCAGGCCGAGCAGCACCCCGACGAGGCGATCGACCAGTGGCGCAAGGGGCTCGCCATGGTCGCCGGCGGCAACCTCGACCTGACCTGGCAGCTCGCTTCGATGCTCATCGACCTCGGCCGGATCGCCGAGGCCCGCCCGCTGGTCTCGCAGATCGAACGCCTCGAAGGGGACGAGCGGCGGACGCTGGCCAAGTTCCTCCAGGCGAAGCTCGAGCAGGCCGCCGGCAAGCCCCACAAGGCGATCGAGGACCTCGAGAAGATCCGCGAGCGCCTGCCCGAGGGGCTGATCGGCGACGCCGAGCTGATCCTGGCCCGGTGCCACGAGAAGCTCGGCGACGAGGTGAAGGCCAAGGCCGCCTACCTCCGGGCGAAGAAGGCCCTGCCCGAGATGGTCGAGCCCCGCCGGGCGATCGCCCGGCTCGAATCCGCCGCCAACCCGAGGGCGGCCCTGGGCGAGCTGGAGCAGGCGCTCGCCCGGTCGCCGGCCGACACCACGCTGCTCTTCGACGTGGGTCGGCTCCGGCTGATGGCGCAGATCGCCCTCCCGGCGGGCCAGAGGAATTGGGACGGGATCGAGGAGGTCCTGGCGCAGGCCGAGAAGGCCGCGCCGGCCAACCCCGCCCTGCTGACCCTCCGCGCCGACTACCTGGCCGCCTCGGGCCGGGGCGAGCGCGCGGCCGAATTGCTCGCCGCCGCCGCCGCCGGCCCCGACCGCAGGCGCCCCGAGATCTGGGTCGCCTACGCCGCGGTGCTCAACTGGCTGGGGCGCGTCGACGAGGCCGAGAAGGCGCTGGCCAAGGCCTCCGGCGTCGACGAGGCCGGCGATCACGTCGCGCTCCGAATCCTCCGGGCCAAGATCCTGGTCCGGCTGGGCCGGGCCCAGGCCGCCCGCGAGATCCTCAGCAAGGACCCGGAGAAGCTCCCCAAGTCCGAGCGGCCCGAGCTCTCGCACGCCCTGGGCGAGCTCCTCCGCGAGCTCGGCGACCGGGCGGGGGCCCGCGCCGCCTTCGCCGACTGGGCCCGGCTGGCCCCGGACAGCCCCGAGCCCGGCTTCTCGCTGCTGGCGATGGCCAAGGTCAACAACGACGACGAGGCCGCCCGGCTCGGCCTGGAGGCGCTCCGGGCCGTCGGCGGCGACCAGGAGCCCTACGGCCTGGCCGCCCGGGCCTACGAGCTGCTCCGGACCGACGCCGACCGCCCCGGCGTGGCCGTCGGGCGGGCCAAGCTCGAAGAGGCCGGACGCCTCGTCGCCCGGCTCGAGCAGGAGGCGCCGATGCTGCCCGCCACCTCCTTCCTCCGGGGGATGATCCAGGAGCGGACCGACCGCGTCGCCGATGCGATCAAGTCGTACCGCGGGGCCCTCAAGGGCGCGACCCAGGTGCAGGCCCTGGAGCGGCTGCTCGAGCTCCTGGCCAAGCAGGGGCGGTTCGACGACATCGCCGAGCTGAACCGGCAATACCAGGACCCGGCCTCGCTCGGGGCCGACGCCGCCCTCTCGCGGTCGTTCGGCCAGATCTCGGCCGCGGTGGCGATCCGGCTCGGCGACAAGGCCCGCGCCGAGCAGGCCCTGGCCAAGGTGGTCGAGGCGCAGCCGGAGAACCTCCAGGCCGTCGCCGACCAGGTGACCCTCCTCGCCGAGATGGGCCGGCCCCGCGACGCGGAGCAGGCGATCCGGGCCCTCGTCGGCCGCCGGCCCGCCGACGCCGAGGCCTGGCGGCTCCTGGTGACCTTCCAGTCGCTCCAGGGCGAGCCGGGCACCGCGGCGGCGACGGTCGGGCGGCTCCGGTCCGAGTACAAGGGGGACCGGCCCGAGAAGCTCCTGGCCCGCTGCCGATGGATCGTCGGCGACCTCGACGCCGCCGCGAAGCTGTACCGCGAGGCCCTGGCCGCCCACCCCGACGACCTGGCCACGATCCGCGACGCCCTCGAGTTCGACGAGGCGACGGGCCGGTCGGTCGACGCCGACGCCGCGCTCCGGCGGGCCCGGAAGGCCGACCCGTCGGCGACCTGGGCGGCGCGATCGCTGGCGATCCGGCTCTCGGCCCGCCCGGACCCGGCGGCCTGGGCCGAGGCCTGGTCCCTGATCGCGCCCGGCGTCCCGGGCTCGGGCGAGGCCCCCGAGGACCGGCTGGTCCGGGCCACCGTCCTGGCCCGGAGCCCCGACTTCGCCCGCCGGGCCGAGGCCGTCCCCGCCATGACCGCGCTGGCCGAGGACCTCCCGCCGACGAGCCCGATCGCCATCGAGGCCCGGGTCCGGCTGGCCCGGTCGCTGCTCGACGCGAACAAGCCGGCCGACGCCGCCAAGATCCTCGATCCGGTGGCCGACGCCCCCACGCCCAACCCGATCGCGCTGGCCCTCTCGGCCGAGGCGCTGGCCCGCGCCGGCCGGCCCGACGAGGCGGGCCGGCGGATCGGCCGGCTGGAGGCCCTGGACCCGAATTCGACCCGGACCGCGACCGCCAAGGCCTGGGCCGCCCACGCCGCCGGCAAGCCCGCCGAGGCCGCCGCCGCGATCGACGCGGTCGTCGCCGCCGCCGAGGCCCCGCCGGGCGACGAGGCCAAGGCGCTGGCGTGCCACGACATCCTGCTCAAGATCGGCCAGCCCGCCGACGCCGAGAAGGTCGCGGCGCGGGTCGCCGCCCGCTGGCCGCGGCACTCGGACCTCCTGGCCCGCTACCAGATCGCCCGGGGCGAGGCGGCCGCGGCGATGGGGTCGTGCCGGACGGCCCTGGCCGCCGGGGCGCCGCTCGACGCGGTCCGCGAGGCCACGACGCTGGCCGTCACCCGCCGCAACGACCCGGGGGTCCTCCGCGAGGTCGACGCCCTCGCCGCCGCGGCCCGGCCCAAGCTCGCGAAGTCGGCCGAATTCCTGGTCTACCTGGCCACGATCCGCCACCTCCAGGATCGCTACGCCGACGAGATGGCCCTCTACCGCGAGGCCCTGGCCGCCAACCCGCAGTCGGTGCGGTTCCTCAACAACATGGCCTGGACCCTCTGCGAGGGGCAGCACGACTACGACGAGGCCCTGGCCCGGGTCGACGAGCTGATCCGCCGCGAGGGCACGGCGGCGGCCTTCCTCGACACCCGCGGCGTGATCCTGATGCGGCTCGGCCGGCTCGACGAGGCGATCGCCAACCTGGAGGACTCGGCGCGTCGGATGCCCGACCCCGCCACCTACTTCCACCTGGCCCGGGCCTACCTCAAGGCCGGCAAGGCCGCCGACCACGCCCGCGTCCGCGACCTCGCCCGCAAGGGCAAGCTCGATCCGACGACCCTCGACCCCGCCGACCTCGCCGACCTCGCCGAGGTGATGGGCAAGCCCTGAGCCCGACGCGGCGACGATGTTTGAAAGATGGTCGATGGGGGATGTCGACCGTCACCCATCAGCCATCCTCGATCCCGCTCAGGCGCCGCGGCCGACGCCCCCCGGCGCGGCGACCTTGCGGATCATGGCGTCGAGCTTGGCGAAGTCGAGCGGCTTGGTCAGGTGGGCGACGAAGCCGGCCTCCAGGCTCCGGCGGATGTCCTCCTCCATGCCGAAGCCGGTCAGCGCGATCCCGGGGACGTCGCGGCGGAGCCGGATCGCCCGCATCAGCTCCAGGCCGGTGCCGTCGGGCAGGCCGATGTCGCTGACGACGAGGTCGTAATCGGCGTCGGGGACGTCCAGGGCGTCGGCGATGCAGTTCGCGGTCGTGACGGCGTAGCCCGCCTGGCGGAGGAGTTTGGCCATGATCCGGGCGGTCATGGCGTCGTCCTCCACGAACAGGACGCGGCAGTCGGGCTCCTCCGGCCCCGCGCGCGGGGCCGGGGCGGGCGGGCGGCTCGGCGGGTCTTCCTCGGCGGGGGCGGGGGCGGCGACCGGCAGGTCGATGGTGAACGTGGAGCCTCGGCCCCGCCCCCCGCTGGCGGCGGTGAGCCGGCCGCCGTGCCCCTCGATGATCGACCGGCCGATGGCCAGCCCCAGGCCGAGCCCGCCGAATCGCTTGGTGATCGCGTCCTCGCCCTGCTCGAAGGCGTTGAAGATGTGGGCCAGGTGCTCCGACTCGATCCCGATCCCGGTGTCGGCGACCTCGATCGCCATCGCAACCGCGTCGGACCGCGTCCGGATCGCGACCGAGCCCCCCTCGGGGGTGAACTTCACGGCGTTCTTGATCAGGTTCCAGAGGACCTGCTGGAGCCGGGCGGCGTCGGCCTTGACGTGATGCTCGGACGCCCGGAGGTCCGCCGTGAAGGCGAGCCCCTTCGCCACCGCCTCGCCCCGGCAGATCTCCAGGGCGCGGGCGATCTGGACGTGGGCGTCGACCACCTCGAACTGGTAGGGCATCTTGCCGCGGATGATCCGCATCACGTCGAGGAGGTCGTCGATCAGCCGGGCCTCGAGCTCGAGGTTCTGGCGGATCACGTCGAAGGTGTCGCGGAGGTGCTCGGGGGTCTCGGGGTCCTCGCGGGCGGCGGCGGCGGCCAGGAGGACGGGGGTCAGGGGGGTCCTCAGCTCGTGGCTGAGCATGGCCAGGAACTGGTCCTTGGCGCGGCTGGCATGCTCGGCCATCTCGTTGGCCCGCTTCAGCCCCTCCTCGTTCCGCTTCTGGTCGTCGATGTCGGTGCAGGTGCCGAACCACTTCAGGACCCGGCCGGCGTCGTCGCGGACGAGCTCGCCCCGGGCGAGGAACCAGCGGAAGGCGGCGTCGTCGCCCCGGCGGATCCGGTACTCGACCTCGTAGAGCGCCCCGGAGCCGAACGACTCGGCCCAGCGGGTGGCGACGCGGTCGACGTCGTCGGGGTGGATCGCCCGGCACCAGTTCCAGCCCACGCTCTCGACCAGGTCGAGCCCGGTGTACTCGAACCAGCGGCGGTTGAAGTATTCCTTGTGGCCGTCGGGCCGGGCCGACCAGACGATCTGGGGGATGGTCTCGGCCAGGAGGGTGACGCCGGCGAGCTGGGCCTGCGACTCGGCCAGGAGCCGGCGGGTCCGGACCTGCGTCATGACCCGGTCGACGGCCTGGGCCAGGTCGTCGAGGAAGTCGCTCGTCTTGAGGACGAAGTCGCGGAGGCCGCCGCGCATCGCCCGGATCAGGGTCTGCTCGTCGCTCAGGCCGGTCACGAGGATCGCCGGGGTGTCGTCGCCGTCGCCGCGGAGCCGCTCGTAGAAGTCGAGCCCGGAGACGCCCCCATGGAGGTTCTGGTCGAGCACGATGAGGTCGACGCCCCCACCGCGGACCGCCCCGAGGCCTTCCGCGGCGGTCCCGGCGCAGGCCACCGCGTAGCCGGCCCGGCGGAGCCGGAGCCGCTCCAGCCGGGCGACCCCCGGGTCGTCCTCGATGATCAGGATCGTCTCGCGACGGCCGTCCGGGCCGGCGGCCGGCCCGGGCGGCCCGGACTCAGTGGTTTCCGCCATTCCTCGGCACCTTGACGACTTGGAGGAACAGCCCCAGCCGGTTGATCGCCTCGATGAACCGATCGTACTCGACCGGCTTGATCAGGTAGACGTTGCACCCCAGATCGTAGCACCGTTCGACCTCGCGGGGGTCGTCGGTGGTCGTGAGGATGATCACCGGGATCTTCGAGGTCGACGGGTCGGACTTGATCCGCCGGAGGACCTCGACGCCGTCGACCCGCGGCATGTTGATGTCGAGCAGCAGGAGCACGTAATCGGACAAGGTCCGCCCCACATAGGCCCCCTCGCCCCGGATGTAGTCGAGCGCCTCCTGGCCGTCGCGGACGTGGACCATGTTGTTGACGAAGCCGGCGCGCTTGAGATTGCGCTGGACCAGGGTGGCGTGGCCGTCGTCGTCCTCGGCCAGGATCAGGGTCATCGGCTCGGTTGCCATGCGGCGTCCCTCGGGTTGCTGCTGTCCGCCGTCATCTCGACCGGGCCGCCCGGCTCGCCGTCCGCCGGCCCGGGGCCCGCGGCGGGCAGGGCCACCCAGAACGTCGTGCCCCGCCCGGCCTTCGAATCGAACCAGATCCTGCCGCCGTGCCGCTCGACCACGCGGCGGACCAGCGCCAGGCCGACGCCTTCGCCCTTGGCGATGTCGCCGTGGAGCCGCTGGAAGGCGGTGAAGATCTTCGCCTTGTACAGGTCGGCGATCCCCAGGCCGTTGTCGCGGACCGCGTAGACCACCGTGCCGGGGGGCGCCGGGGACCCCGACGGGCCGGTCGGGCCGACGGCGAAGACGTCGATCCGCCCGGGCCGGGCGGGGTCGAGGTAATTGACGGCGTTGCCGATCAGGTTGGCGAAGACCTGCTCGATCGCGGTCGGATCGCCCGTCGTCGGCGGGAGGTCGCCCACCGCGACGACCGCGCCGCGGCCCTCGATCGTGCCGCGCAGCGCCGCGACGACCCGGCCGACGACCGCGTCGACGTCGACGACCTGGCGGCGGTACTCGACCCGCCCGGCGCGGGAGAGCCGGAGCAGGGCGTCGATGATGCCGCCGAGGCGGGTGACGGCGACCTGGATGAAGCCGACGGACTCGGCCATCTCCGAGTCGATCAGGCCCCGGGCCCTGCGGCGGACCTCGGGCGGGACCCCCTCGGCGTCGACGAGCCGGGCGAGGTCGCCGCCGATCAGGCCGAGTTCCTTGCTGAAGCCCTGCAGGTTGACCAGCGGCGAGCGGAGGTCGTGCGAGACGCTGTAGACGAACATCTCGTTCTCGCGGGCCTTCTCGTTGAGCTGGTCGTTGACGGCGGCCAGCTCCTCGGCCCGGCGGCCGAGGACCTCGGCGTGGGTCCGCTCGCGGCGGGCGGCCTCGGCCAGGGTCCGGGCCATGTCGTGGAAGACGCGGTCGAGCCGGGCGACCTCGTCGCCGCCGCCGATCGGCGGCCTCAGCTCGCGCCCTGCGGCCAGGCGATGCGAGTTCTCGGTCAGGTTGACGACCCGCCCGCTGATGTTCCGCGCGAACAGGACGGCGACGGCGACGGTGCTGAGCACCGAGACGACGACCCCGCCGACGAGCAGGGTGGTGAGCAGCCCGCGCGACTCGTCGAGGAGCCCCCGGCGGATCGCGTCGAGCCGCTGCTCCTCGACGCCGAAGACGTCGAACTCGCGGTCGAGCCCGTCGAGCCAGTCCTGGCCGGTCGTCCGCCGCCTGGTCGCGGTGTCCGGGTCCATCCGGCCGGCCCGGACGAACTCGGCCCCCTCCGCCATGAAGGCGAGGAAGTCGTGCGCCTTGGCCTCGATCCGGACGGCGGCCCGCGACTGGTCCTCGTTGTCGACGACCAGGCCGCGGAGCGCCGCGAGCCGCTCGCGGGCCGACCGGTCGAGCCGGGCCAGGCGGGCCGCATACGGCGGGTCATGGGTGATGATGTACCCCTGGATCGCCCCGTGGGCCGAGAGCAGGCCGGCCCGGCAGGACTCCTCCACGGCGATCACGTCCTTGGTGTGGATCGTCAGGTCCACCACGCCGGCGTTCTCGCGCCGCATCCGGGCGACGAGCCCGATGAAGGCGAGCTGGAAGAACAGGGGGATCGCGATCAGGAGGAAGCCCTTGCTCAGGATGCTCAGGCGTCTGGTCATGACTCTCTCGGCCGTTCCATCCCCGCGACGCGGCGGGCGGGCGGGGGCCGGGTCTCCCCCTTCGGGAACTGTTCCCGACTCGATCCCAGCTTAACGGCCGGTCGGGCCATTGCCCAGGGGGATGCCGCCGGCCTCCGGGCACGCCCGGCCGGGCCGCCGGGATCGATCCGCCGGGCCAGCCGCGCAATCGGGGAAACATGGCGACATGTGGCATGGAGATTGCGAAATTTCCAGGCCTCACGTGTCGATCATCCCCGGTCAACCCGAGCCCCTTGCGAGTCGCGTCATGCCCCGAATCTCGGCCGCCCACGCCCCCTTGCTGTTGCTGGCCGCCGCCGGCTGCAACCCCCCGGCGTCCGGGCCGGCGCCGCCGTCTTCCCCCCCGGCGGTCGTCCGATCCGCCGAGGAGGGTCGCCCCTCGATCGGTGCGAAGGCGAGCCGACCGGAGGTCTCGTTCGACGACACCAATCGCGACCGGATCTTCGCCGACTTCCTCCGCGACCACTCGGGCGGGATGATCCGCAAGGCGGCGGTCGGGCTCGAAAGGCGGGGCCTGCTGGAGATCGAACTCGATCGCTCCGTCGCGCCCGACGACACGCTCGGACTGACCAAGAGCCTGATGGCGGGCGCCCGCAAGGACTTTCCCGACAAGCCGATCACCCTGGCCGTCTTCGACCCCAACGGCGACCCCATCTTGAAGGCCCGGTACAAGCCGGAGCAAGGGGTCAACTACCAGATCGCCCACGAGGCCAAGGGCCCGGCCCGCCGGGGGACCGACGAGTCGCCCTCGGCCGCGCCCCCCGCGGTCCACCAGGGCGACCCGCTCGCCCGCTCGGGCGTGACCGAGGCCGATCGCAAGTTCGCCGCCTGGGCCGACGACCACGGCAAGGCCTACCTCCGGTACGTCGAGGCCGACCTGGAGAAGCACGGCCGGCTCTGGTTCGGCGTCACCCGCGAGGTCAAGCCCGCCGACGTCCCCGAACTCACCAAGTCGCTGCTCGAAGGGGCCCGCAAGGAGTTCCCCCGCGGCGAGCTGACCGCCAACGTCTTCGACCCCGACGGCGAGCGGATCGGCCGGGCCCACCTCGAAGCCGGCGGCAAGGTCACCTGGGAACGCTGAGCCGACCCCATCCCCCCATCCACCTCACCGATCGACCCGACAGGAGCACGACGACGATGCCGCAATACGGCAATCAGGATTACAAGAGTTCCGTCTTCGAGCAGCTCTCCAAGGGCTCCGGAGGGGCCAAGGCGGACGACGAGGACCACTTCCAGCACTTCGAGAACTTCTCCAACGGCGCCCCCCGCCGCGACGTCGAGGAGGGCGTGGGCGAGGCCCTCCACCCCGACAAGGTCTCGACCGAGGAGGTCGAGCCCCAGTTCCGCTCGGCCGCCGAGAAGATGCAGCCGCACGAGCGGTCCGAGATCACCCAGGACCTCCTCGCCGAGTTGCAGCAGCGCGGGCTCGCCCCGAGCTGGCTCCAGCGCCTGCTCGGCCTCGGCTCGACCGACCCCCGCCAGGCCAGCGCCGACGACGTGGCCAAGCTGACCGAATACTCGCGGCAGAACCACCCCGAGGTCTTCAAGCGGGTCATGGCCGACAAGCCGTTCCTGGTCCGCTGGCTCGCCAAGCCCCTCGTCGGGGCCCTCGTCGGCGTGATCGCCGGCAAGCTGCTCAACCGCCAGTACGACAAGTGACCTCCATCCACAACCCCCCAAGATTCCCCGAGGAGATCTCAACATGAGCCTGATCGGATACGCCATCTTCGGCCTCGTCGCCGGCGCCGTCGCCCGCCTGATCCACCCGGGCCGCGACCCGATGAACTGGCTCTGGACCATGCTCCTGGGCGTCGCCGGCGCCACCGTCGGCGGCTGGATCGGCGGGACGCTCGGCGTCGGCACCCAGTCCGGCCTGATGAGCTGGATCGCCGCGATCGGCGGTTCCGTCCTCCTGCTCGCCGCCTATCACGCCCTCACCAGGAGCAATGCCGCGACGACCGGCACCGGCACCGGCACCGGCACCGGCACCGGCACCGGCACCGGCTCCACCCCCACCGGCGGCGGCGACTACAAAGAAGCCGTCTTCGACGACCTCTCCAAGGGACCTCGCTGACCATCGGCGTGATCGTGGCGACATCATCGAGGGGGCGGACCCCGGCGCGACTCAACCGGCTCCCCCCGGACTCGCGCCAGGGTCCGCTTGTCGAAATTCCTCGCGGCCACGACCAATGAAACCCGACGACTCGGCCATCGACTTCCGGGCGCACCCGGAGCTTTATCGGATCGGCGTCGGCGAGCAGGGCGTCTTCCACGTCCACCCCTACAAGGGCGAGATCCTGCCGCACTGGCGGTTCAAGACCCCCGAGATCGCCCGCGAGTCGGCCGGGGCAATCGATCGCCTCTTCGAAGGCTATCGGTCCTCCGGAGACTTCGTGGGCATGGACATGGCCCGCAAGTACCTCCAGATGGGATATACCCGGTCGAGGCGCTACGCCAACCACAAGGGGGGGCGGAAGTACGACCCCGAGACCGGCGTCGAGCTGCAAGCCCCGGGCGATCCGGCCAAGGCGGAGTCGGCCGCGATCTTCCGCGAGGCGCTGGATCGGGCCAAGGCCGACCCCGAATACCTCCGCCTCAAGGCGATCCACCGTCGGCTTCACGAGCCCCCGGCGCGGAGCCGGCGGTAGACCAGGCCCGCGACGAGCCCGCCGAAGGCGTACCAGCCGACCGTCATCGCCCGCGTCGACGCCGCCAACCCGTCCGGCCCCGGCCCGAGGTCGAGCGCCGGGGGCAAGGCCAACGCGCCCAGCCCGGCGGCCGTGCCGATCGCCGCCCCCACCAGCGGGGCCAGCCCGGGCGACCCGAGGCCGACCAGCGCGTACATCAACCCATTCGAGGCCACGTCGCCCACCAGGGCGACCGCCTGCAACTCGTCGCGGGCCGAGGGCTCGCCGCCCGCCGCCCGGATCGACCTCGCCAGGCCGCGCCGGCCCAGCGTATCCATCCGAGGGGCCCGGGGTACGACCCGCCGGGCCGACTCGTGCAGCACCGTCAGGGCCAGCGCCCCGGCCAGGCCGGCGGCGATCGATCCGAGGAAGGGGTGCTGCGTCGTTCCGGTCATGGCCGCGGGCTCCGAAGGGTGGCTCAGGGGAAGTCGTCCCCGTCCCGGGCGCGGACCTGGGTCGAGGAGAGGTCGACCCGGAAGCGGTCCTCGGGGACCGGACGGGCGTTGCGGGCGAGGAAGGCGGCGACGGCGGGTTGGTCGAACTCCTCGCGCTCGAAGTCGCGGAACTGCCCGTCGGCGTCGACCCGGCCGAAGACCAGGAGCCGCGTCCCGAGCGCCTCCAGCTCGGCGAGCATCGCGTCCCGCGCGGTGGCCCCGCCGTAGAAGCGCGGGTCGAGGATTCGCAGGGCCGTGTCGTGGCCGACGACGAAGGTGCAGCCGGGGAAGAGCCGGGCCTTCTCGACGTACGTCGGGGCGTTCGTCGCGACCAGACGGCCCCGGGCCGCGGCGAGGCCGCGGAGCCGCGACTCCAGCGCCAGGTAGTCGAGCGGCGGCTTCTCGGGGTGGAACAGGGACAGCTCGTAGTCGCAGGCGAGCCCGGTCAGCTCCGACGCCACGGCGGCCATCCGGACGTGGCCGTCGTGGAGCGGGCGGAAGCTCCCGGGGAGGATCAGGCGCGGCGTCTCGCCGTCGGCCGCCGGGCCGAAATCGCCGCCGCCCCGGAGGTCGAACGCCAGCCAGGCCCGCCGCCCTTCGAGCAGGGCCGGGATCTCGGGATGGCGGCAGGTCGCGACGTCGGCGGCCTGGTCGACGACGGCGTCGGGCCCCGGGAGCAGGTCGGCGTTGAGCCGCTTCCCCCTGGCCAGGAGTTGGAGCAGGACGAGGGCGTTGATCCGTTCTTCGGCCGCTCGGTCGCGCCCGGGGGCCAGGGTGATCGAGCGGCAGAAGGTCGAGTCGGACGCCTGGAGGGCGGCGTGGATCTCGTGCGATCGCCCGGCCCGCTCCGGCTCGCCGTCACCCCGGCCCAGCTTCGAGGTCGCCCCGAGGCCGAAGACCGAGCCGGCGGGGAGATCACCCCGGAGGGCCAGGGCGTGTCGGAATGCGGCCATCGCCAGCCCTCGGGCGGCCCGGGCGTCGACGAGCCGGCCGGGGTCGCGGCCGAGGATGGCCCGGAAGTCGCCGGCGTCGTAGGGAATCCGGCCCGAGAGGAGGGTCGCCGACCCGCCGCCCCGGGCCAGGAGCATGGGGAAGACCTCGGTCCCGCCGCCGGCGACGTAGACGACCGCCTTCCGCGAGCCGTCGGCGTTGATCCGCCGGGCGAGGCCGGCGATCGGGTCGTCGGGCGTCACTTCTTCTTCTGCTGCTTCGGCCCGAGGTCTTCCTGGATCAGGTTGAAGAAGTCGTCGTCGGTCGCCTCGACGAGCGGGAGCGGGGCGGACGGCGGGAGGTCGCGGGGGATCGGGTCGTCGAAGCCCGCCTGGTCGGCGGAGAGGTGCTCGATCTCGGCGGGGGGCTTGGACGGGCGGTACGACTTCCTCGGCGAGTCGGTCTCCAGCCCGGCCAGCTCCATCAGGGACTTGCGCGTCCGGGTCTCGACCATGTCGTCGTCCATGAGCTGCGAGCCGCCGACGATGCTCGACGGCCCGGCGGGCTCGTAGTCGATCGTGAAGTAGCGGCCGGCGATGCCGATCTCGATGTCGGGCAGGAGGCTCTGCTCGGCGGCGATCTTCTGGCCGTTGACGGTCGTCCCGTTGGTGCTGCCGAGGTCGCGGACGTGCCAGAGCCCGTTGAAGAACCGCAGCTCGCAATGCTTGCCCGAGATGTTCTCGAAGTCGAGGCAGATGTCGCACGACGCCCGGCGGCCGACGGTGAGCGACTCCTTGCGGAGCGGCACGGGGTCGCCGCCGCCGATCGGCTTCATCACGCCCAGGGTTTTCGACGGGTTCGGCATCGACGGGACCTCCCGGGGGCGGGCGCAAGGGGGGAAGAGGCGGCGAGCGGGGACGCGGGCACGCCGGCGAACCGATCCGATCCGGTCGCCGGGGCTGGCCGAGGGTCCGATGATACTCGAGCCCGATCGGCCGCCTCAAGCACCGACCGGGAGCCCTCGAAGCTACCTTACGACATGGCCGCCGATCGGTGACGGGGGCCCGCCGGCCTCGCCGTTTTTCCGCCGGGGTCTGGATCGGCCCCGGGGCTTCGGATAGCCTCGGGCCCGGGGCATCGGCCCTCTCCCAACCCGCCATTTTCGACGTGCCCTGACGCGGAGGATTCCCCAATGAATCGCGACACCTCGCGGAACCTCGATCGCCGCGAATGGCTGGCCTCCGGCCTCGCCGCCGCCGGCCTGCTCGCCCTCGGCGGCCGGGCCTCGCTCGCCGGCCTCGCCCCGGCGCACGACTACGGCCCGTTCAAGATGGGCCTGCAAAGCTACTCGCTCCGCCACTACAAGCTGGCCGAGGCGCTGGCGAAGACCAAGCAGCTCGGCGTCCACTATTGGGAGTCGTACAGCGCCCACACGGCCATCGACCCGGCCAAGGCGGCCGAGTACAAGGCCCTGGCGGCCGGCTCCGGCGTCGAGGTGATCGGCTTCGGCGTCTCGCGGTTCACCAAGGACCACGACGCCAACCGCAAGATCTTCGAGTTCGGCAAGGCGATGGGCGTGGGCTACCTCTCGGCCGACCCCGACCCCGACTCCTTCGACAGCCTGGACAAGCTGACCGCGGAATACGGGGTCGCCATCGGCATCCACCCCCACGGCCCCGTCGGCGGCGGCAAGATGCACCGCTGGGCCAAGCTCGACACCATCGCCGCGGCGATCAAGGGCCACAGCCAGAAGATCGGGATCTGCAACGACACCGGCCATCTCCTCCGCGCCGGCCAGGACCCGATCGAGGCCGTCGAGATGTTCGGCAAGCGGACCTACGGCGTCCACCTCAAGGACGTCAAGGCCGGCCAGACCTTCACGATCCTCGGCGAGGGGGACCTGAAGCTCGCCAAGTTGCTTCAGGCGCTGGCGAAGATCGACTACTCGTATTGCGTGGCGCTGGAGTACGAGGAGAACGAGAGCGACCCGATCGCCGACATCGCCAAGTGCCTGGCGGCGGCGAAGGCCGCGGCGGACACGGTCAAGCCGTCCTGATCGAGATCGCGGCCCCTCGGCCCCTCGGGGGGGGATCGATTTCGGTGAAGGATTGGGGTACAAGGGTCGGGCGGCCGGCCGGTCGCCCTCCGCGGCCGTCGCCCGGCCCGAGGCCCGAGACGAGAGAGGAACCGCCGATCGTGCTCCCCCGCGTGCTCGAAGCCGAGGTGATGGACAACCCCGAGGAGGCGCGCGAATACGACGCGATGGACTTCTCGGCCGTGAATGCCCGGTTCGTCGCCGACTTCCTCGCCGCGCACGGCCCGGGCCGGGGCGGCGAGGTCCTCGACGTCGGGACCGGCCCGGCCCGGGTGCCGGTCGCCCTCTGCCGCGCCGACCGGAACCTGCGCGTGCTCGGCGTCGACCTCGCCGGGCCGATGCTCGAGCTGGCCCGGCGGAACGTCCACGAGGCCGAGCTGACCGACCGAATCCGGTTCGCCCGCGGCGACGCCAAGGGGCTGCCGTTCCCCGACGGCCGGTTCGAGGCGGTGGTCTCCAACACCATCGTCCACCACATCGCCGACCCCGGCCCGGCCCTGGCCGAGATGGCCCGCCTGGTCGCCCCCGGCGGGACCCTCATGATCCGTGACCTCGCCCGGCCCGCCGACGAGGCCGCGCTGGAGGCGCTCGTCGGGCTCCACGCCGGCGACGAGCCCCCGGCCGCCCGCGCCCTGTTCCGCGACTCGCTCCACGCCGCGATGACCGTCGAGGAGGTCCGCGCCGTCGTCCGCGGGCTCGGGCTGGTCGACGACGGCGTCGCCCTGACCTCCGACCGCCACTGGACCTGGACCTGGCGGAAGCCGGCTTGAACCGGGACGACGGCCGAGCGACCCCCGCCGACGCCGACATCGCGCTGACGGCCGCCGACGGCGTCCCGCTGATCGCCCGGCTCTGGACGAGCCCGAGCCCGAGGGGCACGCTGGTCGTCGCGCACGGCTTCGGCGAGCACGGCGGGAGCTACCGCCACCTCGCCGACGTCCTGACCCGCGGGCCCGGCCTCGACGTCCTGGCCTGCGACTTCCGCGGCCACGGCCGGAGCGGCGGCCGGCGCGGGGTCGTCCGCCGCCACGCCGACCTGACGCTCGACCTCGCCGCCGCTCTCGACTGGGCGGCCGTCGAGCGGCCGGGCCGGCCCGTCTTCCTGCTCGGGCACTCCAACGGCGGCCTGGTCGCGATCAACGCCGTGCTCGGCCGGGACTGGGGACTCGCCGGGCTGATCCTGTCCAACCCCTCGCTCCGCCTGATCACCCCGGTCCCGGCCTGGAAACGGGCCCTCGGCCAGGTCCTCGACCGGGTCGCCCCCTGGGTCACGCTCGACTCGGGCATCCCCGACGGGCAATTGACCCGCGACCCCGCCGCCCTGGCCACGATCGCCGCCGACCCGCTCCGCCACAACCGGATCAGCCCGCCCCTGTTCTTCGGGATGGTCGACGCCGGGCCCGTCGCCGTGGCCCGCGCCGCCGAGATCCGCCTGCCGACCCTGATGGTCCTGGGGGGGGCCGACCCGATCGTCGACCCCGCCGTCGGCCGCCGGTTCTTCGACGGCCTCGGCTCGGCGGACAAGACCCTCCGGCTTTACCCCGAGATGAGGCACGAGCCCCTCAACGAGCTGGGCCGCGAGGGGGTGATCGCCGAGGTCGGGGCCTGGCTCGGAGCCCGGCTCCCCTGAGCGCCCGGGCCGGACCGGCTCAACTGCGATGGACGCCGAGCGGCGAGCCGACGGCCAGCCGCTCCCGGCCCAGGTCGTGGCCTTCGGTCTTGTGGCCGAGGCTCCCGTCCTGGACCGGCTTGACCCCCTCGCCCATCTCCTCGACGAGCTTGCCGCCGAGCCAGGCCGTGTAGAGGGTGATCCCGCCGGCGGCCGGGGCGAGCAGGCGGGCGGACAGGCCCGGACGCTCGCCCCGGTCGTGGGAGCGGACCCGGAGGACGAAGCTGGCGGTCATCAGGCTGGTGCCCAGCCCGTGCGTGGTGGCGACCGCGTGGCTGGGCCGGTCCTTGGGGATGTGCGAGTAGTCGGGGAGCCCGGTCAGAGCGGCCCCGGCGGCGCCGACGAGGCCGACGGCCATGCTGATCCGGGCGGCGTCGTCGAACGACTCCTCGCCGGTCGCCATCGCCAGGCCGTCGCAGATATTGCTCACGGTCCACGCGCCGATCGGCACGGCCACGATCGCCGGGTGGGGGCTGTGGCCGATCAGATCTTCGGTCTTGTCGATCGCATCCGTGATCGGGTCTCTCATCGCGTCGCTCTCCCGGGGACGGAGGGCCTCTCGGGCGGGCCGATGTCCCGTCGGCTTCGGGGCCGCCCCGCCCGGGGAGAATCCGCGAACGCCGTGCCATCGGCATGCGGGATGCTCCTGCACGATCCCGGCCGCCGCGCCCCGGGCCGCCTCGGACCCCGGGGCGACGACGACGACCCCCGACCCCCCGGAGGACGAGCCCCCGTGTTCCTACCGTTGCGACTCCGCCAGGCCTTCGCCCTCGGCGGCCTGACCCCCCGCGAGCTGGCCGTCCGGACCTACCGCGCGATCGACGAGAACGAGGTCCAGACCCGGGCCGCCGCCGTCGCCTTCTACGCCATGCTCGCCCTGGTCCCCTTCATCGGGCTGATCCTGTTCCTGGCCGTGCAGCTCCTGCCCGACCTGGCCGGGGTGGCGGGCCAGGCCAAGGGCGTCGGCAACATGACGGTCGAGCAGTTCCAGTCGACCCTCTCGCAGGCCCTCCCGCCCGAGGCCTCGGCCGAGATCGAGGACCAGATCAAGCGGCTCCAGACCCAGCCGCCGGTCGGCCTGCTCTCGTTCGGGCTGGCGATCACGCTCTGGCTGGCGTCGAGCATCTTCGTCGCGATCATCGACGCGATGAACCGGATCTACGGCGTCAAGGAGCGTCGGGGCTTCGTCAAGATCCGCCTGGTGGCGATCGTGATGACGGTCGTCCAGGCGACGATCCTGGTCGGCTCGCTCCTGATCATCGTGGCCTGGCCGTACCTGCTCCGCTGGTTCGGCCTGGGGTCGAGCGCGGCGATCCTGGCGACGGTCGCCCAGTACTCCGTGGTCGCGCTGATGGTCCTGGCCAGCTTCGCCCTCACCTTCTACATCGCCCCCGACGCCGACCAGCGTTGGGAGTGGCTCACGCCCGGGAGCCTGGCCGGGACCGCCCTGTTCATCGGCGTCACCCTGCTGTTCCGGGTCTACGTCCACAACTTCGCCAACTACGGCAAGACCTACGGCCCGCTCGGCGGCGTGATGGTCCTCCTGTTCTGGTTCTGGATCTCCGCGCTGGTCCTGCTCGGGGCCGCCCAGGCGAACAAGATCATCGAGGAGGCCTCCCCCCTCGGCAAGGACTACGGCCAGCGGACCAACCCCGCCGAGGCGCCCGACTTCGCCAAGATGAAGCCGGTGCCGGCGAACCCGGATTGAACGCCGGCCGACTTCGGGCGAGGTCTCATCCCCTTGTAGGGCGGATGAAATCCACCGACCCCTCCGGCGTGGATCGAACCGTGGTGGATTTCATCCGCCCGACAAGAGGTTGTTGATGGAGGAAGGCCCGGTCTCAGGTCGAATAGAGCCGGCGGCCGAGGAGGAAGGCGGGGAGCCAGAGCGCGGCGACGGCGAGCGCGGCGACCGGCCCCCTCACGGCGGCGACGGCGGCGACGTCGAGCCAGACCAGCGAGAGCACGCCGGTCTTGACCGCCCGCTGGAACGTCTCGGGGACCGGCCGGCGGAAGGCCCGGACGCCCGCTCGGCCCACGATGGCGGCGACGACCAGGAGCACGACGAGGCCGTCGCCGCCCCGGGGAAGGATCGGGCCGACCGCGCCGGGCGATGGGAAGCGATCGGGGAAGCCCAGGGCGGCGGCCAGGTCGAGGAGCGCGGCGCCTTGCAGGATCAGCCCCGCCACGAGCCCCCGGGTCCGGCCCGTCTCCACCTCCGACCGGCTGATCCAGGTGACTCCGGTCACGAACAGGGCGAACGCGAAGGCCACCTCCCAGGCCGACAGCCCGCCCAGGTCGGGGGCCTGGCTCAGGCCGAGCAGGAGGTTCAGCCCCCGGCAGGCGCCCATCACTTGCGGCCCGAGCGGCGTCCGCTTCAGGCCCGCGTCGTAGCCCAGCACGGCGCCGGCCAGGACCAGGGCGACGAGGAAGCTCGTCGGAGATCCCGAGCAGGCCGCCAGCGCGGGCCCCAGCGCCAGCGCGGACCCGCCGGCCCAGGCGGCGAGCCGTCGCGAGACCCGACCGGAGGGGAGCGGTCGGCCGGGCCGCTCGCGGAGGTCGACGGCGAAGTCGAAGACGTCGTTGAGCACGATCCCGCCGGCGTAGATCGCCACCGAGGCCGCGACCAGGGGGAGCCATCGGCCGGGCCCGGCCAGGGTCCCGGTCGCCAGGAGCCAGCCGGCCAGGGGGTCGGCGGCGGCCGTGAACAGGTTGGGCAGGCGGACCAGTTGGAGGTAGGGCTTGATCGTGCTCGCCATCGCGATCAGGCCGCCGAGGCCGGGGTGACCAGCGGGCGGAGGACGTCGATCGCCGCCCGCGCGGCGGCGTCGGGGTCGTCGAGGTGCGGGTAGAGCTCGACCGTGAGCCAGCCGTCGTAGCCGGTCCCCCGGATCGCGGCGACCACGGCGGCGAAGTCGATCGCCCCCCGGCCGGGCACCAGGTGGTGGTGGGCCCGCGTGGCCGCGATGTCCTCGAAGTGGTAGTGGCGGATGTGCGGGGCCAGCCGGGCGATGGCCCGGGGGATGTCCTCGCCCACGCAATAGGCGTGGCCGACGTCGAAGTTCAGGCCGATCGAGGGGGCGTCGACCCGGTCGGCCACCTCCAGGTACTGGTCGGTCGTCTCGATGAGCAACTCGGGCTCGGGCTCGATCAGGATCAGGACGCCGAGCTTCTCCGCGTGCTCGGCCAGCGGCTTCAGGGCCTCCACGAACAGCCCGACCGCCGCGTCGCGCGACTGCCCCGGCGCCAGCGGCCCGCCCGGCTCGGTGGTGATGTGGGGCGCCCCCAGCTCGGCGCAGAGCGAGATCGACCGCCGGGTGTGGTCGATCCGGACCCGGCGGTATCCCGCGTCGGGCTCGATGAACGAGGGATGCCAGAACGGCTGGCGGTGGTCGTCGATCGCGTTCATCATGAAGGCATTGACGTTCGAGAATTGCAGGTTGTTCCGCTCCATCGCCGCGCGGATGGCCCGCTTCGGGCCTTCGAGCAGGCCGGCGGGCCAGGCGTGCGGGACGTCGGCCATCAATTCGAGCCCCTCGTAGCCCAGCGCCGCGATCCGGGCCGCCGCCTCGTCGAAGGGGAACTTCCGGTAGGCATTGGTGCTGAAGGCGAGGCGCATGGGGACACTCGTCGGGCGATGGGGGTCGTTCGTCGTGAGGCCGCAAGCGGTCGCGGGCCGGACGGAAGGAAGGTCGCGATTCGCGGACGCGTTCGAGTCTCTCGGCGCGGCGCCCAATTATGACCCGACGCCCCCCGGGGTTCAACCCGCCCACGCCCTGAGTCATCCCCACTGAGGATTCTGAACTGAAAACACGGTGGCTCCGCACCTTAGGCGCGGGACAATCGGGGTTACCAAGCCAACCGATCGCCTCACACCGG
>JAABUX010000306.1_pt1 | contig 83470 bp, 66 predicted proteins | sample 5561851 | NCBI WGS metagenome assembly JAABUX01 (sample SAMN10711883, study PRJNA513361) | rock metagenome | isolation source: Antarctica rocks | place: Antarctica: Victoria Land, Richard Nunatak red sandstone | collected 2016-01-03 | reverse complement strand
CGGTCTTGCGAGGGCGTCCACCGGGGTAGACAGGGATAGGGGGCCCGATCAGGGCCCATTGCTCGTCGGTGACGTCGCTGGGATAGTGGTGCGTTCTCATACACCATTCTAGGCACCTCGACCCTTATGGGACAGTCTCTAAGCCTGATTCGAGGCGTGACGGTCCTCGAAGGCCCGCTTCTCCCTGGTATCACCCCAGAAGACTTCATAGTCGCGATTCGAGTTGAATGGGGGGTCGATGTAGACCATATCGATGCAGGCATCGGGCAATTCCCGCAACTTTTCCAGGTTGTCGCCACAATAGATGGCCTGAGTATCGAGAGGACTGAAGAGCGGTCGGGCAGGAGCGGCGGGACCGCGAATCTCACCCTGTAGCCTGGGCCGTCTCGCCATCGTCGCGCACCCCGATCCGTCCGGGCATTCATCGCCCGGCGTCCCCGCCGCTCCCTCGGTCGTGACGGATGGGTTCCCTTCCCCGGCCCGATCATCAGGTTGTGTCGATTGTCCCGGTCGAGGGGAAGGGGCGTCAATGTTGGCAATCGGTTCAGATAGACTGTTGTCTATTGGTGCAAATTTGGCACCTCGGGGACTTTCGGCGGTTTCGAAATGGGGCGTCCGCTCAACCGCCGATTCCTCGGCGTGAGGCTCGCGGGCCGGCATTGCTGGCCCGAAATCACGGGGTCGGTTATCCTGCACCTAAACCCCTCCCCCTTGCACCCCAACCTCTGCACCTAAACCGGTTGCGGTGCAAAGCCCCCCCCGGCAGAGGGGCCGGGGGTGGGGGTCGTGGCGTGACCGGCGGCGATCGAGCCCGGCCCTCTCCCGGGGGGGGAGGCAGAGTGGCCCAAGAAACGGCGGTCACACCCGACCCCGAGTCGGGATCGGCCGTTACCGGGTCAAGTCGCCCAAGATGTCCGTGCCCGCCCAGTTTCTCCATCTTGAAGAATGGGTTCGTTTTGCGAAATTAAACAATGTCAAATCAAGCGTTCGGACGCGATCTCCCGGAAACGGTGGTTCGATTCGGGGATTGCAAGGGGCTATCGCGGTCGTTGGCTTCGTTTCGCCGAAGTTTGCCGCCCATAACCCTGGCCCCGTGGGTTGGATGAAATCCACCAAGCCTTCGGCTCGGGATTCTGGGTGGCCGCTGATGTGGCGAAAAACGTCATGTGGGTTCGTTTCGCCGGGAGGTTGTTGCCGCGCGGTTGGCCCGGACTTAGGATGCGAAAGGAGGGGCGAGGCGACCGATGTTTGCTCGGCCCGCGGGGGTCGATCGACGGCGAGGCGGCCGGTCCGGGGCCTGCCCGATCATCCCGGCCCGTCCCCCTCGACTTGCGACGTGAAAGGACCCCCCTTGCCACTCCATCCACGATCTCGCCCCGCCCGAGTCGGGGCCGCCGGGTTCGCCCTGGCCTGGCTCCTGGCGACGACGGTGCCGGCGCCGGCGTCGGGCCAGACCAGCTCGGGCGACCCGGCCCCGCTGGCCCGGTACGTCCCCAAGGACAACCTGGCCTTCTACTTCGAGTTCGAGGGGCTCGACGCCAACGCCGAGGCCTGGCGGAAGACGGCGGCCTACAAGATCCTCAACACCACGACCGCCGGCGTGATGCTCGAAGACCTGTTCGTCCAGCTCGCCGCCAAGGTCCCGGGTGCCAGGCTGACGGGGCCCGAAGCCCTGGCCCTGTTCAAGCACGTCGCCCGCTCTGGGTTCGTTTTCGCGGGCGCCCGGTCGCCGGGCAAGGGGCCGGGCGAGAAGCTCGACTTCGCCGTCCTGGTCCTGCGCGACGTCTTCAAGAACAAGGAGACACGCCCGATCGTCGCCAAGGGCCTGCAAGCGCTGAACGCCCCGAACACCAAGCCCCAGAAGGTCGTCCGCGCCGGCCACTCGGTGATCTCCGGGACCTTGCCCGGCGGCGTCTATTCGTGGTGGGTCGAGGATTCGAGGAAGGAAGACCTCGTCGTCGTCACCCCGGCGGCCGGGTCGGCCGACTTGATCCTGGAGACGCTCGACGGCAAGCGGCCGAACGCCTCGGACCACCCGCTCCGGGCCGAGCTGGCCCGGCCGGAAGGGGGCTTCGACCCGGTCGGGCTCGGCTTCGCCACGTCCGCCCGAGAGCCCGGGGGCCCGCCCGCCCGGCTGCTCGACCTCCGCTGGGGGTTCCAGGACGAGGCGCTGATGACGGTCGCCCGGATCTCGGCGCCGAGCCCCCGGGCCGGGTCGCTGGCCTTGCTCGACGGGCCGGGCTTCGAGAAGGGGGCGCTGCCGCCGATCCCGGAGTCGGTCGCCGGGTTCACGGTCCTGGCGCTCGACCCGAAGGCGACGCTGGACAAGGTGTTGGGCCTGGCGCGGATGGTCAAGCCCGACGCCGAGGAGCAACTCAACAAGGTCGTCGAGGCGATCAAGGCCCGGACCAAGCTCCGGCTCCGCGAGGATATCCTGGCCAAGCTGGGGCCGAAGGTGGCCTGGTACGCCATGCCGTCCAAGGCCGGCGCACCCGCCGCGGCCCCGGCGGCGGCCCCCGGCCTGATGGGCGCGATGATGGCCGGCCTGGGCCTCGACCAGGTCCCCAAGGCCGCGATCGTCGTCGACGTGGCCGACCCGGTCGGCTTCGGCAAGGTCCTCGACGAGCTGATGGCCGCCGCCAACCGCGAGTTCAAGGCGCAGGCGGCGGCCAAGGCGGCCGGCGGCGGCGGCGACCCGGGCCCGGGGCCGGGGCGCGGGGGTCGGGGCCGAGGTTCGGCCTCGCCGACGTTCGAGTTCCGGCCGTCGCTGCTGGGCGAGACCAAGACCTACGTCCTGGGCGTGCCGCCGGAGCTGTCGGGCCTGGTCCCGGCGTCGTTCCGGCCGTCGATCCGGGTCGGGCCGAAGCAGGTCGTCATCGCCATCAACCCCGAGGTGGCCCGCGCGGTCCTGGAGGCCAAGTCGGGGTGGGCCCCGCCCTCGGACCTGGCCGCCGCCTTCGGGGGGCTCCCATCGAAGCTGAAGCTGCTCAACGTCTCCGACCCCCGCGAGAATCTGCCCGCGGTCCTGGCCAGCCTGCCGGCCAAATTGCAGGCCGGGATCAACTCGGCGATCCTCCTGGCCCGGGCCCAGGCCGCGACCGCCGCCGGGGGGGCGGCCCCGGCCCCACCCGCGCCGCCGGGCCCCGGCGGTCCGGGCACGCCCGCCGCCTCGGGCACGATCGTCCTCCAGGTCGACGCCGCCAAGCTGCCCTCGGCCGACGCAATCCGGGCGCTCCTGTTCCCGTCGGTCGTGGCCGTCGAGGTCGACGACGCGGGGGCGAGGATCGTCGCCCGATTGGCCTTCCCCCCCCTGCCCGACCCGTCGCAGGTCGGCGGTTTCGGTCAGATGATCACGACTGTCGCCAAGATGGCCGGGCTGGACCTCGGCGGCTTCCCGATCCCGCCGGGCCTGGCCGCGCCGCCCCCCGCCGGCCCGGGCGGCCCCGCCGCGGTCCCCGGGCCCGCGCCCGGCCCCGGGGCCGAGCCCGGGGGGCCGAGGGGACGGGGGAGGCCGACGACGCCCGGCCTCTGAGCCTCGCCCCCGAGGAGCCTCGGAATCGGACCCCCGGCGGCCGCTCCGCCGGGGTCCCATCACCGGCGGGCGACCCGGGGCCTCGGCCCCGATTTTGCCCTGCCGGACCGGGACGGTCGCCCCGTCCCCGCCCAATTGTTCGGAGTCCAAGTCGATGGAATTCGTCCACGAGATCACCGCGTTCCTCGAGAACAAGCCCGGCCGCCTGGCCAAGATCTGCTCGGCGATGGCCCATGATAAGGTGGAGATCAAGGCCCTCTGCGTCATGGACGCCGGCGGCCGGAGCGTCCTCCGGTTCGTGACCGAGGACCTCGAGCTGACCCGGAAGGTCCTCACGTCGCTGGGCACCGAGTTCTCCACCTGCGAGATCCTCTCCGTCGAGATGGAGAATCGGCCCGGGGCGCTCGCCCGGCTCCTGGAACGGCTGGCCGAGGAGCACATCAACGTCGAGTACGCCTACTCGGCGACCTCGGCGGCCCCCGGACGGTCGATCGGCCTCCTGCACACGTCGAATCCGAAGCGGGCCCAGCAGATCCTCGCCGAGTCGTCGGCCAAGGGCTCTAACCACGCCCCGGAGCGCCGGCCGCTCCACTCGCGCTGAGCGGCCGTCCGGGGATTTTGTCAAGGCGGCAGGAAGTGATGGCCGATGGCCGAGAAAAGACCGGGGATTGACCGACAGGGGCACCGCCCGCCTTCTCGACTATCGGCCATCACCCATGAACGATTTTCAATCCCGGACGGCCGGTGAGATGGCGACGGTGACGGGTCGACCGCCCGGCGGCGGGCTCCACGTGATCCTGGTCGGGCCGGAGATCGCCGGCAACGCGGGCGCGGTGGGGCGGTCGTGCGTCGCGGCGGGGGCCACGCTCTGGATGGTCCGCCCGCTGGGGTTCCTGATCACCGACCGGCACATCCGCCGCTCGGGGCTGGACTACTGGCCCCACCTGGACTGGAGGGTCGTCGACCACCTCGACGAGGTGGTCGACGCCCTCGGCCGGGACCGGCTCTGGTCGTTCAGCACCAAGGCGGACCGGCCCTACACCCGGGCCACGTTCCGGCCCGGCGACGGCCTGGTGTTCGGGCCCGAGAGCCGGGGCCTGGCCCCGGCCTGGCTCGACGCCCGGCCCGACCGCTCGGTCCGGATCCCGATCCGGCCCGAGGCCCGGAGCCTGAACCTGGCCAACGCCGTCTCGATCGGGCTCTTCGAGGCGCTCCGGCAGGTCGGCGGCGACGGGCCGGGCCCCGGCCCCCCGGCTCGTCCCGACGGCCCGGGTCGGGTATAACGGGTCCGAGACCGGCCGCCGGCCGGGGTCGACCGGACGGAGAGAACCCCGACTCATGTCGCCACGCGCCCTCCTGGCCGGCTCCTGGACCCTGGTCATCCTGGCCCTCTGCTGGCTCCCCCGCTCGCTGCTCCCGGTCCGGGAGCACGGCCCGAAGCCGGAGTTCGTGCCCAACCTCGACAAGGCCGTCCACCTCGGGATCTTCGCCGTCTTCGCCGTCCTCTGGATGAGGGCGGGGACGTCGGGGAGCCGGGCCGGCAAGGTCCTGATCCTCGGCCTGGCGCTCGCCGTCGTCAGCGAGCTGGGCCAGAATTTACCGATCGTCAACCGGGACGCCGGCCTGCCCGACGGCCTGGCCGATGCGCTGGGGCTCCTCGTCGGCCTGGCGGCCTACGCCTTCGCCCCCCGGTCGGGCGGGACGCGGCCCACCTGACCGACGCGGATTTCGGGGTCAGAACTCCATCCGCTGGAACGCCTTGATCCCGATCCGGAGCGGCAGGACGGTGCCGACGACCCCGACGACCAGGCTGACCAGGATCGCGACCGTCAGCCAGAGCCGGAACTGGGCCTCGGAGAGCGACGAGCCGGCGAACTCGGGGTTGTCCTGGCCGGCGAAGTAGAGGTGGCAGGGCACCGCCAGGGCCGTCACGATCGCGCAGATGAAGACCAGGCTGACCAGGAGGTTGAGCGTCCCGCCGAAGCCGGCGGCGATCTTCGAGGGGTCGTCTTCCTTCAAGTTGGGCAGCCGCGCCCCCAGCCCCACGCTGATCCCCGAGAGCCCGAAGCAGAGGATGGCGACCATCCCCATGTGGAGCAGGATCATCGCCGGGCCCATCCGGAGCATCAGGTCGCTGAGGACCACCAGGATCTCGGTCGCCACCAGCGAGATCCCCGAGGAGAAGGCGAACTTGCCCCAGAGGATCGACTCCCGCTTGAGCGGCAAAAGCCCCAGGACCCAGAAGTTCCGCCCCTCCAGCGAGAGCAGGGGGAAGATGAACCGGCTGGTGAAGGTCGACAGGATCAGCGCCGTGACCGAGAGGTGGAGGAAGCTGATGAGGTTCCGCCAGTACGGCTTCTGGACGTCGTAGCTGAGGCGGCGGATGTTGATGAAGTAGAAGGCCAGGAGGCCGAAGAAGATGAGGAACTGCGACCACTGCGCGGGGTCGCGGCGGAAGGTCCGGAGGTCCTTGAGGATCAGGAGCCGGATCGGGTTGGGCAGGAAGAAGAAGGCGCGGTGGAAGGCGGCGTCGAGGCCGTACCAGCCGAACCGCCGCCGCGAGGTCCGCCCCCCCTGGACCCGGCCGTAGGCCAGCCGGTAGAGGTCGCGGGCGGCCACGGCGGCGACGAGGTAGGCCAGGCCGGCGTGGCCGGCGATCACGCCGAGGTAGAACAGGCCGGTCGGCCAGTCGCCCCGGACCGAGGCCACCAGGCCGACCGCGATCCAACGGCTCGGCCAGAGCGGGTGCCGGCTGAATTCGAGCCGGCCGAGGAGCCCGCCGAGCCAGTCCGCCGTGAGGATCTCGCCGGGCGTCCGCCAGAGCCGGAGCCCGAACAGCGTCGCGGCGGCGATCAGGAGGGCCGACGCGACGACGAGCACGGTCTTCTGGCGGCGGGGCATCAGCGTGGCCACGAGCAGCGAGCCCAGGCCCCCCAGGCTCCCGGGGATCAGCACGAAGGCCAGGAAGTAGGCCGGGAAGATCGCGTAGAACTTCCATGAGGCGTCCTCGACGATCCCGAAGGAGACCATCAGCGGGCTCCCCAGGAGCAGGAACGCCCAGCTCGAATAGGCGATCGCCTCGGCGAACTTGTAGGCGAAGATCCGGTCCGGCGCCGCCGGGGTCGTCAGCAGGTAGGCCGCCTCGCGCGACTGGAACAGCCCGGTGTAGAGGATGATCCCCGTCGAGAAGATCAGCATCACCAGGAGCGAGAGGAAGAACATGCTGAAGATGTACTCGACGAACTCGCCGGCGAGGTTGGGGATGAAGCTCTTGAGGAACTGGAAGCCGCCGAAGAAGAGGACGAAGAGGCCCGACCAGAAGATCGCCGAGCAGATCAGGATCATCGCGAGCCGGAGCCGCGAGCCGGTCAGGAGCGAGCGGAGTCCGTTGGCGGCCAGCCGGTAGCGGAGCGCCCGGAAGGCCGACCGGGCCTGCTCGGGCCGGGTCAGGCGGGGGGGGATGGGGGCGGGCGAGGGGGCGGGTCCGGGGGCCGGGGCCGGGGCGGCGGTCGTCATCGCTGGGCTTCCCTCGACTCGACGAGCGACGCCCCGTCGACCAGCGGCCGGTCGCCGCCGGTCAGCTTGAGGAAGAGGTCTTCGAGCGGGCCGTGCATCTGGACCTGCTCGCGGAGCCCGGCGAGCGTGCCGTGGGCGAGCATCCGGCCGCGGTCGACGATCCCGATCGTGTCGGCCAGCTCCTCGGCGATCGAGAGCAGGTGGGTCGACATCAGGACGGCCACGCCGGAGCGGGCCTGCGCCAGGAAGAGGTCCTTGACGATCCGGGCGCTGCGGGGGTCGAGGCCGACCAGGGGCTCGTCGACGATCAGGACCTTGGGGTCGTGGACCAGGGCCGAGGCGAAGACGACCCGCTGCTTCATCCCGTGCGAGTAGTTCTCGGAGAGCTCGTCGACGTAGTCGCCCATCTCGAAGGTCTCGACCAATTCGGCGATCCGCCGGGCCGAGGACCGGGGGTCGAGGCCGTACATCTCGACGACGAAGCGGAGGAACTCGCGCCCGGTCAGCTTCTCGTAGAGGTAGGGCTGGTCGGGGACGTAGGCGATCAGCTGGCGGGCCTCGGGGCTGGCGGCGGGGAATCCGCCCACCTTGACCACGCCCGAGGTCGGCCGGAGCAGGCCGCAGACCATCTTGATCGTGGTCGTCTTGCCCGCCCCGTTGGGGCCGAGGAAGGCGTAGAGTTCGCCCGCCCTGACGGAGAGGTCGAGGTGGTCGACGGCCTTCTTCGGGCCGAACGCCTTGGTCACCCCCCGGAGTTCGATCATGGAGTCTGGACCTCGACCGGGGCGCGGCCGGCCCGGTCGGGCTGGCGTTCCAGGATCAGCCTGACGAAGGGGAACGGGACCTCCTGGCGGAGGACCAGGCCGTCGCGACGGACCCACGTCCGGGCCTTGAGGGTCGAGAGGTTCTGGACCACCTCCAGGGTCGTGACGAAGGCGTTGTCCCACTGGATCGTGCGGCGGCCGACGACCTCGGTCTTGACCGCCTCGACGAAGCCGGTCAGCGGGTTGACCACCCGGGTCTCCCACCGCTGGCCGACCTGGAGCCCGGGCAGGCGGTCGACCGGCCCGATCGCGTTCTGGATCAGCCCCCGGGGCTCGTAGGGGAACGACCGGGTCCAGTTCAGGAGCGGGATCGGCCCCTGCGCCCGGACGACGATCGACCGCCCCTCGACCCGGCCGTCGAGCGCCAGGAGGTCGTCGGCCTCGCCCGCCGACCGGACCGAGGCGCGGAAGCGGCGGAGGTTGCCGGCCGGGTCGATCGAGCAGACGTTGGCGACCTCCAGGTGCTCGTCGCGGCGGGGGTCGCCGGCCTTGAAGGCGAAGGGCGTCCCCTTGAGCAGCCCGCCGGAGTCGAAGTAGACGTGGCTGATCAGGTCGGTCCCGCCATCGCCGGAGCGGCGCGACTCGGTCACCGCCCGGCCGACGGATCGGAGGCTGGTCAGGCCGGGGTCCTCGGCCACCGAGAGGTCCCACTGCGTCGGCCGGGTGTCCTCGCCGGCCACCGCCACCGTCCGGAGGTCGGGCGGCGGCGTGGTCCAGAGGTCCGGGAGCACGTCGCGGCGCAGCAGGCCGCCCGCCGCGTATGCCCAGAACAGCAGGATCGCGACGCAAGCCGGTCGAGAAGGCATGACGTTGACTCCGCCCCCGCGTAGGATGCCCAATATACGGGCGGCGGTCGGGCGAGCACCAGGGAGGACGGCCGTCGTGGGCCCGCTTTCTTCGGGTTGACGGCGCCCCGAGGCCCCCGTATGCTCCCGAGTCGACGCGGCCTCCGCCCCGGACGTCCGTCCCCGCGTCGCTCCTCCCGACGGCATCCCCGCGAACGACCCCGGGAGGCCGGCCGTCCTCCGCCCTTCGCCCCGAATCCCACGGAAGGCAGGCCGCCCCATGCGGACCCCGGGCAGGAAGAAGCGTCTGGTCATCCTCGGGCTCGTCGCCGCGACGCTCGGGGCCGTCCCCGCCGCGGTCTGGCTCTCGCTCACCCACCAGCCCACCTTCTACCGGGCCCTCGCCGCCGGGCCCGGCGCCCAGCGCGAGGCCAAGGCCAAGCACTTCGTCGCCAGCAGCCTCCAGCTCCGCAACGACATCAGCAACGAGCGCGACTGGCAGGCCGTCTTCACCGACCAGGAGGTCAACGCCTGGCTCGCCGAGGACCTCGCCGCCCTCTTCGCCGACCAGATCCCCCCCGAGGTCCACGAGCCCCGCGTCGCCTTCGAGGCCGACCGGGTCACGCTGGCCTTCCAGCTCGACCGCGGGCCGATCCGCTCGGTGATCTGGGTCGTCGCCGCCGCCCGGGTGCCCGAGGACAACGTCCTGGCCCTGACCCTGGAGAAGATCCGCGCCGGCGTGATCCCGATCTCCGCCGACCGGGTCATCGGCCCGATCACCGACCAGGCCCGCGAGCACGGCCTCGACATCGAGTGGACCCGCGACCACGGCCTGCCCGTCGCCACGATCCGCGCCCGGCCCGGCCGATCGCGGCCCGACATCGTCCTGGAGCGGCTCAACATCCGCCAGGGGCAGATCCGCCTCTCCGGCCGCTCCGACCGCCTCCAGGGGGCCTTCGCCCCGACCACGCTGCCGACCCGCCGCTTCCTTCAGCTCAACTTCCCGAAGCGGGCCCGCCAGCCCCGCGGCCCCTCGGCCCCCGCCCCGCGGAACTCGGCCCACCCGACGAGCTGAGCCCCGCGAAGCTCCAGCCGGACCGACCCCTCGCCCCACTCCACGACCGTGCACTCGCCCCGGTCCCACTGCCGGACCGAGCCCCGACCGCCCGAGACCTCCCCCTCGTAATCCAGGTAGATCCGCCGATGCGCCGCCAACGCGCGCGCCGGCAGGTCCGCCCCCTCGACGATCGGCGCGTCGATCGCCCAGGCCCGGAGCGTGGGGCCGTCCTCGACCAGGAAATCCCAGTGGACGCCGTCCCATCGGTGTTCCAGGACCGCGAATCGGCGCGTGTCGACGGCCATCCCCTCCCCCGGCCCCGCGGGCCCCGCCACCATCGTGGCCGCCGGATCATCGCATCCGGCGGGGGCCGATGCCAGGCCCGGGCGTCCGACCGACCCTTCGAGCGGCATTGGCCGGCCTGACGGCGCGGCGAGGGGTCGATCCTTCCCGACTTCTCAGGGCCCCTCGGACGCCTTATGATGGCCGGGTGCCTCGCCCTCGGGCCGGGCGTCGCCGCGTCGGCGTGGCCGAAGCACGGGGAACCTGAAATCATGAGCATCGGCGAACCGCCCGTCACCAAGCTGGTGACGACCGAAGAGTTCCTGGAGCTCCTCGATGACGACATCGATCGCGACCTGATCGACGGCGTGGTCAGGGTCTGGGGAGACGGGATGACGCTCCGACACCCGGTGCACGGCGAGTCCGAGATCAGCATCGGTCACGAACTCCGGGTCTGGCTCGCAACCTTGTCGGGCCCGAAAGGCAAGGTGGTCGGGGCCGAGACGCGCTTCCGCCTCCGGCGCAATCCGGACTCGTTCGTCGGCGTCGACGTGGCCTACGTCTCGCCCGAGATGGCGGCGGCCCACGACCGCAAGCGGAAGTATTTCGACGGGCCGCCCCGGCTCGCCGTCGAGATCCTCTCGCCCTCGGACAAGCATGAGAAGGTCGTCGAGAAGGTGGAACGATACCTCGAAGCCGGCAGCGTGGTCTGGGTCGTCGACGCCGACTTCCGGACCGTCGCCGTCCATCGCCCCGGCGAGCCCCCCGTGGCGTTCAACGACCGCCAGGAACTCGACGCCGGCCCCTACCTGCCCGGCTTCCGCGTCCGGGTGGCCCGCTTCTTCGACGCCTGATCGATCCGTGCCCTGGCCGCGCGGGTTTCGACTCCGTTAATCTCCTGCGTCTCGGCCCGACGCTGACGATCCAGGGCCCATCGAAAGGACAGGTCGCGTTGACACCGAAAGAAGTCATGGCGCAGATCCGCCAGAGCGAGGTCACGACCGTCGACCTCCGATTCATGGACTTCCCGGGCGTCTGGCAGCACTTCGCCATCCCCGCCGACGCCCTGACCGAGGAGACCTTCGAGGAGGGGATCAGCTTCGACGGCTCCAGCGTCGTCGGCTGGCGGGCTATCAACGAGGCCGACCTGCTCGTCGTCCCCCAGCCCGAGACCGCGCTGATCGACCCGTTCACGGCGCGGCCGACGCTGACGATGATCTGCAACATCCAGGACCCGATCACCCAGCAGGACTACACCCGAGACCCCCGCAACATCGCCCGCAAGGCGGTCTCGTACATGAAGAGCACCGGCCTGGCCGACACCTGCCGGCTCGCCCCGGAGCTGGAGTTCTTCGTCTTCGACAACGTCCGGTTCGACGGCAACGGCCACGAGGCGTACTACCACGTCGACTCGGCCGAGGGGGCCTGGAACCGCGGCAAGGGCGACGCCCCCAACCTCGGCTACAAGGCCGGCTCCGGCCTCGGCTACTTCCCCTGCCCGCCCACCGACAGCCTGGCCGACCTCCGGACCGAGATGGCCCAGCGGATGGCCGAGTGCGGGATCGCCACCGCCGCCCATTACCACGAGGTCGCCACCGGCGGCCAGTCCGAGATCGACCTGGCCCCGCAGTCGCTCGTCGAGGGCGCCGACCAGGTCATGCTCGCCCGCTACATCATCCGCAACGTCGCCCACCGCGCCGGCAAGACGGCCACCTTCATGCCCAAGCCGCTCCACGGCGACAACGGCTCGGGCATGCACACCCACTTCACCCTCTGGAAGGAGGGCCAGCCGCTCCTGGCCGGCAACGGCTACGCCGGGTTCAGCGACCTGGGGATGCACGCCATCGGCGGCCTGCTCAAGCACGCCCCGGCGCTCTGCGCCTTCGCCAACCCGACCACCAACAGCTACAAGCGGCTGGTGCCCGGCTTCGAGGCGCCGACGAAGCTCTCCTACAGCCGGAGGAACCGCGCGGCCGTCATCCGGATCCCCGTGCACAGCCCGAGCCCCAGGAGCCGGCGGATCGAGTTCCGCGTGCCCGACGCCGCAGCCAACCCCTACCTGCTCTACTCGGCCATGCTGATGGCCGCCCTCGACGGCATCCAGACCAAGGCCCGGCCCGGCGACCCGCTCGACAAGGACGTCTACGACCTCCAGCCCGAGGAGCTCGCCGACGTCCCCGGCACGCCCCGCTCCCTCGACGCCTCCCTCGACGCCCTCCGCGCCGACCACGAGTTCCTCCTCCGCGGCGACGTCTTCACCCCCGACATCATCGACACCTGGATCTGGTACAAGCGGACCCACGAGATCGAGGCCCTCCGCGAGCGGCCCCATCCCTACGAGTTCACGCTCTATTACGACGTATGAATCCTCGTAGGGTGGATGGAATCCACCAACCCCTCGGCCCGGCCCGGACGTTGGCGGATCTCATCCACCCTGCAAGAGACTTCGCGGGGCGATCGGCGTCCGTTCAGGCCGAGGTCGCCGGCTCGGCCGCGTCGACCTGGGCCGCCCCGGCGGGGTCGGGCTTCAGGGCCAGGAGCAGCAGCGCCACGGCGCCGACGACGAGCATGTTGTCGGCGAAGTTGAAGATCGCGCAGTCGAAGCCGACGGCGTCGACGTGGAAATGGACGAAGTCGCGGACGTGGCCCAGGGCCAGGCGGTCGTAGCAGTTGCCCAGGGCCCCGGCCATGATCAGGGCCAGCGCGGCGGTCAGGCGGCGGTCGGCGGCGGCCCCGAGCCAGAACAGCCAGACGCAGATCCCCGCCGCCGCCACGATCGAGAGGCCGGCGAAGATCAAGCTGCTGTGCGGGACGTTCCGCATGAAGCCCCAGAGGGCGCCGGGGTTGTAGCTGGTCTGGAGCTCGAGGATGTTGGGGATGATCGTGACCGGCGCCCGCGCGTGCGGCTCGCCGATCCATCGGAAGACGTAGGCCTTCGTCGCCAGGTCGAACCCGGCGCCCCCCAGCGCGATCGTCCAGAACAGGACGACCCGGCCGGCCGGGATCGACCGCGACGCCCCGACCGCGGGCGTGGCCCCGGTCATGCCCGGCTCTCCATCTCGCGGGCGCATCCGATGCAGTACTTGGCGTAGGGCAGCGCCTGGAGCCGGGGCCGGGCGATCGTCTCGCCGCACTCCTCGCACTTGCCGAAGGTCCCCGCGTCGATCCGGCCCAGGGCCTCGCGGATCTGCTCCATCGTCCCCTGCTCGTTCTCGATCAGGCTCAGGGTGAATTCCTGGTCGTAGTTCTCGGTGCCGACGTCGGCCATGTGGAGCGGGACGTTGGAGAGGTTGCCGGAGGATTCGGGCTGGTTGCGGCCCAGGGCCTCGTCGGTCATCTGATCGAGGTCGCCGCGGAGCCGGGCCCGGAGGCCGAGCAGGGTCTCGCGGAACGACTCCAGGTCTTCGGGCTTCATCGCGCTCGCCATGACGTCGCCATCCCCTTCGTGATTGCCGCAACCATGGCGGGGGGCGGCCGATCCCGTGCCTCGTCCCCGCGTGTCGATCGCCGTCGCCTGTCGATTCGGGATTCCAGCCTACAGCGCCCGCCCTCCACGCTTCCACCCCGATCCGCCCCGATTCCCCCCCGATCCACAAAGGCCGGGCGGCGGACCGCAGGTCGGCGCCCTCAAGGGATGCGGAGGACGCGGCACGTCTCCTCGTGGGTCGCTTCGAGTTCGAGGGGGATCGCGAGGCCCTCGGCGAGCCAGAGGGGCAAGGTCGGCAGCGGCCGGCCGAGGGCCAGGGGGTGCGCCCAGGTCTCCAGGTAGCGGACATCCCCTCGCCTCGCCCACCGACAGGCGACGGCGGAGAGGGGTGAGGGGTCGCTCGCGAGGGACGGGTCGGCCTGGCCGAGGAACTCGATCAGGTCGCCGTAGAGATTGGTGGCTCGGGTCGTCACGACGTCGACAGATCGCGACGGAGACGCGGCCCTGGAGCAGCGCGGTGTATCTGGCGACGAAGGCGCGACGGTGTTCGGGACGGTCCTCGTTGGCCGGGCTGACGAGTTCGATGGCGGCGACAAGTCGCCGGCCGCGGCTGGCGTCGTAGACGCGGACCTCGTACTCGTCCGGGTCGGGCCAGTCGGTCGCGATCGCCAGGGTCGGCTCCGGCGGCGTCCAGGCCGCGGTCGTCACGCCGCTGCCGCCGCCGTCCCCCCCGCCGAGGGATGAGGAGAGATCGGGCCCCTCTCCCTCGAAAGTCGCCACGTCGATCTCGATGGATGAGCCCAGATGGACCCGGGGCTCGGCCAAGAAGCGTCGCGGCAGGCGCCGCGACAGATCCATGACGATCATGGCCGGCCATTGCCCGTGAAATCCCCCCCACGACCTCCGGTCCGACAGCGGCGGGCGGAAGTGGTCTCGTAGCGGCATGCCGGTCCCCTCCTTGACAAGCTCTGACAAAACCCAGGTTTTTATCTAACGCCGTGGTGCAGGATGCGGAAGCAGATGACACTCGCTGCCTCGCTGTCGTACCCCCGGTCGGCATACAATTCGTCGGGCAACTCCTCGGGACGCCCCGGCCTGCCCCCGACCTTGGGGAAGTCGAGCACCAACGGGAGGATCTGGCGGTGGTCGCTGGCGTCGGCGGTGCGGATTGCCAGCGGCACCCCCGAGGGGTCGACCATCAGCGTGGGCTTGGTGCCCGATTTCCGGCGGTCTACGGGGTCGGTCGCCTCGCCGCCGCCGAAGGCCCTCGCGGTGACCCCGTCGATGATCACCGTGTCGGTGTCCAGCTTGCCCTGCTTCTTCAGGAGCCGGAGCAACTCGGCGTGGAGGCGATCCCAGATCCCGGCCTCCTCCCAGTCCCGGAGCCGGCGGTGGGCGGTGCGTCCGGAGCAGCCGAGTTCCGGCGGGACGTCCTCCCAGCGGGCCCCGGTGGTCAGGACGAACCAGATGACCCGGATGGCGGTGCGGTGGCCGACCCGGGGCCGGCCGCTCGATCGGGCCGGATGCGATCGAGCGCTTCGAGCTCCAGGTCCGGCCTTTCGAGACGGCGGAATTCAAGGACGTCCCGCTGGAGCCCGCGAAGCCCTGAACCGGCCAATCAGATGAAACTTCCCGAGGCCCCCTCATGAAGATCGGCAGCACCCTCCTCGGGGCGTTTATCCACCTGGCCTTCTTCGTCCCCCTGTTTCCCACGGCGATGATGCCGACCGCCTCCGTCTACGCGACCGCCGGGCTGGAGGCCGAGGGCGGCGTCCCTCCCAACCTGATCTTCGCCGGTGCGATGATCATCCTGGCGTTGGCCGGCTATTTCATCGCGCAGGGCGGCCAGGCGGCATCGGAATGAAACCGCCCCGCTACACCGTCCGCCGGCTGATGGTCGCGGTGGCGATCCTCGCCCTGTCGCTCAGGGCGATCCTCTGGCTCGTCGAGATGAGGACCCGGTCGGCCGCTTATCAACGGCGGGCCTGGGAGATTGGCCTGATGACGGCCCGCTCGGGAAGCGGCATCCTGACGAGTGACGGCAGATGGGTTGGCATCGGCGAGGACGAAAACACTCGGCTCCACGATGCGTGGGCCTGCAAGCTGGCCGAGAAGTACTGGCGGCTCTCCGACTACCCCTGGTTGCCGGTCGAGCCGGACCCTCCTCCCCCCGAGCGCCTGGCTCAACCGAGGCGAGCCATCGATTTGCCGGCAGAGATGGAGTCGGATTGCTGGGACCGAGGCTCGCGCCCACCGGCCTGGACGTTTCTCTGGACCTGGCGTTGGTGAAGTCGGGCCGCGATTGTCTGATGAGCCAGCGTAATCGAAGCCCCCGGATCTCCCGGCCCCTCGCCCGGCTTGGCGTTGAGTTCGGCCGCGATCCGACTATAATTTCAATGGGTTCTGAAACCATCGCCCGGCCGCGAGTCGCGGGCCTCGCGATCCTCGAAGGATGTGGGACGCTCAATGCCGGCTCTCCTCCGCGTCGGCGCGGTCAGCTACCTGAACGCCAAGCCGCTGTATTACCGGCTGGCGGAGCGGGCCCCGGGCGTCGACCTGTCGATGGACTTGCCGAGCCGGCTGGCGGCCCGGCTGGCCTCGGGCGACCTCGACGTGGCCCTGATCCCCTCGGTCGAGTACCTCCGGGGCGCGGCCTCGGGCTACGAGATCCTGCCGGGGTTCGCGATCGCCGCCCGGGGCGCGGTCCGGAGCGTGAAGCTGTTCAGCCGGGTCCCGCTCGGCCGGATCGACCGCCTGGCGCTGGACGAGGGGTCGCGGACGAGCCAGGCGCTGACCCGGGTCTGGCTCGACGCCCGCCACGGCGTCCGCCCCTCGCGGATCGAGGCCCTGCCGATGGGCGTGTCGGCCCTGGAGAGCACGGCCGACGCCGTCCTGGTGATCGGCGACCGGGCCATGAAGGTGCCCGACGCCCCGTTCCACGCGGTGGTCGACCTGGCCGAGGCCTGGAACGACCTCACCGGCCTGCCGTTCGTCTTCGCCCTCTGGGTGGCCCGGCCGGGCGTCGACCTCGGCGACCTGCCCGACGTCCTGGCCCGATGCCGGGCCGACGGCCTGGCCCACGCCGACGACCTGGCCGCGACCTACGGCCCGAGGCTGGGGCTCGATTCCGACACCTGCATCGAATACCTGACCCGCGTGCTATCCTACGACCTCGGCGAGCCCGAGCTTGCCGGCCTCCGCCGGTTCGCCCGGATGGCCGCCGACCTGGGACTCGCCCCCGAAGGAGTCGACCTTGTCTTCCACCGTCGCCGCGATCTTGCAACGCGCCGTTGAGGGGGGGCGGCTGACGGCCGCCGAGGGCGTCGAGCTGCTCCGCTCCGCCAACCTCCTCGACCTCGGCCGCGCCGCCGACGCCGTCTGCAAGCGGCTCCACCCCGAGCCCTACCGCACGTTCAACATCGACCGCAACATCAATTACACCAACGTCTGCGCCGCGGTCTGCGACTTCTGCGCCTTCTACCGCAAGGTCGGCCACTCCGAGGCCTACGTCCTCGATCGCCCGGCCCTGCTCGACAAGATCCGCGAGACCGTCGAGCTGGGCGGCGACCAGATCCTGATGCAGGGCGGCCTCCATCCCGAGTTGCCGTTCGACTGGTACCTCGACCTGCTCCGCGACATCAAGTCGCACTATCCCGGGGTGAACATCCACGGCTTCAGCCCGCCGGAGATCTACTTCTTCGCCAAGAAGTTCAAGATGTCGCTGACGGACGTCCTCGCGCAGCTCAAGGAGGCCGGCCTGGGCAGCCTGCCCGGCGGCGGCGGCGAGATCCTGGTCGACCGCGTCCGCAAGGAGATCACCCGGGGCAAGGTGCTCACCGACGGCTGGCTCGACGTCCACCGCGCCTGGCACGCGCTGGGCGGAAAGTCGACGGCCACGATGATGTACGGCCACGTCGAGACCCTGGAGGAGCGGATCGAGCACATGGAGCGGGTCCGCCAGCTCCAGGACGAGACCGGCGGCCTCACCGCGTTCATCTCCTGGACCTTCCAGCCCGACCACACCGAGATGGCCGAGGTCCCGCCCGTCGGGGCGTTCGAGTACCTCCGGACCCAGGCGGTCTCGCGGCTCTACCTCGACAACGTGCCCAACATCCAGTCGTCCTGGGTCACCCAGGGGCCGAAGATCGGCCAGCTCGCCCTCTACTTCGGCGCCAACGACATGGGCAGCCTGATGATCGAGGAGAACGTCGTCGCCTCCGCCGGGACGGTCCACCACCTCTCGCTCGAGCAGATCAAGCGGGCGATCCGCGACTCCGGCTACATCCCCCGCCAGCGGAACGTCTTCTACGAATACATCGACGCCGAGCCCACGCCCGGCGACCTCGCCCCGGCCCCGGCCGTCGTCGCGTCGTCGCCCCTGGCGATCTTGTAGGGATTCGCGGCGGCGGTCGGCGCGGCCCGCCTCAAGGGGCCGGGGCGCCGGCCCCCTCGTCGGTCTCTTCCTGGAAGAGGTCGGCCAGGGGGAGCCGGAAGCCGGGGATGACCGGGCCGCCGTCGAGGTCGTCGTCGCGGATCAGGACGCTGACCCGGGTGAACGACTCGTAGACGTGGACGAGTTCCAGGCTCGGATAGACCAGCCAGACCGCCTTCACGCCCGCCCGGAAATAGTCGCGGGCCTTCTCCAACACGTCGCCCGCGCGGTCGGTCTCGCTGATGACCTCGATCGCCAGGTCGGGCACGATCTCCCAGGGCTGGGTCCTGGGCGACCTCCTCCCCTTCGGCCACTTCCCGTAGGAGACGAAGGCGACGTCCGGCCGGTACTGGGTCGCGGCATCGATCCGGAAGAGGGCTTCGGTGATCGCGCGGCCGATGCCGCGACTCCGGACGAAGGTATCGAGGTTCGCGCTGAGGATGGTGGCGACCTCGACCGGATAGGTGCCCATGGGCTTCTCCACGACCTGTCCGGCGACGATCTCGTAAAGGGCATCGTCCGGGACGATCGGGGCCGGCTCGGGCGCGGTTTCGGGCTTCGTGATCGTGGCCATGTCCTGCTCCCTCGGCCGTGCGACGGCGGGCCGGGGACCATCCTAACGCAACCTCGCGGCGGGGTGGAGTCGAAGTGCCGGCCGGCGGCCGAATCCACGGGCCGGGGGTTGCACGCAGGATTTGGGCAGCCGAAGATGGTCGGGTCGGTCCACGGGCCCGATCGGTGGCCTATGAGAGCACAGAGCCGTTGATCGTCCCTTCCTCGCGTCGAGCCGTCGCGTGATCCACGTCGAGCACCTTTCCAAGTCATTCCGGGACTACCGCCGCGGGTGGGTCCCGGCCGTGGTCGACGTCGGCTTCGACTGCCGGCCGGGGGAGATCTTCGGCCTGCTCGGGCCGAACGGGGCGGGCAAGACGACGACCCTGCGGGTCCTGAGCACCGTCTTGCGCCCCACCGGCGGCCGTGCGGTGGTGGCGGGCTACGACGTCCTGGAGGAGCCCGAGGCGGTCCGGGCCCACATCGGCTACATGTCGGCCAGCACCGGGATCTACGACCGGATGACGGCCTGGGAGCTGGTCCAGTACTTCGGCCGGCTCTACGGGATGGAGCCGGCCCGGCTCCGCGAGCGGATGGAGGCGATCTTCGGCTGGCTCCAGATGGACGACTTCCGCGACGTCCTCGGCTCGAAGATGTCGACGGGGATGCGGCAGAAGGTCTCGATCGCCCGGACGGTCGTGCACGACCCGCCGGTCCTGATCTTCGACGAGCCGACCTCGGGGCTCGACGTCCTGGTGGCCCGGGTGGTGCTCCGGAAGATCGCCGAGCTGCGCGACCAGGGCAAGACGATCGTCTTCTCGACGCACGCGATGCACGAGGTCGAGAAGCTCTGCTCGCGGGTCGCGGTGATCCACAAGGGGCGGGTCCAGGCCGAGGGGGAGCCGGCCGAGCTGCTCGACCGCTTCGACCAGCCCGACCTGGAGGAGCTGTTCTTCCACCTCGTCGAGCGGGCCGAGGCCGGGCCCCGCGACGAGCCGGCCGCGACCACCCCGGCGCGGGGGCCCGCCTGATGGGACGACGCGCCCGACCCTCGAACGTCTGGACGATCTTCCGCCGCGAGGTCCGCGACCAGGTCCGCGACCGGCGGACCCTGTTCATGGTGTTCGTCCTGCCGCTGCTGCTCTACCCGATCCTGGGGATCGGCATCCTCCAGCTCTCCTCGACATTGGGCGAGCGGTCGAGGACGGTCGTCGTCCTCGGCGCCGAGAACCTCCCGGCCGCGCCCGCGCTGCTCAACGCCGCCCGCGACCGGTTCGAGCCGTCGCTGTTCTCCCGGGCCCGGGACGCCGACCTGCTCAAGGTCGAGATCCCGGCCGCCGGGTCGCGCTGGAGCCGTCCCGAGGCCGCGGGCCAGGGGGTCCGCGACCGCCTGGTCGACGCGGTGGTCACGATCCCGCCCGACGTCCGCCGCCAGATCGAGGCGGTCGGCACGGCCAAATTCCCGATCCTCTACGACAGCACGGCCGAGCCGAGCCAGCTCACCTCGCTCCGGGTCCGCGAGGTCCTCGAGCGGTGGGCCGACGCGATCGTCGAGTCCCGACTGGCCGTGGATCACAAGCCCCCCGGCTACACCGAGCCGGTCCGGGTGGCCGCCGAGGACGTGGCCCCCGAGGGCAAGGTGGGCGTCAACATCTGGGCCCGGGTCTTCCCGTTCCTGCTGGTGATCATGGCCCTCACCGGCGCGTTCTACCCCGCCGTGGACCTCTGCGCCGGCGAGAAGGAACGCGGGACGATGGAGACCCTCCTGATCAGCCCGGCCACGCGGACCGAGATCGTCCTCGGCAAGTTCTTCACCGTGATGCTCGCCAGCGTGATGACGGCGCTCTTGAACCTGGCGAGCATGGGCCTCACCGGCGTCCAGATCGCCGCGAAGCTCGCCGAACTCGGGCCCCGGTCCGGCGGCCGGATGGCCACGATCGTGGCGCCGCCGCAGCCGTCGTCGTACTTCTGGATGCTGCTCTTGCTGATCCCCCTGTCGGCCTTCTTCAGCGCGATCTGCGTGGCCCTGGCCGTGCTGGCCCGGAGCATGAAGGAGGGGCAGTACTACATGACTCCGCTCTATCTGGTCAGCCTCCCGCTGATCCTGGTCACGCTGATGCCGGAGATCACGCTGAACCTGTTCTACAGCCTGGTCCCGATCACCGGGCCGTCGCTGCTCCTGAAGGCGCTGATCCTGGGCGAGTACGCGACCGCCCGGGCGTACTTCCTGCCCGTGATCCTGCCCACGCTGGTCTACGGCTGGATCGCCCTCCGCTGGGCCGTCGACCTCTTCCGCCGCGAGGACGTGGTCTTCCGCGAGGCCGAGGTCTTCGACCTCCGGCTCTGGGTCGGGCACCTCGTCCGCGACAAGGAGCCGACGCCCGGCGGCGGGTCGGCGATCTTCTGCTTCGCGGCGATGCTCAGCCTGGCCTGGTTCTCGATCCAGGCGTTCGGGGCGTCGGCCTCGCCGCTCCGGTCGATGGTCCTGGGGCACCTGGCATTCATCCTCGGGCCGCCGGCCCTGCTGGCGTTCCTGCTGACCTCCGACCCGGCGAGGACGCTCCGGCTCCGCCGGCCCCGGCCGGCCGACCTCGCGCTGGCCGCCGGGCTCGCCCTGACGCTCAACCCGGTGGTCCGCGAGGTCGCCAACGAGGTCGGGCGGATCTTCCCCGCGTCGGAGGCGATCCGCTCGGGGATCGCGGCGATGACCCGGGAGATCCCCAACCTCGGCGTCGCCCTGCTCGTCTTCGCCTTGGTCCCGGCGATCACCGAGGAGGTCGCGTTCCGCGGCTACATCCTCTCGGGCCTGGAGCGGACCTACTCGCGGCGGACGGCGATCGTCCTCTCGGCGCTCCTCTTCGGCTTCTTCCACGTCCTGCTCAGCCTGTTCCAGCAGATGTTCGGCGCGACGATCCTCGGCCTGGTCCTGGGCCTGATGGCGGTCCGGACCCGGAGCCTCTGGCCGGGCGTGGTGTTCCACTTCGTCAACAACGCCCTCGGCGTGCTGACCCTCGAAGCGGCGAGCCACCCGACGCTGGCGACGGCCGCGGGCTGGCTCTTCCGCGACCGGGCCGAGGGGCTCTATCGGGCCCCGGTGGTCGTCGTCGCCTCGGCGCTCTCCGCCGGCCTGCTCCTGGCGCTCTGGCGGGGGGGCGGGGCCGAGGCCGCCGTCAAGCCGGCCCGCGACCCGCTCACCGACGCGTTCGGACGATGAGGACGCCCATGCTCACCCTGGCGGCCCGCTACGTCTTCCCGGTCGAGGGGCCGCCGATCGCCGACGGCCGGGTCTCGATCGCCGACGGCCGGATCGTCCGCGTCGGCGAGGCCGACGACGCCCACCCCGTCGACCTCGACCTGGGCAACTCGGCGATCACCCCCGGCTTCGTCAACGCCCACACCCACCTCGAACTCGAGCCGATCGCGGCGCCGTCGCCGTCGCCGTCGCCGTCGACGCCCGCCGCTCCTCCCGCCGTCGACGATGGGCCCGAGGACGAGGTCGACTGGCTCCGGCGGGTCGTGGCGGGCCGCCGCCGGGCCGCGCCGGGCTCGGGCCGCGAGGCGGCCGCGCGGAACGTGGCGGCCTCCGTCGCCGCCGGGACGACCACCCTCGCCGACACGACGACCGCCGGCCAGAGCTGGGATGCCGTGGCCGCCGCACCGCTCCGGGGGGTCGTCCTGTCCGAGCTGATCGGCCTGAACCGGCTCCGGGGGCTGGAGACCAGCGGCGCCGCCTTCGACTGGCTCAGCTCGGTCCGGACCGACGACCCCGACGCCAAGACCCGCCCCGGCCTCAGCCCGCACGCCCCCTACAGCACCGCCGGCTGGCTCTACCACCGCGCCGCGGCGAGCGGCCTGCCGCTCTCGACCCACCTCGCCGAGATGCCCGAGGAGGCCGAGTTCCTGGAGACCGGCGGCGGCCGGCTCCGCCGCTTCCTCGAAGACCTCGGCGCCTGGGACGACGACTGGGAGCCGATCGGCCCCCGCCCCTCCGACTACATCCGCCGCGGCGAGCTCCGCAACGCCGACTGGATCGTCGCCCACGGCACCTACTTCGACCCCTCCGAGTTCTGGCAGCTCCGCCCCGGGGCCGCGCCCGGCGGCCAGCGCGTGGCCGTGGCCTACTGCCCGAGGACCCACGCCCGCTTCGGCCACGCCCTCCACCCCTACCGCGCGATGCTCGAGCGGGGGATCGTCGTCTGCCTGGGGACCGACAGCCTGGCCTCCTCCCCGAGCCTCGCCGTCCTCGACGAGGCCCGCTTCCTCGCCCGCCGCGACGAGTCCGCCCGGGGCGAGCTGCTCCTGACGATGGCCACCCTCTTCGGCGCCTGGGCGCTCCGCGCCGACGACCAGACCGGGAGCCTCAAGGCCGGCAAGTCCGCCGACCTCGCCGTCGTCGCCCTGCCCGACCGCGACGAGCCCGACCCCCACCGCCTGCTCCTCGACTCCGACGGGCCCGTCCTCGCCACCATGTTCCGCGGCGAGTTCGTCCACGGCCCCTGGCGGGCCTGATGCGGGGGCCGCCGGATCGTCGATCGGCCGGGATTACGGATCGAAAATTTCAAATCCCCGATCAACGTCCCGATGAAATCTGAGATCGACGATCCGGGATCGCGAACAAAACGGTCGGGCCTCGCACCGGGCGCGTGCCCATCCCGCCAAGATCACCCGTCACCCGTCCTTTCCGGTCGAATCTCCGACCGGGGCCGCCCCGGCTCACTCCCACTCGATCGTCCCGGGCGGCTTGCTGGTGACGTCGTAGACCACGCGGTTGACGCCCTTGACGGCGTTGATGATCCGGGTGGAGGCGCGGGCGAGGAGGTCGTGGGGCAGGCGGGACCAGTCGGCGGTCATGAAGTCGTCGGTGTCGACGGATCGGAGCGCGATCACGTTCTCGTAGGTCCGGCCGTCGCCCATCACGCCGACGGACTGGATCGGCAGGAGCACGGCGAAGGCCTGGCCGGTCTGGCGGTAGAGGCCGGCGGCCCGCAGCTCGTCGAGGAAGAGCGAGTCGGCCTGGCGGAGGACGTCGAGCCGGGCGGCGGTCACCTCGCCGAGGCAGCGGACGGCCAGGCCGGGGCCGGGGAAGGGGTGGCGCCAGACCAGCGACTCGGGCAGGCCCAGCTCCAGGCCGAGGCGGCGGACCTCGTCCTTGAAGAGGTCGCGGAGCGGCTCGATCAGCTCGAAGCCCAGCTCGGCGGGCAGGCCGCCGACGTTGTGGTGGTGCTTGATCGTCGCGGCCGGGCCGTCGACCCCGACGCCGCTCTCGATCACGTCGGGGTAGAGCGTCCCCTGCGCGAGGAAGGTCGCGCCGGCGATCGACTTTGCCTCGTCGCGGAAGACGTCGATGAAGGTGTGGCCGATCCGGACCCGCTTCTCCTGGGGGTCGACGACCCCCCGGAGGGCCTCGAGGAACCGATCAGCCGCGTCGACCACCCGCAGCTCGGCCGAGGAGTGCGCCCCGAACGCCTCGGCCACCGCCGCCCGCTCCCCGGCGCGGAGCAGGCCGTTGTCGACGAAGACGCAGACCACCCGCGGCCCCAGGGCCTTGGCCAGCAGGGCGGCGCAGACCGCCGAGTCGACGCCGCCGGAGAGCCCGCAGACGACCCGGTCGGTCGGGCCGACCTGCGCGCGGATCGCCCCGACCGCGCGGTCGACGAAGGCGTCCATCCGCCAGCTCCCCGGGCTCCCGCAGACCCGGTCGAGGAAGTTGCCCAGCACGAGCGACCCGTAAGGCGTGTGCGCGACCTCCGGGTGGAACTGCAAGCCGTAGACCGGCAGCGTCCGGTGCCGGACGGCGGCCAGCGGGCAGGTCGCCGTCGCCGCGACCGCCACGAACGCCTCGCCCGCCACCCGGACCTGGTCGCCGTGGCTCATCCAGACCGTGGAGACCTCCGGGACGCCCCGGAACAGCGGGTCGGCCGCGTCCGTCACCCGGCATTCGGACCGCCCGAACTCCCGGTCCGGCGAAGGCTCGACCTTACCTCCCAGCGCCTCGCAGGCCAGTTGCATCCCGTAGCAGATCCCCAGGATCGGCACCCCCAGCTCGAACAGCCGGGGGTCGCACCGCGGCGCGCCGGGGTCGTAAACGCTCGAAGGCCCGCCCGAGAGGATCAGGCCCAGCGGGTCCAGCTCCCGGACCCGCTCCGGCGTGATGTCATGCCGGACGATCCGCGCGAACGCATGCCGCTCGCGGACCCGCCGGGCGATCAATTGGACGTACTGGGCGCCGAAGTCGAGCACCAGGACAGGGCGGTCGGCGGGTTCGGGACGATCCATGAAGCGACGGGACCTCAAAAGGAGGCGGGCCGGGACCAAAGCGCGAGTATAACAGCGGGAGGCCGCGCGGGAAATCGCAAGCCAAGGCGCCACGCCGATCACACGATCACACCCTCTCGCGCAATCGTGACGCATTCCCCTTGCGTGGTCGCGCTTGGGTCGGGATAATCGCCCGATGCGCGGCCCGAGGGGCCGCGCATCGGCGACATTCGAATGGTCGGGGACGGCTCCGGCCGCCCCCCGGCCCGGCCGGCGGGGCGCCTTATCGAAGGAGGCGGAGCGCCAGGACCGGGCCCCGAGGAAGGCGAGACATGGCGGCAGCGGTGAAGATCCAGGTCGAGTCGCGCGACCCCGCGAAGAACAAGGGGACCGGGAGCAAGTTCGCCCGCAAGCTCCGATTGCAGGGCCGAATCCCGGCCATCATCTACGGCCACAAGCAGGCCCCCGTGCCGATCTCGCTCGCCCGCGAGGTCGTCTGGGAGATGATCAAGAAGGCCACCCACCTGGCCGAGCTGCAATTCGGCGGCGTCACCGAGACGGTCCTGGTCCGCGACGTCCAGTGGGACCACCTGGGCAAGGAGATCCTCCACCTCGACTTCGCCCGCGTCAACGTCGGCGAGGAGATCGAGACCGAGGTCCGGATCGACCTCCGGGGCACCGCGCCCGGCGTGGCCGAAGGCGGGACCCTCGAAACCCTCGTCCACTCGCTGCTCGTCACCTGCCGGGCCGACGCGATCCCCGACTCGTTCCGGGTCGACGTCTCCGAACTCCAGATCGGCAAGGCGATCCACGTCCGCGACCTCAAGCTGCCCGAGGGCGTCTCCACCAAGGTCGACCCCGACTCGCTGATCGTCCACGTGACCACCAAGGTCGCCGAGGAGCCGACCACCGAGGCCGCCGAGGGGATTCAACCCGAGGTGATCAAGTCCGAGCGCAAGGATAAGGAGGACTGATCGCCTCGTCGACCTCCCCCGGGGGGACGACACCGGCGGCGCAGGGCATGTTCAAACTGGTCGTGGGGCTCGGCAACCCCGGGAGCAAGTACGACGGGACCCGGCACAACATCGGCTTCGTGGCGGTCGACCGACTCGCCGCCGGCGGCTCGGGCTCGCGGTTCTCGCGCAAGTTCGACGGGCAGCTCGCCGAGGTCGAGATCGACTTCCGCCGGGTCCTGCTCCTCAAGCCCGAGACCTTCATGAACCTCAGCGGCCGGTCCGTCGTCCCGGCCCTCCGGTTTTACAAGCTCGACCCCGCCGACCTGCTGGTCCTCTGCGACGACCTGAACCTGCCCCTGGGGAAGCTCCGGATTCGCCGGGGCGGCTCCGACGGCGGCCAGAAAGGGCTCCGCGACATCACCGCCCAGCTCGGGACCGACGACTACGCCCGGCTCCGGATCGGGATCGGCGAGCGCGGCCCGGTCGACGCCGCCGACTACGTCCTCGGCCGCTTCAAGTCCGCCGAACGCCCGATCATCGAAGACGCCCTGATCGAGGCCACGCAGGCCGCCGCCGTCTGGATCGCCCAGGGGGTCGACGCCGCGATGAACCGATTCAACGGGCCCGCGAAATAGCGGCCCGCCCCGAGACACTCCGCCCTATTCGTCGACTTCCCGGCCCGTCGCCGGCAGTTTCACCGATCCGAACCGAACCGAAGAGGAGAGAGCCTTGCCAGTCAACACGTACGAGGGGATGTTCCTGCTCGATAGCGCCAAGGTCGCCATCAACTGGGACGACTCGGTCCGGACCGTCCACGACATCCTGGCCAAGCACGACTCCGAGATCGTCGCCAGCCGCCAGTGGGACGAGCGTCGGCTGTCCTATGCCGTCGACGGGCACAAGAAGGGGACGTACCTCCTGACCTACTTCAAGACCGACGGGTCGAACCTCAAGGAGATCGTCGCCGACTGCCGGCTCAGCGAGCTGGTCCTCCGCGAGCTGGTCCTCAAGGTCCACCCCAAGCTCGTCGCCCACCTGGTCGATCGCGCGATGACCTCCACCCCCGGCGAGGGCGAGGACGGCCCCCGCGAGGAGGAGATGGACGACCGCCCCCGCCGCCGCCGCCGCGACGACTGATCGCGGCCGGGCGATTCGGTTGGACGCCGGGCGACGCCGCGGCCGATACCCAATCCCGTCCGGGCGTTGCGGTTCCGGGTCGACGCTTGTGGCCCCCGGGGGAATGTGATACGTTCCCCGTTAGGGAACAAGCGTCTACCCAATCCGGGCGGTCGGGTTCGGCGGTCCCCACTTCGAGGGAGGTTGACGGCGATGGCCCAGTTGAACAAAGTCTTCTTGATGGGTAACCTGACGCGCGACCCCGAGTTGCGTCGCCTCCCCAGCGGCACGGCCGTCACCGAGCTGGGCCTGGCCCTGAACCGCTCGTTCATGGGCAAGGACGGCGAGCGTCGCGAGGAAGTCGTCTTCATCGACGTGACGGTCTGGGATCGCCAGGCCGAGACCTGCGTCGAGTATCTCAAGAAAGGCCGGCCGGTCCACGTCGAGGGCTACCTCAAGATGGACCAGTGGGAAGACAAGGCGACGGGCGAGAAGCGCTCGAAGCTCAAGGTCCAGGCCGACCGCGTCCAGTTCCTCGGCGGTCGCGACGCGCCCGGCGGCGGCGGCGGGATGGGCGAGGACGACGACTCGACGCCCGCGCCCCGCGAGTCCGCCGCCCCCCGCCGGCCCGCCCCCGAGGCCCGGAGCACGGGCAACGGCCCGGCCCGCGGCGGCTACAACGCCGGCCCGCCGCCGGGCGCCGCCGCGCGACGCCCCCCGGCCCCCCCGGTCGACAACGAACCCGACGACGACGACATCCCGTTCTGATCCGAATCGAACCGATCGCGAGGGCCGGCCGGAGCGGCGGGCCTCGACCCCAACCCAACGCCGACCGACCCCAGGAGTGAGTGCTGCATCATGGCCAAGATGACCGACAAGAAGCCGGGGAAGGCCAAGCCCAAGGCGAAGGCCGGGGCCAAGCCCAAGAAGAAGGCCGCGCCGACGACCAGCAAGCCGACGACCCTCGTCACCCCGGCGGTCCGCCAGCCCGGCGTGGAGCGGCGCAAGAACCACCCGATGCGCTCCAAGGACGGGTACATGCAGATCCTGCTGACCCACGCCGTCCCCCACTTCGGCCAGCCGGGCGACCTCGTCAAGGTCCGCCCCGGCTTCGCCCGCAATTACCTCCTGCCCTCGGGCCTGGCCACCTTCGCCACCCCGCACAACCTCCGGATCGTCGAGAAGCACCGCGACCGGCTCCGCCAGCTCGAGCAGGCCCGCCGGACCGACCTCGTCGGGCTCGCCCAGCAGATCGCCCAGCGCTCGATCACCATCGAGGCCAACGCCAACGCCGAGGGGCACCTCTACGGCTCGGTCAGCGCCGATCAGATCGCCGACGCCCTCAAGGCCGACAACTTCCCGATCGAGACCGAGAACGTCCGGATCGAGGGGCCGCTCAAGGAACTCGGCCTCTACACGATCAAGCTGGCGCTCGGCCAGGACGTCGAGACCGAGGTCAAGCTCTGGGTCGTGCCGACGCACGTCGAGGAAGTCCCGGCCTGATCGGTCGCCCGGGGGGGGGGCTTCGACCCCCGCCCGTGGCGATTTTTTCATGGTCAACTCGCGGGCCGGCCGATACCATTGTTCAGGTAAGGCCGGCCCGACGCATCCCCGCCCCGCCGCCGATCGCGTGGCCAGATCATCCGCATCCGGGCCGGCTCGCAATCCCATCGACGGCCGGCGGCTCGCGACCATCAGGTCGCGCCGCCGTACTCGGACGGAGTCTCGCCGGACCATGCCTGATTATACGAATGGCCACACGAATGGGAACGGCAATGGCCACGGTCACGGCCACGCCGGCGAGAATGGGAACGGCTACAGCCGGGCCCGTAAGGTCGTCGAGCTGGGTCCCGGGATCGATGGCGAGCGACTCCCGCCGCAGAACTTGGAGGCCGAGCTGGGCGTCCTGGGCAGCGTCCTCCTCGACAACGACGCGCTGCACGAGGTCATCCCGATCGTCAAGGTCGAGGACTTCTACCGCGACAGCCACCAGACGATCTTCCGGGCGATCCGCGACCTGTACGACCTGGGCAAGGCCGTCGACATCATCACGCTGAACGAGGAACTGCACAAGCGCGGCCAGTTCGAGTCGGTCGGCGGCGACGAGACGCTGGCCAAGATCATGGACAGCGTGCCGCACTCGGCCAACGCCAAGTATTACGCCCAGATCGTCAAGCAGAAGGCCGTCAGCCGCGAGCTGATCGAGTCCGCCAACCAGATCCTCCGCGACGGCTACTCCAACAGCTTCTCGGCCGACGAGCTGCTCCAGTCCGCCGAGCGGAAGATCTTCGCGATTGCCGAGGACCAGGCGGCGGGCGAGACGGTGGAGCTGAAGGACGTGATCGTCGCCGCGATGGACCGGATCACGGCGCGGGCCGAGGACCGGCACGCCGTGACCGGGGTCGCCACCGGCTACTTCGAACTCGACGAGATCACCGGCGGCTTCCACGGCTCGCAGCTCGTGATCCTCGCCGCCCGCCCCTCGATGGGCAAGACCGCGCTCGCATTGAACATCTGCGAGCACGTGATCTGCGAGCTGAACAAGGCCGTCCTCTTCGTCAGCCTGGAGATGGGCGAGCTGGAGCTGGTCGAGCGGCTGCTCTCGTCCCGGTCGCGGGTCGACGGCCACAAGCTCCGGACGGGCAAGGGGCTCGGCCAGCAGGACCTGGTCCAGCTCGGCCGGGGCTACGCCGAACTCCGCGCCGCCCCGCTGTTCATCGACGACACCCCCGCCCGAAACATGCTCCAGATCACCGCCAATGCCCGGCGGCTCAAGCTCCGCCAGGACATCGGCCTGATCTGCATCGACTACATCCAGCTCGTCGACGCCGAGGAGTCGCGCGACAGTCGCCAGGAGCAGATCGCCAAGATCAGCCGCCGGCTCAAGCAGCTCGCCCGCGAGCTGAACATCCCCGTGATCGCCCTCTCGCAGCTCAACCGGGCCGTCGAGAACCGCGAGGATCGCCGCCCCCGGATGGCCGACCTCCGCGAGTCGGGGGCCATCGAGCAGGACGCCGACCTCGTCCTGCTGCTCCACCGGCCCGAATACTACGACCCCAACGACCAGCCCGGCGTCGCCGAGCTGATCATCGCCAAGAACCGGAGCGGGGCCACCGGCAACCCCAAGTTCGCATTCATCAAGAACCTGACCCGGTTCGAGAACCTGGCGCAGATGGCCGACCCGCTCGGCGGCGCCTTCTGACTTCCGTCAGCCGATCCGCCAAGGGTCGACGGCGATCGGCGTCCCGCCGTCGATCGCCAGGTCGGCGAGCACCCGGCCGATCAGGCACGAGAACTTGAAGCCATGCCCGCTGCAAGGGCTGGCCACGATCACCTCGGGCCGGTCGGGCAGCGGGCCGAGCCGGAATCGTTCCCCCTCGGCCATCGTGTAGAAGCAGGCCTCGGCCCGATCGACCGGCGACCGGCCCAGCCGGGGGATCGTCCGGGCGAGGAACCCGCGGACCTCGTCGACGTAGCGCGGGTCGATCACCTCATCGGGGAGGTCGGGGTCGGCGTCGGGCCCCCGGTGGCGGGCGACCTTCACGCCCATCCCCAGGGCCGAGGGCATCCCGTAATAGGCGTCGTCCTCCCCGGACCCCATCGCGATGAATGCCGGGAGCCGGCCGACCTCGAAGTCCTCGGCCCCTTCCGGGCGGAAATAGAGGACCTGCTGCCGGGTCGGCCGGAGCGTCGCCGCCAGCGTGGGGACCAGGCGTGCCGTCCAGGGGCCGGCCGCCACGATCAGGCGGTCGACGACGAGCGTCTCGCCGTCGAGGATCAGGGTCGGCCGGTCGCCGTCGAGGTCGACGCGGCGGACCGGCGTCTCGAAGCGGACCTCGGCGCGATCGCCGCCGACCTCGCGGGCGAAGCGGACCTCCGACGCGATCGCCCGGGCGGCCGCGATCAGGCCGGCGTCGGGCTCGAAGACGACGTCGGCATCGTCGTCGACCGCGAAGACCGGCAGGGCCCGGTTCAGGTCCGAGCCCGAGATCCGGCGATGGGCCACGCCGATCGCCGCGAGGCTGGAGGCGACCCGGGCCGCGTAGTCGACCCCGGCCGGGCAGATCGACACGCCGCCGGTCCGGACGTAGAGGGGCTGGCAGACGTCGCGTTCCAGCTCGCGCCAGGCGTGGAAGGCGTCGATCATCAGGCGGGCGTAGTCCGGGTCGGCGTAGGAATGGCGGGCGATCCGGGCGGAGCCGCCGGAACTGCCCCGCGCGTGCCCTTGGGGGAACTGATCGAGCAGGACGAAAGGCTCGCCCCGCCTGGCCAGGTGGTAAGCGGCGGCCGAGCCCATCGCCCCGGCTCCCAGGATCGCGGTCTTGGCGTGTCGGGTCGTCATCGGTTCGGGGCGCCGAGGGGTGACGGCGGGTCGCGCGGGCTGCGTCGGAGCCTGCCATCGTAACCCCGCCGCTCGATCGGCCTCAACCGGGCGGCGGCCGGGGCGTTGAATCGCTTTCCGCAGTCCCAATCCCTTGATAAGATGACGGCGGGGACGGCCCGAGGAGTGGGAGGGACGCACCGCATGGCCACGATCGCACGGACCCTGTCCGAAGCCGAGTTCCTGGCACTCCCCGACGATGACGATCCGACCCGGGAGCTGATCCGGGGCGAGTTGCGGGAGCGGCCGATGACGGCCCGTGGTTGCGCCTACACCGTCGTCTCCTCGAACGTCGGCTACCTCCTGAAAGCCTGGCAAAGGCTTCAGCCTCGCCCCCGGGGCCTGGCCCTGGCCGGTGACGCACGCATCCGCCTCGGCACCAATCCGGCGACGTTCGTCGGGGCCGATTTCGCCCATGTCTCCGCGGATTCCAGGCCGGCCATCCCTCGGAAGGCACGGTTCGTCGACGGCCCTCCGCTCCTCATCATCGAGATCCACTCGCCCAGCGATGAAGATTCGGACGTGGCGGACAAGATCGAGGAATACCTGGCGGCCGGGGTCCCGCTCGTCTGGATTGTATCACCCCGCTTCTCGACGATCACCGTCCATCGGCCGGACGCCGGGCCGCAACTCTTCAACGTCGATCAGGAATTGACGGCCGAGCCGCACCTCCCCGGGTTTCGGGTGGCCGTGGCGGACCTGTTCGAGGACCTCGACGGGTAGGCCGTCGGGTCGTTCGCCCTGGGGGAAAGCCTGGCGAGCGTCGGGCGGACGCTCGCGAGGGGCCGAGGCTCCCGGACCGGGGGCCGTTCATCGGTGAAGCTCGGGTCAGGAGTCGACGAAGGTCTGGGTCACGACTCGGGTCTGCATCTGGGTCGAGACGTTCGCGGCGAAGGCCGGGATGTAGTCCAGGGGGACCGACTCGCCGAAGGTCGGCTTCGGGCGCTCGCGAGTCCGGCGGGCGTAGCGTCCGCCTTTGCCGATTTCGAGCTCGGCCCGCCAGCCCTTGGCGGTCTCGTCGGGGGATTTCCCGGTCGCCGCCCGCGCGACGGCGATCACGAGGTCGGTGAACCGCTTGCGCTGGTCGTTGATCGCCCCGATCTGCTTGATGTCGCCTTCGAGCTGGGCCTGGGCGGCGAACGCGGCCCTCTGGGCCTCCAACCTGGCGTTCTCGAACGAGTAGACGTCGGTCCGGGTGGAAACGGTGTCTTTCTCGGTCACGAGGGACTTCGACCCGGGGACGCCGACCTTCGTGCCCGTGATGGTCGAGGTGGTGGACCTCATGACGATGGGCATGCCGCTCGCGTCGTAGCCGATCATGTCGCCGGGCCGGAAGTTGAAGGTGGGCGCCGGGGGGGCGTAGAACCTCTGGACGTTGAACTTCTCCCCCTCGACGAGCAGGATGCCCGGCGAGCCGGGCCCGCCGACCGGCCTGACCTCGTACCGGAGCGGGTCCTTCATCAGGCCGACCAGCAGGTCGAGGTAATCCTCGGCGGGCCGCCCCCGGAGGATCTCGGTCGCGTTCCGGCGGACGTCGGGCGACTTGCCGTAGACGGCCAGCATCGCGATCCCCTTGGACGCGACCGGCGACGCGATCTGGCCGAGGAGTTGCAGGGCGATCGCCTGGTCGGCGCCGCCGCCGCCGGCGAACTCCCGGAGGATCGGCGAGATGGCCGCGGGGTCGGAGATCTTCTCGAGCGCGGCGCGGGCGTCGTCGGCCTTCCGCTCGTCCGGCTTCTTGCCGGGGTGGAACTCCTTGTGCCACTTCTTCAACTGGGCGGTCCAGGTCTTCTCCGCCGCCTTCCGGCCGGCCTCGGCGGCGATCTGCTCGTTGGTCATCCAATGGCCGTCGTGCCTCTTGTATCCCAGCTTTTGCCAGGCGGCGTCGCGTTTGGGATCGAGTTCGATGACCCGGGCGAAGTGAACATAAGACTCGGGCTTGAGCCCGTTCTGCTCGCACCAGAGGGCCAGCTTCCACTGCGCGGCCGGGGTGTCGGGGGCCTTCGCACGCTGGTCGTTGTATCGCGAGAGCGCCTGGGCCTCGGCGGCGTCGGCCTCCGCCTTGGGGGTCGGGACCTCGGGGCTGGCAGGGGGGACGGGGTCCTGGAGGGCCAGGATCGCCGAGCAGCACAGCGCGAGTCGGAGCATGGGCGGATGCCTCGCGAATTCGGTGGCGGACGAGCGGCGAGGGCCGGATCGTGCCCTCATCCGAGTCTAACGGGCGGGTCGACGCGGGCCAGTGATCCGATTCGAAAGGTGAATCCCATTCACTCGGCGGGCGGGCGGGCGTGGCGGCCTCGGAGCCCTTCGCGGAGGCCGTCGAAGGTGGTCCGGGCGTCGCGGTCGAAGACGAAGCGGGCGGGGAGGCCGACGACCCGGCCGGCTCCGAGGCGGACCAGGGCCCGCTGGCAGGCGGTGAGCTTCCGGGCCGCGATCAGCGCGGTCACGCGCCATCCGGTCTCGCCGCGTTCGCCCCGGACCTCGCCGCGGGCGATGTGCCGGGCCCCCTGATCGGCCAGATAAGCGGCGACGGCCGCGTCGGCCTCGGCCCCGGCCCCGGCCCCGGCCCCGGGACCGGCGGGGGTGCCGACGACTTCGAGGTGGAGCATCCCCTCGGAGGCGCGGACGCCGTCCATCGCGTCGAGGAGCAGGCCGAGCGGCCCGGTCTCGCCCTCGGCGACGAGCCCGGCCAGGCTGGGGGCGTGGCCGATCAGGCAGGAGGCGGATTCGAGGACGGTCCCGGCGTCGATCTCGCGGAGGCGGTTGTCCTTCAGGGTGATCCCCGAACTCGTGAGGTCGACGATCACGTCGGCGATCCCCAGGGTCGGGTGCAGCTCCAGGGCGCCGTCGGAGTCGATCAACTGGTAATAATAGATGCCCCACTTGCGGAAGTAGGCCTGGGTGAGCGCCGGGTACTTCGTCGAGACCCGGAAGGTCCGGCCGGAGTCCTTGAACTCGGCGGTCAGCTCGACGAGGTCGATGACGTGGGTGACGTCGATCCAGCTCTCGGGCACGGCGACGACGAGGCGGCAGCCGCCGTAGCCGAGGTCGTCGACGACGATCGTGGAGTGCTCGGCCTCGAACTCGCGCTCGGCGTAGAGGTCCTTGCCGGTGACGCCGAGCTGGCACCGCCCTTCCTCGACCTGGGTCACGATGTCGGTCGGCCGCATGAAGACGACGTGGAACCGGGGGTGGCCGGCGATCGTCGCCTCGTACTGGCGGTCGCTGGCGCGACGGACCTTGTAGCCGGCCGTCTTGAGGATCTCGACGACGCCCTCGTAGAGGTGCCCCTTCGAGGGCAACGCCAGGCGGATCGGGGCGACGGCGGGTCCGGGATCGAGGCTCGACGCGCTCAAGGCTTCGGCTCCCCGGCCCCGTCGGCGACGAGGCGGATCAGGTCGTTGGGGGTGACGCGCCGCGAGTCCTTCCGGCGGGGGTCGTGGAGCACGAACGTCGGGGCGTCCGCGGGCCCGCCCTCGACGATGACGTGGCGGCTCGCGACGAGTTCGGCGGCCGAGGCCGAGGCCGAGGCCGAGGACGGGGCCGGGCCGAGGATCGCGGCCAGGCCATGGGACCGGAGCAGGGTCGCCAGGCGGATCGCGTGGGGCGTCGACTCGGCCGAGGCGGGGACGACGAGCAGGGGCGACGATCGCGACGGCCGGCCCGCCCCGCCCCGCTGCGCCTCGAGCGCGGCTTCGAGCCGCTCCAGGCCGAAGGCGAAGCCGACCCCCCGGTCGTCGCGGTCGCTGCCGAGGACCCGGGCCAGGCCGTCGTATCGGCCGCCGCCGCAGACCTCGACCGGCCCCCCGGGCGTGGGCGCGACCACCTCGAAGACCATCTGCGAATAGAAGCCGATCCCCCGGCCGAAGCCGAGGTCCAGCTCCAGGCGGTCGAGGTCGACCCCGTGGTGGCCGAGCGACTCGACCAGCGACCGGAGCGAGGCGACGGACTCGGGCGCGAGCGACTCGAAGTCGCGGGCCAGGCGGTCGAGGACCGGGCCGGGCGGCCCCTTCAGGCCGGCGAGGGCGCGGACCTGGTCGCGGACCCGGTCCAGGGTGGCGAGCAGGTTCTGGCCGAGGTCCCACTTCCGCCGGAGCCGGCCGATGATCTCGTGGCCGGACCGGCGGCCGTTGACGACCGGCACCAGCGTCCGGAACAGGCGATCGATCCCCCGGTCGTCGGCGTCGGCGACCGCCCGGGACAGCGGCTCGTCGGTCGCGGCCCGGCGGAGCCAGCCGGAGAAGTGGTCCAGCCCGCGCTCGATCGAGGCGACGTCCCCCCCTTCGGCGGCGGCCTCGCTGAGCATCTCCACCAGCGCCACCCGCGCCGAGGCGGGCAGGCCCGATCGGCCCAGCAATTCGAGGATCAGGCCGACGTGGCCGAGGCGGATCGTGGCCCCGGCCACGCCCGCCTCGGCGAGCGCCCAGGAGGCGAGCCAGATCACCTCGGCGTCGGCGACCGGCCCGGAATCGCCGAGGCGCTCGACGCCGACCTGGTGGAACTCGCGGAGCCGATCGGGGCGGCCGGGGGGCTCGTGGCGGAAGGCCGGGCCGGCGTGGCTCACCCGCCAGGGGAGCGGCGGCGGGGGCTCGGCCTCGGTGTAAGCCCGGACGATCCCGGCCGTCAGCTCGGGCCGGAGGCAGACCCGGCCCGACGACCGGCCGTCGAGCTCGAACAGCTTCGAGACGATCCCCGCCCCGCTCTTGCGCTCGTGCAGCTCGACGAATTCGAGCACGGGCGTCGCCAGCCGGTCGTAACCGGCGCGGGCGAAGCGGTCGAGGACCAGGGCCTCCAGCCGGGCGAGCCGGGCGAAGTCGATCGGGAGCCGGTCGACGGTCCCCTTGACCCGGGGGATCGACGATTCGGGGCTGATGGAGTGGTTCATCGGTCGGCCCCCGGCGGGGTCCCGAGGGCGGCGGCGACCTCGGTTTCGAGGTCGGCCCAGGGGAGCGACTTCCGCTCCTCGCGGGTGGCGAGGTCGCGGAGGTTGAACGTCCGCGCCTCCTGCTCGGAGGGGCCGACGATCACGGCCAGGCGATGCCCCCGGGTCGTCCCGTACTGGAGCTGCTTGCCGGCCTGGATCGGGTCGGGATAGACCTCGGCGCCGATCCCGGCGGCCCGGAGCCGCGCGGCCAGCCCGACGGCGTGGCGGGGGTCGGCCCCCGGGAAGTTGGGCAGGAGCACGGGCACGGTCGTCGAGGCCCCCCGGGCATAGCCCGCCTCCTCGAGCAGCGCGAGGAGCCGGTCGAGGCCGATCGACGCCCCCACGCCCGGCAAGGCCTGGTCGGTGAAGAGCCGCGTGAGGTTGTCGTACCGCCCGCCCGAGGCGACGCTGCCGAACTTCTCCCAGCCGTCGACGGTCGTCTCGAAGACGACCCCCGTGTAGTAGTCGAGCCCCCGGGCCAGGCCGAGGTCGACCCGGAGCCGATCGGCCGGCACCCCCGCGGCGTCGAGCAGGTCGAAGATCGACCGGAGGTTGGCAATCCCCTCGGCGGCCCGAGAAGACGAACCCAACGCCGCCTCCGCCCGGCCGAGGACCTCGACCCCGCCCCGGCCCGCCTCGACGAAATCGAGGACCCGACCGGCCTGGTCCTCCGCCAGCCCGGCGCCCGTCGGCCCGGCTTCGGACCCTCCCGCGACGAGCTCGCCGAGCACGCCGGCCCGGCCGACCTTCGCCAGCTTGTCGAGCGAGCGGAGGATTGCGGCGGTCTTCTCGGAGAGCCCGAGCGATTCGAGCAGGCCGTCGAGGATCTTGCGGCTATTCAGGGTGATCGTGAACGCGGGGACGCCGATGGCGGCCAACGCTGCGTGGATCACCTGCGCGGTCTCGGCGTCGGCCAGGGGGCTCTCGGTGCCGACGGCGTCGAAGTCGCACTGGACGAACTCGCGGAACCGGCCCTTGGCGGGGCGCTCACCGCGGAAGACGGAGCCGATCGCGTAGCGCTTGAACGGCCGGCCCAGCTCGTTGATGTGCCGGGCCACGAACCGGGCCAGGGGTACGGTCAGGTCGAAGCGGAGCGCCAGCTCGCCGCGGTCGCCCCCCTTGTTGGTAACCTCGTAGATCTGCCGGAGGACCTCGTCGGACCCGGCCCCCTTGCCGGTGAGGACGTCCATGCGCTCGATGTGCGGCGTCTCGATCGGCACGAACCCGAAGTCGGCGAAGGTCTTGCGGAACGTGGCCAGGGTCCGCTCGCGGACGATCATCGCCGCGGGCGGGATGTCGCGGAGCCCGCTGGCCACTCGGGCGTCGATCATGGCGAGGCGATCCTTCCGTCGTCCGGCACCCGAGTCACTCGGCGCGGGGGATTCGGGGATGCGGGCGGCCGAGGTGAAATAGGCCGGGCCATATCAGGCTGATGTTGCCATTGTATCAGTCTGATACCGAAGATTCAGGGCCAGTTCCGCCGCGGCGGGCCGTCGCCGATCCGGCTTGGCCGAAAAGACGGCGTGGGGGGGCACACGCGGGTTATCCTGGCAGGGCCCGAGGCCCGGTCTCGCCGCCGAACGGCGTGATTGACTCCGCGTCGAGTCGTTCGTCGCACCCAGGCCAGACGTCGCCGGGGCGAATTACCGGCGAGGAATACATGTCGGATTCCCGTCGAAGCCGACCGAGGTTTCGGATTTCTTTCGAATTCGACCGCGTCTCCGGGAATTCCCGAGAGCTTCACGAGCGAGCCGGTGTTGCGACGACTTTTCGAAGAAATTGTGATCGCCGGTCCCACCCTTGGAGACATCCGTCCGGCCTTCCCGCTAAGATATAAAAGTGGGGAGGGAAGCGGGGTTTCCGGTTGAAGATGGGCCTACCAGCCAGGAGTGAGCGGTCATGATTTCCGTGGCGGTCGCCGTGGTCGTCGGGGCATTCGCGGTCGGGGGCTCCCCGGCCGAGACACGCCGGGCGACCACCGAGTTCGAAGGCTGGTTCCTCAGCGCCGTCGACGGTGGGTTGAAGATCCCCGACCCGGTCGAGCGGGCGTCACGGTCGTTCCGCTACGTGTTCGTCGGGGGGTTCCGCAACGAGCGGATGCCCGGGTATTTCGCGCAGAACATCGCCGAATTGCGGGAACACGGGATCAACCGGGGCCAGATCCACGTCATCAACCCCAACTCGGACCGGAGCTCGATCGAGAACGCCGCCGCGATCCGGTCCGGCTTCCTGGAGGTCGCGGCGAAGGGGCCCGAGCGGCTGGTCGTGATCGCCCACAGCCGGGGGGCCTGCGACGCCCTGGCGTTCGCCCTCGCCAACGCCGGGTTCGTCCGCGACCGGGTCGAGGCCCTGTTCCTGATCCAGGGGCCGTTCGGCGGGACGGGCGTCGCCGAATATGTGGTCGGCCGGGGGACGGCGATGGACCGGCGGATGCCCTGGCAACATCGCCTGCTCGGCCACGTCGTCGCCAGGCTGGCCCGGTTCGCCGCGAGGAGGACGGGGCTCGATGCGATGGAGGGGATGACGAGGTCGGCCTCGCGGCAGTTCTGGGAGCGGACGCTGGCCGAGTACGCCGACGCGGTGGCCGGGGTCGGGCCCAAGACGTTCTACGTCCGGTCGCAGACCAACCCGTCGCGGCTCCGGTTCGTCCGGCGGGCGATCGCCTGGTACCTGGCCACCTACTACCACGGCCCGAGCGACGGGATGGTGGCCGTGGCCGACCAGATGCTCCCGGCGCTGGGCACGGTGATCGCGACCCTGGAGGCGGGCCACACCGACCTCACCCACCACTTCCCCGCCACCCGGGCCCACCGCAAGGTCCGCCGGGCTTTGATCCGGAGCATCCTCATGACGGTCGGCCGCCCCAAGGCCGACTCGGCGACGGTCTCGGCCCGCTAGCCGGCGGGGCCCGCGACCCGACCCCGTCGGGCCGCGGGTCGGTCGGTCGGTCGGTCAGGCGGGCGAGGAGCCGGCCGCGAACTCGGCGGCGAGGCGGACGGTCTCGTAGTGGATGTCGACGGTGTCCTCGACCTCCTCGGCATAGCCTCCGGCCATCGTCACGGCGACGGGCAGCCCGGCCTCGCGGCAGAGGGTCAGGACCAGCCGATCGCGGTCGGAGAGGCCCGCCTTGGTCAGCTTGAGGCGGCCCAGGCGGTCGTAGAAGAAGGGGTCGGCGCCGGCGAGGTAGATCGCGATCTCGGCCCCGGCGCGATCGAGGGCGACCCGGAGGCCGCGATCGAGGGCCGAGAGATAGGTCGCGTCGTCGGCGCCGTCGTCGAGCTCGACGTCGAGGTCGCTGGTCATCTTCCGGGGCGGGTAGTTCTTGGCCCCGTGGATCGAGAAGGTGAAGACGGTCGGGTCGTCGGCGAAGATCGAGGCCGTGCCGTCGCCCTGGTGGACGTCGCAGTCGACGATCAGGACGCGCTGGACCTCGCCCCGATCCTGGAGGTAGCGGGCGGCGACGGCCGCGTCGTTGAAGACGCAATAGCCGCCGCCGCGGTCGCGGAAGGCGTGGTGGGTCCCGCCGGCGAGGTTGACGGCGACCCCGTCGTCGAGGGCCGCGAGGCCGGCCTCGATCGTCGCCCCGACGGACCGTCGCGAGCGTTCGACGAGGGACCGGGTCCAGGGGAAGCCGATCATCCGGACCTCGTCCTGGGTCAGGGTCCCGGACCTGACCCGGGCGAGATACGCCGGGTCGTGGGCGCGGAGGAGTTCGTCGTCGGTCGCCGCCCGGGGGACGAGCAGGTCCCCGGGCGCGACGATCCCGGACGCCTCGATCCGCTCGCGGAGCCGGGCGTATTTGATCATCGGGAACCGATGCCACTCGGGCAGCGGGATCTTGAAGCGGTCGCAGGTGAAGGCTTTCAAGGCGGCCCCGTGTCCCGGGCGGGAGAGGTTGGCGGTCCGTCGGAGCAAGATGGCCGGGGATGATCGCCCGGCCGGCTCGATCCTGCCTCGAGCGGGGCGCGGCGGGAAGGTTCGCGATCCCGGATCTCGGACTGCAGATCGATATCATCAAATAATCTGATATCTGAGATCGGCAATTTGAAATCCTCGGCGAGGCGACCGGGCCCGACATCAATGCTTCTTGGGCTCGACGGCGTAGCCGTACGGGGTGGGCCAGGTCGGGCGCTTCCGGAGGGCCTGCTGGGCGTGGATCGCCCAGTAGGGGTCGCGGATCATCTCGCGGCCGACGAAGACGAGGTCGGCCGCGCCGGAGGTGATGATGTCGTCGGCCTGGTGGGGGTCGGTGATCATCCCGACGGCCGCGGTGCCGACGCCGGTCTCGCGGCGGATCGTGGCGGCGAAGGGGACCTGGAAGTTCCTGGCGACGGGGATCTTGGCGTCGGGCACCAGCGCCCCCGAGGAGACGTCGATCACCTTGACGCCCGACTTGCAGAGGGCCTTGCTCAGGGCGACGGACTGCTCCAGGTCCCAGCCGCCCTCGACCCAGTCGGTGGCCGAGATCCGCACGAACAGGGGCAGCTCGGCGGGCAGCTCGGCCTTGACCGCCTGCGCCACCCGGACCGGCAGCCGCATCCGGTTCTCCAGCGGGCCGCCGTACCGGTCGTCCCGCCGGTTCGAGAGCGGCGAGAGGAACGAGTGGAGCAGGTAGCCGTGCGCCATGTGCAGCTCGATGATCCGGAAGCCGGCCTTGAGGGCCCGGCGGGCGGCGACAACGAAGGCGTCGACGATCGAGTCGATCCCCGCCTCGTCGAGCGGGATCGAGGGGGGGTCGCCCTCGCGGAACGGGATCGCGCCGGGGGCGACCACGGGCCAGCCCCCCTGCTCGGCCGTCGCGAGCCGGGCCCCGCCGTCGAACGGCGCGGCGCAACTGGCCTTGCGGCCGGCGTGGGCGAGCTGGATGCCGGGGACGGTCCCCTGACCCTCCAGGAACCGGGCGATCCGGGCCAGGGGCTCGACGTGGTCGTCGGTCCAGATCCCCAAGTCGCCGGGGGTGATCCGGCCGTCGCGGGTCACGGCGGTCGCCTCGACCAGGATCAGCCCGGCGCCGCCGACGGCCCGGCTCCCGAGGTGGACGAGGTGCCAGTCGCCGGCCAGGCCCTCCTCGGCCCAGTACTGGCACATCGGCGAGACCGCGATCCGGTTGCGGAAGGTGACGCCCTCGATCGTGAGCGGGCTGAGCAGGTCGATCTCGGGGATCGTCCGGTTCGGGTCGACGATCGCCGGGCAGCCCAGCCGGACGTCGAGCGGCGGTGCGTTGCGGACGACGACGGGATTCAGCTCGCTCATCCTTCGACGGCTCCGTTGCGGGGGGCTCGGCCGACCGGGCCGGCCCGACGCCCGGGGGCGTCGGCGGGCCGGTCGGCGTTGATCCCCCTATTATCGGGCCGGCTCGACCGAGGGCAACGGGGGAACGGGCCGAGTCCCGGCGCGAATCCCCCCGATCTTCGCGGCCCGAAGCCGCCGGGCGTCAGGCCCGATGCCTCGCGGCCGACGTCCGGCCCGGCGCGACCGGGCCACGCGGCGTCGTCTCGGCGAGGGGATGCCGGGCGACGGCGTGCCGGGCGGCCGGGGCCGGGGCGGCGTGCGAGGCGTGCCGCGACCTCGCCAGGTGGGCCACGGGGTGCCTGGTCCCGACGGCCGCGACCCGGTAAACCTTGGGGTCGGCCGCCCCGGGGCGGGTCATCAGGAGGTCGCCCTCCGCCTGATACCGGCCGAACTGGATGAGGGTCGGGGAGTCGGGGATCGGGTTGGAGGCGGTGCCGATCCCGCCGCTCGACTGGCCCGACCCGCCGCCCCCCTGGTCGGGCTGGACCGCGACCTGGGTGTTGGGCGGGTAAGCCTGGACGTTCGGGCCATTCCCCATGTTGACGACCATGACGTAGGCCCCCGTCCCGTTCGACCCCGTGGAGGTGCCCAGGACGTGGACGTAATAGACCCCGTAGGGGATGGCGTTGCCGATCGACGCGGTGACCGAGGAGCCGTAAGCGTTGGTCGGGGCGGAGGTCCCCACCAGGCCGTTGAGGTTGCCGTCGTAGATCTCGACCCGGGGGCTCAGCTCGCTGAAGTTGGTCGACTGGACCGTCGCGCTCAGGATGTTGCTGGCGTTGCCCGGGGTGTCGACGCGGAACCAGTACCCCTCGCCGGACTTGGCGATGTTCTGGTTGGACAGGAGGATCTGGTTGTTGCTGGAGTAGAGGAACGGCGTGATGTTGGCGGCGCGATCGGGCGTGAAGTTGGCCCAGCCCTGGGCCAGGCCGTCCTCGACCCGGGGGCCCCAGATCGCCTGGATGCCGGCGATGTCGTCGCCGGTGGGGCCCGGCCTGGGCCCGCTGTAGACGCTGGACATCGCGGCGTTGGAGTCGGCCGAGTGCCCCAGGCCGAGGGCGTGGCCGATCTCGTGGAAGGCGACGGTCTCGAGGTCGTAATTCCGGCCCACGGCGAAGGGCTGGCTGGTGTTGAAGAAGATGTCGCCGGAGTCGGACGCGCCGTTGGCGGGCGGCGGCAGGAGGGTGAAGGCCAGCTCGCCCGTGGGCTGCGCGAAGCCGCCGATCCGGATGTCCCCCTTGGCCGGGTCGCCCTGCTGGTAGTTGCCGCTGTGGGAGGGGGACCCGTCGTCGGGGACCCAGACGAGGTTGATGTTCGCGTACTTCTCCCACTTCGCCGAGGCGTCCTGGAAGGCGGCCTGCCAGCCGTTGGGGCCGAGCCGGCTGTTGAGGGTCGCGATCAGGTTGCTGGGATACCCGACCTCGTCGGTGCCGTCGGGGACGATGCTCAGGGTGATCCGGCTCCCGTAGACGAAATGATCCCCGGTCGTCGCATAGAGCAGCATCCGGTCCTCGAGGCCCTCCAGGGCCGGACGGCTGGCGCGGCTCGGGACCCGGCGGGACGCGACACGAAGGCGAGCGATCAGGTCCGTCATCGTTGGGGTCTCGGGTTGGGCGGGGTCGGCTCTCGCGACGCCCGGGTTCGGGGGCCCCGGTCGCGGCTTGGGTGCAGTATGTGTCGCCGATCGGGGGGGGGTCGAGTGGCCGGATTCCCGGGGAATTCCCGCCGTGTCGCTTCGATCGCCCGTCGTCGCCCGCGTGCCGATTCGAGCGGACCGCGCGGGCCGGGACGCACCAAGCGGTGCGCCGGCGTTGATCCTGGGCAACGCGGCCGATGCCCCGGGGCAACGCCCGGGGGCGGTGCCGGCGGGCCCCCCGGTGGATATGATGGAAGGTGGGCGAAGGGCCGTCGGCCGAGGTCCGGCCGAGGTCAGCCCCGGGGGCTCGGGAGTCGTTCGACCTTGGCGGATCAACCGGCGCGGGGGAGCAGGCGGCGTTTCGAGGGCTACCGGGCCGAGCGGTCGCCCGCGGCCCCGAAGCCCGATCGGGCGGACCCGCCCAAGGAGTCGGCCAGGCACCGTTCGCTCCGCGGGCTTTATCGCGAGCTGTACGGCATCCTCCGGGGCCATCGGTGGTCGATCGCCCTGGCGATGGCGACCCTGTCCGTCTCGACCTCGCTCCGGCTGGTCCCCCCGGCGGCGACGAAGCTGGTGATCGACAACGTCCTGCTCGGCCACGGCCTGCCGAAGGGGTTGCCGGCCTGGCTCCCGGTGCCCGAGTCGCCGCGCGGGCGGCTGTATGCGCTGGTGGGGGCGGTCTTCGCGATCGCGGTGGTCGGCACGGCGGTCGGCCTCTGGGGCCGTTGGCTGGCGACCCTGACGAGCAAGCGGCTCCAGGTCGCGGTCCGCCGCCGGGTGTTCGAGCACGCCGCGCGGCTCCCGCTGCACCGGGTCTACCAGCTCAAGGCCGGCGGGGCGGCCAGCCTGCTCCGCGAGGACGCCGGGGGCGTGGGCGAGCTGGTCTTCTCCATGCTCTTCAACCCCTGGCGGGCGGTCGTGCAGCTCCTGGGCGGCCTGGCCGTCCTGGCCTGGGTCGACTGGCGGCTCCTGGGCGGCGCGTTCGCCCTCCTGCCGTGCGCGGCGGTCTCCGACCGGCTCTGGAACCGGCGGCTCCGCCCGCTCTACCGCGACGTCCGCAAGCAGCGGCAGGAGATCGACGCCCGGGCCGCCGAGGCGTTCGGCGGGATGCGGGTGGTCCGGGCCTTCGGCCGCCAGCGCCGCGAGACCGCCCGGTTCGTCGGCGAGAACCACTACATGGCCCGCCAGGAGATGTTCGCCTGGTGGTGGTCGCGGGCGGTGGAGGTCGTCTGGGACCTGTTCCTGCCCGCCGCCTCGGGGGCCCTGCTCCTCTTCGGCGGCCTGGCGGTGCTCCAGGGCCGGCTCTCGCTGGGCGACCTGATGATGTTCCTGGTCTATCTGGCCATGCTCCTGGAGCCGATCGCCGTGCTGGCGACGAGCGCCACGCAGTTGCAGAACAACCTCTCGGGGTTCGACCGCGTGCTCGACCTGCTGGAGGAGCCGCGCGAGATGGCCTCGAAGCCGGGCACGATCGCGGTGAGTCGGCGGACGACGGCGGGCCGGATCGCGCTGGAGGGGGTCGGCTTCACCTACCCGACGGCCGACGTCCCGGTGCTCCACGACATCAGCCTCGAAGTCGAGCCCGGCGAGATGATCGCGCTGGTGGGCCGCTCGGGGGCGGGCAAGACGACGCTCTGCAACCTGATCGCCCGGTTCTACGACCCGACCGCCGGCGTGATCCGGCTCGACGGCGTCGACCTCCGCGACGTCGAGGTCGAGGGCTACCGCCGCCTGCTCGGGATCGTCGAGCAGGACGTCTTCCTCTTCGACGGCTCGATCGCCGAGAACATCGCCTACGCCTCGCGCCGCCAGAGCCGGGCCGAGGTCGTCGAGGCGGCGCGGGTCGCCAACGCCGACGGCTTCATCGAGGCGATGGTCGACGGCTACGACACCCGGATCGGCGAGCGCGGGGTCCGGCTCAGCGGCGGCCAGCGACAGCGGCTGGCGATCGCCCGGGCCGTCCTGGCCGACCCCCGGATCTTCATCCTCGACGAGGCGACGAGCAATCTCGACAGCGAGAGCGAACGCCTCATCCAGCGCGCCCTGGCGAACCTGATGCGGGGGCGGACCTCGTTCGTGATCGCGCACCGCCTGAGCACCATCCGCGCGGCCGACCGGATCCTCGTGCTCGACGCCGGCTCGATCGTCGAGTCGGGCACCCACGACGAGCTTTTCGCCCGCGACGGCGCCTATCGCGAGATGGTCGAGCTCCAGAGCATGGAAGGCGGCGCCTGAGACGACGATCGGGACGGGGGGTCGCGAGGGCCCGACCATCCCGTCGTCGGTTCAAGCCGGTCGTCCCGACCGAGACCTCAAATTCAGGATTTCAGATCTCAAATTGCTTTGAGAATCCGATTTGTGATCCGAGATCCGGGATCTGAGATTGCTGGCTGCTCCGCGGCCTCCCGCCTCAGTGCGCGTGGTCCTGGTGGCCCATGCTGGCGACCATGGCCCGGCACGACTTCTCGCACCGCTCCAGGGACTTCGTGGCGGCCTTCATCTCCGCCGAGTCGAACTTGCTGACGACGGCGAGGGTGGCCTTGCACGCCTCGGCGCACGACTCGCAGGAGTAGGCCATCAGCGGGCTGTGCTTGGCGATGTTGCAGGCCGAGAGGCCGCAGAAGCCCGCGCAGTCGGCGAAGTAGTGGAGCGGCTTGGCGTGCTCACGCTTGCCCTCGGCCACCTCGGTGTAGCAGTGGTGGAAGCCCATGTCGCAGGCCTTGGCGCAGTCGGAACACGCCTCCAGGCATTCCTTGTGGACGGCGTCGAGCTTGGCGTCGGCGGCGAGGGCCTCGCGGCCGGAGAGGGCGGTCAGGCCGACCGCGCCGACCCCGAGCATGCCGAGCAGTTCACGACGATCCATGAGAGTTCTCCCTGGTGAAGGACGGGCGGACGGCCCCATCAAGGACGGGAACGATCCCGATTGACGTGGCACGGCGGGCGAATGCCGCAAGTGGCGGGCCCACTCGACGACAAACCCCGGACGGGCGGCCGATTTCGGCGAGATTCTCGACGTCGACCGGCCCGAACCGGAGGAGCAAGGACCTGCATTCCGCCCGCGTCAGAGGTCCCAGACGCGGGCGCCACCGAGGAAGCAGGAGACGATGCCGTCCTCGCTGACCTTGAGCACCGGCCCGAAGCGGCTGGCGATGAGGCCGGCGGTGGTCCGGGCCCCTTCGGCCGCCGGGCCGAACGAGGCGGAGGCGTCGTGGCGGAGGATGGCGCCGAAGGCGAGCAGCCGGCCCGAGCGGTCGACGACCACCGCCCCGTCGAGGCCGGCGAGGGCCTCGAGGACCGACGGGTCGATCTCGGTGATCGACCGGCCCCGGACGAGGTAATGCAGGGCCCGCTTGGCCAGGGGGTCGCCGAGGTTGAGGGCGACGGGGGGACCGTCGGGGGCCTCGTCGGCGAGCAGGTCGTGGGGCGCGATCAGCCGGCCGAGGGCGGCGGCGGGGTCGTCGACGACCACGAAGAGCCCCCCCTGGCGGCATTCGACGAGGTCGAGCGCCGTCTGGAAGAGGACCCGGGCCAGCCGGGGCTCGGTGACGGCCGAGGCCCAGACGGCGTACTTGGCGGCGGGGTCGAGGATCCGCCATCGGCCGTGGGCGAACGCGAATTGCTGCGACCCGCCCGCGAAGATCTTGATCTCCTGGTTGGGGCTGAGGACCAGGCAGAGGTGCCCGCCCGAGCCGGTGGCCCGGGCGTGGGGCGTGTAGTCGCGGGCGCAGGGGACGTCCGGCCGGTCGCCGTCGTCGCCATCATCGCCGGCCCATCGGGCGATGTCGATCACCTCGACGAGCCGGCCGTCGCGGTCGACCAGGAACAGGGTCCGCTTGCCGTCGCAGAGGCGGTGGATGCTCTTGAGCGCGGTCAGCTCGACGCCGTAAGGCAGGGCGTCGACCGGGGTGGGGCGGTCGCGACCGTCGCGGTCCCCCTCGCCGAGCAGGAGGGCGCCGGTGGAGACCCGCCGGTTCTCGTAGGTCGAGAGCGCCGCGGTCCGGAGGGTGTGGACCGTCCCCGCGATCCGGCTGGGGCGGCGGGCGGTCGGCGTATACGCCCAGGGCTCGACGAAGGCGGCGACGTAATGGTCCTCGGAGCCGCCCCGGTACAGCTCCAGGCGCGACGAGTGGGTCATCTGGAAGAGGTGCTGATATCGGAGGCTCAGGACCGCGCCGATGGCCCGGATCATCCGGACGTCCTGCGGCGAGAACCGCCCGGCGCCCCGCGAGTCGAGGCGGTGGCGGACCCCGAAGAGGTCGATGACGACCCCGTCGTCGGGGTGCTCGGTCAGCCGGAAGTCCGGGCCGGCGGCCGGGTTGAAGCCGCCCGAGCCCGAAGGGATCGGCTGGAGCTGCGCCTGGGGATAGAACGAGGCCAGGTCGCGGCGGAAGACGCCGAGGAAGAGTTCGCCGACGGCCGGCGCCTCGCGCAAGCCGGGTGCCGCCGGCCGTGACGCAGCCGCCCCCGCCGGGACGTGGTCACCAGTCCGCATGCCGCCCCCTTCCCTGTGCGAGTCGACCGCCGTCCGTCACCTTGGGATCATACCGGCCCGCCGCGATCGAGGGAAGGCGGCGCCGGGACGGGTCGGATCAGGCGTAGCCCAGGATTGCGGCCCAGCCCAGGACGCCGGGATCGGCCTTGAGCGTGGCGACGGGGGTGGGGCGGCCGAGGTCCTCGACGAACCAGCGGGCGACCTTGGTAACCCGGGCCTCGGGCGTCCCCTGGAAGTAGCGGAGGACCACGAAGGGGGCGTTGCCCTCCCAGAGCAGCCCGGCCCAGTTGGTCTGCTCGGTGGCGGAGGGGGCGCGATCGTCGAGGTCGTTGTAGAGGCCCGAGATCACGGGGGGCGGCGAGCCGCCGTGGCCGATCAGGTACTCGGGCGAGGCCATGATCGCGGCCTCGACCGTGTTGTCGCCGACGCCGTTGGCGAGCAGCCCGGCCCAGGCGGCGACGCCGGGGTCGGCCTTGAGGGCGTCGAGGGTCGTGGTCCGGCCCAGGTCGTGCTGGTACAAGCGGGCGACCTCGGTCAGTCGGCCCTCGAACGAGGTCAGGATCGCCTCGGCGACCTGGAACCGCGTGGCGCTCCCCGAATGATAAAGGCCGACCCACTGGCCGAGGCCGGCGGGGTCGGGGTAGCGGCCCAGGAGGTCGACGTAGAGCCCGGTGACGAAGCCGGCGGCCGTCCCGCCGTGGACCGCGAGGAACTCGTCGGAGGCCAGGATCGTCGACCGGATGTCGGCGTCGGACGAGACGCCCGGGACCAGCACGGTCCCGCCCGCGGGGGCGACGCCCGAGGCGATCCGGGCGGCGTCGGGGGCCAGGGCGTTGAAGGCGTCGACGATCCCGCCGCTGATCACCTTGCCGGCCAGGCCGGGCAGCGGCTTGGCCGAGGCGTCGACCCGCTGGACGATCTGCGCCGCGGTGAACTGGGGGTCGATCCCCGCGACCAGGGCCGCGACGCCCGAGACGTAGGCGGTCGACATCGAGGTGCCCGAGAGCGTCTGGAGGCCGTTGGGGCTGAAGGCGGTGGGGACGTCGCTGACGATGTTCACCCCGGGGGCGGCGATGTCGACGGTCCCGGGGCCGAAGTCGGAGAAGCTCGGCAGGTTGCCCTTCGAATCGACGGCGGCGACGCTCAGCTCGTTGGGCAGGCGGAAGCTGGCGGGGTAGCTGGGGATGAGGTCGTTGTTGGTCCCGGTGTTGCCGGCGGCGGTGACGAAGACGACGTTGTGGGCGTTGGCGTAGTTGATCGCGTCGAACAGGGGGGCCGAGTAGTCGACCCCGCCCCAGCTCGCGTTGATCACCCGGGCGCCGTGGTCGACGGCGTAGTAGATCGCGGCGACGGCGAGGTCGGTCGAGCCGGTGCCGTTGGAGTCGAGGAACTTCAGGGGCATGAGCCGGGCGTTCCAGTCGACGCCGACCACGCCATAGTTGTTGTTGCCGGCCGCCGCGATGATCCCCGAGACGTGCGAGCCGTGGCCGTTGTCGTCCTGGAGGTTGTTGTTGCCCGCGACGAAGTTCCAGCCGTGGAGGTCGTTGGGATACCCCTGGGCGGCGTCGTTGACCGGGTTCGTCCAGATCTTGCCGGCGAAGTCGGGGTTGTTCAGGTCGATCCCGGTGTCGACCACGGCGACGATCGTCGCGGGGTTGCCGGTGCTGATCCCCCAGGCCTCGGGGGCGTCGATGTCGACGTTGTTGGCGGCGCTCAGGCCGGAGAGCTGGCCGAAGGCCGGGTCGTTGGGGATGACGGGTACGGATTCGGCGTGGATGGTCCGGTCGGCGGCGGCGTAGACGACGCCGGGGTCGGCCTGTAATCGGAGGATCGCGGCGGACGGGTCGATCCCCAGGCCCAGGGTGACGAGGTCGGGGCCGTCGGCGTACGACCGGGCGACGGTCGCCCGGACGGCCGCGAGGTCGACCGAGCGCTCCGACGGGGTGACGGTCGCGGCGAAGCGGACGAAGACGCTCGTCGCGGGCCCGGGGTCGGGCAGCGGCCACATCCCTTGGGGGGCGGCGGCGAGCAGGGCCCTGGGCTCCAGGGGCTCGACGCGGGGCGTGCGGCGGGCACGCCGGGTCCGATCAATCATGGTGCTGCCCCGGGTGTGCGCGAAGTCGGTCCGTCGCCGTAGCCTGCCGTCATCGCGAGCGGGCGCGTTCGCCGAGGGGGGCCTCGCTCGCGACCCTTCCAACCTAGCACACCGGGGGACGTTGTCCGCCTCGATCCGACCGGCGACTTCGCGACGTCGAGCCCGTCACGGCAACGGGGTCTCGATCCGGCCCATCAGCGCGAAGACGACCACCAGCCCGATGTACTCGGCGAGCGAGACGCGGTCGGTCTGCTTCGGCGCGACGTCGATGGCCGCCCGGTAGGCCGCGCAGAGCGTGAGGATCGCCAGGAGCCCTTCCTCGGTCGTCGCCCACATCATCGAGATCGCCACGGTCGCCAGCCAGCGGCCGGAGCGGCCGAAGGCGTTGAACGCCCGACCGCCGTCGAGCTGCCAGATCGGGACCAGGTTGAACAGGTTAATCAGCGCCCCCACCTTGGCCAGGCCGGCGAAGATGGGCATTCCCGTGGCGAAATAGCCGCCCCAGCAGGCCAGCGCCGCGCCCAGGCCCCAGAGCGGCCCGGCCAGGCCGACCCGGGCATCCTCGCGGGGGCTGGCCAGGTGCTGCCGGGCCCGGATCACGGCGCCGAGGCCGGGGATGAACATCGGGGCGTCGGCCTTGATCCCGTAGCGGATCAGGGCGGCGACGTGCCCCATCTCGTGGACGTAGATCGACAGGACCAGCCCGACCGCGAACGGCCAGCCCCAGAGCGTCCAGTACACGCCCATCGTCAGGAACATCGAGAACAGCGTGCTCGCCTTGGTCAGCCCCAGGAGCAGGAGCTTCCCCTTGCTCAGGGCCATCAAGGCCATCCCCGCCAGCCCCGCGCCGCCGGTCCACTTGCCGCCGCCGCCATCCCCCTTCGAAGCGGCGGCGGCCTTGCGGCCGGGGGTCGCGTCGACCCTGCGGCCCAGCGCGTCGACCTTGGCCCGGATCGTCTCGTGCTGGCGGGAGGTCGGCGGGAGCAGTTCCAGAGCCGACCGCCAGGCGACGAGGGCCGCCGTCGGGTCGTCCGCGGCCTCGGCCACCTCGGCCTCGCCCGCCAGCCGCTTCAGGGCGTCGGCATGGACCAGGCGATGGCAGGCGGGGCAGATCAGGAAGTGGGCGGCGACCTCCGTCCCGCATCCGGGGCAGGCGATCGCCGGGGTCACTCGGGCCTCAAGCATGGCCGGATGCCCCCCGGGCCAGGTCCGTCGGGCCGGCGTCGCCCACCCGATATGGGCCGGTGACGACCACCTTCGATCGCGCGTTGAGCCGCCACGCCTGCCAGAGCCCGAACCCCACGATCACGATCGAGAGCGGGTTCTGGCGGAGCTGATCGAGGTATTGTCGCGTGCATAGATAAAGGATGACGCCGACCTGATCGGCCGTCAGTTGCCGGAGCGCCTGCGGGTTCTGGGCGAAGAGGGGGCCGAGCGTCGAGATCACGCTGGACAGGGCGATCGCGAGGAACGTCAGGACGACCGCCATTGCCTGGTAAGCCCGGCCGCCGAGGCCGCCGCTGCCCTTGCGGACCATCGTGCCGACCATGTAGCCGACCAGGATCGTCAGGAGCGCGATCTCGGCGTGGAAGATCCACTGGACCGCCGCGTAGAGGATGGCCCCGACCAGCCCCGCGGCGACGCCCATCCCCAGGGATCGCGCGAAGCCCGACGGGCCCGCCCCCGCGCCCAGCCTCGCCGCGATGACCTGGCGGCAGGGCTCGCAGAAGACCATCCGGTTGATCTCGAAGTACGAGTCGGCGATCGGCCGCCCGCACCCGCCGCAGGTGACGGCCGCGGGGGCCTGGGCCTGGTCGAACTCGGCATGATCGAACTGGAGCCCGTCGGGATCGGGAGGAGACACTTCGGCCCCGGTCGACATCTTGGCTTTCCCCCCGGACTTCCGGCGTCCGCGCGCACCCTCGGAGCGATCGTCACCCGGACATCCACGATAGCAAATTTCCGGTTCACGCCGCAAACGGCTTTCCGCTCAGGGCGCCAAGGCTTCCGGCGACACCGCAAGGCTACCTCCACCCTGACCCGATACCGCTGCATGAGCCGTAAGCCCTGGCGTGATAGGGTGGATGAAATCCACCGATGTTCGGGCCACGCCGCAGCGGCCGGCATGGCTCGCCAGGCCACGCACGCCCGACGGGGTCCGGGCCACGCCGTGGGCTTGGTGGATTTCATCCACCCGACAAGAGCCGGAATGGTTTACGGCTGATTCAATGATATTGGGCCGGGGTGGAGGTAGCCTTGCGGTGTCGCCGGAAGCCCGACACCGGGTCGCTCAGCTCGCGGGCGGGTCCCCGCCGACCGGGGTCGTCGGGGTGGTGATCGTCTTCTTGAGGGGCCCGACGCCGCCGGGGTTGGTCCCGCCCCAGATCAGGCCGAGCCGGCGGGCGACGAGGGCGGCCCAGAGGTCGCAACCGGCCGGCGACATGTGGTTGTCGCCGTACTTCCGGTTGAAGAGGGGGCTGGAGGAGAATGGCGCCCCTTCGAGCCGGGCCCGGTTCCGGAGCCGGGTGTGCTCGTCGGTGAACGCCTCGGTGAGGTTGGCGTAGGCGAGGCCCGAGTGCTTGTAGATCGCGGTGAGCCGGCCCGGGAAGACGGACTCGTTGCGGCGGCCGAGCAGGTCGTCCTCGGCGGGCACGGGCACGAGCAGGAAGTCGAGGCCGCGGGTCCGGCAGAACTGGGTGATCTGGTCGAGCCAGTATTCGCCCTCGGCCCAGTTCTCGTCGTTGCGGGGGTCGCCGACGTCGTTGTTGCAGACGCTGATGATGACGAACTGGGGGCGGAGCCGGTCGTAATAGGCGAGGAGCGAATGGTAATACTGCTCGATCGAGTAGCCGAGGGTCCCGGTATTCAGGACCGAGACGGGCACGCCCAGGTCGCGCGTGAGGCGGGCTTCGAGGCGGGCCGGCGGGCACTGGTCGTCGCCGACGAGGAGCCCTTGCATGTTCGAGTCGCCCAGGACGATCCCCCGGACGGAGGCGGCCGGGTCGGGCTCGGCCCCCCGGCAGCCCCAGGAGTTGGTCGACTGCTCGGAGCCGGGCACGAGGGTCCCGCCGGCCGCCTGCCCGAGCCGGCGGGCCTCGGGGGTGTCGGGGATCTCGAACATCGCGGCGACGTTCTGGAAGGTCAGGTTGATCAGCCAGGTCGAGCGGACGCCGGGGCGGAGCCGGTACGACCGCCCGGCGTCGTCGGGCTCGAAGACGGCCGAGGAGAGGACGAGCGTCCAGTCGAAGTTACCCCAGCGGATCACGGCCGAGTCGCGGCCCATCCCGGCCACGCGGAGGAACTCGCGGAGGGCCGGGCCGCGATCCCGTTCGACCAGGCCGAGGGCCGCGCGGGTGACATCCACCCCCCGGAGCCGGGCCCGATGGCGATCCTCCTCGACCTCGGCCCGGTCGACCCCCATGCCCATGAGCCGCGAGGCGGCCCAACGAAACCGGGTGGCCAGGGCGATCGTCGCGTGCCGGCCGGCCGGGGTCGCCGCGACCGCCCCGCCGACGGCCAGGGTCGTCGCGACGAGGATCGTCGCCTTGAAGGCGCGGTCGAGCCGCTCGGCCCGGCGGAGGAACGGGAGCGAACCCTGCCGCCGGGGGGTCGCCCGCCCGGCCCTGGTCGGACCTCGGAGCCGCCTCGTCACCGGCCGGGCCTCAGTGGGTATGGGGGTGGGTATGGGGATGGTCATGTCCCGGGCCGTCGGGGTGGCCGGGCCCTCGCCCTGGCGCGATCGGGTTGGCGGCGGCCAGGACGAGCCGGCCGGTCTCGACCCCCTTGGTCCCGATCAGGCCGTCGGCCAGCTCGCGGACGAGCTTGGTGGCCCCCCGGAGCAGGATCACCTCCAGGCATCGGTGGGCGTCGAGGTGGACGTGGGTGGTCGTGACCACCCGGGCCAGGTGGAGGTGCTGCAAGTCGGTGAGGCGTTCGGCGACCCGGCCGGCGTGGTGGTCATAAATCAGCGTCACCACGCCCATCGCCTCCTCGTCGTCCGAGGCCACGGCGTCCTCGATCAGGGCCCCGCGCATCAGGCCGCGGACGGCCTCGCTCCGGTTCGGATAGCGATGCTCCTCGCGATAGCGGTCGAACTTGTCGAGCAGCTCGCCGCCGATCGCCACGCTGAACCGGACCAGGGGCTCCTTCACGGCGGGGTCGCTCCGGGTTCACGCCTCGAATCCAAGGCCCACCCTCGCGGATGGGCCGATCCCAATCATTCTATCGCGATCGCCCGGCCGATCGGAGGGCCGGGGACCGCGGATTCGCGGCCGATCAGCCGGACTTCGCCACCTCGACCCACTCGCCGTCCTGCCGCGAGCTGGCCACGGCGGCCTCGACGAAGGCCATCCCGGCCACGCCGTCGGCGATCCCGGGGTGGGGGAACGGCGCGGCGACTTGCTCGCCGAGCCGGGCGCGGATGGCGAGCTGGAGCGAGAGGTGCAAGTTGGCCAGGGCCTCGTGGAAGCCTTCGGGGTGGCCGGAGGGGACGCGGATGTAGGGCTTGATCGAGGCCGGGAAGTAGCCGTACTCGGCCCCCAGGCGGTAGAGCCGGACCGGCTGGCCCCCCTGGTACTGCTTGAGGACGTTGTGGTCGGTGATCGACCATTCGAGGGTCCCGGTGGTCCCGCTGACGCGGAAGCCGTTGTCGTTCTGGGCGCCGATGGTGATCTGCGAGGCGGCGATGGTGGCGATCCCGCCGTTGTCCAGCTCGGCCAGGACGGTGAAGTCGTCGTCGAGGGCGCGGCCCTTGACGAAGGTGGTGAGCCGGGCCTTGATCCGGGCGGCGGAGGTCCCGGCGACGAACCGGACGAACTCGTAGGCGTGGGTGCCGATGTCGCCGCCGCATCCCGAGGCGCCGGCCTTGGCCGGGTCGACCCGCCAGGACGCCTGCTTCTGCCCCTCGGCCTCCAGGTTGGTGGCCAGCCACCCCTGCGGGTACCAGGCCTCGACCTTGCGGACCTGGCCGATGGCGCCGTCCTGGACCAAGGTCCTGGCCAGCATGACCATCGGGAAGCCGGTATACGTGTAGGCCACGCCGAAGGGGGTGTCGTCCTTGGCGACGGCGGCGAAGAGCTGCTTGGCCTCGGCCAGGGTGGTCGTCAGCGGCTTCTCGCACATCGCGCCGATCCCGGCCCGCGAGGCGGCCTGGGCCGGGCCGAAGTGGGCGTCGTTGGGCGTGACGATCGTGACGTAATCGATCCGCTCGCCGACGGGCATGGACGCCTCGACGCCGATCATCGTCCGCCAATCGCCGTAGCCCCGGGCGAAGAAGAGGTCGCGGGCCGACTCCATCGCCTCCTCGGGCCGGCTCCGGAGGGCGCCCGCGGTCAGCTCGGCGGCGTTGTCCATCAGGATCGCCCGGCGGTGGGGGCCCCCGAAGAAGTTGGAGGGCCCGCCGCCCCCGATCATCCCCACCAGCAGCTTGCGTCGGCTCATCGCTTCGGACTCCCGCCCCAACGGATCGTCGGCCCCACCGCCAAGGCGCCATTATCGCCCGGCGGTGGGGCGTCGCAAGGGGCGTGGGGCCGGATCTCGCCCGCCGATCAGTCCTCGATCGAGGCCAGGACCCGCTTGATGAGCTGGTCCTCGAAGTCCTTGGCGAACTTGTCGCCATCGCCGAGGCGGACGAAGATCAGGTCGCGGCCTGGGAGGACGAAGCCGTCGTTGTGGTTCCGGCCGGAGGTCTGGACGAGGTCGCGCGGGGCCTCCTTCCAGCGGGGGTAGGTCCACCACTGGGCGCCGTAGTCGGCCTTGGTCGCGGCGGGCTTCCAGGCGAAGTCGTAGTAGGCGGCCGGGACGACCCGCTTGCCGGCCCACTCGCCGCGATGGAGGGCGAGCTGGCAGAACCGGGCGTGCTCGCGGGGGGTGGTGTAGATCCCGCTGTAGCCCTGGCTGTACGGCCCGATCGCCCCGTCGCCGCCGAGGGCCTGCCAGCGAACCTGCTTCATCCCCAGCGGTTCGAGCAGCCGCTCCTTCAGGAATGGATAGAGGTCGACCCCCGCCGCGTGCTGGAACAGGAGGACCAGGTGCGAGACCCCGGCGTTGCTGTAGTGGAAGACGGTGCCGGGATCGCCCTTGAGGCGGGCGAAGGGGGAGCCCGCGACGTGGCCGAGCGCGAACTCATAGGGCTGTTTCGCCGGGACGGCCTCGGGGCCGACGCCGGAGGCCATGTTCAGGAGGTGGCGGACGGTGATGTCGGCCTTCCGGGCGTCGGGCAGCGGCAGGGACTCGGGCATCCACTCGGCATTGATGACCTTGGTGTCGAGGGTCAGGACCTTGCCGGCGGGCGTGGCGCTGGCGCCGAAGTCGGAGAGGATCAGGCCGAAGGCGGTGCTGGTATACGCCTTGGAGCTGGAGTAGATGTTGTAGTCGGTGGCCCGGGTCCCGCCCCGATACCACTCGCCGACGATCATCCCGTGGCGGATCACGACGAAGCCGGTGCCGCCGGGGACGGTCGCGTTGTAGTCCCAGGCCAGGGCGAGCTTGTCCCAGTCGATCCCGGCCCGCTTGCGGATCTCGGCCTTGGCGGCGGTGCCGGGAATCCCGGACTCGGGCAGGAGGGTCTTCCACCCGCCTCGATCCTCGGGCGGCGGGAACTCCTCGGCGAGCTTCGGCCGGGGCCCGGGCGATTGGGCCGTCGCGGGGTTGGGGTCGGTGAAGGTCGCGGCCAGGCAACCGGCCAGGAACAGTCTCCAGGTGCGCATCGGGTGGCTCCGGGTCGACCCGGCCCAAGCCGACCCGAAAGGGTCGGCCGGCCGAGGCCAGGCCCAGGATACGACGAGTTCGCGCGGATGGCCAACCCCGGCCGGGCGGGGCGAGTCGGCGCGCGACGAGGCCCGCCCCACCCCCGATCGGGGGCGAGACGGGCCACGGTGCTCGGCCGGGAATGCCCCTCCCGGCTCAATCCGCCCGGGTCAGGTCGCCGAACGGTCGCCCGACGGACCGGCGGGTCGCCTGGCGATGGGACTGCGCGGTCAGGAGCAGCGAGTCGACCGGGGACTCGGCCCGGGGGCCGACCGGTCGCCGCGACCCGGCTTGGACCCGGGCCAGGGCGGTCGGGGCGGCCGGGGTTGATGTCGCCGAGCGGGCTTCGAGCCCCGCGCCGAACTGCTCGGGGGCGATCAGGGGCCGGATCACCTCGGCGACCTGGCCGTCCGAGAACGCCTTCTGGATCGAGCCGTCGCCCAGGACGTTGGCCAGGGCGGCCATGATCATCCCCTGGTCGAGGGCCAGTTCGCAGTTGGACACCCGGCCCGACCCGACGTCCACGGAGTCGAAGAAGCCGTGCGGGCCATAAGCGTGATATTTGCTCGCCAGGACCTCGACGTTGTCCATCGCCTCGCGGGGGGCGTAGGGCATGGCCAGGAACGAGGCATGCGGGGTGATGACGGCCTGGCTCGTCGCCTCGGCGGCCCGGCCGTCGACGCTCAGGGCCGCGACGCCGTAGACCCGATATCCGCCGCCGGGGATGCTCGAAGGCGAGGCGCCCCAGGCGGACAACTTGGAATCGTGGAGGGCGTTGTCGATCGACGCCCGGACGTAGAGCGGGTGATTCACGCCCCAGCCCAGCGGCGCCCACTCGGCCTCGGGGATGAACAGGTTCACCATCAGGGCCTCGAACATCGAGCCGTCCCAGCTCGGCACGACCCGCATCCCCCGATAGCTGTTGTACCCCTCATCGACCGCCACCTCGTTATACTTGCGGACCTCGCCGCGGCTGGTGGTCGACCCCGAACCGCCGCCGGGAGGCCTCGAGCGCGACATCCGATAGTAGTGGTCGCGGGGCAGGTGGCCCCGGGCGATCCCGACGTAGCTGGCGATCCGGGCCTCGGTGTTGAGCATCCCGTAGTGGAAGGCGGCGTAAGTATTGTCGTCGGAGTAAAATCCGCCGCGGAGGAGTCCGGGGTGTATCGCGGGATTGGCGGCGTCGTAAGGATCGTAGAAGAAGCCGAAGTTCATCGGGTTGAGGAGTTCGTCGGCCAGGGGCCGGAAGGCGGGGCGGGCGTTGCGGACCATCATCAGGGCGGCGGCGAGCCAGCCGTTGTCGACGGTCGAGAGGAACGGACGGACCGGGCCGCCGCCGGGCCAGGTCTTGAGCGTCGAGCCGTCGCGGGGGTCGTACCAGTTGTAGAAGAACCCGTGCGACTTATCGAGCTTGACCAGCGCGCCGAGGGTCCGGCCCATCCGGTCGACCGCCTCCTCGCGGTTGATGACCCGGAGGTCTTCGGCCGCGAGGATGCTCCAGAGGTAAGCGGCGATGTCGGAGGGGGACGTGTAGTTCGTCGCCGTCCAGCCTTCGGCGGTCTTGGAGAGCGAGTCGGCCGGGAGACCGCTGGGAAGCGCGAGGGCGTCGAACGACCGCCAGGTGTCATGGGCGTAGCCGCCGAGCCGCGCCCGATCGGAAGGGCCGAGGTCGGGCGACCCGGCCCAAGACGCGGAAGGGCAGGACAGGAAGGCGAGCAAGGCCGAGAGCCGGAGCCATTTCATGGTCGGGACCTCCCCACGGCGTGATGTCGGGGCGCATCGGGGCCGGAGCCGTATGCGCCACCCACCGGGCAGGACCCGGGAGGGGGGATACGCTCGGTCGCGTGCCGGACTCCCCGCCGTCCTCGTTGGACGACGACGCGAGCCTCGATCGCGTGTCGTCATGGACCTAATACGACCGAGGAATCCGGCGGGTTCGCCACGCCGCAGGCGGCCGGCATCATCCCTCGATGCCGGGGCCTCGATCCCTCGGGGCGGCCTGATACGGCCCCCCGGTATTGCGTCAGGTGGGGCGTGGCGGCTTCGACCCCTCGTCGCCGCCTCGTCCTGTTCGCCTACCTGCGATATCGGCCGAATCGGCCTCGTTGAATCACGTCGTCAAGAAATCGTGAAGGCTGAGGGATTGTGCGCGACATAAGGGCCTTGGGCAAGGTCAGTCGCGTGGAATCTGGGGAGTGGACGGCGCCATGACGCCGCGAGTATCCTCCTCCGGTCGGCCGAACGACGGCCTCGCGGATAACTTCGGATGGCGGAGAGGGTCGGCGAGGCCTGGTTGTCCGATCGCGGCGTCGCGGAGACCTCCCGGCGGGACCGGCCCGACGTCGGGCTCGCCAACACATTCGATTACAACCCGGACGGCCGATCCGTGACCCCGCCTCCCGAGGATGGCCCGGCGATTGGCCGGGGCGAGGCGTGGCCGATCGCCGATCCGTTGCGATTTGCCGACGCGGTGATGATGGGGAAGGACGGCGGCCCGGACCTCGGAGGCGACGACGGCTCGGGCCCGACGCCCGGTTTACCTGGATCTTCGGATCGACGAGGGGATTGGTTCATGATGTCCCGAGGACGGATGACACGCGCGATCGGCCTCCTGGCGGTCGCCTCGGCCTTCCTGGCGGCGACGAGCCCCCGGGACGCCCGGGCCCAGGGGCTGGAATACGTCAAGTCGCACTACACCAAGCTCGAGTTCCGGATCGCGATGCGGGACGGCGTGAAGCTGTTCACGGCGGTCTACGTCCCCAAGGACGACTCGAAGCCTTACCCGATCCTCCTGAACCGGACGCCCTACAGCGTCCGGCCTTACGGCGTCGACCGGTCGAAGCCCGACCTCGGGCCGTCGCCCGCGTTCGGGACGGCCGGTTACATCTTCGCCTACCAGGACGTCCGGGGCCGGTGGATGTCCGAGGGCGACTTCGTCAACATGCGGCCGATCCGCCCCGAGAGGGAGAAGGACGGGGTCGACGAGTCGACCGACACCTTCGACACCATCGACTGGCTGGTCAAGAACGTCGCGAACAACAACGGCAAGGTCGGCCAGTCGGGCATCTCCTACCCCGGCTTCTACACCGCCGCCGGCCTCGTCGACGCCCACCCCGCGCTGGCGGCGGCCTCGCCCCAGGCGCCGGTGACCGACTGGTTCGTCGGCGACGACTTCCACCACAACGGCGCCCTCTTCCTGCCGCACGCCTTCAACTTCCTGGCCAACTTCGGCCACCCCCGCCCCTACCCCACCAAGACCGTCGCGACCCCCTTCGACCACGGGACGCCCGACGGCTACGACTTCTTCCTCAAGCTCGGCGCCCTGCCCAACGCCGACGATCGGTACTTCAAGGGGGACGTCGCCTTCTGGAACGAGATGATGCGGCACGGGTCCTACGACGACTACTGGAAGGCCCGCAACCTCCGCCAGCACCTCAAGAAGGTCAAGCCCGCCGTGATGACCGTGGGCGGCTGGTTCGACGCCGAGAACCTCTTCGGCGCCCTCGAATGTTACAAGGCGATCGAGGCCAGCAGCCCCGGGGCCTCCAACATGATCGTCATGGGCCCCTGGTACCACGGCCAGTGGGGCGGCCGGCACGACCCGGGCGAGCGGCTCAACCCCGGCGACCGCCTCGGCCTGGTCAGGTTCGACTCCAAGACCGCCGACTTCTACCGCGAGTCGATCGAGCTGCCCTTCTTCGAGCATCACCTCAAGGGGACGGCCGACCCCAAGCTCCCCGAGGCCTACGTCTTCGAGACCGGGACCAACCAATGGCGCCGCCACGAGACCTGGCCACCCCGGGCCGCCCGGCCGCGATCGCTGGTCTTCCTCGCCGACGGCAGGCTCGGCCTCGACGCCCGGCCTGAGTCGACCGACGACGAGACCACCGCCTTCGACGAGTACGTCAGCGACCCCGCCAAGCCCGTCCCCTACGTCGCCAACACCGCCATCGGGATGACCATCGAGTACATGACCGACGACCAGCGCTTCGCCTCGCGCCGGCCCGACGTCCTCGCTTACCAGACCGAGCCCCTCGAATCCGACGTCACCCTGGCCGGGCCGATCGCCCCCGACCTCCGGGTCTCCACCACCGGGACCGACTCCGACTGGATCGTCAAGCTCGTCGACGTCTACCCCGACGACTTCCCCAACCCCGACGACAACCCCAACGGACCCAAGATGGGCGGCTACCAGCAGCTCGTCCGCGGCGAGGTCATGCGCGGCAAGTTCCGCGACAGCCACGAGACGCCCGCCCCCTTCGAGCCCGGCAAGCCCACCGCCGTCCGGTTCCGGGCCAACGACGTCTACCACACCTTCCGGGCCGGGCACCGGATCATGGTCCAGGTCCAGAGCAGTTGGTTCCCGCTCGTCGACCGCAATCCGCAGGCGTTCCTCGACATCTATCAGGCCAAGGCCACCGACTTCCGCAAGGCCACCCAGCGGGTCTACCGCTCGCGGTCGCTCCCGTCGAAGGTGGATATCCTGGTCGAGCCGTGAACCCCCGCCCGACGCCGGCCCGGGACTTATCCATGAATCCCGAGCCCACGTTCCGGCGGATCGCCACCAACGGCCTGAACTTGAACGTGGCCGAGGCGGGGCCGCCGGACGGGCCGCCGGTGATCCTGCTCCACGGCTTCCCCGAATTCTGGTACGGCTGGAGGCGGCAAATCGGCCCGCTGGCCGAGGCCGGCTACCACGTCCTCGCGCCCGACCAGCGGGGGTACAACATCAGCGACAAGCCCGACGGCGTCGCCTCGTATGCCCTGGGGCACCTGGTCGACGACGTCGTCGGCCTGGTCGACTCGACCGGTCGCGAGCGGGCGACCGTCATCGGCCACGACTGGGGGGGCGTCGTCGCCTGGGGCGCGATCGCCCGCCACCCCGGCCGCTTCGACCGCGCGGTGATCCTCAACGCGCCCCATCCCGACGCCATGAACCGCGAGATCCGGGGCAACCCCGCGCAGCTCCTCAAGAGCTGGTATGCCTTCTTCTTCCAGGTCCCCAGGCTCCCCGAGGCGTTGGCCCGCCGCAACGACTTCGGGGGGATGGTCCGGAGCCTGACCGCCTCCAGCCGGCCCGGGACCTTCGGGCCCGCCGACTTCGAACAATATAAGCGGGCCTGGGCCGAGCCGAAGGCCCTGACCTCGATGATCCACTGGTACCGCGCGGCGTTCCGCCACCGCCCCGGGCCCGCGGCCGACCCCGTCGTCGAGGTCCCGACCCTGATCGTCTGGGGGGCGAAGGACAAGTTCCTCGGCCGGGGCGTCGCCCGGTCGAGCTACGCCCTCTGCCGCGACGCCCGGCTGGAGTGGATCGAGGAGGCCACGCACTGGGTCCAGCACGAGGAGCCGGCGCGGGTCAACGGGCTGATCCTCGCCTTCCTCGCCACCGACCCCGCCCGGGCGGCGCGGTAGCTTGCGCCACCCCGCCGCCCCCTTCAACCTTCGAATCAGGTGTTGACCAGCCGCGACTCGCCGCGGGCCATCTGGCGGGTCATGGTCGCGAAGTGGGTGTGCATGACGCATTTGAAGGCGAACTGGAACAGGTAGCGCGGCGGGCGGCGGGAGGCGAGCAGCTTGCGGAGGTATTTGGCGTAGACCGGGCGGTCGGGCCGGGTCCGGGGGTCGGCCCAGATCTTGGCCAGCATCCCCACCGCCGCGAGGATCGTCAGCGACTGGATCTTGAGGTAGTTGAGGAACTGGTGCTTGCGGAGCCAGTCCATCTTGGCGGTGGCCAGGGGGAGCTTGCCCTCGATGAACAGCTTGTCGAACCGCGAGAAGTAATTCTCGGCGTCGTAGAGCCGGATCATGAGGTCGAGCCAGCCGTCGCGGAGGGCCTCGCGCGACATGTTCAGCGGGATGACGTTGGTGGCGATGTTGGGGTCGTCGGCCGCCGCGTTGTCGAGCCGGCCTTCGGCCTCCAGGCGGGCGTAGAGCGGGGTCTTGGGGATCGCCGAGAGCATCCCGGCCATCGCCCCGACGACCCGGGCCTCGTCGAGGAACTGGTACTGCCGCTCGAAGACGGTCTCGTCGTCTTGGTCGAAGCCGACGATCATCCCGGCGTAGACCTCCAGGCCGGCCTCCTGGACCTTGCGGACCCGGCCGACGAGGCCGAGGTTGCCGCGGACGTTCTGGAACTTCTTGGTCTCGCGGAGCGCGTCCTCGTCGGGGCTCTCGATCCCGATGAAGACGGCGACCATCCCGGCCTCGGTCATCAGGCGGAGCAGCTCGTCGTCCTCGGCCAGGTCGAGCGAGGCCTCGGTGAAGAAGGCCAGGGGGAACCCGTGGGCGTGCTGCCACTCGATGATCGCGCGGAGGATCACCTTGGCGGCCTTCTTGTTGCCGATGAAGTTGTCGTCGACGAGGAAGATCACCCGGGCCCCGAGCCGGTACTGCGCGTCGATCTCGGCGACGACCATCTCGGACGTCTTGATCCGGGGCTTGCGGCCGAAGATCACGATGATGTCGCAGAACTCGCACTGGAACGGGCAGCCGCGCGAGGTTTGCACGCAGCCCATCGTGTACTCGGAGAACTTCACCAGGTCGTAGCGCGGGATCGGCACCTTGGCCATGTCGGTCTTCTCGGCCTGCTCGTAGCGGTACTGGTGGAGCCCCTGCTCCCACTCGGCGAGGAACCGGGGCCAGGTCTCCTCGGCCTCGCCGATGAAGATGACGTCGATGAGGCCCTCGAACCAGTCCTCGGACACGGTGATCCAGGGGCCGCCGAGGACGACGAAGATCCCCCGGGCGCGCAGCTCGACGAGGATCTCGCGCATCCGGTCACGCTGGACGGTCATCCCGGTCAGGCCGACGATGTCGAAGGCTTCGAGGGCGTCGAAGTCGATCTCCTCGATGTTCTCGTCGACGAGGACGACGTCGTGGCCCGGCGGCGTCAGGCCGGCCAGCACCGGCAGCGCCAGGACCGGCATGTTCGCCTTCTTGTTCAGCAGGGGGAGGCCGTGATTCAAACCCCAGAACGAGGTCGGGAACCGGGGGTTGATCAAGCAGATTCGCGCCATGGATTGGTCCTAGAAGGGATTCCCTTCGCTCGGCCGGTCATCCTGGGCGAGATGTTTCGAGGGGAGTGTCTACCGGCAAGGCACGACCGAGTGCCGATTGTAAACGTTAAATCGGCAAAAGCGCCCGGTCACTCGCTTTTCCCCCAATTTTCGATCGAGCATCCGGTCATGGCAGGGCCGAGGCCGACCTTCCCGGCGTTCTCGGGCCGACAAATCGGGCGTCGTTTGTCGGAGGCCGATCCGGGCATCTCCGCGGGGACTTCTCCGATGAACCCCGCGAGCAGGCCCTGCGCCGCGTTCCGGACGCTCGCGTCGGGGTCTCCGAGCTGGCGGACTAATCCGGCCGATGCCCTCGTCATCAGCGTGGGATCGCGTTCGCGGAGCATCACGATCGCGGCGAACCTCCGGGCTTCCGCCAGGGTCGCGTCGCCCACCATCGCCACGAGGACCGCGACGGCCCTCGGGCTCGCCTTGCCCTCGATCGTCGCGATGGCCAGGCCGGCGTAGGCCCGGACCTCGGGGTCGGGGTCCTGCGCGAGGCCCGCCAGCGCCGGCAGGGCGGCCTTGGCCCGCTCGCCGACGTCGGAGAGGCCGACCGCCGCCGAATAGCGGGCAATCGGGTCTTTCGACGCGAGCTGGCCCGCCATCGCCCGGACCACCCGATCGAACCGCTCGCCGTCGAGCACCGCGGCGGCCTCGAAGACCCGGTGAATCTCGGCGGTCGTCTCGAACGCGCCGGCCAGTTCGACGAGCGTCCGCGCGGCCGTGGGATCGCCCGCCCCGTTCGCCGCCAGCAGCGCCTTGGCCGCGGCCAGCCGGACGTCGCGTTCGGGGTCGCCCGCCGCCCGGGCCAGCGGGGCGGCCGAGCCCGGGTCCACGCCGAGTTCGCCGACGGCCCGGACCGCCTCGGCCCGGACCAGCTCCGATTTGTCGCCCAGCAGGCGATGGAGGGGGTCGCGGACCGTCGCCCGCCACGCCGGGGGCGATCCCGTCGATCCTCCCGCGGGTCGGGGCCTCGCCGCTCCGCTCGCGGCCACCCGCCCGAGGGCAGCCGCGGCCTCCATCCGGACCAGGGCCGACCCGTCGGCCGCGGCCAAGGCCAGCGCCGGGACCACGGCCCCGGGCTCGACCCGGTACCGGCCCAACGAATCGCAGGCCAGCATCCGGGTCTCCTCGCGAGGGTCGCGCGTCGCCTCGATCAGAATCGGCAGGGCGACCGCCTCGCCCTTCCTCATCAGCATCCCCTGGGCCTGGGTTCGCGTCCGGGCGTCGTCCGACCGCAAAGCGAAGGCGAGCGATCGGACCTCGTTCCACGCCGCGATCCTCGGCCAGGCCATCTCCAGCGCCGAGTACAGCACCGCCAGCACCGCGAGCAGGAGCGTGAGATTCAACAGCGGGCCGAACATCCGTCGCGGCTTGGACATGACCATCACCCCCATCAACGGCACGCGGGCTCTCCGGTCTCGACCCCACTATCGGCGAGCCCGCGCGGCCGGGCAATGGGCCGCGCGGCCTTGATCGACCTTCCCCATCGCGGATCTCGTGCAGGCCGTGGCCCGGCCGCTCCGACCTTGCGGGACGCCGGGTCGGGTGGGATGATCGATCCCGAGGCGACGAGGCGTGTCGACCCGGTGCTCCCCCTCGATTGGCGAACGCCCCATGACGGATCTCGCGAAGGCCCCTTCGTACCGCTTCCCCGAGGGCTTCGCCTGGGGCGTGGCCGCCGCCTCGGCCCAGATCGAAGGCGCGGCGCGGCAGGACGGCAAGGGGGAGTCGGTCTGGGACCGGTTCGCCGCCACGCCCGGCAAGGTCAAGAACGGCGACACCCCGGCCGTCGCCTGCGACCACTACCACCGCTACGAGGCCGACGCCGACCTGATCCGGGACCTCGGGATCGGCCATTATCGCCTCTCCGTCGCCTGGCCGCGGGTGATCCCCGACGGCGACGGTGCGATCAACCCGAGCGGGCTCGACTTCTACGACCGCCTGATCGACGCCCTCCTCAAGCGAGGCGTCACCCCCTGGGTCACCCTGTTCCACTGGGACCTCCCCCAGGCCCTCGAAGCCAAAGGGGGGTGGCCCGTCCGGGGGACCGTCGACGCCTTCCGGCGCTACGCGGAGACGGTCGTCCGCCGCCTGGGCGACCGCGTCGGCCGCTGGTTCTCGGTCAACGAGATCCCCTGCTTCGTCGGCTTCGGCTACGGCGGCGGCAACTTCGCGCCGGGGCGTCGCGAGCCGGCGCGGGTGCTCAACCAGGCGTATCACCACGCGATCCTCGCGCATGGCCACGCCGTGGCCGCCGTCCGGGCCTTCGGCAAGCCCGGCTCGGAGGTCGGCCTGGTCCAGAACTTCCTCCCGCCGCCGCCGATCCCCGTGACCGAGACCGAGGCCAACATCGCCGCCGCGAAGGCCGAGTACGAGCGGACCAACGGCCAGTTGATGGGGCCGATCTTCCGGGGCCGCTACCCCGACGCCTTCCTCCGGGCCGCCGGCGCCGACGCCCCGAGCGTCCAGCCCGGCGACCTCGAGCTGATCGCGCAGCCGACCGACTTCCTCGGCCTCAACATCTACTCGGGCGACTTCATCCGCGCCGGCAAGGACGGCAAGCCCGAGGTCCTCCCCTTCCCCCGCCAGTTCCCCAAGGGGGACCTCCCCTGGCTCAACGTCACGCCCGAGGTCCTGTACTGGGGCGTCCGCCTGGCGGCCGAGGTGTTCGGGGTCGAGAGCTTCCACGTCACCGAGAACGGCGCCGCGTTCGAGGACGCGGTCACGCCCGGGGGCGAGGTCCTCGACCTCGACCGCCGCGAGTACCTCCGCAACAATCTGATCTCGGTCCATCGCGCGATCGCCGAGGGCTTCGACGTCCGGGGCTACTTCCTCTGGTCGTTGATGGACAACTTCGAGTGGGCCGAGGGCTACTCCAAGCGGTTCGGGATCGTCCGCGTCGACTACGAGACTCAGGAGCGGACGCCCAAGCTCAGCGGTCGCTGGTACGGCCAGGTCGCCCGCGAGAACCGACTGATCTGATCCACCGACCGACCGACCGATCGACCGAGGACCCGCGATGCACCGCTCCCGCTCCGCCGCCGTCGCCGCCTGGCCCCTGCTCCTGCTCCTGCTCCTGCTCGCCCTCGTCGCGCCCGGGGCGAGGGGGGATGGGCCGGTCGCGCCGGCCGAGGCCGCCGCGCGGATGACGGTGCCCGAGGGGTTCCGGGTCAGCCTCTTCGCGGCCGAGCCCGACGTCCGCCAGCCGATCGCCTTCGCCATCGACCCGAGGGGCCGGCTCTGGGTGGCCGAGAACTACTCCTACCCGAACTGGCGGACCAAGCCCGAAGGGCGCGATCGAATCCTCATCTTCGAGGACTCCGACGGCGACGGCCGGTTCGACTCCCGCAAGGTCTTCTGGGACAAGGGGGCCAACCTCACCGGCTTGGCCCTCGGCTTCGGCGGCGTCTGGGCCTGCGAGACCCCCAACCTTGTCTTCATCGCCGACCGCGACGGCGACGACGTGCCCGACGGCGAGGCCCAAGCCGTGCTCGACGGCTGGGACGTCAAGGCCCAGCACAACCTCTTCAACGCCCTCAACTGGGGCCCCGACGGCTGGCTCTACGGCTGCAACGGGATCATGTCCAACTCCCGGGTCGGCCGCCCCGGGACCCCCGACGCCGGCCGCGTGGCCCTGAACTGCGGGGTCTGGCGTTATCACCCGACGAGGAAGACCTTCGAAGCCGTCGCCCACGGCACGACCAACCCCTGGGGCCTCGACTTCGACGACCACGGCCAGGCCTTCATCACCAACTGCGTGATCCCGCACCTCTACCGCGTGGTCCCCGGCGCCCACTTCATCCGGATGCACGGCCAGGACATCAACCCGTTCTCCTACGGCCTGATGGGCACCACCGCTGACCACATCCACTGGGCCGGCGGGAGCTGGACCGACTCGCGGGGCGGCGCGGGCAAGCACGGCGAGGCCGGCGGCGGCCACGCCCACGTCGGCGCGATGGTCTACCTCGGCGACAACTGGCCCGCCCGGTATCGCGACACCCTCTTCACCTGCAACCTCCACGGCCACCGCGTCAACAACGACGCCCTCCGCCGCGAAGGGTCCGGCTACGTCGCCGCCCACGCGCCCGACTTCCTCCGGGCCGACGACCCCTGGTTCCGCGGGATGGAGCTGAAGTCCGGCCCCGACGGCGGCGTCTTCCTCACCGACTGGTCCGACACCGGCGAGTGCCACGAGACCGACGCCGACGGCCCGCACCGCGAGAACGGCCGGATCTACAAGGTGACCTACGGCACCCCGAAGGCCTTCCGGGGCGACCTCGCGAAGCTCGACGACCTCGCCCTCGTCCGGCTCCAGTCCCACCCGAACGAGTGGCACGTCCGGACCGCCCGCCGCCTGCTCGCGGAGCGGGCCGCGTCCGGGCGAGACATGGTCGGCGTCCATCGAGCGTTGCGGGAGCAGTTCGAAACGGAGCGGAACGTCCCCGTCAAGCTCCGTTCGCTCTGGGCGCTCCACGCGACCGGCGGCCTCGACGAGGGGTCGGCGATCGCCCACCTCCGCCACCCCGAGGAGTGGGTCCGGGCCTGGGCGGTCCGGCTCCTGGCCGACGAGAAGGCCCCCGGCTCGGTCGCGACGGCCCGGTTCGCGGCGATGGCCGGCGACGACCCCTCGCCGCTCGTCCGGCTCGAACTGGCCTCGGCGCTCGGGCGGATGCCCGCGGAGGCCCGCTGGCCGCTGGCCGGGCGGCTCGTCGACCGCGGCGAGGACGCCGTCGACGCCTCGATCCCGCTGATGATCTGGTACGGGATCGAGCCGCTGGTCCCGCTCGACCGGGCCCGCGCCGTCGACCTCGCCGAGCGGTCGCGCATCCCCCTGCTCCGCCGCCACATCGCCCGCCGGCTCGTCGCCGCCGACGACCGGGCGGGGGACGGCCGGGGAGTGGCATCGGTGGTCGCCCGGCTCGGCGACTCGGACGATCCCGGGTTCCAGGCCGATCTGCTCGGCGGCCTCCTCGAATCGCTCCGGGGCCGGAAGGCGACCGCGCCGCCCGTCGGCTGGCCCGTCGCCTACGACCGGCTCGCCGCGAGCCGGGAGGCCGAGGTCCGCGACGCCGCGGTCAAGCTCGCCCTCCAGTTCGGCGACCCCCGCGCGATCGCGACCCTGACGGCCACCCTGGGCGACGACGCCGCGCCGGTCGCCGCCCGGGTCGCGGCGATCGGGGTCCTCGCCGAGCGCCGGGTGCCCGACCTGTCCACGAGCCTCCGAAAACTCCTCGCCTCGCCGCCGGTCCGAGGGCCCGCGCTCCGGGCCCTGGCCGCCTACGACGACCCCGCGACCCCGGCCGCGATCCTCGGCCTCTACCCCGGCCTCGCCGAGGCCGACCGGGCCGACGCCGTCGCCACCCTCGCCTCGCGGCCGGGCTATGCCCTCCGGCTCCTCGAAGCCGTCCGCGCCGGCGTCGTCCCTCGCCGCGACCTCTCGACCGCGACCGCCCGCCAGCTCCTGGCCCTGGGCGACAAGGCCGTGGCCGGGGCGCTGGAAACCTCCTGGGGCACGATCCGGCCGACCTCCTCCGAGAAGTCGCCGCTCGTCGCCCGCTACAAGCGGGCCCTCACGCCCGACCGGCTCAAGGCGGCCGACCCCTCGCGCGGCCGCGCCGTGTTCCGGCAGGCCTGCGTCTCCTGCCACAAGCTCTACGACGAGGGGAGCGACCTCGGGCCGGAGCTGACCGGCTCGGACCGGGCCAACCTCGACTACATCCTGGAGAACGTCCTCGACCCGTCCGCCTCGGTCGGCCGCGACTACCGGCTGACCACCGTCGCTCTCAAGGACGGCCGCGTCCTCTCCGGCCTGCTCGGCGACGACGGCGGCCGGACGATCGCCGTCCGGACGACCAACGAGCGGGTGGTCCTCCCCCGCGAGGACGTCGAGGAGGTCCGCCCCACGGACCGGTCGATGATGCCCGAGGGGCTCTTCGAGAACCTGACCGACGCCGAGGTCCGCGACCTCGTCGCCTACCTCGCGACCAAGGGGCAGGTCGCCGCCCCGAGCAGCCGCTGACGACCACCCGCCGGAGCTCGAACCCGTGAAGCTGGGCATCGTGTCGGACATCCACGAGGCCGTCGACCTGCTGGCCCGGGCCCTCGCGCGGTTCCGCCGCCTGGGGGTCGACCGCGTGGTCGTCCTGGGCGACGTGTTCGAGACCGGCCCGAGGCTCGAAGCCACCGTCGGCCTCCTGGCCGAGGCCCGTGCGGTCGGCGTCTACGGCAACCATGACCACGGCCTCTGCGTCGAGCCCTCGGATTGCCTCCGCGCCCGCTACCCCGGCCCGGTCCTCGACTACATGGCCGGGCTCCTCCCCCGGATGGAGATCGACGCCTGCCTCTTCGCCCACCGCGAGCCCTGGCTTGACGGCACCGACGTCGCCCAGATCTGGCATGTCGACGAGCAGCCCCTCACGCCCGACCTCCTGGCCCGGAGCTTCGTCGCCGCCCCCGATCATCGCGCCATCTTCGTCGGCCACTTCCACCGATGGCTCGCCGCCACCCGCCTCGGCCCCCTGCCCTGGGACGGCAAGCGCCCCCTGGCCCTCTTCTCGCCCGCCGGGCCGACCCTGGTCGTCGTCAACGCGGTCTGCGAGGGCTACGCCGCGACCTTCGACACCGCGACCGGCGAGCTTCGCCCGCTCGACCTCTACGACGACCACGACCGGCCCGCCAGCCGCCCGCTCCCGCCCTGGCTCCCGGCCTGACGAGACACCCCGCGATCGAGGAACACCCGCCCATGCGCCGCCCGTGCTGCTTACCCCTCGCGTTCCTGGTCGCGACGACCCCGGCCCTCTCCGCCGCCGACTTCCCGAGCTTCCGGGGGCAGGTGATCGACCCCAGGGTCGGCGACGTCTGCTACGCCGTGACGACCGCCGACGTCGACGGCGACGGCAAGCCCGACGTGGTCGCCGTGGCCAGCGACGCCGTGGTCTGGTACGCGAATCCGTCCTGGACCCGGCATGACGTGATCCGCGGGACCACCGAGCGCGACAACGTCTGCCTCCAGGCCCGGGACGTCGACGGCGACGGCCGGGTCGACTTCGCCCTCGGGGCCGCCTGGCGACCGACGGACACCAGGACGGGCGGGACCCTCCAGCTTTTGACCCGGACCGGGGCCGCCGAAGGGGCCTGGCGGGTCGTCCCCCTCGGCTCCGAGCCCACGCTCCATCGGCTCCGCTTCGGCGACGTCCTGGGGACCGGCCGGCCGCAGATGGTCGTCGCGCCGCTCCAGGGCCGCGACACCAAAGGGCCGGATTGGGGCCAGGGCCCGGGCGTCCGCGTGATGCTCAAGGCCGCGCCCGCCGACCCGTTCGGCTCCCCCTGGCCGTCCGAGGCGGCGGACGACTCGCTCCACACCGTCCACAACCTCCAGCTCGTCGACCTCGACGGCGACGGCAAGGACGAGATCCTCCTCGCCGCCTGGGAGGGCGTCTTCACGCTCAAACGCGGCGAGGACGGCCGATGGACCCGGGCCCGGCTCGGCCTCGGCAACCAGGACGTCCGGCCCAACCGGGGGGCGAGCGAGGTCAAGCTCGGCAGGCTCCGCGACGGCTCGCGCTACGTCGCCACGATCGAGCCCTGGCACGGGTTCCAGGTCGTGGTCTATACCCCGCCCGGGCCCGGGTCGGGAGCCGGGCTTTGGGATCGGCGGGTGATCGACGAGCCCGTCGCCTGGGGCCACGCCGTCTGGTGCGCCGACCTCGACGGCGACGGCGACGACGAGCTGGTCGTCGGCCAGCGCGACCCGAGCCGGGACGCCGGGCGGTCGCCCAGGGGGCCGGGCGTCCTGGCCTACGACCCCCAACCCGGCACGCATCCCCTGGCCTTCGACCGCCACGCGATCGACGACGGCGGCGTGGCGACCGAGGACCTCGTCGCCGCCGACCTCGACGGCGACGGCCGCCCCGAGATCGTCGCCGGCGGCCGCGCGACGCGCAACGTCAAGATCTACTGGAACCTCGGGCCGAAATGATCGGCCCGGCCCCGGCCCCCCCCGTCGTCGCCGAAGTCGGTCGGGCCCTCCCCTTGGCCCCGACGCCCCGGCGACTATAATCGGGGGGCAGCCGCAAAGGGGCGGGACCGTCGGCACCCGGGCCGGCGTCGAAGTTCGGGGGCCGAAGGGGGATCGCACGGCATCATGGGTAAGTTCGCCTGGCTCAACCTGCTCACCCGGCCGCTCCGGACCGTCCTCGCCCTGGTGGGCCTCTCGGTGCCGATCCTCGGCGTCATCGGCCTGTTCAGCGTCTCCGACGGGCTCCGGAACCTCGTCGGCAACACCCTCGACAAGATCAAGGGCGTGATGGTCCTCCGCGAGAACGTGCCGACGCCCGTCTTCAGCCACCTCCCGGCCGACCTCGTCGACAAGCTCCGCGCCATCCCCGGGGTCCGCGCCGTCGCGCCCGAGGTCTGGGGGCTCCCGCCGACGATCGAGGACGTGAGCCTGATCCCGAGCAACCCCCTGGAGTTCCTCCGCAAGAACCGCGAGCAGAAGATCCAGAGCATGCTCGACGCCACGGTGATCCAGGGGCAGGACATCGCGGCCCATCGTCACCTCAAGAGCGCCGTGTATCCCAACGCCCTCAAGGAGGGCCGGTTCCTCGCCGTCGAGGACCGGGGGACGCGGAACATCGTCATCAGCCGGAAGATCGCCGCCGAGCACAAGGACGCCTCGGGCCGGCCCAAGAAGGTGGGCGACCTCCTCAAGATCGGCTCGGACACCTTCCCGATCATCGGGATCTACGAGACCGGCTCGATGCTGCTCGATCCGATCATCGTCATGGACATCGGCACGGCCCGCAAGGTCGTGGGCGAGGCCCCCGACAAGGTGTCGAGCTTCTACGTCGAGGCGACCGACCCGACCAAGGTCGACGAGATGGCCAAGCTGATCGAGGAGACGATCGCCGAGCCCCGGCTCGACGCCCGGAGCATGGGCGAGTTCGCCGCCAACTTCGGGACCGTGATGAGCCAGCTCGACACGTTCCTCCTGATGACCGTCAGCCTGGCCCTGCTGGTGGGCGTGGTCGGGATCATCAACACCATGCTGATGAGCACGACCGAGCGATTCGTCGAGTTCGGCGTCCTCCGGACCAACGGCTGGTCGCGGGCCGACGTCCTCTCGCTGGTGACGATCGAGAGCGCGTATCTCGGGCTCCTGGCCGGGATCATCGGCTGCCTGATGGGCCTGGCGCTGACCCAGGTCGGCAACCAGTTCATCACCGGCGGCCTGAAGCTGGAGTTCAGCCCCCGCCTGGTCGCCATCGGGCTCGGCCTCTCCGTCGTGATGGGCACGCTCGGCGGCCTGTACCCCGCCTGGAAGGCCTCGCGGCTGGTGCCGATGGACGCGATCCGGCTGGGCTCGCATTGATCGACCGACCGGGCCGGCGGCGTGCGGCCCCCGGCCCCCGGCCTCCTCCGAGGATCGTCGAAGATGATCGCTGTTTCCGACGTGCACAAGTCCTTCCGGAGCGGAGATCGCTGGGTGGAGATCCTCCGGGGGGTCTCGTGCGTGATCCCCCGGGGGCGATTCGCCTTCATCGTCGGGCCGTCCGGGTCGGGCAAGAGCACGCTCCTCTACCTGATGGGGTCGCTCGACCGGCCGACCTCGGGGGCGATCGCCGTCGAGGGGCGCGACCTCACGACCATGTCCGAGGCGGATCAGAACGCCTATCGCCGCGACCGGGTCGGCTTCATCTTCCAGTCGTTCAACCTCGTCAGCAACCTGACGGCCGTCCAGAACGTGGTGATCCCCTTCCTGCCCGCCGGCGTCAAGCAGGCCCACCGCGACCGGGCGGCCGAGCTGCTGACGGAGGTCGGCCTCGGCGATCGGCTCCATCACCGGCCGTTCCAACTCTCCGGCGGCGAGCAGCAACGGGTCGCCATCGCGCGGGCCTTGATCAAGGATCCGGTCGTCGTCCTGGCCGACGAGCCGACGGGCGAGCTCGACCGCAAGACCGGCGACGAGATCTACAAGATCCTCCGCCGCCTCCAGGCCGAGCGGCAGACCACGCTGGTCGTCGTCACCCACGACCGCCGGTTCATCCGCCCCGACGACCTCGTCCTGGAGATCGAGGACGGCCAGCTCCGCTCAACCGCCGGCTCCGAGGCGGAGGACGACCTTACCGAAGCCCAGGTTCGATGACATCCGCCCGACCGCCTCGCCGATCGCCTCGAAGGCGTAGACGCGGTCGACGACCGGCCGGACCAGCCCCCGCGCCAGCCAGGGCACGACGCTCTCGCCGAACCGCAGGGTCGCCGCGATCTTCTCCTCGATCGGCCTCGATCGGAGCGTCGTCCCGACCACGGTGAGCCGCTTCTGCATCAGGGTCCGCAGGTCGACCTCGGCCGCCTGCCCGCCCAGGACGCCGACCAGGACCAGTCGGCCGCCGATCGCCAGCGCGGCGAGGTTGCCCCCCAGCGCCGGGGCGCCGAGGAAGTCGATCACGGCGTGGACCCCTTCGCCCCCCGTCCGGTCGCGGACGACCGCGGCGAAGTCCTCGCGCGAGGCGTCGATGGCGACGTCGAGGCCGAGCGACCTCGCCAAGTCCAGCTTGGCGGCGGTCCGCGAGGTCCCGAAGACCTGGCAGCCCATCGCGTGGGCGACCTGCACGGCCGCCGACCCCACCCCGCCGCCCACGGCCTGGACCAGGACCCGCTGGCCGGCCCGGACCCGGGCCTGGGTGGCGATCGCGTCGTGGGCGGTGAGGAACGCCTCGGGGACCGCCGCCGCCGCCTCGAAGTCGAGATTGGCCGGGATCGAGACGGCCGTCCGCTCGTGGCAGGTGAGGTACTCGGCGAAGCCGCCGCCGCCGACGATCCCGAAGACCCGGTCGCCGACCTTGAGCGGGCCGACCGCGTCGGGGCCGAGGGCGTCGACCTCGCCGGCATACTCGAGGCCGGGGATGTCGGCGGGCGAACCCGGGGGCGGCGGGTAGTGGCCCTTGGCCTGGAGCAGATCGGCCCGATTCAGGCCGGAGGCGTGAACCCGGACGCGGATCTCCGGGCCCCGGGGCTCGGGCCGGTCCACCTCCGCCACCCGGAGCGACCCGCGGTCGCCCGGGCGGGTGATGACGATGGCTTTCATGGGGCGGCTCGGGTCGGGTGGATGGTCGACGGTCGTCAGCGTGGGCGACCCGGTCGGGGATGCTCGGCCCCCTCGCGCGGGGGAGCCGGTGCGGGATGCGCCGGCCTGGCTTCGGGCCCCGGCCGAGGCTCTTTGTGCGGCTCGACCGGCCCGGCGCCGGGCCGGACCTCGTTGGGCCGCGGCGCGGCCGGCATCGGCCGTAACTCGGGGCGGCCGGCGGGCGGGTTGGGCTCGCGATGCTGCGGCTGACCCTCGAAGTTCGGCCGGAAGGCCTGGTGCTGCTCGGGGTGGGAGGGCGGGGGGGTCAACCCGCGGCTCTGGAACCGGGGCTCGCTCGCGGCCATCACCGGCGAGCGGGGCAGGTCCAGGCGACGAGGGCGGGCCTCCTCGGGGCGGGCCTCGGGGGCGATCTTGGCCTGCGACTCCTGGCGGAGCCGGGCCTGGCTGAACTCCTGGACCGCCGCCTGCCGACGCCCCAACTCGGCCCGATGGTCCTCGCCGACCGGGACGAACCGGCGGCTGGCCTCGGGGTTCGCGGCCCACTGCCCGAACGGCTGGGCCAGGGCGATCCCCCGGCCCCGCTGGCCCTCGAACGTCGCCGCCGGCCGGACGTCGGGCCGATCCACCCGGGTCTGGTAATCCTGGCGGAGCCGGCGGTCCCACTCGGGCTCGCGGACGTGCTGGGCTGACATCGAGGCGTAGAGCGGGTCGTAGCCGAGGTGGTTCTGCTGGTAGCCGAACCAGGGGACGTAGTTCGACCGGGCGTCGACGCCCGAGGCGCCGTAGTAGTCGCCGAAGTAGTAGTTGCCGGAGTTCGGCCGGATGAAGAGGCTGCTCAGGAGGCCGCCGACGGGCAGGACGTAACTCGGGGTGTAGGCGTAATTCGGCCGCGACGCGAACGACGGCCCGAAGGCCACCGGCGCGAACGGGACGCCGCGGCGGTCGAGGGAGTAGTCCCAGTAGCCGTCGTTATGGAGGTAGCCGCTCGGGGTGGCCACATAGCTGCTGGGCGTCCAGATCCAGTCGTTCTGGGTCGCGAACCAGTAGCCCGGCTGCCAGACGTATCGATCCGCCTGCCAGACCCACGAGCCGGGCGACCAGGCGTAGTTATCGCCCGGCTGCGGCGAGTTGGGCCCGTTCTCCTGGGAGGGAGGCGGCGCGGGCAGATAGTCGAACTGGCCGTTGGCGGCGACGGCCCCCCAGAAGCCGGGCGTCCAGCGGAAGCCGTCCTGGGCCTGGCTCCAGTAGCCGGGGACCCACTGCCGGCCGGGCGGGATGTCGCGCCAGACGCCGCTGATCCAGATGTAGTCGTTGCGGTCGTCGGCCCAGGCCCAGTAGCCCGGAATCCACTCGACGTCGGCCCCCTCGGGCTTCTGGGCGGGGGGTTGCTCCTCGATGGCCGTCTGGGGGGGCGGCTTGGGGACGATCAATCCGGGCGCGGGGTTGAGGGCGTAGGGCGAGGCGAACGCCTCGTGGATCGGCCCCCGGGCGAGGACCTCGGGCCCGTCCGGGTTGGCCAGGGCCGCCGGGTCCTGCCGCGCCCCGGCCGGGAGGCCGCACGTCGCGACCGCGGCGATCGCCAGGATTCCCGGCCTGCCCCACCGACGCCCGACCCATTGTCGCCACATCATCGCCGCCCCCTTGATATTCTCGAACGCTCGCCCGGGACAGATCCGAATGCAAACGGGATGCCCCGCCTGTCGGGGTCGATCCCGCGCCCGGGCCCTCCCTCAACCTACGCCATCGGGAGAGCCTCGGGGCGTCGCGGGCCCGATTTGCACGGGCGACGATCGCCGGGGCGCAAGCCGACGGCCGGCCCCGGTTGGAGGGGGCCGGCCGTCCGGTGGGTCGCGGGATGGCTTCGATCGTTGCCCTCAGGAGTCCGAGGGAGGGGCCTGGGGCTCGGACGTCCCTTCCGGGGGCGGGCCCTGTTCGGTCGGCTCGGAGCCGTCTTCGACCTTGGCCTGCCAGAGCTGCTTGAGCTGGCCGAAGGTCCGGAGCGGGACGCTGCCGGCCAGGGCATCCTTGGAGAGCGGGGGCGGCGGGACGGCGGGCTTGGGCGGCAACCGGGGCGGCTCGGGGCGGGGCTCGAAGCGGGTCGGCCCGCCGCGATTGCCGCCGAAGCCACCGCCACCGCCACCGCCGCCGCCGGGCCGGGGGCCGCCGCGATTGGGGCCGCCGCCGGAGGAGGGCCGGAAGTTGCTCTCGCGCCCCTGGGGGCGGTCGGGTCGCCTCGGCGGCCCGTCGTTGGGCCCGCCGGGTCCCGCGCCCGCGGGGGTGCCGACGGGGGGTGCGGTGAGGTTCGAGGGCGTCCCCTGATCCCGACGCGGGCCGCGGCCGGGTCCGGCGGGGCGACGGTCGCCGCCCCGGTTCTCGGCCCCTTCGCCCTGCGGCCGACGGCCGCCGCCGCCGCCTTGGGCCCGCTCGCCGCGGGGCCGCTCGGTGCCCGGCTTGACCATCGTCAGCGAGACCCGCTTCCGCTCGCCGTCGACGCCCATGACCCAGACCGAGACCACGTCGCCGACGCTCACCACGTCGTGCGGGCTCTTGATGTAGCGGTTGGCGAGCTGGCTGATGTGGACCAGCCCCGAGTCTTTCAGGCCGATGTCGACGAAGGCGCCGAAGTCGACCACGTTGAGCACGGTGCCCTTCAGCTCCATCCCGGCTTCGAGGTCTTCGAGCTTGAGGACGCCCTTCTTGAAGATCGGCTTGGGGAGGTCGTCGCGGGGGTCGCGGTCGGGCCGGGCGAGGGCCTCGAAGATGTCGCCGAGAGTCGGCTCGCCGACCTCCATCTCCTTGGCGACGGCGGCGAGGTCGGCCTCATCGAGCTTGGCGTGCAGTTGGGGCAGATTCTCGCGCTCGCGGACGATCTCGGGGGCGAACCCGAACGACGCCAGGAGCTTCTCGACGACCGGGTAGCTCTCGGGGTGGACCCAGGTCCGGTCGAGCGGGTTCTCGCCGCCGCCGATCTTGAGGAACCCCGCGGCCTGGGTGTACGTGGCCGGGCCGACCCCCTCGACCTCCATCAACTGGGCCCGGTTGGTGTACGGCCCCTGCTGCGTCCGCCGCTCGACGACCCGGCGGGCGGTGAGCTGGTTCAGCCCGGAGACGTGGCGGAGGAGCGGGACGCTCGCCGTATTGAGGTCGACGCCGACGAAGTTGACGCAACTGGCGATCACCCCTTCGAGCGACTCCTTGAGCTGCTTGGGGTTCACGTCGTGCTGGTACAGGCCGACGCCGATGTTCTGAGGCTCGATCTTGACCAGCTCGGCGAGCGGGTCCTGGAGCCGCCGGCCGATCGAGATGGTCCCGCGGACCTTGTCGTCGAAGTCGGGGAACTCCTCGCGGCCGACCGGGCTGACCGAATAGACGCTGGCGCCCGCCTCGTTCACGATCACGTAGGCGAGCTGCGCGAGCTGCTCGTCGGCCGGGTGGGGCTTGGGCGGGGGCGGCGGCCCCTTGGGCTTGGGCGGCCGGGGCGGCTGATCCCCGCGGCCCTGTCCCCGGCCCCCGCCGGACTGCCGCTGGCTCGGCGCCGGCGCCGGCGCGGGGGTAAGAGTCGGTGCGGGGCCGGACTCGGTCGGGGCCTCGGTCGGGGCGCCGACGGCCGTGATCCCGCCGGGGTCCGGCGTCGCCTCGATCGCCCCGGCGGGTGCGGGCTCGTCATTCGGCGGCTGGTGCTCGTCATTCGGCGGCTGGTGCTCGGCGTGGGCCTGGTGCTCGGCGGCCGGCGGCTGGTGCTCATGCTCGGCGGGCGGATCGGGCGGCGAGCCGGCCGGCTCGTGGACTTGGGCGGGATTCCGGGTCGCGTCGGAGTGTTCGAGCTGGTCGGCCTTCTGCGACTCGGCCTCGGGCGTGCCGCCTTCGGGGGTCGAGGACGGCGGCGGGGGCGAGGCGGGACCGGGCGACTCGGCGTCGGCCGCGGGCGAGCCGCCGGAGATCGGCGGGAGCGACTCGACGGGCGCGTGGGCCTCGCCGTGCGGGGCCGCGTCGCCGTTGCTGGCCTGCTCGGCCGGGGTGGCCTCGGGCTCGGCGGGGGCCTCGGGCGATGGTTCGGGCGGCCGGCCGGCCTCGACCTCGGCCATCTCCGCGGCCGGCGTGGTGTCCTCGGCCGACGGGGCCTCGGGCGTGGCGGGCGGCGCGGCCCTGGGGTTGTTGTGGAAGTGGGTCCCCTCGGAGATGATCTCGGCGACCAGCTCCTCGGTCTCGCGGCAGGCGGTGCCGTTGCCGATGGCGACGACCCCGACCTTGTGCTTGCCGACGAGGTCCTTCAAGAAGGTCTTGGCCTCGTGGCGGCGGTTCTGCGGCTGGTGCGGGTGGATCACGCCGTGGTCGAGCAGCTCGCCGTGGGTCCCGAGGACGGCGACCTTGCAGCCGTTGCGGAACCCGGGGTCGATCGCCAGGACGACCTGCTTGGGGATCGGCGGCTGGAGCAGGAGGCTCCGGAGGTTGCGGGCGAAGACGTCGACGGCGTGGCGCTCGGCCATCTCGGTCAGGTCGCGGCGGACCTCGCGCTCCATGCTCGGCATCAGGAGGCGATCGAGGGCGTCGAGAGCGGAGGTCCGGAAGAAGTCGGCCTGCGGGTGCGCATCGAGCGGGAGCTGCGAGAAGGTCGCGCCCTCGACGTCGGGCCGCGAGACTTCGAGCTTGACCTTGAGCGGCCCTTCCTTGTCGCCCCGGTTGATCGCCAGGACGCGGTGGGGCGGGATCTGGGCGATCGGCTCGGAATACTCGAAGTAGTCGCGGTATTCGAGCCCTTCGCCCTCGGCGACCTCGGACTTGGTGGTGCTGACCTTGCCGGTCTTCCAGACCACGCGGCGGACGGCGTCGCGGACCACGGCCAGCTCGTTGATCGCCTCGGCCAGGATGTGGCCGACGCCTTCGAGGACCTTGGCGGTCGACTCCAGCTCCTTCTCGGGGCTGACGAACTCCTGGGCGGCGGCCTCGAGGTCGGTCAAGGTGTCGTCGTGGTTCCAGATCCGCAGGGCCAGGGGCTCCAGCCCCTTGTCGCGGGCGTCCGACGCCTTGGTCTTCTTCTTGGGCTTGAAGGGCAGGTAGAGGTCTTCGAGCCGCTTGGGGTTGTCCGCGCCCCGGATCGCCGCGGCCAGCTCGTCGCTGAGCTTGCCCTGCGCCTCGATCGCCTTGAGGATCGTCTCCTTGCGCTCGGCCAGCTCGCGGAGCCGCCCGACGCGAAGCTGGATCTCCCGGATCGCCACCTCGTTCAGGTTCCCGGTCCGCTCCTTGCGATACCGGGTGATGAACGGCACCGTGTTGCCCTCGTCGAGCAACTGGACGACGCTCTCCACCTGAACGCGCCGGATCTGGAGATCCTGCGCGATCCGGCCCAGGTCGACCTGAATCGGACTGTCCATGGCAAGGTATACCTGATGAGGAGAACGGCGACGACACGACGGGGTCCGCCACCCCTGGGATGGGTCGCGGAACAAGCGCGAGACAACCCGGCTCGAAAGCGTCCGGAACCGATCGCACACTTTATTGCATGCGAAGTCCAGTGTCAAGCGTCGCAACAAGACCCTCGAAGATCCCGAACCGGCCTCCGTGTCAATAGTTCGGTGAATCCGGACGTCTCGGCAACCTGGGCAAACTACCCCCGTCAAGATCAATCTGGCCGCGACCCGGCCCGTCCGGCCCGCCGGGCGTCCCCGGGCGGGCGTCGCGGCCGGGGCGGGTCGCGGCCGTCGGCCGCCCGCCGATTCAGGGCTTGAGGACGACCTTGAGGCAACCGTCCTGGTCGTCGTGGAACGTGCTGTAGCCGTGCGCCGCGTCGTCGAGCTTGAGGCGGTGGGTGATGATGACCGTGGGGTCGATCTCGTTCTTCTGGATCCGCTCGAGCAGGGGCTTGAGGTAGCGGTGGACGTGGGTCTGGCCCATCCGGAGGGTCAGCCCCTTCGAGAACGCCGCCCCCAGCGGGAACTTGTCGGGCAGGCCGCCGTAGACCCCGGGCAAGGAGACGGTGCCCCCCTTGCGGCAGGCCATGATCGCCTGGCGGACGGCGGTGATCCGGTCGGTGGTCAGGCCGACGAACGCCCTGGCCCGGTCATACGCGGCGCCGACGGTGTGGCCGTGGGCTTCGAGGCCGACGGCGTCGATGCAGGAGTCGGCCCCCCGGCCGCCGGTCTTCTCCTGGATCGCCTCGAAGACGTCGGTCTCGGCGAAGTTGATCGTCTCGGCCCGGGCCTTCGCGGCCAAGGCGAGCCGGCTGGGGATCTGGTCGATGGCGATGACCCGCTCGGCCCCGAGCAGGAAGGCGCTCCGGATGGCGAACTGGCCGACCGGCCCGCAGCCCCAGACGGCCACGATGTCGCCCTCGTGGATGTTACAGTTCTCGGCCGCCATGTACCCGGTCGGGAAGATGTCGGTCAGGAACAGGACCTGCTCGTCGTCGAGGCCGTCGGGGACGGCCATCGGGCCGACGTCGGCGAACGGGACCCGGGCGTATTCGGCCTGCCCGCCGGCATAGCCGCCGAACATGTGCGAGTAGCCGAACAGGGCCGCCGCCGAGTGGCCGTAGGCGGCCTCGGCCATCCAGGCGTTGGGGTTGGAGTTGTCGCAGCAGGACCAGAGGCCCTTCTGGCAGAAGTAGCACCGCCCGCAGGCGATCGCGAACGGGACGACGACCCGCTCGCCGACCTTGATGTTCTTGACATGGCTGCCGACCTCGACGACCTCGCCCATGAACTCATGGCCGAGGATGTCCCCCTTCTGCATCGTCGGGATATACCCGTCGTACAGGTGGAGGTCGGAGCCGCAGATCGCGGTGCTCGTGACCTTGATGATCGCATCGCGCGGGTTGAGGATCTTGGGGTCGGGCACGGTCTCGACGCGGACCTTGCCCTTGCCTTCCCAGCAAACGGCCTTCATCGGTGCTTCGCCTCGATAGTTGATGTTCCGTGGATGTCAAGTCGTGCCGGGTGGGACGGCGCGAAGGGGCGACCGGCCGGCGAGGATGCGGGCCCGCCGACCGTCCGACGTCGGGGATCGGGGCCGGATCTCGCCCGCGTCAGGACTTCGAGACCAGGCCGGCCGGGCCGGGCCGGGCCTCGCGGCCGGACGACTGGCCCTGGATCGTCGCGATCTCGCCGGCCTCCATCAGTTGCTTGAAGCGGCGGAGGTTCTCGCGGGCGTGCTTGTCGGGGTCCTCGCCGAGGATCTTGGCCACGGTCAAGCCGAGGGCCCCGGCGGGGGGCTCGTAGTTCACCTCGAGCGTGACCACCGTGCCCCGTTCGCCCGTCGTGGGTTCGAATCGGACCGATCCGGCCTGGTCGACGTCGCCGCCGGGCAGGGACTTCCAGGCGATCAGGCGGCCCGGCTCGTCGTTGACGATCTCCGAGTCCCACGCGAAGGTCTTGCCGAAAGGGCCGGACGAGACCCAGTGCGAATGCTTGTCGTCGATCCGCTGCGCCGACTCGATGTTGTCCATGAACTTGGGCGCGTTGGCCACGTCCCGCCAGAAGCCGTAGAGGTCGGCGGCCGGGCGGTTGATGGTGACGGTGTGCTTGATCAGCCGGCCCTTGTGGACGTGCTCGGCGACGTCGCTCCGGTGCTTGTCCGAGGTGTCGATGTTCAGGGCATCGTAGGTCGTGCAATGGCCGGTGACGCCGCGATAGATCAGGCCGCCGCCGATCAGGGCCAGCGCTAGGCCGCCGAAGTTGCCCCGCCTCAGCCCCTGCACGGCCAGCAGGGTCCCGCCGATGGCCGACGCGTATCGCTCGACGTTGCCGACGTTGATGTCGCTGGTGGGGCGGTGGGCCTCCTCATGCTCTCGGATGCCCTGGACCGAAAACCGGGGCGTGTGGGTGCCGCTCATCGCCGTCAAGCCTCCCTGGGTGATCCGAAGTGATCGCCGCCGGATCGCGACCGGGGCCGTCCCGCGACCCCGGCGGACCGACGTCGATCGAGATGGCTCGACCCGGCGGCCCGTCCGGATCGGCCGGCCCCCTGGAACAGCACAAGTCATGCCGGCCGATCGACCGGGGCGGAGGAGGCCAGCGACCGGGTTGTCGCGAGAAAACAGGCCAACCCCCGGACCATCCGCCTCGGGGAGGGGAGGAGGTCCGGGGGCGGCCCGCATGTCCTGTCGGGGTTTACGGCAAAGGATACCGACGAGGGCAATCCGGGGCTTAGGAGGCGGTGTCGGATAGCTCTCGACGGCCTGGCTCGGGGCTGCCTTGGGCTTCCGGCCCGGCTTGCCCTTTGGTGCGGCGGTCTTTCCGCCCTTCTTCGCCTGCCGGGCCTTCTCCTGCACCTTATAGCTGCTGAAGCTCTGCCGGGTCATCTCGATGCCGTGGATGCTCTTGAGATAGCCCACGCCGTCCTCTGGTGAGTCGTTTCCAGCGGCGAGGGCCTGTCTGACGGCTTCGGCCTTGCTGATTGCCTTGCCGCTGGACGCGGGCTCGTCGTCCTCGGTTTCCGGCTCCTCCTCGGGGACCTCCTGGCTCTCTTCCTCGTGTTCGACGTGCTTGGGCGATGCCTTCGCTGCTTTGCGGGCCATGGATGCCTCGGGTGGGTGGCGAGGGTCAGCTGCTAGATTGCCCATTTTAACGCGAGGCGATGATCCCTGCCAATAGAACGGTCTTGCGATCCTCGGCATCGCTATCCGAATCGTCGGCTTGATACGTGGATGCCCAAAGTCCTCACCCCGTTTCAATCCAACCGCTTCACTGACCTAAATCTTATCTCAGCCTTGAAATAAGGGGCATGTGCGGCCCAGGGCAATGGGGCCTTGTCAGTAGGATTGGCTGGAATTAGGAGGCATGAGATGCCGAAGGATTACTTGGTTTGTAGCAACTCGCAGGACGTTTCCGGCAAGAATCCAAGAATCGTTAAAGGAGTAAATCCATGGAATGGTCGAAAGCCGGACAGATCCTGCGACTTAGGAGTCGGGCATCAATAACTTGACAGATTTCATCCCGGGCGTTCCGCTTGCGGTATGCCCGATCCCGCTGTAGTCGAGTGCCTTCGACGCAAGTTCAACCTGCTCCAGCCTCTCATGTCCGAG
>JAABUX010000305.1_pt1 | contig 83578 bp, 76 predicted proteins | sample 5561851 | NCBI WGS metagenome assembly JAABUX01 (sample SAMN10711883, study PRJNA513361) | rock metagenome | isolation source: Antarctica rocks | place: Antarctica: Victoria Land, Richard Nunatak red sandstone | collected 2016-01-03 | reverse complement strand
CCAGCAAAAAAACTACAACAACAAGAGCTTTTTCCTTTAATCTAAACTTAATATTATAACATTTGTACTCCCGTCCTGGTATAGTTTTCAACTGAAACCGTGGTATAGCTTTCGGCTGTCATATACATTATGACATGACTGACTAGATGAGCAGGCTACTAAGTTAAATAAGCCTGCTATTAACCCAAGGACGATTTGATCTCGGCTATCCAAAAACGCCGCACGTCTATGATTTTTATTAATCCACGATTTTAGTCAAGGTCTTTAGAACTATTATTGACATGTCTACGGCTCTAAGTAAGAACCGTTTTTCGCGTGAAGAGCTTTCAGCACGTAGGAAATAAGATTCAATGTATCCAGGCTTCCGTTTTCTTCGCCTTTTTCAAAGTCCCCTTCCGTTTGTGCCATTGAATTCGTCAAATGAGCAAAACAAATGATGGCGTAATTTTTCACTGCCGATAGAATATATAAGGCCGATGCTTCCATTTCTACGCAAGTGACCTTCTGTTCCTTCATTGCGTCGATCGCTGACAGTGTTTCTCGGTACGGCGCGTCGGTTGTCCAGCTTGTACCAATGAAATAAGGACAACTATCGCTTTCGATGTAAGCGGTTAGTTTTGCAACAAGATGTTGATTCAAAACAGCTGGCTCGTGTTCAGGTGAATAATGATAGCTTGTCCCTTCATCACGGATAGACGATGCTAACAGGGCGAATTGCTTTTCACTTGAAATTTCGGAGATAATTCCTGCCGACGTGACACTGATGAGCAGATTACAGCCCGAAACGAACAGTTGTTCTGCAACTAGAACAGCGTACGAAGAACCGACCACACAAGGTATGATACCTATGGTCCTGCTATCAACCGTGTATTCGTATAATACGGAATGATAGCAAGCCCAACATTCGTTTTTTGTAGCAAGCTTGTTTTTAAACAAGTATTCTGCGACATCACCATCAGGGTCGAGAACACAAATCTGCGGCACGTTGCAATCCTTCAAGTTCCTTTGCCGTCTTGCCTCCCTCAACAAATTTTCGGGAAGAAATACTGATGGTTCGTTATAATACTTATTGGAAAGGATAGGGGTCATTCAAGATTCTTGAAGCCAAATCAATTTTCGTCTAGCCAAGCAATCGTTTTTCTAAACGCGTCTGCAAGCGGAGTGATGTGATATCCCAGTTCCTTTTCGGCTTTTGCCGAGCTTACAATCCAATCTTTTGTGTACTTGCGAACAAAGGCTGGAGTGATCAAGGGTTGCTTTTTCTCTAAGATCGCTCGCCATACCAGGAAACGGGATAATAAAATCATCAGGGGAACGGGAAACCTGTAGATCCTTCTCTTTATACCGGTAAGTTCATCTACTAAGCTAAAAAAGTCGTTGTAACTGATATTAATGCCTCCAAGCAAGTAACGCTCACCTGAGCAGCCACTTTCCATCGCCTTAATCATCCCATTGACTGCATCTTGAATATAGACATAATTTCCAATTGACTGACCGTTTCCTGGCAATACATGCCATTTTCCAGCTAGGTACATTTTTAACAAGCGGGTGAAGGCATTACTTTCCGTTAACAAACCGGGACCAAACACCCGGCTTGGATTTACAACGATGGCCCTCAGTCCTTTTAGGTAATATGTTTGCAAGAGTTGTTCAGCAGCGACTTTACTAAGTTCATAGGCAGTTTGCAGCTCACGACCAGCGCCTCCCTGTTCAGTAACAGGTTGCCGGTCTTCAGAGTGTCCGACAACACCGGCGGTAGAGGTAAAAAGCACATTTTTAATGTTTAGTTCCAGGCAGCAGTCAAGTACGTTTTTGAGCCCTTCAACATTGACGGTATAAAACGCGTTTGGGTTCTTATCCCAAACGGAAACCAGGGCAGCAAGGTGATAGACTTCGCTGCAACCGTGCATGACCTTACGCAGCGAGTCTTTGTCGAGAATGTCCCCGCAGTAAAGCCTAATGCCGTCGTAGGAGAGGAGCTGTTCGCCTTTTTGAATACTCCGAACAAGAGCATGAACAGTTATTCCGCTTTGGGAAAGCTTAACAGCGAGTTGTTGCCCAATGTAACCCGTGGCTCCGGTAATACAAACAGTCATTAAGATAATTTCTTGTCGTAATAATTCGCTTTCTCTGGGAAACTTCAGCGGTCTTGCTACCGTACAAAGCTACGCTGGTAATTGAGAGATTTATTTTATGGCAGGCAATTTAACGAGTAACCCCATACTGAGTCGCATGCTCTTAATTAGCCTCGTCCTGGTAAGTATACAGGCGTCGGGGAGTAATCTTTCTAGCTCTACTCTGCCAGCTATTGCTGCAGGTATCAACATGAAAGTTGAGAACAGAACCGTCTCAAACCGATTGGAGACAAAACTTTTCATTTCTAATAGCACAGATGGATCGCTTACAGGGACGCTCAAGTGGAAAGTCTACGACTCCCTTAATCAGTGTATTCTTTCCCTTAGTCGAACGGTCCTTTTGCCAACGTATCGTGTAAAGCCGCACGAGGAAACCTTCAATGCAGCGCTTAAAATGGGTGTTTACCGTGTTGTCTGTTACTTTTTAAACGAACCACTTAAAATCAAAGTAAAGAACGAAACGTATTATCTGACCGTTGATCGCATGAACCTGCCGGTTGCGGCAATTCCCGTTCAGAAAATAATTTACGCGGTTTCCGACGCCTATCAATCCCCAACAAATGGAAACTTACCCGTCATGGGTTTTGTAAAAGATCGTTTGAATCAATTCCTTCAGTTAAGGTTTAAAGAACTTAACAGCGAAACTATCTTAAACGAAGTAAACTTTGGAGACGCCCCTAAAGAAGACTTCGGCCTTTCCCCTGGAAAATATCTTGCTTCTGGAAGTGCTGTTTGGAAGTTTACGCAAAATCAAGCACTTAAAAACAGGCTCGATTCTATCGTTTACACTTTAGTTCATACCCAGCACAAAGACGGTTTTCTTGGCATGCGACATTCGACAACGTATGATACGCAGGATGTTGAGAGCATGAAAAATAATCTTTCGGGACTACTTGCCTACTACTCAGTTACAGGGTACAAAGGAGCATTGTCAGCTGCAAATGCGGGCGGAAATTCACTTTATAATTTTTTCAATCAGGAAAACGGAAACAAAAAGCTTTTCGACTCTGGGGGATTGTCTGCGACAGCAATCATGAGTCCGATGCTTTCGCTTTATGTAATGACTGGCGATTCGAAATATCTCAATTTTTGTTACAATACCATCAAAGAGGTTGAAAAAGCGGGTCGTCCGCGTCTTCTGACATCTTTAACAAAAGATGGAAGCTTTGATGTTGCCGATATACCGCTGGAAGATATTTTATTCAACCTCGAAGCCCTTTTAAAAATCTACCGGATCACAGGTAATGGATATTATTTAGCACCCTGTAAAGCGGCTTGGGATGGGATCGTCCTGGACCCGTCCCTGCTTTCGGCGAGTGCTCGAAAGGACGAAAGACTTGATGCGTTAAATGCCTGGACACAGTTTAATGCACAGCTCGCGTTAACAACAGGCGGTATCGCCTATTTCAATCAAATTGATAAAGCAATTTTTCAAAGCAAGTCGCCCGCATTACAACCATTTTACCCATTTGGACTAATGGACAATCATCCGGTTATGATAAGCTACGAAACTGGAAACTTTATTGACCAGCTAGTAACGTATGATGGCTCAAAAGTAGAGCTAACTGTCCAGCAGGTGAGCAGGTATCCACTGGCAGGTAATGTTTCGCTTGTGATAAATCCAAGTACCGAATCTACGTTTACTTTGTCCCTGAGACGACCAGCGAGGTCGATATATTACAAGGCGATCATCGATGGTAAAACGTATACCGTTAGCCCGAACCATTTCTTAAACATTCAGCGATTTTGGAAAAAGGGCGACCAGATTGATATTATGTTTGAAATGCTTCCAGATTACGTTACTGGCGATGAAGAAAACGCCGCCTACAAAAAGGAAGAAGCAGACCAAGTTCAAGCCGATAAAAAAATAAAAGTTAGACATCTCATCAGACGTTCCTGGTAGAAATAAATAAAAATGAAGACAAGAGCACTCGTCTTTCTTTTGCTACTTACTTGTATACCAGCATTGAAAGGTACTATGGCGGTGGAAAAACTCGCTACACCTAAATTTAACTATATAAGCCTGGCCGAAAACCTGCTTTATAATGTCCGTACAGGTGAGAATTATCACCAAATGCTTGAGGCACTTCAGTCGGCACAAGCCGATGAATTATTAGGTCAGCTGTCAAGTGATGATAAACGTAAAGCATTCTGGCTAAACATTTACAATGCGTTTATACAACTGAAATTAAAAGACTCACCTGAACAATATAAAAATCGGAGTTCCTTCTTTTCAAGCGATATCATCGAGGTTGCGCAGCACAAGCTCAGCTTTGACGATATTGAAAATGGTATTCTCAGACATTCAAAAATGAAAATTTCCATGGGCTATCTTGGAAAAATTTCGGTGGGAGATTTTGAAAAAAAGTTCCGGGTTGACACCTTGGATTACCGCATTCATTTTGCGCTTAATTGCGGTGCGAAGAGCTGCCCACCAATCGCTTATTACTCTGTTGACCGCATCGAAAAACAGTTAGATCTTGCCGCCAAAACATTCCTGAGCAATGAATGCAAAAAAGAAGCAAGTTTTATCTGGGTGCCTAAGATCATGAGCTGGTATAGCGGCGACTTTGGTGGAAAGTCTGGCATACTGAATATTTTGAAAAAGTACAACGTATTAAGTGATGGCGTAGTCACAGACGTTAAATATTTAGAGTATAACTGGACACTTACCTTAGGGACTTTCGAAGACTGATTACCTGAGACTTTTAAGATTCGATCGGTAGGTAACTGCAATCTTCTCTGGCTTTTCACTATGAAGAAACATCTTCATTGCAAGGTAATTCGCAAACGTTACTCTTAAATACGAGTTATCGTAATATTTACGGGCCGAGACGAGAACATTTTTTGGAATTATGTGAAAAACATTCTCTCTTTCCACTCGCCTAATTAGGTCGTACTCTTCCATAATTACATAGGTTTCATCATAGCCACCTAAAGAATCAAACAAGCTTTTATCAATAAATAGCGTCTGGTCTCCTCCCCGGAAGGGTAAGCCTTTAAAGCGGGTGCAAAAAGCGTTAATTTTTAACAAACATGGGCCCCCATCGAAAATAAACCGAAAGCAGCCCGCACGATACCCCTTATCCAGAGCACCTATGACATCAGAAAAAAAACTTTTGGGAGGCATGGTGTCTGCATGAACAAAGTACAGGGTGCGACCTCTGGCTTTTGCCGCTGCGTAATTCATTTGATAGGCTCTTCCCTTAAGGGGGGATTTGAAAACTGTAGCTTCCCAAGCTTCAGCGATGCTACACGTGAGATCATTACTACCACCATCAGCGACCAAAATCTCTATATTTTCACTCGGCGAGTAAGCTTTTAGCCGCTCAAGTAGTTTTCCAAGATCTTTCTCTTCATCAAAAGTTGGAATAATGATCGAGATAAGAGGTTGCATTCAACGAAGAAAACCTAGGCTGTGGAGTTTCCATAACCGTTTCCCTTCCACAACAGCAAATCTTCGATGGTGTCTATATCATTAAGCTCTGCCAGGACATGGGAGGAAAGCTTTAGCCTTTCTGCTGCCTCGAGTGTTAAACGCCTAACAGCATCGGTGCTCCAGGGGACCGCTTCAAATAATTGAGGATGAAAATGGCGTGATCCCAAAAGATAATAACCGCCATCGCCGGCAGGGCCAATCACCAGATCTTTTTCTTCTAACACCTGCACAGCCTCAGTGATGATCTCTGCGGTAAGTGACGGGCAGTCACTGCCGATAATAAGAACCTTCTTGTAACCGGCCTCAAAGGTTTCCTTAAAAGCGTTTGCGATTCTTTCACCGAGATCAGCGCCCGATTGCAGATGTGCCGACGCGCTTTGTACTTTAAGGTAAGAAGGATTGATATCATTGCTAAAGTAAACTCTTTTGTCAGCGATATTTACCCGGGACGCCTCTTCGTAGGTAATTTGTAACAGCTCGAGATAAATTTTAAGAGCCTCGTTTTCACCGATACTTGCCGCAAGACGGGTCTTCACTTTCCCCTTAACGGCGTTTTTTTGAAGTATGATAAGTGCTGTCATTGGCTGCCGGGGAATATTCGACCACTTAAGAAATCTACAGATTTCCCTCGAAGGTTCAAAAAGTTGCTAGGGCCATTTCAACAAGCGTTATGCGCAAAATTTCATCTTTCCCGGGATTGCACTTCGCATGCTTCCCAATCCGTGCATAAGCCGATGGCGTTTACTAAATATTCTCGATGCATGTTTGTCAAAATGCTCAAGCTAAAAGGTTGTCTTGTTTCCCGCCCTCGGCCTTCCCAGCTGAATCAAAGCCTGTTCATAGTAAGTTTCTATTGGTTCAAGTCCTACTGCTTTTCTCCTTTTGTCCACATTCACAGGATCAGCAAGGTCTTTTGGGTAGATGATTTTGTTTAAACTGTCGAACAGACGGCCACCGCTATCAAAAGTAAGTTGTGTGCCGTAAAGCTGTTTGCCACCTGTATTCCGTTGTACCCTGTCGTATAGGTACGCATAATCCCGGCGGGAGACCTTCCCTGTTTTTGAAAGCTTCTCTAACACAGGGAGCATAGACGCTTGAAACTTGGGATCACTATCAGCATGCTGAATCAAAACAAAGAAGTTTTTGGATGATTCTTTCCCCACCATTTCGATCGAAGGGTAACCGTTTATCTGAAAAATACTCTTGATTAGTGGAATATGTCTGTTAAAGGTCTCAACTTCGATTTGGTATAACCTCCGCATGCTGTCTGCCGAAGCTTTGTTACTAGAAGCTTGCAACATTTTCAGCTGTACATTCTGATCCACTTTAAACAAACTGTCAATTGTCCTTTTCAACCGTGGGTTGGTTTGACCCCGAAGCATAGTCGTCACCAACAAAAAAACAGGCAAAAATTTCATTTTTATTTATTTAGTAAGCTGCCTAATTCATTCAGGATGTGGTTCCAGCCGATAAGAAAGTTGTGATAGTTAAAATCAGGTTCATTCGAAGGATGCTTGCCAGACTAAATTGACCGGTGCGTTAACTACCCGTTCAAGATTAACAGTCTTTTGTTTGGTCATGATTTGCTCTCATTGCTATTGTCCGCTGGTAATTTTAGGACAAGAGTTTGTAGACTATTAAGTTTTGTTCCAAAAGCCCTCATATTTCATGACCATACCGGTACCTAATATCCCTTTGAGTAGGATCCGCCAAAGCTTTAAAGACATTCCTTTTCGTATTATACCGATTACTTTCTAATTTAAATAAAACCAATCGGTTTCATGTGCAATTCGTCAACTCAACCGCGAATAGGAACGACTGAACGCGTTACGGGTCTAACCTGCACATAGCTAGAGCCTTTTAAAGATCAATCGGTCTACCTTTGTTTATGGAATTACATGAAGCGATGGTAGGCCGTGCCAGCCAGATTCGGGCTGCCAAATGGTGGCCATATTTTAGAAACGCTCTCTTTGCTATTTGTGGGTACGCCACGCTCTACTTTTATAATTCAAATAAGCTTTCGGCCGAGACAATGGTGTCTCTGCTAGTTGTGGAAGGTAGTCTGTTTGCGAGCGCCGTACATTTTACGACTAAAGTGACAAACGCACCCTTTAAAACAGCAAGACATCGCAAGCCGAAGTCAAGGATAGTGGAACTCAAAACTCCGAATAGCTTTCCTAATAGAAATTCGCGAGAGTTCGAGCCGGCAAGGAAGGCAGGTTCGGTTACCCGGCGTTAACTTCGATCCAAACGGGGGCATGGTCACTGGTCTTCTCCCAGCCCCGTACGTTGCGGTCAACTCCTGCGGCAAGAAGGTGGGTCTTGAGCCCTGGGCTCAATAAAAAATGATCAATTCGTAAACCGGCATCCCGTCCATAGGCGTTTCTAAAATAATCCCAGAAGGTATATATCTTGTCATTTGGGTGAAGCTTTCGCAGGGCGTCTGTCCAGCCCTGGCCAATAAGATCGGCAAACGCCGCGCGGACTTCGGGTCTGAACAAGGCGTCTTCAACCCAGCGTTCGGGCTTATAGACGTCAAGATCAGTTGGCATCACGTTAAAGTCACCAGCCAATACAACCGGTATTTGTTCTTTAAGGAGTTCGGCGGCATGGATTTTAAAGCGTTCGAACCATCGAAGTTTGTAGTCAAACTTTGGGCCCGGTGCCGGGTTGCCGTTCGGAAGATACAGGCAGGCAAGAACGATTCCGTTAACCACCGTTTCCAGGTACCGGCTGTGGTTATCTTCGGCGTCCCCTGGCAGCTCCCGTCTTCGCTCGCTGATCTCGGTTCGGGAAAGAACGGCAACTCCATTCCAGCTTTTCTGACCATGCCAAACGGCGTGGTATCCAGCATCGCTTATTGCCTTTTCGGGAAATTTGTCTTGAGGCGCCTTAAGTTCCTGCAGGCAAACGGCCTCTGGCCGGGTTTCTTCGAGCCAGCGAAGCAATACGGGCAGCCTTCCGTTGACCCCGTTGACGTTATAGGTAGCTATTCTCAAAATGAAGGTAGTAAGTGTTAAATGACACCGCCGCAAGTATGAACTCTTATACATTTTATCCTATGCGTGCCATCACACCTGGCATGCTGGCTAATCAACTTTCTTGAAACTGGTACATTACCTGGTAGTATTCACGGGCCATTCGTGCTGAGTCAAACGGCGGGACGATTTCGCTCGCGGCCGTTTTCACGATCTTAAGCCAACGGCCGTAGTTCTCATAATAAAGGGGCAATACCCTTTGTTCAAGGACATCCAGAAGATTTCGGTTTTCCAGGGTGTCTTTTTCTACCGGTGAAAGTTCATTAGGCGCAGGAGGTATCACAAAACAATTTTCATTATCACGGGCAAATTCAGGGATCCAGCCGTCGGGCAGCGAAAGGTTAAGGCTGCAGTTCATCGCTGCTGTCATTCCACTGGTTCCCGAAGCCTCCCTGTACATTGTTGGATTATTTAGCCACACATCAGACCCTCGTTTAACCAGGGCCGAGAGTTCAAGTTCGTAACCTACGAGTACGGCGCAATTAGCATACGGACGTACGCGGGTAATAATTTGGTTAAACAGTGCGATCGCCCCATGATCTTCGGGATAGGGTTTACCCGCCCAAATAACCTGAACCTTATGCTGCGTCCCGGTGATGAGATTCATAAATCTGGTCCAGTCATGCATAATAAGGTCAGCACGCTTATAACCCGCAAAACGCCGAGCCCACACGAGCGTAAGCACACTTTCATCGAAGAGCTTTCCGCATTGGTCGGCAACGACCTTGAAAAGCTCACGTTTAAGTTCTTTTTTGCGTCTTACCAGGTCGTCGTCATTCCCAGTCGCCAGCGCGTCCTCCAGGCGGTAGTCTTTCCAATAATTTTTGTTCTGCGCATTAGTAATGGATGTGATCGGACAAATGCCCGTGTTGTGCCCCCACATTTGGCGCGCTACGTCACCATGCATTTTAGAAACAGCATTGGCCTTTCTCGAAAATTTCAAAGCGGCTAGCGTGTAATTAAAGGAATCACCGTCAATCTCAAGGATAAATTTCACTTCATGTTCCTGGAGGTGATAGAAAAACGACATTTGTTTGAGCAACGCGTAACTGTGTTCCTCGTTCCCTGCCATTTCGGGCGTGTGTGTCGTAAAAACAACCCGTTTGCGTATCTCTTGCAGGTTTTTGTACTTGGCGTGCAAGTAAAAATTAAGTGCAACAGAATGGCCTTCATTCATGTGGTACACCTCGGGTTCGATCCCCAGTAACTCCAGCAGCATCGCACCTCCTATCCCAAGAATGATCGATTGTGCGATCCGGGTCGATTCGTTGGGATCATACAAGCGGTGAGTGATTGTTCGGGACTCGAAGTCATTTTCAGCCGTATCAGTGCTCATCAAAAACAAAGGCGCAGAGCCAAAAGTTTGCGGTTTAAGTAGGTAGGCCTTAACATGGACAGGGCTATCATGTACCGGAACCGTGAATACGATGCCAGTGTCTTCTAAAAAAAAGGTTTCTTTCTCAATGAAGACCGGCTTCATTAGACCGTCCATTTCCCTTGCCTGGTCATAATACCCGTATTTCCACAAGATACCGACCCCTACAAGGTTTTGACGTAGTTCGTAAGCGCTACGCAAATGTGAGCCTGCCAGAAATCCCAATCCACCACTATAGATCTTAAGGGGCGGAGCGATGGCAAATTCCATTGAAAAATAAGCGACTGGCTTTGGGTATTGTGGGTCAGGGGTATAACCCCAGATCTCTTCTTTACTGATCATTGAACGAAAACTAATATTGGAACTTACTTTACAATTGCGATCCCCATGCCGTCATGCTCCTTACTTCCCACAGTTTGTATAATAGTAGCGGTAATATTTTCATTGGCACCTAGCATCTCATTAAATCTTTGTGCACCCCTCACTTTTTCATCGGTCGTCGCGAGGTCAAGCACTTGCCCATCCCGAATCACATTGTCTGCCACTATAAGTGTCCCTGGTCTTGAAAGCTTGAGCGACCACTCAAAATACTCTGCATACGGTGGTTTGTCTGCATCAATAAAGATCATATCGAAAGGTGGCAGGTTCTCGGCTTTCAGAAGTTGCAGGAGCTCGAGCGCCTTGCCGGTTCGCTGCTCGATAAGATCATCAAGGCCTGCATGCTCAAAGTTAGTTTTTGCCACGGCGGCGTGGAGCGGGTCAAGCTCCAAGGTGATCAGCTTGCCACCAGGCGGGAGGGCACGCGCCATCCAAATCGTGCTGTAACCACCCAGCGTGCCTATCTCCAGGATCCTTGAGGCGTTAACCAGTTTTGCGAGGACCTGCAAAAATTTTCCCTGATTGGGCGAAACACTGATCTCCGGCAGCCCCGCCTGCGCCATCCTTACAAGGCTTTGCTTGAGTATGTCGTCTTCGCCTCCGGTAAGCTTACTGATGTAAGCATCGACCTGTTCAAAAATCGTGTTGTTCATGTAACTTGTGGTTTTATTTCTCCAAGCTATCCATGACGACTGTAGAGACTGCTGTGGCGGCCTGCAATATTACACAACCCATTTAAACTGAGCCTGATCTAATCGTCAAAATCAACTGAAGTTCTAACGTCGTATATATTTTAACCGACCAGGTGCCGGCCGTTTGATAACTTGATCGACAATGTGCCGTCGTTTTTTTTTGAGAAACCTAAGCCAGCGGCGTTATTTGGACCTTATATTGGTTTTTTTCGATTATGTACCCAACCGTATCGTCAATGAAGTCACCTTACACCGTAGCGATAAGCAGCTTTGCTGTCCATGGTGTGGCAAGTCTTAAAGCGTTTATAAGTGTCCTTGGTGAACGAATACTCCCAGTTCCAAGTCTGCTTCTCAACGGGCTCACCAATCTTGCTCAGGTTCGAAAGTTTGACCCTCCGTTTGAGGAACTCCTTACCACAACATTTGACTTGGTTGTAAGCCGTGAGATAGAGGTTATTCTATACATCGGATATCTTGGTCATGCAGCGCAGGTGGATATTATCCTTAATGTTATTGAAAAATACCGGGCGAACATTAAACGTATTATTACAGACCCTGTGTGCGGTGATCATGGACGTCTTTACGTTTCGAAAGAGATCATTGAAAGCTGGCCACAGCTCATACGAAAATCTAATATCGTTTTCCCAAATTTGACCGAACTAAAGCTGCTTACAGGCCATGATGGAGAGGATAAACAGCCAGTTTCAATCTATATTAGCGAATTTAAATCTCTTTTCCCCGAGACTAAACTCGTTGTGACAAGTGTAGAAAATAGTAAGGCCGAAGCGAGAGGTTCCAGGATCGGAGTAGAGTATCATGGTGGTCACCAATTTTCATACTTTCACACTAAGCTTTCACGCAGTTATTCGGGATCTGGAGACGTTTTTCTTGCACATTATATTTTAACCCACTACTATAGTCATTTCCCGATCCATGAAGCGCTAAAAATGGCTGCAGACATAACATACCGCATCATCGAAAAATCTATCGGGCAGGGATCAGATGATCTCCTTGTTTGAACTTCCGAAGATTGTTCTATGGGACTCTTTACTTCGTAGGGGATTACAGAGCCGGTAAGGATACACTCATCAGTTATACGTAAACAAAGCCGGCCAAACAACAGCCGTTATTTTTTCCCATCGATACATTACCCAGCCTGCCTTTTACGAGAATACAAACTATACTAAGCTGTCACCTTTAGAAGTTAGTCAACGCAGGGGCCGCTGGTTTACTTGCGCTCGACTGTGAAAGTCACGATAAATAGTACAGTTTGATTAATCACTAGTTCGTCTACGGTGTTGCAGCCAAAACAGACGGATCATGACAATCTTTGCGCTCGGGACATTTCTCTTACCTGCGGATCAGCTCTAAGAATTCTACTTACCGCTTCCTCCACCTGCACCACCTGCTCCTGCACCGCCAGCACCAGCTGCTCCTGCAGCGCCTGAACCAGATGCGCCAACGGCGCTACCCGCTGTTCCTGATGTCCCAGAACCACCATGACTAGAGCTGCCTGTTGCGTTAGAACCTTTCGGATTAATACTTTGTGAATTTGCGGCCCCGGTAGAAGCGCTCCCGTTAGGACCGAGTGCGGCACCACCTGAACCGGAACTTCCCGAGCCACCGCTGGATGCGCCACCAGTATTTGATGATCCAGAGGTTGTTGACGATGATCTTGAACCGGCTGCGCCTGTACCTGTTGACGTGTTGCCACTGTTCGAGCCGTTGGCTCCATTACCACCGTTTGCACCGCCAGCCCCATTTGCGCCACTTGACCCATTGGCACCGCTAGAGCCATTAGTAGCACTAGAGCCACTTCCACCAGTGGTGCTGCTTGAACTTTGACCGCTTCCAGAACCCTGCGACCCGCCTGTCGAACTCTGCGAACCGCCAGCACCTTGAGAACCTCCCTGGCCTGAGCTGCTAGACCCGTTAGGGTTGCAGGACATCATCACAGACATCAAGCCTGCTATCCAAATAAAGTAAAGTGATTTTACAAATGATCGTCTCATGATTATGCTAAATTGACTCTTGAGATCACAAAGGTCGCGCCAATGACCTGCAGTTTAAGTAATATTGAAGGACCGGCCTGCCAGCTAGGCAAAAACACCCTATTGACAATAAAGCCCAATCAAAGTGGGGGAAGCGATTCGACAATTGAATTACGATTATTTTCGTACATGGCAGGTAATTTTAACTTCGTTCCAAGCTCATTGAGCGGTTCGTCAACCGTAAAACCAGGATTGTCGCTTGCAATTTCAAAAAGCACTCCGCCCGGCTCCCTAAAGTAGACTGAATAAAAGTAGTTGCGGTCAATCTTTTCGGTAATGGAAAGACCGCTGGCAAGTACTTTTTCGCGGTATTCCATCATTATTTGGTCGTTTGCTACTCTAAAAGCAGCATGGTGGACAGAGCCGCTTCCAAGCCTCCCATTTAAACTCTGATCCCGTCCACCAGCAATAATAAGGTCTACGATCGAGGCTTCACCATGTGCCTCTTGATTCTTAAAGCGAAATGTATTGTTTTCTTCGCCGGCCGGGCTGTAACCTAGAATGTCGGTAAGCACTTTTGCGATCGGTTCGATCTTATGTGTGCTTATCGTGATGCTGTACACTCCTTTAATGGCGAACTCGATGTCAATGCCGCCGGCCGGCCAGCCTGAGCGAGTGTCATCCCCAGAAGCCGCATAAAGCTCAAGGAGGAGACCATCGGGATCTTCGAAACTGATATAAGGTACCGAAAAACGTTCGGTCGGTTCGGCAAAAAGTACCTTCGACCTCAAAAGATGATCTTCCCAAAAATCGAAACTTTCTTTGGGGATCGTAAGCCCTACTGCGGTGATCTGGTTTGCTCCACTGCGACCTTTCTGCATATTCTCCCAAGGAAAGAAGGTTAGTATCGTGCCAGGTGTTCCGGATTCATTCCCGTAATACAAATGATAGGTGTTGGGGTCATCGAAATTAACGGTCTTTTTGACAAGCCTTAACCCAAGTGTCCCGGCATAGAACTTATAATTACGTTTGGCGTTTCCCGCTATTGCAGTCACATGGTGCAACCCATTTATGCTGTTTTTCATATTCCCTTATTGTTAATTTATATTAACCAGCAATCACTTACATTTAAGACAGCTAGTCATGATAAGAAACCTTGCTATAATAATACTCTTTCAGCTTTTCCTGTTTGTTAAACGTGAAAAACTAACGGCAGCTACGGCCTTTGATCCGAACACGATCGCCGGAACCGGGCACGAAATAGTTATAAGGACCGCTCACCTGGCTCTTGCCTTTAGCACAGATCCTGAGGGACATCTGCTTCAAAATTATTTCGGACACGCGCTGCATGATAATGCCGAATACTTTAAAGCTAGTAGTGAGCGATTTCCTGCCTATCCCACCGCAGGAATGGCGCATGTCTTCGAAAATGCGATGGCCGTTACGCATGCCGATGGTAATCGCTCGCTGGACCTTGTATACGAAGGTGTACGTACGACCAACCTGGCAAACGGCGTTGTGAGCACTCAAATCGCACTTAAGGATCCTCGTTACGATATTCACGTTACGCTGACTTTTAACGCCTGTACTGCCGAAGATGTGATCGGAGAAAGCATGGAGGTGGTGCATTATGAGAAGCGGGCTATATCTGTGAGCCACTTTGCCTCCGGGAGCTTGTTTTTTGACGCCAGGGCCTACTACCTGACCCAGTTCCATGGGAACTGGGGCGAGGAGATGCAAATTCAGGAGTCCAGGCTCACTTCGGGCATTAAGATCGTCGATTCTAAGCTTGGCGTTCGTGCGGCGATGAAGCAAAGCCCGGTGTTCATGCTGTCCCTGGACTGTGTCTCGGCAGAGAACCAGGGCGAAGTCATTGGGGGAACGCTAGCCTGGTCGGGAAACTTTCAACTCTTGTTTGAAGTTGAGGAAGAGGGCCGTCTTAATGTCCTTGCCGGGATGAATCCGTATGAATCGGCCTATACGCTTGAACCCGGTGTAGTTTTCAAGACACCACAATTCCTGTATACCTATTCCAAGGACGGAAAGAACGGTATAAGTATCAACTTTCATCGTTGGGCCCGCAAATTTGGCATCAACGACGCCTCCAGCCCGCGTATGGTCTTGCTGAATAATTGGGAAGCCACCTTTTTTGATTTTAATGAAACTAAACTCACCACTTTATTTGATGACGCGCGCTTGCTCGGCGTAGACCTTTTCCTGCTGGACGATGGGTGGTTTGGAAACCGCTACCCGCGAAATGCTGATACGGCGGGGCTTGGTGACTGGCAGGAAAATAACCAAAAGCTGCCGCAAGGCATCAATTATCTGGTGAGCGAAGCCGCTAAGCGAGACCTCAAATTCGGCATTTGGATCGAGCCCGAAATGTTGAACCCTAAAAGCGACCTTTATCACCTTCATCCCGATTGGATATTACGCATGCCTAATCGCTCGGAAGCCCTTGAGCGCAACCAGCTTATCCTCGATCTTTCTAACCCAAAAGTGCAGGATTTTGTCTTTAAGCTTCTTGATGATCTGGTTACCCTGCATCCGCGTCTCGCTTACTTGAAATGGGATTGCAACCGGTACATGACCAACGCATGGTCTGCATGGCTGGGTCCGCACAGGCAAAATCAGCTTTATATTGATTATGTCACTGGCCTTTACCGGGTAATGAACCGCTTCCATGCCGCTCATCCGCACTTTCCAATGATGCTCTGCTCCGGTGGGGGAGGCAGAACAGATTATGGGTCCCTGCCGTACTTTACAGAATTTTGGGCGAGTGATATGACCGACCCGGTTAAGCGCTTTTTCATTCAGTGGGGCTACTCCTACTTTTTTCCATCGATGGCAAGTTGTAACCATGTTACTGCAGCCGGGAACACGTCACTCAAATTCAAGCTCGATGTGGCTATGGAAGGCAAACTTGGATTTGATATCGTCCCGTCAAAGTTAAGCTCCAATGATCTTGAGCTTGCCAGGAATGCGGTCAGGGTATATCATTCCATCGCGCTGGTAGTCTGGTACGGTGATCTTTACCGTTTGGTGTCACCTTATGAAGGGAGCCGGGCGATCCTGATGTATGCAGACAGCCTGAAGAACCGTGCTGTGATATTCGCCTATCGTTTCGAGCAGAAAAATATCGACCGCTATGCGCCCGTTAGGCTTGCGGGCCTGGATCCTCTTGCCCGGTATCGTTTAAATGAACTAAACCTCGCGCAAGGAGGTCGCGCGCTTTGTACTGAAAACAACATGACGCTTTCGGGTGCCTACCTCATGAAAGCCGGTGTTCATATTCCGTTCAGAGAAGATTACACCAGTTCTGTGATTGAACTAGTGAAAGAATAATTATGAAAATGAGGACTCGATCTATGAAAAAAGGTACGCTAGGACTAATGATCTTCTGCTGCTCACTCGCCATTTTAGCACTTGCTGCAAAGCCTGTCTTTGCCCAACAAGCACAGTATTCATTGAACCGGTACCCACTTAGGCAAAACGCTTATTTAGAACTGCCTTTAGGCGCTATACAGCCCAGAGGTTGGTTGAAAGAGCAATTGCTGCGCATGGCAAAAGGAATGACCGGGCACCTGGACACCCTTTACCCTTTGGTGATGGGCAAACGCAACGGCTGGCTCGGCGGCGATGGTGATGTGTGGGAACGCGGCCCTTACTGGCTTGACGGTCTAGTCCCACTGGCGTACATACTGAATGATCCCGCGCTTAAATCCAAAGCGAAACCCTGGATAGAATGGGCGCTTACCCATCAGGACACTTCGGGCTATTTCGGACCTGTGCCCCCGCTGGGCGAACCGCGGGATGAGAAAGGCCTGCAACGCGGACTTGCGCGGGACTGGTGGCCTAAAATGGTCATGCTTAAAGTACTCAAACAATATTTTGAGGCTACCCGTGATGTTAGGGTTTTAAAACTAATGACAGCATACTTCAAATACCAGTTAACTCATCTTCCTGTAACGAGGCTAGACCATTGGAGCTTTTGGGGAGCGCAGCGGGGAGGGGATAACCTCCAGGTGGTTTACTGGCTGTATGATCATACCGGGGACGAATTTTTGTTGCGTCTCGCCCGTCTTATTCACGCACAAACGACCGATTGGACGGGCATATTCGACAAGGGCGATCTGCTCAAGGGATATTTCACTCTACATGGTGTCAATCTTGCGCAGGGGATCAAGGAACCGGTAGTTTTCTATCAGCAAGACTCCAATGCAAAATACCTGGACGCCGTACGGAAAGGTTTTAAAGACATTGAATTGTATCATGGCCAGCCTCAGGGACTCTTTGGCGCCGACGAATGGCTGCATGGTCGAAGCCCCACCCAAGGTTCTGAACTTTGTACGGCGGTTGAAATGATGTTTTCACTCGAAAGTATACTGCAGATCACGGGGGATATGAGGTATGCTGACCATTTGGAAAAAGTAGCGTTCAACGCTTTGCCAACCCAGTCGGATTCGGCCTATATGGCTAGACAATATTATCAGCAGCCCAATCAGGTCATGATCAGCCGCGATGAGCGAAATTTTTATACCAGTCATCATGGAACCGACCTTTGTTACGGACTGCTCACGGGTTATGCATGCTGCACTTCGAACATGCATCAGGGATGGCCAAAATTCACCCAAAATCTTTGGTATGCCACCGCCCCGGGAGGTCTTGCAGCCGTTGTTTACGCTCCCTCAGTTGTAAATGCTCGAGTAAACGGAGGCAAGGCGGTTATGGTAACTGAAACCACGAACTATCCTTTTGAAGAGGATATACGTTTTAGAATAAATGTGAAAACCGAGACCAGTTTTCAACTCTCCCTGCGAATACCCTCCTGGTGTCAACATCCCTCGATCGCTATAAATGGAAAAGCCATCCGTTTAGACGCCGGTCAGCATGTAATATCTCTCAATCGACTTTGGAAGGACGGTGACGCGATTGACCTTCACCTTTCAATGCACATGGCTTACCAAACCTGGAATGAAAATGCCCTATCCGTCGAGCGCGGGCCACTCGTCTATGCGCTTGGTATCAAGAGTGAAAATAAACGTGTACGGGGAACTGATGATTATGGCGATTACACGGAAGTCTTGCCCCTTGGTCCGTGGAACTATGCACTTGTCAAAGGGAAGTCCTTTCTTGATAGCGCACATGTGCGGGTTCTTACCCATACTGGGAACTTCAATTATCCCTGGTCTCAAGAAAAACCACCGGTCGAAATTGAGCTTTCTGCGCGCAGGCTGCAGAACTGGCAATTGTACTTACACAGTGCCGGCCCCCTTCCTTACAGCAGCTATGAAGCCGCAGAGAATACCCCGCTGGAAATTGTTCGACTCATCCCTTATGGTTGCACAAACCTGCGTATCTCAGAATTCCCGACGACTGAATGAGGGCTCCGGGAAATAATTGCACTAACAAATCAGTTTTGTAACAAATCTCTCAATCAAAGTCCATCTTTGGCTTTATAGCATACTTGGCTTGTTTTTAGTTAAGATGTTACAATAACCAAATCAGCCATGACCTATACATTTGATCATTTTGGACTCTTGCTTTTGAATCGCCGGCTGGATCAAAGCCTTAAACCAGGGGATCGCATTATTATCAGTAACTTTTCGAACTACACTTATAAAATGGTGAAGCGATTCCTCGAACGTCATAATTTCTCATTTGACCTAAGTCCGCTGCCCAGCAAAGGCAAGTCTGAAATTGTTATTAGAGATGTGGTCATACCTGCAAAACCTCTTGTTAAGGGGGTAGCCGCCTGAGTAGAGAAATTTTCGAGAATTTTTTATCTTGATGACCAACTTTAATTATGGCTGGCCATTTTGACTCGTCGAATCTACCTGACAAAAACTTCACACTCTCGGCCCATTTAAACGGAAATGTTATTTCGTTTTTGATCGTTCCTTTCTACCAGGCTCATAAACGAGCGTTTAGAGTCGTGTCTGAACATATCCCCGAGCTGGTTCTTCGCCTTAACGACCTTGACACTTGGGAAGCAGCAGGTGATGGTTGTCTTTTGGCAGAAACACTTGTGGCAGAACTAGGAGAAAAATTAGATAATTATTTACTCGAACACCGGCTTAAATAAATTGTGAATGAATGTCTGGTGGATTTATGCCTTGTTATCGGCGGTTTTTGCTGCTCTAACGGCTATATTGGCCAAGATCGGGGTAAGTAGTATCAATTCTGATCTCGCCACAGCAGTTCGAACTGTCGTTATTCTCATCATCGCCTGGGGCATTACGATCGCAAGAGGCTCGGTAAGCGGCCTTACCTTACTTTCAAAACGAACGCTCTTCTTTTTGGTGCTTTCGGGGGTAGCGACCGGCTTAAGCTGGTTGTGTTATTTTAAGGCACTGCAGTTGGGCCGGGTAAACCAGGTGGCTCCTGTCGACAAGTTAAGTGTCGCAATGGCAATCTTGCTCGCAGCGCTATTCTTGAAAGAAGGGATCGACTGGAAAACCGGACTTGGAGCCGGCCTCATAATAACCGGAACGATCGTCCTTATACTCTAAAGATGTTTTTCACCTGTAACGCGTGTCAAATTTTCTTTGTAAAAGTCGCTTACAGGTATCTCATCGCCTCCAGGTTCGCTAAAGACCGTGACATTAACGATTTTTGCCAGGTTTAAAAAGATAACTATGGGCCAAATCAGGTCGGTAAATCCGGCAACCGGAGCGATACTGCAAACATATGACGAACATTCCCCTAAACAGGCGGCAAAAATAATTGATCGCGCTTATAACGCGTTCCTCCAGTGGAAGCGATCTAGTTTTGACGAGCGCTCAAAGTGTTTACGAAAAATGGCTTTGGTTCTCAGGGAAAGGTCGCTTGACCTGTCCTGGCTCATGGTCAGTGAAATGGGTAAACCCATCAAAGAGGCCCGGGCCGAGATCGAAAAGTGTGCGGCATGCTGCGTTTATTACGCCGACAATGGCCCATCGTTCCTTGATGATGAACTCATCATTACCGAAGCACGGTCAAGCTACGCTTCCTTTCAGCCGCTTGGAGTTGTTCTTGCGGTTATGCCGTGGAACTTTCCATTCTGGCAACTGTTCCGCTTTCTCGCGCCTGCGCTGCTTGCCGGCAACACGGCCGTACTAAAGCATGCCAGTAACGTTCCAGGTTGCGCCCTGGCCATTGAAGAGGTGGTGAGATCCAGTGGTTTTCCCGAAGATGTTTTTCACACGTTACTGCTTCCTTCCTCTGGTGTCGAAGCTTTGCTGGAACACCGGTATATCAAAGCGGTCACCCTTACGGGCAGTACCAATGCCGGAAGTAAGATCGCTGCAAAAGCGGGAAGCCTTATCAAAAAGGCGGTACTTGAGCTTGGTGGCAGCGACCCATATATTATTCTTGAAGACGCCGATTTGGAGGCCGCAGCCGAGATATGCGCGGCGAGCCGGCTCATTAACAGCGGGCAGAGTTGTATAGCCGCAAAGCGGTTCATCGTTGTGGGTACTGCGGCAGAGCCCTTTGCGGAGCTTCTTCGCGAAAAGATGGCCGCACGAAAATTAGGTGATCCTAGTCTTGAAGAAACCGATATTGGACCGCAGGCGCGCAAAGATCTTAGAGACGCCCTGCATGAGCAGGTCACGGCAAGCATAGCTAAAGGTGCGCGGGTAGTATTGGGTGGAGAATTTGACCCGGCAAGCGAAGGGGCATACTATCCGGCAACAATTTTAACCGGCGTAAGCAAAGGAATGCCGGCTTATGACGAAGAACTGTTTGGTCCTGTGGCAGCGGTTATATCGGTTCCCGATGAGGCGGCGGCAATTGCAAGGGCGAACGATAGCGTTTATGGCCTCGGTTCGGCGGTATTTAGCAAAGACGTCGGACGTGCCGAGTTCATCGCGCGTAACCTGATCGAAGCGGGCTCGGCTTTCGTTAACGCAAGTGTGCGCTCAGACCCCAGATTACCTTTTGGAGGCGTGAAATCATCGGGTTATGGCCGGGAGCTAAGTTCGTTTGGAATAAGAGAGTTCGTAAACATTAAAACGGTTTATGTAACATAACTGTTTTGTGCCGACACTTTGTGTAACATCAAAACACAATGCGCACGTAGAACGATCAAATAACCCAAAAAGGAAAGATGTTTTTTTATGCAATATGTGATCAAGGGCATTTTTCTGACCATATTTCTTTTTGCCGCTTGTAGTGCCTTTGCGCAAAAGAATGAGATTGACAGCTTGAGGTTTGCTCTTTATAAGACGAGCGACATGGACTCAGCCCGGGTCGACATTCTTAACCGCCTTGCCTGGCTGAGCCTTTCTCGCAATTTGGACGATCAAAAGATCTACTGCCGGCAAGCACTTTTGATTAGCCGCAAACTAGATTATAAACGGGGAGAAGCTGAAGCCTTTCGCATGACAGGCCTGGGCAAACTTACTGACCAGGCGATACCCGAAGCCCTGACCTATTTTCAGAGATCGACCGCACTGTTTCATGAGTTAAATGATTATAGGGGTGAATGTAACGCCCGTATTAATATAGCCGAATACTACTACGTGCAGGGTATGACTGCGGTTAGTTTAAAATTCCTTCAAAACGCCCTTGTTCTAGCCGAACTTAACCATTACCTAAGGGGTATAGAAGAGGCTTTACAGGAGGCGGGAAAAGTCGAACTGCGGAACAAAAATTTGGGTCTTGCCCGGCAGCACCTAGACTCGGCGTTGCTGCTAGCAAGCAAACAAAATGACATAGAGGCTATGATTCCCGATTACGAGTACCTTGGTGACGTAAGTGTTGCCGAAAAGAGACCCGACCTCGCTAATGCCAGCTACGCCCGGGCTATGAGCATGAGCTCACGTTCAGAAAATGTTCATAAGCAAATTGTCTTGTTCGCTAAAATGGGTGAATCATTGGAACAAAGCGGAAATTACCGAGCGGCCCATTCTGCCTTTAACAGTTGCATCAAGCTTTCCCGGAAATATGCCTCGTCTGATCTTGTTGCCAAGGGGTATCTTCATATGGCCAGGCTAGACTCGGCTCAAAGCAACTACCATGAAGCGCTTGATCATTACAGGAATTACATTCGTCTAAAGGATAGCCTTGAACTCGCAGGCAATAACCGCCAAACTCTTCTAATGCAGGCCCGGTTCGATGATGAGCGCAAGCAAAAGGAAAATCGCCAGCTCGTGGCGCAAGCCGAAAAAGATAGAGACGTGATCAGGGAACAGTATGTTGGCCTGTTCCTCCTTCTTGGCATGATTCTGCTGCTTATTTTCAATGCACGTAAACTCAATCGTCTTAATGTGATCAAAGCCAAAAGCCTGGCAGAGCTCGAAACAAAAAACAAAGAAATTAGCCAGCAGACGCAGATTATCATTGAACAAAAGGCTGAGCAGGAAAAGATGAACCGGGTCAAGGATAAGTTGTTCAGCGTAATATCCCATGATATGAGAGCGCCGCTTAGCCAGTTGAAAGGCATATTCAATCTTATGGAAATGAAAGCGCTTGACTCTGATGAATGGCAGGAACGCGTGCCTGAACTTAAAAAGAATGTGATTCATTCGAGCGAACAGCTTGACAATTTGCTGGTTTGGTCCAAGAACCAAATGCTTGGGTTCAATCCGGTCTTCGTTACTTTCGCCGTTTATAATCTGGTTGAGAAAAGCAGGTATCTATTAGATAGTGCTAGCACCCGTAAAAATATTACGGTCAGAAACCTTATCGATCCTCATCTTTTGGTGAGCGCCGATAAAGAAATGACCCAGATTGTTATTCGAAATCTCCTCTCAAATGCCCTTAAATTTACGCCTTTGGGAGGTTTCATTGAAATCTCGGCTTCGCCGACAGGCGACTGCTGTATAATAACGGTGCATGATACCGGGATAGGGGTTAAGCCAAGGGATGCTGAAAGGATCTTCAATGAGCTAGATTATACGACAAATGGCACGGCCAACGAGAAAGGGACAGGCCTTGGGTTGAAGCTGGCCAAAGATTTTGTGCAAATGAATAACGGCAAACTCTGGGTTGAACCTTCGGAGAGTATCGGTTCAAAATTTCGCTTTAGCCTCATGCTTGCGGCTACTTCGGCTGTGTAATGATTGTATGGTTAAATTTTAATCGGTTCGAGAATTAGCCATCTTAAAAATGAACAAATCCAATACTATGCGAGTTCATAAATTAACGTTACGGTATGCTTTGATTGCTGCCATACTTACATCTTCCTGCTTTTTTACAGGTTGCGCGGCGATAGGAGGTATCTTTAAAGCCGGGCTTTGGACCGGGATAATTGCTTTTGTGCTAGTGGTCGGTATTATTATCTGGATCATATCAAGCCTTGCGGGAAGAAAGTAAGCTGAGTTTAGTATAATCTCTTATATTTTAGTGTAGTCGGGTTTAGTTCTCGGCGCGGTCAATTGCTGCGCTTGATATCACCTGGTCTAAAGAAATGCCGATGAGCCGCTCTAAATTTGCCCTAGACACCCGGACGTTTCTATCAAGCGCTATTTTTGCCATTAATAATTCGCTATAGCGGTTAAGTGTAGTGTTATAATCCTTAAGACTAATTTTACCATCCTTGAATTTCTTTTCATCTGCCAGGAAGTCAGTATAGCCGATTTCATTGATCTGCTGCTGAATTGTAAGCAACCGGCGGTACATCTTTAGTTCTTCCCAGGCCGTGGTCACCTTTTGACGCGTATCGAGCTTAGCAATGTTAAGATGATCAAGCGACTCGCGGTATGAGGCTTTTGCCTGGCGCGTATCGTTAGGGGCTGTAAAGAAGATACCCAGCGGGACCGCAAGGCCAAAATTGTATAGAGGCAAGTACTGTTGGGGGTATTGCTTATTACCAAAAATGTGATATTCGTTAATACTTCCAGAAACAATCACCTGGTTCAACCAGGATTTACTGGTGCGTTGAGCAAAAAATCTCGAAGCTTCGGCATTGCTTACATGCTGATTGTTATCAGGATTATTTTGCCAGCTAAGAAATATAAGGCGGTTAAGGATGTTTTTGTCGTGCGTAGTATCCCCGGGGATCACTTTGTTGTAATGAACGTCCTGGGCCAGTACATAGACGGTCCCCAATAAAAGGAACAACGATAGAAAGGCACCTGAGATAACTCGCGTCATATAGCTAGCGTCAATTTTTCAATTAGTGATCGTGAGCCGGGCAAGGTAAGGATTAAAGCCCAGCGTTAGTTTATAAGGGCGTCTACTCTAAAGATCGATATTCCCGGCGGGGACATTATTCAAGATTGCTCCTCGGAACTTTCCGTCCAGCGAAGTAAGAAACGCGATCGAATCTTTGTCTGCCGGGTAAATTGTAGAAGAAGCAGAGAATACAACGATTACGCCCTGGGCATATTCTGCCAGTTCTTTGCTGTCAGAATACTTATTAAGCGACGCTCCTTCCATAAAAACGTAGTCATAAGAACTGCTTAGTCGCGAGAGCCGCGGTAAAAAGCTCATTCCAACAAGTAGGTCCGACGGTGAGTAAAGACCGCCCTGGCAGCCGATCACATCCAGATTTTGAACAGGCGTTGTTGAGATCGCCGCCAGGAAGTCGTCTTCTAAGATGTTGCTGATCGCGCCAAGATCTTCGAGCACCGGCTTGGACTGAAAATAGCGGGTGATCGTGTTGTTCATAAAATTGGTATCTATAACGAGGACCTTCTTCCTTCCTGCGGCAAGTACGGTAGCCAGCGCGATGATCAATGTGCTTTTCCCTTCGCCGCTCTTCGTGCTGGTTAGAAGCACGATTTTATCTCCTGCTTTTTCAATGCTGTAGCGCGCTTTCTTAACCAGGTCCCTAAAAGTGTTTTCTTTCGGACGCCTTGCCTCTCGATCGTTGAGGATATGAAGCAGATCTTTGTCTGGATAGGGGAGTCTTGTAACCATTCCGATGAGCGGTAAACCGACCCTTGAAGTAAACCTCCCGGGCTTTAACAAGCTGGTATCCAGCGATTCGATCACTACGATAAGAAGAAAGGCGAGCACAAATGAACCTCCCAGAGAAAGGGCAATCACACGAGGCCTTGCGTTGGGTTCGGGTCTAACGGCCGGCTGCCCGAATAGTGTTTGCCTGATTATTTCGCTTCCCAAGACCAGATTTGTCTCAACAGTCCGGTTGTACTTCTCCTCCGCAAGACTGTACTCCTTTTGTGCGAGGTCTGCCTCTTTCTGCAAGGAGGTAACAATTGCCTCTTCACTGGCGTACGACCCGTAAGCGTTTTGTAACTGTTCCAGCTTGCTTTCATAATCTTCTATGCTTTGCTCTAGGGACTCGATTTTTACATCGAGCGTAGTCTTCGCGCTTTCTAGTTCCTCTTTCTGGTCTGACGGTGCCGGCGTGTCTTCTGAAACCGCGGCTCTACTTTCCACATCGGCAAGCTGGTTTCTTAAGTCGCTGATTCTTTTGCGTGTTTTTTCATCCTCTTTTTGATCCAGCTTTTGCCTCAATTCTTTTATCTCGTCCCTTAAGCGAAGAATCTGACTGTTCGCCTGGGATTGGAGGACCTTGGGGTCTGGCGTATTGGCAATGGTTTGCAGCCGCCGGTCGACAGTTGACATTTCTAACTGAGCTGCGTATAAGCTGTTTTGGGCGGTTGCTAATGAGGCCGTAAACTCCTTGATAAGGTCAGTTTTGCTCTTGCCTTCACGCTCTGGGTTTACCACGCCGTGTGAAACTTTATAATCTCTTAATCGCGTTGCCTTTTGCTGTGATTCCTTTTTTTTCTCCTCAGCAATCGCTTTTAAAGTTGCCAGGGGACTTTGGCTTTCGGCACGCCTGATGCCTGCAACACGAAGGAACTGGTGGCAAAGCGCATTGACCATGAAGGCCGAGAACTGAGCATTTTCTGTCCTAGCTCTAACGTTAATAAAATCGGTATTTTCAATACGGTACGCCTCGATCTTATTTTTTGTGACCGACTCATAGTCCAGAGAATAAAGGCGCATGAACTCAAGGAGCTTACGTTCATAGGGAATCGCGGCAGTAAGCTGCTGCATGGAGTCAAGATGATTTTGCAGGACCCGCCTTGCCTTGTCCTTCTCTTCAATTATTTGCACGTAAATAGGGGAACGTAAAGCCGAATCAGGAAGCATTTTAAAACGCGCACCCGAGTCGAGCTCGCTAATTATCAGCGAATAGCTAGTAAGGCCCACTACTCTGGGAGAAGTGAGTATCTGAATCAGATTATTGAACCTAACCGCCGGTTCATTGACGGCCTTCTCTCCGGTAGTCAGCTGAGCAGTACTTACGTAGGTGTTTTTAAGGTCTTTCGTAAAATACACCGCTGCGGCGAAGGCTAGCAAAGGAATTAGTAACAAGATCCACAATTTTCGAAACAGAACCCTTGTCGCGTAACGGAGTGTCATCAAGCCATAAAGATGAACTCTTTAAACTTTTAAACGTTGTCTTTTTGTAAAAGGGCCCTGGGTGTTTTGAACAGGATCCATAAATCCCTTAACAACGTGTTTTTGTCCGCATAATTAATGTCAAGGTCAATGCGTTCCGTAACGGTCATTTCCTTTTTTCCGCGTTTGGTGATCTGCCACAAACCGGTCATTCCGGCGGGGGCAAGGAACCGGGCGGCCCATTGATCTTGAGTGAGTGAAACGGCTTCATAGAGCGGCAACGGGCGATTGCCGACAAGCGACATATCGCCTTTAAGGACATTTATAAGCTGAGGGATCTCGTCTACACTCATGTTTCTCAAAAAATTGCCAAATCTCGTCACCCTGGGATCGTTTGAGATCTTGAAGAACACAGGACCTCTAGACAGGCTGTCTTTGTATTGATTCCTTTCCATTAATTCGGCCACCCGTTTGTCGGCGTCCTGGTACATGGTCCTGAACTTATAAAACTTAAAGATGCTGTAGTTGGAGCCTGCACGTATCGCCTTGTAAAAAACGGGGCCTCGTGATTCGATCTTGATAATGATCGCGATAAGAAGCAAGAACGGACTTAAGATCAATAGCAGTATACTCGACACGGTTATGTCCAGAAAGCGCTTGAAAAATCGATCGATAAGCGTCTCGGGCAAGATATCTTCGTTGATCTCCTTTTTGGGAATGTAACTATTCTTCTTGTTCTTGAATAAGTGCAGAAACTTGATGCGCTCCACCATTTTACGGCAGTTTTCGGAATTGGTGAACGCGTGGTTGTACACGTCATCAACACCTTTCATTTTGGCGAGAATAAGTTTTTCCTGGTCCCCGACGCTTATCGAGTATAAAATGAAAGGAATGACGCGCACCGCCTCAGAAAAGTTGACACGGGACAAAAACTTTATGATCTCTTCACGCTCGAAGCCTGCATCGCAAATGATGGCCATGGGAAGATTTTGCGCGGTAAGTATGAGTCTGTATATATGTCGCTTTGCATCTTCGAGTTCTGTAAAGAACAAAACTTCGTGATCGAAGACCTTCTTGATCTCAACGCTTAACTGATAAGATTCAATCCCAATGTACAGTATCATAAAAGCGGCGCGAAAATACTGTTTAACCAGTTTATACTCTATACAAAAATAAGCACTAAAACCTGGCTTTAGAACTTTCAATGGCCTCGTTTACGACAGCGATGAGCTTTACCGGGTCGAAAGGTTTAGTGAGGTAACTGTAAATACCGCGGGCAATGAGGTTCTCTTTCACCTCTTGTGAATCAAGACCTGTGAGAATGATGACAGGAAGGCTGCTAAAGATACTGCTGTTATTAAGATTAGTAATCAACTCTTCACCGTTGAAATTTGGCATTTCGATGTCTGAGATGATGAGATCAGGTATGTTGCCCTCGGATAACCAGAAAATTGCCTCAAACCCATCCTGAACACTAATCACCTCATAGTTTTCCCGGGTCAGTATATATTCGAGAAGCCGTCTTATGGGCTTGCTGTCATCAATAATTAAGATCTTCTCCATTTTCAATTCAGATGTGGCTCTGATTCGCTTAGTTTGGTGAGCAATTTATCGGTTTGCGCCTCAGAAAATGGTTCATGTTCGCTGGCTTAATGGCAACACCCGTTGAGTAGCAATTTTTACCCGATAAGTTTCGAGGGCATTAAGTTGGATCCTAAAACTTAGGCTTCCAGTCCCTCGGATTTTTGTATTCGTAATAGGCCTCCGAGACAGCCAAATAGTGATTCTCCCAAGAGTGCTGAAGTGCAAAGGCTCTTCGTTGAAGCCTTAACGGTTCGGCGTCTTCATCTAGCGCGCGCCTGATTGCCTGTTCAAAGGAATCGGCGTCCTCGGCAAGGTAGCACACTGCGGCAAAAGAATCCATCGCCTGAGTGTGTCTGGCGACAACCGGTTTGCCCATCGCAAGATACTCATCGGCCTTGCGTGGATAATTCCCTAGGGTAAATTCGTTCACCCATTGCGGATTGATGCATACGTCGAACTGGGCGATCCAGAGCGGAAGATCCTCTGGCGGCTTGCGTCCCATAAAATAAACATTAGGAAGCTGGCGAAGGTCTGATCTCCGAAATGCTTCGTCCTCGGGGCCTACGAATATGAAGTTCCATGAGAGGTTCGTGAGAGCCAGTTTGGTCAAAAGCGAAATGTCCAGCCTGGAAGCGAGCAAAGCTCCTACATAGCCGATAGCAGGCCCGTGAAGTGTTTGAAGTTCCTGAGGTTTCGCCCAAGGCAGGGAGGAATCAAACAAATCTACGTCACAACCCTGGCCAACATAATAGCTTTGCCGATTATAACGTAGAGCATAGTCACGAAGGTAAATTGAGTTACAAACCACAAGATCACTCTCGGCGATGAGCCGTGGTTCCAGGCGGGTGCCGTTCGTCCGAAAGTACTTAGTGAAGATGAGATTATCCCTCAGATAATAGAGATAGGTCTCGGGCTTGAGCAGTGTTTTGAGGTAAAAACCCCGGTACATTTCCATGTCATTGAACAGAATGTACTCCTTGAAGCCAAGGGTCTTGATAGCCGAACTTATTTCGTTCGCCAGCCGGTTATTATTCATATAATTAACCGCATTGAAGACAAAGGCGGGACGCAAACGGTTAACCGGCTCCATGAATGTTTTTGGGTCGAGGTTCCAGAATGACGGCTTGATGCGTCTTAAAGGAGGTAATTCTCCCTGCAGGACTTTCTTACGGTTAATAACCATGGGGTCCTTTGACGTGTGCCACAAATCAAGCCGGCTAAGGGCGGCGTTTACATAGAGAACCCGGTTGTTATTCGCCTCAAACTGCCTTGCCACATCTCTGCAGTTGCTTCCCATTGAGCCGTCATCCCAGGACTGATGGCTTATCATCACGATATCCCGACCTGTGATCAGATTTGGAGGATTGGAAGCGCCCATCGGCGTCAAGATCGGTTAATTCGCGCTGTCTCCCTTACTGAGCTTGTCTCCAAATGAAAAGCTTAATGAGAATCGAAGCGTGTTATTAAGAGGGCTTTGCTTTTCAGCGATCAAATAAGAGGTGTCAATATGCAGTGAGCGGTATCTTACTCCAGCTCCTGCGGTGAAATATTGCCGGTTGCCTTTCATTGGATCTTCATAAAAGTAACCACTCCGAAGAAAGAAGTGTTTATTGTAGTTGTACTCAGCTCCAACGGCGTAGCTTAATTCTTGGATCTCTTCGTGGACGCCGCCTGGCGCATCGTAAAACGACTGAAAGATGCCGCTAGGCACAGAAACATTGGGATCCTTTCCTTTGATCACATTGTTGTTCTGATCCCTTATCGGTGGGGTAGGAACAAGCAATTTATTAATGTCAAGGTTAATGGCCAGCGAGTTGTTGTCGTCAAAATGAAAGTCAGAGCCGGCTCCCACTTTCAGGTTTGTAGGCAAAAACTGGTTTTGGGCCGTTCCGTAATTCAACTTTGTGCCAATATTGGATATGTTGACGCCATAGGAGATAGTTGCAGGAATACGGCCAATGTGTGAATCTTTTGAATAATAAACGGCTACATCAACTGCACCTGCGCTTGCGGCCTGCAAATTACCGCTCTGAGTGGACGCCTGTCCAATGTCTGAATGAATGTAACGCCCGGCTAGGGCAATTGAAAAGTCTTGATTGAGCTTTCGTATGTATGCAAGATCAACGGCAAAATCGGCCGGTTTGATTGAGCCATAAGGTGTCCCGTCATCAAGTGTATAGTTAATATTCCCATACGAGAAATACCGGAACGAGGCTGCCAGGGTTTGTTGCTGGTCAAGCTTTTTATAAGCACTTACATAGCCTAGATTTACATCGCTCGTAAGACGTCTAAGCCATGGTGTAAACGATATTCCCAGTCCCTTATCGTCTGGTGCGAAGGCATATTTTGCCGGGTTCCAGTGCATCGAATTAACATCGGCTGCTGAGGCTACCCCGCCGTCACCCATTGCCCCGCCGCGTGCGTCGGGTGCGATCAGTAAGAACGGAACTGCCGTCGTAACCGACCGGCTTTGTGTAAGACTCGGGATTGCTGCAGGAGCGGATTCTTTGCCCTGCCCATGGACGGCAACCGCGATCAACTGTAAAAGAATGACTAATGCCCCACCCTTATTCATTGAAACTAATTTCATATACTGCAGAATAAGTTATTTTCGCCCAATTTTTAGTTCTTTTTACGCTTAGGTATCATATTGGTTGCATCTAGAGGTTCAGTTCGACTGTGTATTTCAAGTATTGGACGGTAGCAAAGCGTTCCTGAACGAGGGAACACGTCAAAAACGCCGGTTAGATGTTTCTTTGACTTTGAAAGATAAAAGATCTTTCAGCGCTATTTCAGGATTCCTTGGCTCTCAATCCAGCCTGAACATGCGCTATAACCCGCTCGATCTAAATTAACAAAACATGAAACAAATCACCGAAGAAGTGAGTAATTACAAACTTATCCTTACAGGGATAGCGATCGTCATCGTAGTAGGACTTATCGTATACTGGATGAATGTTCATCCTTATCTCCTATACCGATAAGGCCTAAAAACCTTTTGCTTTTGTGAGACAAGTTCTATGGTATGGGTTTCTACTGGCGCTGGTTGCAGTCTTTACAGACACGGTTCTGCAAAGCATTCCCAACTTAAGTCTTTGGTATATGCTCTATATCCCAGAAGCGCTTCTCCTCGGCATGTACGTTTATATCTTGCTACCGGCACTTGCCACAATCCTCATGTGGCCGCGCTTTAAAGCGATGTATGCTGGTAAGCAGATTCCTGAACCGGTCGATCCGACTTTTTTCACTCTGCTTGTCCCTGCTGCCAACGAAGGCCGGGTGATCAGGAACTTACTGGGCAGTTTAAAACGGCTTAACTATCCAACAGGGGCGTTTCGAGTTATTGTCGTAGCAGACAACTGTACAGACGATACAGCGGAAATAACCCGCTTATTTGGCTTTGAGGTTTATGAACGACTAAGTGAAGGGCCAAGCAGCAAGGCGCAGGCGCTGCGGTTTGCTGCAGAAATTCTTGGCGACGCAGCAATCGCTGACGGTGTAGCGGTGATCGTTGATGCTGACTGCCGGCTTGACACCGATTTCCTGAAAGGACTTCATTATGCGTATCAGGGTCCATTTGGGCCTGCAGCCGTTCAATCGTTCAGGTATATAAGCAATCAATGGGACAGTGACACATCGACGCTGGATGCTGCCTCCGAAGCCTTAAGACAATGGGTCACATCGGGTACAAGGCATTTGTGGGGAATGGACAACTTTTCTCTGGGCCTCGGCTTCTCGTTCAGGATTCGTTACTTAACCTCCTTGCTCAACTATTTTCCCGGTACCCTTGCTGAAGATAAAGCCTGGAAGGCTTGGTTTGGGGAAAAAAATTTGCGCATAGCTTATGCACCAGACGCCCGTCTTGCCTACGAAGCCGTTAATAATGTCGAGTCTTTTAAAACACAACGCCGGCGCTGGGTTGGGTCTTCCTGGGAGGTAGCCGGTAAGTTGGGGTTTAGAATGCTTTGGCAGGGCATTACCAGACCTGTTTTTTCCCAGATAGATTTTGGGCTTTCCTTATTGCAGCAGCCACGTTCCTTCGTCCTTTTGAGTAGTCTTTTTGTGGCTACCTTTGCTTTCTTCATTCCTGCTTCGAGTTTTGTTCCAGTGTGGGTGTGGATCGTACTGCCGCTCTCCCTAACGTTTTACGGCTTTTTAGGGCTTTTTATTCTCGGAGCCAGGCCGGTTAAGTATTTGACTATCTTAAGGGGTTTTCCTTTGATATTGAACGTCATGAGGCAAACAATCATAAGCTGGTTTGGCGTAAGCGAAACCTGGAGGCGGCCGGGAACTGCGAGTTCCCGAACTGGCTAGGATGGAGGCATTTCGTGAACGGGCTGCCGCCGGTACTCCGGTTCTAATGTATCATGGCTTGATTCGAGACGATGACTTAGGCTCTCACCGGCAACATGTACGTCTGAAAGATTTTAAAGATCAACCCGATTTCAAACTCGCTCTAGGGCTTGAAGATTCAAAGCCTGCAAACGACCGTCCATTAAGCTGGGCCGAGGTACTTGAACTGGAAACGGCTTTACAACCGCTTTCAGCGTTCATCCAGGACTGGCGCGATCTGGCCGGGATACATTTCGTATTCCCCGTATAAACGTCGAACGTGAAACATCGTTGGCGATGTTTCGAAGACAGCTAAAATTTGGCTATAAAACATTACCTCAGCAGGCTAAAGGCCTGTTGAGGCGGATTTATTTTGCTTTATGGAACGTCTTTTTAAATTAGCGCGCCAGACTTATCTTGGCCTGAACGTCGATAGGTGCAGTTAAATGCTTAAGCACCTGGGTATTTGGAATAGGCAAATTCGGGTGCTTACGTATGTAACGCTTACTAGGTGGCGAATACATGGTCGATACATAACCCAGCCAGGGCCTGCAAATTAGGCCGCCCCAATAACCACCATACCCATAACCGTAACCAACTCCGTAACCATACCCCAAGTGGGGATCATAGAGGCCAGGTCCGAAAGGGCCGCCCCAGATGGAATAGTAAGGACCAAAGTAGCCGGCATAGCCCATGTAATAAGGGCCTTTATCAGACGATAAACCTTTGCCGCCGGTAAGATTAAGGAAGGCAGACTGAAACCGGATCTTGATCTGGTTAACGCCACCTGGCCGGGCGAAATCCGGTATGGAACTATAAGGGATAAAGGCGGTATAGATGAGATCGTCCTGGCCTGGCTCTTTAACCACCTGGACGGCGAGGCTATCAGGATGGTTAGAAGCCGACGTATAATTCTGTCGACCATAAAATTGAAATGCGGCAAGCTGGTTTGCTTCAGTGGCTAGTCCTTCCAGGAGTTCATTTATATGGAAAGAGCTATCGCCTTTTTTGCTGATCGGCAGTCTAAGTTTTTTATCTGTATTTTCCAACGGGTAAGCAACACCGTATATCTTGTTGGTTCGATCGGTAGTGACCGAAAGAAGAGCGCCATACTTTAGAATTTTATACTGGTCGTATTGACCAGGTATACGAATGTTAATTAAGACGCCGCGATAGTCATTGCTTACGCTCAGCACAGGGGCGGCCGTGCCTGCCTTTTTATCCAGCGGAGCATCATTACCTGGTGGATTATGCGTGCTGCTTGTTACCAGCACCGTTTGACTGCAAGAATTTAAGATCAGCAAGCCCAAAGACACAACAAACAGCCTTGCGACCCCTGGTAATTTCACTGGGCATTTATTCGTGTTTAACATGGAGATCAATTAATTAAATAAGGTTACTAAATCTGTCAAGACAAAAGCCATACCAGACTTAGAAATGGCGATTTAGCAGGGTTTACACCTAATTGACGAAGCTTTTTTAGGTCGATTTTTCCGATTCGCCATACAGGTCTAACACATAATTTGATATCTTTGAAAATTACAAATAAATACTATGCGCGCTTTTTTTACTGAGCATCCATATTTACGAATTTTTTTGATAGTTCTTGTTTATATGACTATTCTATTTACCTGGGGTAAGGTGTTTAGGGACGTAGAGTGGTACTTGGATACGGTCAATGTATGGATCGCGGGGATCTTGTCGTTGGTCGGTCTTGCGTTTAGTGCCCTTCTGCTCTATTTCAGGTATTCTTCAAAGCCGGCAACTTCAGATGCAGGTGCGGGTGTGTCGGCACTTGGGAAGACTCATGGGGACGATAGATACAACCTGCCAAGCCCGGCAGATTATTCAGACAGGTCTTAATTAAGCCCTTTAAGCAACTGCGGAAGTGGCGTAATTGGTAGCCGCACCAGACTTAGGATCTGGCGCCGCGAGGCGTGGGGGTTCGAGTCCCTTCTTCCGCACAAGCTCCTCTTCGGTTAACGAAGAGGAGCTTTAACATACAGCATTATGAATGTCAGTCAGGAACAGATTGATGAATTGAATTCGGTGATCACGATCCAACTGACTAAGGAAGATTACCTAGGTACCGTCGAGAAAAAGTTAAAGGAACAAAGCCGAAAAGCGAAGCTTCCTGGTTTTCGTCCTGGAATGGTTCCTGTCGCTCACATCAAAAAATTATACGGCAAAAGTATTTTAGTTGACGAGGTTAACAATATCCTTTCATCTACACTAAACAAATACATAGAAGATAATCAGCTTCAAATACTCGGTCAGCCTCTCCCGTCAGGCGAAAACGATGAAGCGCTTAAGTGGGATTTTGAGGATGAATTCAAGTTTCGGTATGAACTTGGTCTGGCCCCTCAGTTTAAACTTTCTCTTTCGAAACAAGACCGGGTTATAGAGTACGAGATATATCCTGATAATGACACACTAGAATCAAGAATAAAGAATCTTCGGCGTGCGTATGGAAAAATGTCTTCGCCTGAAGTAGCCGAAAAGGACGATATTCTTTATGCCGAATTTGTGCAGGTCGACAGCAAAGATAGTCCGGTTTCAAACGGGATCATTTCGACAGGTTCATTGCGGCTCGAAACCGTGTCAGACGAGACACAAAAAGATATGTTGACCGGATTAAAGAAAGACGATAATCGTTTAATAGATCTTAACGCTGTTTTTTCTGGTAATACCCGGCTTATTGGTGCGCTGATTAAAGTTAGCGACGACGCCGTCCTGCTGGACAACCTGCGGTTCAGAATGACTGTCAAAAACGTCAACCGCCTGGGAGAAGCCGAGCTCGGTGAAGAATTTTATGATAAAGTCTTTCCTGAAGATGACCTCAAAAGCGAGGCCGATTTTCGGCAGCGGGTCGACCATGAGATCAGGTCGATGACCCAGCTCAATGCACGAGAAAAACTCGACCGCGACCTGGTAAATTACTTGGTCGACAAATTTGACGCCAAGCTTCCCGATGACTTTTTGAAGCGTTGGCTTTTAGCTGCAAACGAAAACCAGTACACCCCTGAGGAAATAGAAAATCAGTACCAAGAATTTCAGAGAAATTTAAAGTGGACCTTGGTCGAAAATAAGATCCTAAAAGACAACGGTATAGATATCGGCACCCAGGAAATGATCGAGCTGGCGAAAGAAAAGCTCCTGGCACAAATTCCAAAAGAATCGCTGGCTCATACAGTTCCTGAACAATTAAACGATTACGCTCTCAAACTGATCCAGGACCGTGAACAATCTGCAAAGTTGTATCAAGAACTCAGGGCACGCAAAACTTTGAATCATGTACGTACGGTGATAAGCCTGGATAGGGAAGAGATAGCATTTAACGAATTCCTTAAACTCCGCTAAACGTATTACGTATAAAGCCGGGACCCGGTAACGGTTACTGCCCTTTTGACAGCCGGAGTCTAAATGCATGATTATTGAGTTACTACCAGAAATCAAGTATAATGAACCATAACCTAGAATTTAGAAAATATGCGGTCAAGCACCACCGCATCAACAGTATACAGGTAGATAAATTTATCTCAAGAGTTGACGCTGCACGTTTGCCTACCAGCATCACACCATACATCATTGAAGAACGCCCAATGAATGTCGCTTCAATGGACGTATTCTCAAGGCTTATGATGGACCGTATTATTTTTCTTGGGGATCCTATCTTTGACACGACGGCCAACATAGTCCAGGCGCAATTGCTTTTTTTACAGTCAACCGACTCGACAAGAGACATTAGCCTTTATCTAAATAGCCCAGGAGGTTCAGTATATGCCGGTTTGGGTATTTATGACACGATGCAATTTGTAAAACCAGATGTAGCGACAATCTGTACCGGGATGGCTGCATCCATGGCAGCTGTTCTTCTGTGCGCAGGCGCGAAGGGCAAGCGTGCGGCCCTTCCTCATTCCCGGGTTATGATCCACCAGCCTTCTGGCGGGGCCGAAGGGCAGGCTTCTGATATTGAAATCACCGCAAGGGAAATTGGCCGCATAAAGAAAGAGCTGTACGAGATCATCGCAAGTCACAGCGGCCAGGAATACCAGCGTGTTTGGGACGCCTCTGACCGAGACCATTGGATGGGCTCTGAACAGGCTCTTGAATTTGGTATGGTCGACGAAATCCTCGGTAAACACGCGCTTCCGACGGCATAATTGTATTAATTTGCATTGAAGAACACTGCTGCGGTAACTGCGGCAGTGTAAAATTGAGACCCCGTGATGAGTAAAAGCACAAAAGATATACGCTGTTCTTTTTGTAATGCTACCAAGCAGGAGGCATTGATGCTTGTTGCTGGAATCGACGCACATATTTGCGATAAATGCATTACTCAGGCCCATCACATCCTTAACGAAGAAATCCTGACGCGAAAATCAAAGGTTACGCAGGACGCGATCAATTTGCTTAAACCCCTTGAGATTAAGAAGCACCTTGACCAGTATGTGATCGGGCAGGATGACGCTAAAAAGGTTTTGGCCGTCGCGGTTTACAATCATTATAAAAGACTAAACCAGAAAAGCGGTGAGGACGAGACCGAGATTGAAAAGTCAAACATCATCATGGTCGGTGAAACGGGTACGGGAAAGACCTTACTCGCAAAAACGATCGCACGAATTCTTCACGTCCCTTTTTGTATCGTTGACGCTACGGTACTGACAGAGGCCGGTTATGTTGGCGAAGACGTCGAAACCATTCTGACCAGGCTCCTTCAGGCAGCCGATTACGATGTAGCCTCTGCTGAACGCGGAATTGTCTACATCGACGAAGTTGATAAGATCTCCAGAAAGAGTGACAATCCAAGCATTACCCGTGATGTTTCGGGCGAAGGCGTTCAACAGGCCTTGCTAAAGATACTCGAAGGAACGGTGGTTAATGTTCCTCCGCAGGGCGGTCGCAAGCATCCTGATCAAAAAATGATCGGCGTGAACACTCAGGATATTCTCTTTATTTGCGGTGGTGCCTTTGACGGCATCGATAAGAAGATCGCAAAGCGTATGCAGACTCAGGCGATCGGGTATTCCTTTAGACATGATTCTAAGAACGCCGCTATGGATGAGCAGAATATGCTTCAATACATTACCCCGCAGGATTTGAAGAGCTACGGCTTGATTCCAGAACTCATTGGGCGATTACCAGTCATCACCCACCTTAACCCACTTGACCAGGAAACGCTAAGAAGCATTTTGTTGACTCCACGAAATGCTCTTATAAAGCAATATCAAAAGCTTTTTGGTTTTGAAGGGATAAAGCTGGTATTTGACGAGGATGTGTTTGATTTTATTGTAGAGAAGGCAATGAGCTTTAAACTTGGCGCCCGTGGACTGCGGTCGATCTGCGAGGCGATTATGATGGATGCTATGTTTGAAGTCCCCTCGACCCAGCAAAAGGGTGACCTTTTTATTACCCTGGATTACGCGATCGAAAAGTTCGAAAAATCAGACATCAAGAAGTTGAAGGTAGCCTGATTTGGAAAACCAACCTGCTGATACCCCAATCGCGCTAGGCAGGGCTCTGAAAACCAAGGCCGAAATTGTACACAACTGGTTACCACGGTATACAGGAACGAGGCTAGAAGATTTTGGGAAATACATCCTTCTCACCAACTTTTCATACTACCTCGAACTTTTTTCAAAGTGGTTCAATGCGCCGGTGAGCGGGCTGGACAAGCCAATGCAAAATGTTTCGGCCGAAGGGATAACGCTCATCAACTTTGGCATGGGAAGCCCAATGGCAGCTACGGTCATGGATCTTCTTTCGGCCATCCATCCCAAAGCTGTTCTTTTTTTGGGCAAGTGTGGGGGACTAAAAAAAAAGAATAATATCGGAGATTTAATCCTGCCTATAGCGGCCATTCGTGGAGATGGCACTTCGAATGATTATTTTCCACCCGAAGTGCCGGCCTTACCCTCATTTGCGCTGCAAAAAGCGATCTCAACAACGATTAGGGATCATTCGATGGATTACTGGACCGGTACAGTCTATACAACAAACCGAAGAGTTTGGGAACATGATAAAAATTTTAAGAAATATTTGAAAAGTTTGCGCTGTATGGCTATCGATATGGAAACTGCCACAATCTTTTCAGCAGGGTTCGCAAACAAGATACCTGCCGGAGCGCTACTGCTTATTTCAGATCAGCCTATGAATCCGGAGGGCGTAAAAACGGCCACCAGTGACAGCCACGTGACTGCCAACTTCGTCGAATCCCACCTTCGTATTGGTATTGAAAGCCTTAGGCAGCTTATCAATGATGGACTTACCGTCAAGCATTTGCGTTTTTAAGGAAACAAGCCGGCGGGCGGTTCGTATAACCTGTAGGGGCTTACAAAGCAACAGACCAGCCTATACTAGACTTTTAAGGTCACCGGTTCCTGGTTTACGAGCTTCAATCCCTGTTCATAGGCTTCTTCATAAAAAGCGTATAAATATTTCCAGTCAAAGAATTCTGAGGAGTTCTCGACCTTGTTTCGCTCATTGATCCGCTCCCTCATTGAAAGTTTTACGAAGCCAAACAATATTTCGGCAAGCTGCTCTGCAGCCTCCTGGAGGTTCTTGTACCTTCTTTCGACGACATAGATCCCGTTGGTGTCATGCTCGGGCATGTACTTTTGGATGTAATCTCCAAAGCCTGAGAGGTCACTGGTTACCGACGGAATCCCACTGGCGATACATTCCAGAGGTGTATAGCCCCAGGGTTCATAGTAACTTGGAAATACCCCCAGATGACAACCGCGAATGAACTGGGCATACTCCATGCCGAACAATGGATTTGTCGGGGAGATAAAATCGGGATGGTAAACGATCTTAACCTTATCATGCTCGTTGTTAAGAAGATCAAGGCGTTTTAAGGCGTTCAGGATCTCATCACCCTCGGGGTGAACCAGATTGTGGGTCACAACCGGCGGCAGTATATTGTTCTTCCAGCTTTGATAGGTGCGGTGCAGCCGCAACTTCCAATAGTCATCAATGAACGCGCTTATATTTGGAAGGTTATACTCGGGACTCGAGGCGACTTCATAGAAAAGTCGTTCACCAACTTGCTTTTGAATTTCCTGGCAGGTATCGTTTATTTCGTCAAGTACGCCCCGCGAGTTGAGAACATAGGGGGAAATACTCGAATAAGGTTGTTTGGTAATGAGAAACATAACAACCGTCTTATTGATCCCCGAAGCCCGCATTTTTTTGTTCAGAATTGCCAGAGCTTCGCAAGTAAGATCGAATCCCTTATTACTGAACTCGAACCTGCCAGAGGTAAAGAAATACAGCGTACAGTCCAGATCGAATGAATATGCTTGGAAAAAGTGACCCATGACAAATTCATGGATCTTTTTTTTATTGAGCACGTGCAGGTTCTGAAACTCATGCAGAGCGACAAAGCGTTCTATATTAAGCCCATTTGGCGTGATCACATCGGGCTTTCGGCCTAGAAGCTGGATACATTCCATCGCCGTAACGTCGCTCACCGTCGTAAATACACTGGAGGTGAGGGCAGCGACCCGTTCGATCAAAACTTTTGAAAGGCTATTAAAACGCACCGCCTCCCGGTACCAGTCCACAAACGGAAGGTGATCATAGAACCAGCTATCATTCATGGCCAAAAAGCGGCCAAGCTGTGTCGCGTGGGTAGTAAAGACCGTGGTTAGCGGCAGCCGGGCGAGCATGAGCTCAGGAATGGCGGTGCCCACCATCCATTCATGAAAATGGGCGACAACATGCCTTCGATTGATCTCGGGTTTGCACAAGGTCTCGTAGAATATCTGGGTGGCTTCACCAAAGGCGATCGTTTGATCGACTAGCTGGTCGTAATTTGCCGTATCAACGCCGTGCTTATCCCAAAGCCTATATTTACGACTGGCAAGGCGGTCACCATACATGTTGTTGAACCCAATGAGGATGACTTTAGGTTTTCCCGAAACCAGCCAGTAGCCGTAATGGATCTCAAAGCCCCCGCGGCGCATTTCGAGCACGGCCTGTCCAAATTCGTCACTGTAATCGCTCGTCGGCTCAAATTCGGCGGGCATACGGGCGTGTACGTATGGCCCTAGGAGACAATATCGGGTGCCCCAGGCCGTCACCATCGATGGGGCCTTTGAACGAATGACGGTGTAGATGCCTCCAAGCTGGTTGCACACTTCCCAGGCGGTTTCGACAAGCAATGAATTTTCCAGCGTGGCTTTCATCTCCCGGTCCAATGATTTAGTCCTGTTAAATATATAGTATTCACGATTTGAACGGCCACCTGGCGCTGAAAATTAATTTAAACATACCTTTGACCATGTACTATTCGAACATCCTCGAGACGATCGGTCATACCCCATTGGTGAAGCTCAATAAGGTCACCAGGGAAATTGAAGCTACAGTGCTGGCGAAGGTTGAAACAACGAATCCTGGCAATTCCATTAAGGACCGTATGGCACTTAAAATGATTGAGGACGCCGAAAATAGCGGCAAACTCAAACCCGGGTGGACGATCATTGAAGGTACATCGGGGAATACCGGTATGGGATTGGCTATTGCCGCTGTCGTGAAGGGCTATAAATGTGTTTTTACGACGACCGACAAACAGTCGCGTGAAAAAGTTGACGCCTTACGTGCAGTAGGGGCCGAAGTCATTATTTGTCCGACTAACGTCGATCCCGAAGATCCACGTTCATATTATTCAGTTTCTTCGAGGCTAGAACGCGAAGTTCCCAATTCGTGGAAAGCCAATCAATATGATAATCTTTCTAATCAGCAGGCCAATTATGAACAGACAGGGCCCGAAATTTGGGAAGGCACAGAAGGTAAGATCACTCACCTTGTTGTTGGTGTGGGAACCGGCGGGACGATAACAGGTGTGGGAAGGTATCTGAAAGAGCGAAATGCAGCGATCCAAGTGCTCGGCATAGACACTTACGGCTCGGTTTTTAAAAAATACAAAGAGACGGGTGTATTCGATAAAAATGAGATCTACCCCTACATCACCGAAGGTATCGGCGAAGACTTCTTACCTAAGAACGTTGACTTTAGTGTGATCGATCATTTTGAGAAAGTGACTGATATGGACGCTGCGATTTTTACCCGGGACATAACCCGAAAAGAAGGGATATTCGTTGGAAACTCGGCCGGAGCCGCGATTGCTGGTCTTCTTCAAATGAAGGACCGCTTCAAAAAGGGGGATACGGTCGTCGTCATCTTTCCAGATCATGGTATACGGTATCTCGGTAAAATGTTTAATGACGACTGGATGCGCGAACGGGGCTTTATCCGGGACGGAAAGCTTAGCGCACAGGATATCGTTCGCCGTAAGGAAAGCGACAAGTTCGTCACCCTTGACTCGGGGCAGCTCGTCCATGATGCGATAACGCTGATGCGTAAACTTAATATTTCGCAGATTCCGGTCACCCGTGAGGGTGAAATCGCGGGCAAGCTGATGGAAAGCGCTCTGCTGAGCGCCCTGCTGGAAAATCCGTCAGCCAAAAGCCAGTCTATAGAAAGTGTAATGACCGAATCATTTCCTTATGTGGATATTAATACACCGATTGATAAGCTGTCGGCGCTCATCAACCGGGATAATAGCGCTGTTTTGGTGCAAGAAGGGTCAAAAGTTCATATTGTAACAGAATACGATATTATCCAGGCTATCGCCGAAGATTAGAGAGCCGCTCAGACTATTATGTTGTGCCAATTGGAACAAATCTGGCGCTAGAGGAGTAAAAGGTCGCAAAGGACATTCAGTTGCTCAAAAGATCTATCTTCCGTCTGTTTTGCATCTTGGCAGTCTTGTCTTTATTTTCAATAAAGTCTCAGGCACAAAATCTATTCTCTAAATCAATCATCAAGTCTGTTTGCTACCTGGATGGCGAGATAATTTACGATCCAGAGGCAAGCATCACGATGCAAGCACTTGAGAGGATCAATCCGCGCGATATTAACATACGCCATTTCATCAAGGAAGATGTGGCGCTTAAGTTGTATGGTTCACAGGGAAAGTATGGGGTCTATTTACTTTACAGTAAAAATGATCCCGCGGCAATACAGCGCGACCGGTCGATCATCGCCAAGTTTTGCTCAGACTACCAGGTGTCACCCTACCTGGCAATGAAGAATAAATATCCTGCCGATTCGATCCTGGATTGCACCAACCCGGCTCCAGGAGAAATTCCGCCCGAATTTCCTGGAGGTGTCTCAGCTCTTCAGAAGTTCATCTCCGACCGGTTAAAATTACCTGAAGACGCCCGGCAAAACTCGATCATGGGTCGGGTTACCGTTGGATTCATAGTCCGGCAAAGTGGTGTGGTTACTGACATGCAAGCCGTATATGGTAAAAGGCTGGGCTGCAATCTGGCGTCAGAAGCGGTTAAGATCTTAAGTGACCTGCCTAGGCTCTACCCCGCTACCTTAAATGGCAAGCCACATGACGCCTATTATTCATTGACCATCTCGTATAAGATCACTGACCAGGATTCCAATAGTAATCTAAATCAGTAGTCTAAAATAATCCGTGTATCTCCTTTTCAATGGCGTCGATGACCTGTCCAAGATCCTCGGGTTTATCGGCGAAATTAAGCTGGTCCTTATTGACGATCAGTAGTTTACCACCCTTGTATTCTTTGATCCAATCATCGTATTTTTCGTTGAGCTTGCTTAGGTAGTCCAGTCTTATTCCAACCTCATACTCTCTGCCGCGCCGCTGGATGTTGCTAACCAGTGTAGGTACTGAAGCCTGGAGGTAAATAAGCAGATCGGGCGGTTTGACGAAACTGATCACTGAACTAAATATCGCACGGTAATTTTCGTAGTCCCTGGAGGTCATAAGGCCCATATCGTGCAGGTTGTCGGCGAAGATGTAGCAGTCTTCGTAAATGGTCCTGTCCTGAATGATAAGCTCTTTGTTATCCTGGATCTGAAGGATCTGATTGAACCTGCTGTTCAAAAAAAAGATCTGAAGATTGAACGACCACCGTTTCATGTCGTTGTAAAAATCTTCGAGGTAAGGGTTGTTGTCAACTGTCTCATAAAGTGCCTGGCAGGTATAATGTTTTGCCAAAAGGCCCGTCAGCGTGGTTTTCCCTGAGCCAATATTCCCCACGATAGCGAAATGCACCTAAAAGGATTTGAACCCGATGATCTCCCGCACCTCTTTCAGCGTTTTTCGGGCGCTTACCCGCGCTTTAGCCGCGCCCATACGGGCTGCTTCGCGAATGTAGGTCTGGTTTGAATTAAGTTCAATGATGTGTTCGTAGATAGGCTCTTTAAAGGCGATGATATCTTCGGCGAGCTGTCTTTTCAGATCGCCATAGCGAATACGCGCGCTACGGTGTTCGCCTTCAAAAAAACGGATCGTTTCGGGCGACGAAACCAGTTCCATAAGGTCGAACAGGTTCTGCGCTGGCTCGGTCTTTTTTTCATTCTCGTCAAGGGGCCCACTGTCGGTCACAGCCCTCATGACCTTACTACGTACCGTAGCCGCGTCGTCTGACAGGAATATCGCGCCGGCTTCTCCTTCTGATTTGCTCATCTTCCCTTTTCCATTCAGCCCCGGGACCTTAAGCAGATCTTTGCCAAAGTTATAGGCCTGAGGTTCGGGGAAGTAATCGACTCGATACATACGGTTGAATCGCGCGGCAAAGGTGCGTGTCATTTCAAGATGCTGCTCCTGATCTTTACCCACCGGGACCCTGGTAGCTTTCTGAATGAGGATATCGGCGGCCATAAGGGTCGGATAAGTAAGCAACCCCGCATTCACGTTATCGGGCTGGGAACGAACTTTATCTTTAAAGGATGTACTTCGTTCCAGTTCGCCCACATAAGCGTTCATATTCAGATAGAGGTAAAGTTCGGCAACCTCGGGCAAATCGGACTGTACGAAGATGGTAGCCTTTTCGGGATCGATACCGGCGGCAAGGTATTCAACGAGCACATGACCAACACTTTCATGCAGATCAACGGCATTTGGGTGAGTGGTCAGGGAATGATAGTCTGCAATAAAAAAATAGCACTGGTGGGTATCCTGCAACTTCACGAAATTTTGAAGCGCTCCAAAGTAGTTTCCCAAATGAAGCCTGCCAGTAGAACGTATACCACTTACGACGATATCCATAATTTCCAAAGTAATAAAAATTTCTCCAGCCAGTTCCCGTTTTCATATCTTGTTGATCGCCGTGATAATTGACCTAATATGAATATTGATCGTGAAACCGTGTTAAAAATGGCCCATCTTGCCCGTCTCCAAGTCCCGGAGAACGAAGTGGAAGGAATAGCTGAGGACATGGAGCGAATCCTTACTTTTATTGACAAACTAAATGAGTTAGACACCTCCCAAGTTGAACCCCTGGTGTATATGAGCCATGAGGTGGGTGTTATGCGTTCCGATGAAGTGATCCAGTCGATCAGTCATGAAGAGGCGCTGCTTAACGCTCCTGCAAAAGATTCTGACTTTTTTAGAGTGCCGAAAGTTATCGGTTAAGCTGTACGCTGCAAGCGCTATGGACAACTTGAAGTCTTATAACGTCCCGGCGAAGAACCCTGTAGGGGACGAAATGGCCGCTCCTCTGATTTTAATCCGGGGGATCGCCAAAACATATGTTGTTGGCCTCGAGATCATTCATGCGCTGACGTCTGTAGACCTCGAAGTTCGAAAAGGCGAATACGTCGCTTTGATGGGCCCTTCTGGCTCGGGAAAGTCAACGCTTATGAACATTCTCGGCTGCCTTGACACACCGTCTTCCGGGGAGTACATCCTTAACGGCATTAAGGTAAGCGAAATGACTGATAACGAACTTGCCGAGGTGAGAAACAAAGAAATTGGTTTCGTGTTCCAAACCTTCAATCTCTTACCCCGGTCGACAGCGCTTGACAACGTCGCTCTGCCTCTCGTCTATTCGGGCGTAAGCCGTACCCAAAGAGAGAAAAGGGCTTTACAGGCCCTCGAAAATGTAGGTCTAGGTAACCGGGTCAAACACAAGCCTAATGAACTTTCGGGCGGCCAGCGGCAACGGGTTGCAGTCGCAAGAGCGCTGGTTAATCATCCATCCATCATCCTGGCCGACGAGCCGACAGGAAATCTAGATACGAAAACATCCATTGAGATCATGGGCCTGCTTGAAGAGATACACCGCGGCGGTAACACGATCATTTTGGTGACCCATGAAGAAGATATCGCCCTCCACGCGAATAGAATTGTGCGCATGCGGGATGGAGCGGTTGAATCAGATCAGCCTAATCAAAATGTACGTACCATTTCTGAACCAGCCAGTCTTCAGGTTCCTTAGTGTTTAACCAGTGTTTGAACCTTTAATCCAGCGGCATTGAAAATCTATACCAAAACGGGTGATGGCGGTCTAACTTCACTGATCGGAGGCACGAAGGTACGTAAAGACCATGTGCGGGTTGCAGCTTATGGTACTGTGGACGAACTCAACAGCTGGGTGGGTCTGCTAGGTGATCTGTCGACAAACGCCAACGAAAAAGACTTCTTGCTGCACATCCAGGATCGGCTATTCGTTATAGGCTCTCACCTTGCAAGTGATCCCGAACGCTCGTCAATGAAGCTGCCCGCTCTATATGATGCCGATATCGTGGCTCTGGAACAGGCGATCGACAAGCTGGACGAGCACTTGCCCGCCCTAAAACACTTCATACTCCCTGGCGGCCATCCCAACGTAAGTTACTGCCATATCGCCCGATCGGTTTGCCGGCGCGCCGAGCGCGAAGTCACCGCCCTTGAAATGGACACTGCAGGACTAGCTGGCTTGGTGATCAGTTATCTAAATAGATTGAGCGACTACCTGTTTACCCTTGCCCGGGATTGGAGCATGCTTAACAACGCGCCTGAGATCGCCTGGTTACCTGAAAAAAGTGATTTTTAGGTAACATGACCGGCTGTTCTCCGTAATAAACGAGGCCTTATTATTACAGTAAGCACATTTTCCCCTGCAAATATTTCGTATACATTTGCAAAAATTGTTTTTTTACTTTAACGGACAGAGCGTATGTATTGGACACTGGAATTAGCTTCTCACCTGGAAGACGCACCCTGGCCAGCCACGAAAGATGAGCTAATTGATTATGCGATTCGTTCGGGTGCCCCGGTAGAAGTTATTGAAAACCTCCAGGCTCTTGAAGATGACGGTGAACCCTATGAAAACATCGAGGAGATCTGGCCCGACTATCCGACGAAAGACGATTTTTTCTTTAACGAAGATGAATACTAACCGGGTAGCTCGGCTCAGCCAAGTTAACTGGGTTACTTGCGACCCATCAAAGCTTCGGCGATGAGGAGATCATCGGGATAGGTGATCTTGATATTTTCAACCTTTCCTTCACTCAGATGTAAGCTGTAGCCGCAGGCTTCAACCAAACTGGCATCGTCTGTAAATGAACGAAAATTATTATGGGTCGCCACCTCAAAGTAACAGCGGTTAAGATCACGCAGTCTGAATATCTGTGGGGTTTGGACAAACCTCAGTTCATCGCGGTTCATACTATAGGTCGTAGTACCTTTTCCAAGTGCGTCAGGCTTCACCGTTCGAACCGATTCACGGCAGGGTAAGACCGGGATAGCATTCCCAAACCGCCGCGCTTCCTTAAACAAATGATCGATGAACGCGGTGGTAGCAAGTGGCCTTACACCATCATGCACGGCCACCAGTGAACCAGTATCTGACTTAGGAAAATTCGCCGCGAGACATTTAAGGCCGCTTAAAACAGACTCAGCACGGTTCGCACCGCCCGTGCAGATAAAATGTGGTTTATGAAAAGAATGAATTTCACTGAGGATCTCCCAGGTATTCAGGTCCTCAGGCGGAAGAACGAGGACAATTTCGGGCTCATGTTTAGACTGCGCAAAGTTTAGCAGTGTATGCATTAATATGGGTTTGTCCCACAACAGCATAAACTGTTTAGAAAGTGGCGCCTTCATGCGTTTACCACTGCCACCGGCCACAATTACCGCAAAATTCTTCTTCATGGCGCGAGCCGTTTAAAGCCGAGTCGCCGGTCGAAAATTAGACATCAAATGATCAGCATAGCGTCGCCGTAACTATAGAAGCTATATTTCTCCTTGATCGCAAGCTGGTAAGCTTCCATGATGAAGTCATAGCCCGCAAATGCCGCAACCATCATAAGGAGCGTAGACTCAGGAGTATGAAAATTGGTGATCATGGCGTTCGCAATGCTGAAATCGTAGGGCGGAAAAATGAATTTGCTTGTCCAGTCATTTGCCGCTTTAAGGGTTCGATTCGCAGACACTGCCGATTCGATCGCCCGCATACTGGTCGTGCCAACAGCGCAAATGCGCTTTTTTCCAGCGAGGGCTTTGTTAACAATTTCGGCCTGGCTTTGCTCAATGATGAAATGCTCTGAGTCCATCTTGTGCTTAGTGAGATCTTCTACTTCAACGGCCCTAAAGGTACCCAGACCAACGTGAAGCGTGATCTCTGCAAACTCAACCCCTTTAAGTTCCAGGCGCTTCATTAACTCTCTGGAGAAATGCAGGCCAGCTGTAGGAGCGGCGACGGCTCCTTCGTTCTTGGCGAAGATTGTCTGGTAACGTTCTTTGTCTTCGGGTGTAGCTTTGCGTTTGATATATTTTGGAAGCGGGGTCTCACCAAGGATCTCGATCGCTTTACGAAAGTCCTCGTCACTTCCATCAAAGAGAAAACGAATAGTACGACCGCGGGAAGTGGTATTGTCGACCACCTCGGCGATAAGCAGGTCGTCTTCCCCGAAATAGAGTTTGTTTCCCACCCGTATCTTCCTCGCGGGATCCACTAGAACATCCCAAAGCCGCATTTCTTTATTGAGCTCTCTTAAAAGGAAAACCTCGATCTGCGCGCCGGTCTTTTCTTTGTTACCGTACATACGTGCCGGAAAGACCTTTGTATTATTGAGGATAAGTACATCCTTGTCGTCAAAGTAACTTAGGATGTCCCTGAAAATCTTGTGTTCGATCTTCCTGGTCGCCCGGTCAAGGACCATAAGGCGGGATTCATCCCGCCTGGCTGCCGGTGTTGAAGCGATAAGCGAATCGGGAAGATTGAATTTGAACTGAGATAGCTTCATGCAGAATTTCTACTACCTTTGATAGCTTTGGACTTGATTCACAGGCGCTAAAAAGGATTTTTAAATGGGGCGCAATTTAGAACAAAACCCCTGGATTCAATGAGGATTTTCCTAAAATTATTCGCCGAGAGTTTCCTTTTCGCCTTTGATGCTTTACGAGTCAACCGACTAAGAACTGTTTTGTCTCTGTTAGGGATCACCATCGGGATCTTTACGATTATAGCGGTCTTTACCGCGGTCGATTCTCTGAAAAATCAGGTTACAAGCAGCATCAACAAGCTAGGCACTAATGTCATTTATATTCAGAAGTTTCCCTGGGGACCCGAAGATGGAGAGAAGGAATACCCTTGGTGGAAATATATTCAGCGCCCTTCCCCAAAAGTAGAGGAATACCAGTCGCTAAAAGACAGACTGACCATGGGTGAAAAGGTCAGCTTTACGGTCGATATGCCCAGCCGGGTTGTTAAATACCGCACTAACAGTGTGGAGAACACTGGCCTTAACGCGATAAGCGAGGAAGATAAAGACGTGGAGAATTTTGACTTTGCCCAAGGCAGGTTTTTCACTGACAATGAAGCCGAAGCAGGCCGAAATGTGTGTTTTATCGGGGCTGTTGTTGCCGAAGGTCTGTTTCGTGGTATGGAGGACCCTATTGGAAAGACAATCAAAGTCGGTGGCAGGCCCCTTGTCGTTGTCGGCGTCCTGGCTAAAGAAGGGGACAATGTGTTTGGAATAACCAATGACAATAATGTCATCGTTCCCCTTAATTATGGCAAGTCGCTTATTGATATACGGTCAGACAACGTCGCTCCTCAAATTATCGTCAAAGGTCCCGAGACATTGAATTTTGTTGAAGAGCAAGGGGATGTCGAAATGGCTTTCCGGTCGATACGCAAGCTAAGACCGGGTCAAAAAAAGAATTTTGCGATCAATAATCCAAGCATCATTACCAAAGCGTTCGAATCAATTTCGGGGATACTTGATATCGCCGGTTGGGTTATAGGCGGGTTCTCAATTTTAGTGGGCGGCTTTGGGATCGCAAATATCATGTTCGTTTCTGTTAAAGAACGAACGTCGATCATCGGTATTCAAAAGAGCCTGGGCGCAAAAAATTACTTTATTTTACTGCAGTTTTTGGTCGAATCAGTCGTGCTTTGCATTTTCGGGGGGCTCATTGGTCTATTGTTGGTTTGGGGAGGTACTTGGGTACTTCTAAAGGCTTTGCATCTTAACATGCCGCTTCATGCTAAAAACATAGTAACCGGGATAGGGCTTTCGGTTGTGATCGGTGTGATATCGGGTTTCTGGCCGGCACTTTCGGCATCACGTCTCGACCCTGTTGAAGCAATAAGGTCCTAGGACGTCGTATTAAAATTTTAAGAGTCGTAGGGCGCCTGAGATGCGATCAACCGCCTCGACCAGCGAAGCATCATCAGCCGCATAAGAGATCCGAAGATGACGGTCGTTTCCAAATGCCAGACCCGGGACAGTCGAAACGCGGGCCTTGTGAAGCAGATACAGGCATAGTGAAGTCGAATCCGAAATAACTTCACCCTGCGGTGTTCGCATTCCAAAAATTGAACTAATCTCTGGGAAAAAGTAAAAAGCGCCGCTTGGAAGGTTACACTTGAGCCCTTCAATCTTGCTCAAAGCATTGAACATGCGATCGCGGCGGCTTCTGAACGCATCGCGCATCATGGTCGTTGCTGTCAAAGGGCCGCTTATGGCTGCCAGGGCCGCCCGCTGACTGATTGAACATGTTCCTGAGGTGACCTGACTTTGGAGTTTTTCACACGCCCGGGCAATCTCTTTATTAGCGGCCATGTAGCCGATTCGCCAGCCAGTCATTGCGTACGCCTTTGAAACGCCGTTGATCAGGATCACCCGGTCCTTTATCGACTTAAACTGAGCGATACTTTCGTGCCGGCCGCTATAATTGATGTGCTCGTAGATTTCGTCACTGATGACATAGATCCGGGGGTGCTTTTCAAATACCCGTGCCAGGGCTTCAAGCTCTTCGCGGCTATAAATTGATCCAGTAGGATTGGACGGCGAAGAAAACATGAACAGTTTAGTGTTGATGGTGATAGCAGCTTCAAGTCGAGCGGGGCTAATTTTGAAGTTTTCGTCAGCAGAGGTATGCACAAAAACTGATGTCCCCTGTCCAAGCTTGACCATTTCGGAGTAGCTTACCCAATACGGGGTTGGAATAAGTACTTCGTCCCCCGGATCAAGCATACACATCACGGCATTTGCCAAGCTTTGCTTGGCGCCAGTAGAAACGACGATCTGATCGGGTAAGAATTCCAGTGAGTTTTCAATGCTCAATTTCTCAGCGATCGCCTCCCTGAGCTCAGCGTAACCTGCGACGGGAGTATAGTGGGAATACCGTCCCCGGATCGCCTCAATAGCCGCTTCCTTAATATGCTGGGGGGTGTCAAAATCAGGTTCTCCAAAGCTCAGGTTAATGATCGAAACGCCGCTCAAACTAAGCTCCCGACCCAGCTTAGCCATTTTTATCGTTTCAGATTCTTCAAGCTGGTGAACGCGTTCAGAGATTAGGGCCATGAAAGAAATATAGCAAAAAGCCTGTAGATTTGAATTCTATGGGGCTTTTCAATGTGCGGGTTTATGGCTTGCTGTTTGACTGGGAAAATAAATTATTGGTAAGCGATGAATATGAGCACAGTACCTATTTCACAAAATTCCCGGGAGGCGGTTTAGAATATGGTGAGGGATTAATTGACGGACTTAAGCGGGAGTTTATGGAAGAATGCAATCTTGCGGTAGAAGTGAGCCGGCACTTTTACACAACAGATTTCTTCATTAAGTCAATTTTTAATGATTCTCAGGTCATTAGCGTCTACTATATGGTCACTACAAAAACACAGCCCCAATTTAGAGTGACCCAAAAAGTATATGATTTCCTCGAGCCTTTGGGTGATAGGAGTGGCCAGTTGCAGTCATTCCGCTGGGTGCTGCTGAGGGAACTTGACCCGGCGCAAATGACCTTTGAGACCGAACAACATGTGGTCAGGCTTTTGAAGTCGACCGGTTTATGATCCAGTTGCAATCACCTCCCCGGAAGTCCCTCGCTAACCGCGACGCGGCTGTTATCTGGCATCCTTTTACGCAGATGAAGACTGCCGCCGATCCGATTGGGATCGCGCGTGCGAGCGGCCTGTACCTTTATGATGAAGATGGGAAAGCCTACATGGACGCAATATCGTCGTGGTGGGTGAACATCCACGGACATTGTCATCCCCACTTGATCCAGGCGATCACGAGCCAGATCCAAAGACTTGAGCATGTTATCTTCGCCGGATTTACGCATGAACCGGCAATTCAGCTTGCCGAAAAGCTTCTTGCCCTACTGCCTCCTGGCCAGTCCAGGATCTTTTACTCGGATAACGGTTCTACGGCCGTTGAAGTAGCCATAAAGATGGCCCTTCAATTTTGGTACAATAAGGGAATCGCCCGTAAAAAAGTAGTCGCTCTTACACATTCCTACCATGGCGACACGTTTGGTTCAATGGCCGTTAGTTCCCCGGGCATCTTTACTGCGCCGTACCGCGATTTGCTTTTTTCGGTTGACTTCATTGAATTACCAGTAAGCGAGGCGCAGGTGAATGAGTTTGAACGCGTAGTACAGCAGCCGGATATAGCAGCTTTTATTTTCGAACCGCTTATTCAGGGATCTGGGGGTATGAAGATGCATAGTCCTAGCATAATTGACCGGCTCATCAGGATTTGCAGGGATAATAATGTACTTATTATTGCCGATGAAGTGATGACTGGTTTTGGCCGCACGGGCAAGACTTTCGCGGTCGATCATCTTGAGCATAAGCCAGACATGATCTGTCTTTCGAAAGGCCTTACGGGCGGCACCATGCCTTTGGGGGTTACAAGTTGTAACAGCCACATCTACGAAGCCTTTTTATCTGATGAAAGGCAAAAGATGTTTTTTCATGGGCATTCGTACACGGCAAACCCCCTGGCTTGCGCTGCCGGCGTGGCAAGCCTCGAGTTGCTCCTTGCCGCCGAAACCCAGGCGGCGATAACGATGATCGGTGCTCATCATGCCCGGTTTTTCTCAGAGATCAGGGAACATCCCCGTGTTGGTGGGATAAGAAAACAGGGGACCATTTTAGCGTTCGAATGGGCTACTGGCCAGGACACTTCCTATTTTAACACGATAAGAGATACCCTTTACGATTTTTTTCTGAGCAAGGGCATTTTGCTCCGGCCGCTGGGCAATGTGCTTTATATAATGCCCCCCTATTGCATTACCTCCCAGGAGCTTGATTACATCTATTCAACCATAAAAACCGCACTTGATCTTTTTTAAGGAATGAAAGCGCTTCTCAAGCATATCGTCGCACACGCGGAGTTTCACGCCGCCTGGCTCAATTCATTATCATTTATGGAAAACACCGGCGCGAGAAAGATCTCGGCCGCTGAAAGTTCACGTGATGTGACATTGATGGTGCTCAAACACGCCGCCGAAGAAGCACGGCATGCCTACTATCTAAAGCGGCAGATCCTAAAAACCGGGATCCCTGGATTTGAAACGTACTCCAGCGAGGCGCTTCTTGCTCCAGTGGAAAGCTACACGTACCTAAACGGCCTAGACATCGCCATTTCTCGATATCTTAAAACTAACCTATCTCTTGAAGATTCGCAGCTTCGCTTTGCGGCCTATTTGCTTGTCACCTATGCGATCGAAGTACGTGCCGATCTGTTATATCCTGTTTATCAGGAAGCTCTTACTGAGGCGGCAAGTCTGGTCAATGTGAAATCGATCATTGCCGAAGAAGAAGGTCATCTTGAAGAAATGATTGGACAATTAAAGGAATTCTCTCCTGTATGGAAGGTTCACGCGGAGTACGCCTGCGCCGTTGAACAAAAGTTATTCGACCGCTGGATCAAAGGTCTTGCCAAACACACCGGTTTTATGGAGCAGCCAGTTTTATAAGCGCTTCCGATTCGGTGAAGTGCTCGTATCCCTGGGGCTCGTCGAAAATCGTCTGCGGGATTTCAGGAAGCATCTTTTCTAGTTTTAAGTGGATGCTAACACCCTGGAACTGACTAACCAAGTCAACGATAAGTCCATGAACACCGGCGTACTGCATGTTGACCGGGTTTGGTAACCAGGCGATCTGGGGACAGTAGTAGATCGTCGCGTCGGGGATCTGGCTATCGTTGAAATGAGCGACGGCCTTTTTGCATGGCAGGCCAAGTATGTTCTTCTCACCCGGCTCATACCTAAGCGTATACCGGCTTCTATTCGTCGCATTACCGATCAGAGAATCCAGTGAGCCGGTAATAAGCACCTTTTTGTCCCGTACAGTGATATAATCCTTAAATCGCCGGGTCTTAAAGTTCGTGAAAGAGCTCGCGCTTACATAATCACTGACAATATCAGTTCGAACTTCGTCATTCTGTAGCGTGCTTTGAATGTGATCTGGAAGGGCCATTGGACTTGATGCATGAGATTTTGTTGAATCCAGATAGTCAAGACCGAATAAGAAACTACCTCTCGCCATCTGCTGGCATGTCGCACGGTTTGCCGACAGGATCACGCACACAGCGAATAACAAAATTTGATACTTCATCCTAGTTAAAGTGAATCAACGGATGATTCTACCATTCTGTTTTTTCTTTACGCAAGAATGACGCTAATCCTTTTTTGAAATCTTGGGTCATGCGCATCTCGGCATTGCTTTGAGAAGATTGATCCATAACGTGCTCGGCAGTCTTTGTTGGCAGCAAAGCAATCAGATCCTTTGTCATTGCGATCGAAACTGAAGATGTTTCTCTGCAAAGCTTCTCTGCGAATGATTTTACGCTGGCCCGTATTTCTAGGGGGGGAATCAAGCGGTACACAAGGCCCATGTCCTTTGCGGCAGCTGCTGTAATGATATCGCCGGTAAGAAGAAGCTCTTTCGCTTTGCCTTCACCCACCTTACGTATTAAAAAATAGGAAACTATAGCGGGGACGAAGCCTATTTTGACTTCGGTGTAGCCATACGTCGCTTCGGGGACTGAGAAGATGAAGTCACACGTCGAGGTCAAACCACATCCCCCTGCTATCGCGGGACCCTCAACCAGTCCAATTACTATTTTATGGCTGTGATAGATAGCAAAAAACAGCTCAGAAATGGCCCGCGAATCGCTCAAATTCTCGTCATAAGAACGCTCCTGGAGGCTCATCAAATAATCGATGTCTGCTCCTGCGCTAAAAGCCGGCCCATTGGCCTCCAAAACGATCACCCTTGTTTGAGCGTCCTGTCCGGCCTCGTGGAACGCCTGTTTAAGCGCCTCTACCAGCTCAGGATTGAGTGCGTTCCGTTTTTGAGGCCGGTTCATGACGATGTGCCGTACCCGGCCATCTTGGATGACTTCAATCAAACTGTTTGACATGCTCATGGATAGTAATATACGCAGGAGATTTCGTTCGCCTGGAGCTCTGGTAATATATAACGTTGATACAAGGCTTTATCAAGATTTTTCGCCTCGAGTAAACAGGTGTCTGCAGATAATTTTAGGGTAAGCCTGCGACCAAGTACACTAAAGTTTAGTACTTTCTTTTGTCGTATTGTCGTGGCCTGCCAGCAGACATTTTTTGCGCTCAATACACTAAGTATGAAGGCGCCTGCCACAGTCGTTTTTTGATAGTCCTTCTTGTTCGCCAGGGCGAGAATGGCTATCAGGACGTATAGAAGCAGCGTGTCTGTAATTGAGGGATAACTTCCGCCTAGACAAGCGAATTTAAGCGCGCCGGTTCGGAGTAACATCCAGTTCATAAATTCATAACAGCACCCCATAAAGTCGCAGATCAAATTTTTGCACCCGTTGACGAGCGTATTCGAGCAAACGAGTGAAAGGCTGCAGATACTTAGCTGAAAGACACCGATATAAAGCATCATGCTGGTAAGCGGAATGATCACCAGGTTGGCGAAAAGAAAATACAAGGGGTATTGATGAAAGTAAAACAGGCAAAGCGGAAACGTCAGTATCTGTGCGGCCAGTGAGGTAGCGATCATATTCCACACTCCGGCCAGAAGCTTGTTCGTGAAAGTCAAAAGTAATCTAATCTTCATTTGGAAGGCTAACAAAGAACCAACCGCGAGATACGAGAGTTGAAAGCCCATATCGGCAAGCGCCCAGGGGTCGGCAACCAGGATACACATTGCAGAGGCAAAGAAAGTCATGCTCGCAGGTATTTTACGGGGTAACCCTTGGGCCAGAATGAAAAAAGAGATCATTACTGCGCTCCGAACGACAGCGGGTGAAAAACCGCTTATAAGGGCATAAAACCAGATGAAGCAGACCAATGCCAGCCTGCGCAAAATAGCGAGCTCCTTACGGCCAAAACTAAGAAGAGCAGGCAGCAGCCACGCAAAGACCGCATAAACGATTTGAACATGCAACCCGCTAACTGAAATGATATGTACGGTGCCGGTAATACTAAAAGCGCGGTAAAGAGCGGGATCCATGTCACTTCGTGCCCCAAGGAGCAGTGCCGAGAGAAAGCTGGAAGCCGCCGAGTCCCGCATTGAACTTTTAAAGAGGCGGGCACACGCTTGTTGAACTTCATAGGCCTTGACCATGGCCGAAGTGACAGCCGGGCCGGATAGCCTGACGCAATTTTGTCCTTGTACAAGAAAGTCGTGGTAGACCCCGTGAAAGCCCAGATATTGTCTTCGGTCGAAGGCATGAGGTGTATAACGCTCTTGGAGTGGTTTTAATGCACCGAAAACCAGCACCCGGTCACCAAGATCTAGCCTGGGTGCCGGTTTATGAACGATGACCATAACTATGCCGCTGGCCAGTTGTGACTGCCTGCCTAGAATTGCCGTGCTTATCTGGAGCTTGAACTGAGTTGAAGTGGGATAGTAGGTAGGCTGCGTTTCAAGCGACCCGGCAAGTCCGAGGTTTGCCTCCCGCGCCGGGATCCTGCCTACAAAATCGTTCGCCATGCGTGGGTCGTGCACCCAGGCGAGGACGGCACCCAGCTCGAAGCACAGGATCAACGCCACCAAACCCATTAACGCTGGTTGTGTAAAGCGGTATGGCCTGTGAAGCATTAAGATTATTAATAAGGTTAGAGTCCCAAAAAAGCATGTTAATAACAGGAGCGGAGTTAGCTCAAAAGCGTAGTTTATTCCGGCGACAATTCCAATAATCAGTGCGAGAAGCATGCGTGGAAGAGGAAGGCTGATAGCGCGCATCCTTAAATTATTTTAATAAATATATAAAAATTTAACACACCCTAATTTATTTGATTTTTACTTTCACAAGATTAATTTACTGCCGATTTGGGAAAACACAGGACAGAACACGACTGCTTAAATTGTGGAGAAGTGGTTGATCATCGCTTCTGTCCGTACTGCGGTCAGGAGAACGCACACCTCCACGTTCCATTTTGGCATATGGTGGCCGATGGTTTTTCTGATTTTTTTTTATGATTCCAAGTTTCAGAAAACTTTCGTTCCCCTTTTCACTAAGCCGGGATTTTTAACCCGGGAATACCTGGAAGGCAGGCGTATACGCTACGTTCATCCCTTACGACTGTATTTCTTTGTAAGTTTCGTCTTGTTGTTCTTTTCGATCTTTAGCTTTAAGAGGATCGCAAGCAATCCCAAGTGGTTTGGAGGGCATGTAAATTTTAACGATTCGGTGGTAAAACTCAGTCCGAAAAACCTGCGGCTTAAGATAGACAGCATTAACAACCAGCTGGGAGCTTTATCCAAAGCCCGGCTTAGTTTACCAACAAAATTATTTGAAGACCTTTATAAAAGCCGGCCTTATCTTTTTAAGCTACCTGCTGTTTTACATTAATCGGTCTGAGTATTTTTTTTGTCGTGGAATATTCGACCGGAACGCAGTTTGAACCTTTGATCTACCCTCAAAGACTTTCCTTGAATTCCAGCAGAAATGATTTAAGCTGGGTTAAGGCATTAATGACGCGGTGCTTATCACTTTCGCGCGCCTGGTTCGTTTTAAGGTATTCGCGGGCGCCCTGCAGCGTATAACCTTTCTCTTTCACTAAATGCTGGATCATTTTAAGATTGATGATGTCTTCGCTAGAAAACATACGGTTACCCTTTTTATTTTTTCTAGGTTGAATAAGATCAAACTCCTTTTCCCAAAACCGTATTAACGATGCATTTACATCAAGCATCACAGAGACTTCTCCTATGCTGTAATATAACTTATTGATCTCCCGCTCTTTATATGGCATAAGTTTAATTAAATCCAAATATAGGGGGCAAAGACTAATTTTGCCTAAAAGCGGTATATAATGACGTCAAAGGAGATCAGAACTGCATTCATGGAATTCTTTCAATCCAAGGGCCACAAGATCGTCGGATCGGCACCTCTGGTGATGAAAAATGATCCAACTCTTCTTTTCACCAATGCCGGCATGAACCAGTTCAAGGATATTTTTTTGGGCAGCGCCCAAGCAATGTATCCCCGGGTGTGCGACACCCAAAAATGTCTTAGGGTTTCGGGCAAGCATAATGATCTGGACGAGGTAGGGATTGATACCTACCATCATACTTTTTTTGAAATGCTCGGCAACTGGAGCTTTGGTGATTATTTTAAAAAAGAAGCGATCGCCTGGGCCTGGGAGCTGCTGACAGGGGTATTAGGTCTTGCGGCGGCCGACCTTTACGTGACCATATTTGACGGAGACGCCTTGAGCGGTTTAGAAAAGGACACCGAATCTGAGGAGCTGTGGCTAGCCATTACAGATTCCACGCACATCATCCCCGGCACGCGTAGGGATAATTTTTGGGAAATGGGCGACACCGGCCCCTGCGGTCCATGTTCTGAGATCCATGTTGACCTTAGAAGCGCTGCGGAAAAAGCACTCTTGCCTGGCAGGGAGCTGGTAAACAGCGGCCACCCTCAGGTGGTCGAAATTTGGAATCTGGTATTCATGCAGTTCAATCGCCTTGCAAACGGCGGTCTTGAGGCCTTGCCTGAGCGGCATGTTGATACCGGAATGGGTTTTGAGCGCCTGTGTATGGCGCTGCAAAAAAAGCGCTCAAATTACGAAACCGATATTTTTGAGCCATTGCTGCGGTTTGTTTCGGCCCAGCTTAACATTCCTTATGGTGTCGGAGAAAAGACAGATATAGCGATGCGTGTTCTTTCTGACCATATACGTGCCATAGCATTCGCAATTGCCGACGGCCAGCTTCCTTCAAATACAGGAGCGGGCTATGTTATCAGGCGCATTTTGAGACGGGCAGTAAGGTATGGATATACTTATCTCTCCATACGCGAACCGTTCCTGTACCGCCTCACACCAGTGCTTTCCGAACAGTTTACCGGGGTGTTCGACAGCCTTGCTGAGCAGGAGCAGTTTATCACAAAAGTAATCAGCGAAGAAGAACAGTCTTTTTTACACACCCTAGACCAGGGGATATCCAGATTTGAAAAGTACGCGGAGGGTAAAGACCGCATTGAAGGTAAATTCGCTTTTGAACTTTACGATACCTACGGCTTTCCCGTTGATCTCACCGAACTTATGGCTAGGGAAAAGGGCATACCTGTAGAGATGGATGTTTTTGAACGTGAGCTAGCCAGCCAGCGTACAAGGGCGCGCAACGCAGGAAACGTCGAAGCAGGAGACTGGGTATTGTTGCATGACGAAGCGCAGGTATTTACCGGCTACGATGAGCTTGAGGCTCGGTCGCATCTTCTTAGGTACCGCAAGGTCCTTCAAAAAGGTATTGAAACCTTTCAGCTTGTTTTTCAAAGGACCCCATTTTATGCCGAAGGTGGCGGTCAAGTTGGAGACACTGGGTGGGTCGAGCTTGGAGAATTTAAAACGGCCGTTCTGAATACTGTTCGTGAAAATAACAGCGTCATGCTTATAACCCAGACTCTGCCAATGATCGGGTCGACGCTTTATACCCTTACCGTTAACTCAGGCAGAAGACGCAAGATCGAAGCGGCCCATACGGCTACTCATCTTTTGCAGGCCGCTTTACGCGGAGTTCTTGGAAATCATGTTGAGCAAAGAGGTTCACGGGTAGACGATAAGGGGCTGAGATTCGACTTTTCCCATTTTTCAAAACTTTCGGACGACGAACTAAAACGCGTCGAAGATATCATCAATGAAAAGATAAGGGCCAATATTCCCCAGCTTGAACAGCGGGCGCTTTCTTATACTGAGGCCCTTGCCGAAGGAGCGACTGCTCTGTTCGGTGAAAAATATGGATCAGTCGTTCGTGTGATAACTTTCGACCCGCGCTTTTCAAAGGAACTTTGCGGGGGAACCCATGCTCGGATGACAGGCTCTTTAGGACTATTGAAGATAGTCGCCGAAAGCGCAGTCGCCTCGGGTGTTCGCCGCATTGAAGCACTTATTGGTGCCGAGGCTTTAAATCGGTTTAGAGAACAGGAAATGACACTCACTTCTGTAAAAAGTAGCCTCAAGGCGACTGGCGACGTACAAAAGGCCGTGGAAGGCGTGCTCACCGAAGTTTCGGCCTTAAAAAATGAGCTGCAGAAATATCATGTTTTGCTTGCTCAAGGAGAGAAAGAAAACATTAGATCGCTCGTTGATCCGCAGCGCCCGGTTAATTTGATTGTACTTGAAACGCGGCTTCCTTCCCAAGAACTCATCAAAACACTGAGCTTTGAGTTGAAAAACGAAATACCTACTCTTGTTTTGGTGTTGGGTGCTTTCATTGGCGGCAAACCGTTTCTCAGCATTGCTGTGTCAGAGCGGTTAATTGTGCAACACGGCTTTAATGCGGCCATATGGATCAGACAAATCGCCAAATTCATCGATGGCGGAGGAGGCGGACAGCCTTTCTATGCTACGGCAGGTGGTAAAAATTCAATGGGGCTCAAAAACGCCCTTGACCAGGCCCGCAACCTCCTTGCGCCTGTGACAACGGATTTACAGTAACACACGCGATAAACTACTAATGCCTAAATTGCTTCCATGAGTGCTCATTCATTCGGTCCAGGTGTTGCTACAGGCAATACGGTTGGAGAAATTTTTAAGTTCGCGAAATCGAAGGGATTCGCCTTGCCAGCGGTCAATGTGATCTCCTCCAGTTCTTCAAACGCAGTCATGGAGACCGCAAAGGAACTTAATTCACCAGTTATCATTCAATTTTCGAATGGCGGTGCGCAATTTAACGGTGGTAAAGGGCTTCCTAACGACAAGCAACAGGCCTCGATTCGAGGGGCAATAGCCGGCGCGCTCCATATTCATGAGCTAGCCCGGGCTTATGAAGCGACAGTGATCGTGCATACTGATCATGCTGCTAAAAAATTGCTTCCCTGGATAGACGGGCTCTTGTATGCGAGTGAAAAACACATGGATAAATACGGGCATCCCTTATTTAGCAGTCATATGCTGGATCTTTCAGAAGAGCCTCTGGATGAAAATATCGAGATATCAAAAAAGTATCTGGAGAGAATGTCGAAGCTGGGGATCACCATGGAGATCGAACTTGGCGTTACTGGCGGTGAGGAAGATGGGGTGGATAATTCAGACGTTGACAACACGAAACTATACACTCAGCCAGAGGATGTGGCTTATGCCTATGAAGAACTTTCCCAGGTAAGTCCCAACTTTACGGTGGCCGCTTCTTTTGGCAACGTCCACGGCGTCTACAAACCAGGTAATGTGAAGCTCGAACCAAAGATCCTGCATAATTCCCAGGATCATGTAAGCACTAAATTCGGCCTCGGGAAGAATCCGATGAATCTCGTCTTTCACGGCGGTTCAGGTTCAAGTGTGGAAGAAATAAGGGAAGCGATTTCTTATGGGGTCGTTAAAATGAATATTGACACTGACATGCAGTGGTCGTATTGGGACGGCATACGAAATTACTACCGCTCAAAGGAGGCTTATCTCCAGGCACAGATCGGAAATCCCGAAGGTGAAGAAGCCCCGAATAAAAAATATTACGATCCCAGGGTTTGGTTAAGAAAGGCCGAAGATTCCATGAAGGCCCGGCTAAAGCAGGCTTTTGAAGATCTGAATAATGTGCAAACTTTACGCTAAAAACCGCATTAACGAATTGTATGAATAGCAGTGAGCGGTATGAGGTCGTTGTAGGGCTTGAGATCCATGCGCAGCTTTCAACGAAAAGCAAAATATACTCTTCGGACTCAGCCCAGTTTGGTGCTGATCCAAATACTCAGGTTGACGTACTTACACTCGGTCACCCGGGTACACTGCCCTATCTGAATATCAAGGTGGTCGATTACGCCCTTCGAATGGGCATCGCGACCAAATGCCGCATACGACTTGAAAACCGCTTCGCCCGAAAAAATTATTTTTATGCCGATTTGCCTAAAGGCTATCAGATCACCCAGGATACGACCCCAATTTGCGAGGACGGCTATATCGATCTGAAGCCTCATGGTAAAGAGTCAAAACGCATACGCATTACCCGTATACACATGGAAGAGGACGCCGGGAAAAGTATGCATGACCAGGACCTGAGGGATTCACTGATCGATTTAAATAGGGCAGGTGTACCGCTCATTGAAATTGTGTCCCAGCCAGACATACGCAGTTCTGAAGAGGCGGTGCTCTATTTAAGTGAAGTCCGAAAACTGCTCCGTTATCTAGATATCTGCGATGGGAATATGGAGGAAGGAAGTATGCGCTGTGACGCTAACATTTCAGTGAGGCTACAAGGCAGTTCTTCATTTGGAAACAGATGCGAAGTGAAAAACCTCAATTCTATTCGAAATGTGCAGCGCGCTATCGAACATGAAGCCGAGCGGCAAATTGCCGTCCTCGAAGACGGGGGCTTCATTGAGCAAAACACACTTAACTTTGATGCTTTAAGCGGTAGCACGTCTGTATTGCGATCAAAGGAAATGTCCAATGATTATCGCTATTTCACCGAGCCAGACCTTCCTCCTGTGCTACTCACTCATGAATGGATCAGACGGGTCGAGCAGGAAATGCCCGAATTACCGGCGGCCCTTCATAAAAAATTCGTAAGCTCCTTTGGTCAAAGCGATCAAAATGCCGAGATCCTTATCGAACACCGGGATATTGGCGCTTTCTTTCTGGAGACCTGTCAATTTACTGCTAACTATAAAGCAGTTTTTAACTGGCTCCTTGGACCGGTGAAAAATTATTTGAATGAACTCGCGCTAGAGATGCAGGATCTTGATTTCAAACCCCAAAAACTGGCCGAAATAATTGCCTTGATCGACCAGGGTAAAATAAACAATTCTCTGGCCGCCCAGCAGCTTTTGCCGGCTGTTATCAATGAGCCCGCGGAAGACGCGCTTAAAATCGCCCAGCGGCAGGGTATTTTGGTTGATGCAGGAAGCGAAGATCTTGAAGGCTTTATTAAAGAGGCAATGTTAAAATATCCTGCCAAAGTTCTGGAGTTTCAACAAGGGAAACGGGGCCTTGCCGGCCTTTTCATGGGAGAGGTAATGAAACTTAGTAAGGGAAAGGTGGACCCAAAGTCGGCTAATGAACTCCTGGTAAAGACTCTGGAAGAATTCAAGCAATGAACGAACAAATCAAGAGAACACGGACGGTATTTTTGTTTTCGGTGGCATTGCTTTCGCTTCTAGGCGGCTGCCATTCCGATGACGAGTTCACGGTTGAAGGAGCCTTAGGAAACGCGTCCTCCCACAAGGTTTACCTGGCCGAGATCAAAAACAACCAGGTGATACCCATGGACACCGCTGTTCTTACTAAAGACGGGCGGTTCAGGTTCAGGAAAAAAGTTTTGCAACCTACCGTTTTCGAGATCCTGGCCGAGGGTTTTAGTATGGATGTTGTTGCCGAAAAGAACCGCACTGTATTTATCAAGGCCGATTTGCGGGACACCGGGATGAATGTCAAGGTCTATGGCTCTCCTGAGAATACGGTGATGCAGGAATTCATGCGCTATCGTATGAAAGAGGCTAAGAATGTTGCCGCCCTTACGGAGGAATTGAAGACTGGTCACACTTCAGAGGATACCTTGCGGGTCTATGAAAAAAACCTGCTCAATGAGGCCGCTTTTTACACTAAGGCAAAAGATTTTACCTTAAAACACAAGAATGATTTCGTCTCGCTCTACACCGTAAATTATCTTAGTGCCGATAAAGATTACCCGCTCTTTAGCGAAATTGCCGGCGCTGCAGGCGCCCGTTACCGGGGCAACCCCCTCGCCGACAGTCTTACCGCCTTTATTAAAAAGGAAAAGCCAACCGCAGTTGGAACTCTTGCGCAACCTATTAACCTCCCTGGCCCAGATGGCAAATACCACTCCTTGGCCGAGTTGAAAGGCAAATATGTAATGATCGATTTTTGGGCAAGCTGGTGCGCCCCTTGCCGGAGGGAGAACCCATTAAACGTGAGGCTCTTCAATTTTTACAGAAGTAAGAATTTTACCCTTTTCGGTGTATCGTTGGACCGGGACAAGAACGAATGGATTAAAGCGATCAAAGACGACAACCTAACGTGGACACAAGTCAGCGAACTTAAGGAGTGGCGCTCCGAAGTGGTAGGTACGTACAATTTCCAGGGCATCCCTCACAACGTGCTGCTTGACAAAGACGGCCGTATTCTTGCCAAAAACCTTCACGGTCCCGAACTTGAAGCCTATTTAAAGAAATTGCTTCTTTAATGTGCATTTAAGATCAAGTTACCTTTCCCGGGATACCGTATATTAATATTTACTTAACTTTGTCAGGCTAGTCAGCTACGATATGATAGTAATTACCATATGACCACCGCAAAGCAAAAGATCTTAGTAGTAGATGATGAAGCAGATATTTTAGAACTAATAGAATACAATTTAAGAAAAGAAGGATATCAAGTTTTTGCCGCCAGTAACGGGCAGGAAGCGGTTTCGATTGCTAAAAAGGTCGAACCCGACCTGATAATTCTTGATATTATGATGCCTAAAATGGATGGGATCGAAGCTTGCAGACTTCTTAGGACCATGCCCGAGTTTAAAAAGACTTTTATGGTGTTTTTAACCGCCCGGAGTGAAGAATACTCGGAAATTGCCGGATTTAATGTTGGTGCTGACGACTATATTGCGAAACCGATTAAGCCCCGGGCTCTAATAAGCCGAATTAATGCTATACTGAGACGCAACAACGTCATTGAAGAAGTCACAGACAACCGTCTCGAAGTTGGCGGTCTGGTTATTGATCGCGACGCCTTCATTGTCAACCGGGGCGCTCAAAAAATTGTGCTCGCCAAAAAGGAGTTTGAGCTTCTCTATCTGCTTGCTTCCAAACCTGGAAAAGTTTACACCCGGGAAATAATCCTGAAGAACATTTGGGAAGACTCTGTGGTGGTGACCAACCGTACAATAGATGTTCATATACGCAAGCTTCGTGAGAAGCTTGGAGACTCTTATGTGACTACTGTTAAAGGTGTTGGTTACAAGTTCGACGCATGATTAAAAATCCTACCCCAAAGGCCTTATCTTTTTTTACAACATTATTCATCGCCGCCATCGCTGGAATAGCGCTTACTGTTTTTAAAGTTGGCTTAGTCAAAGTTGGGGTTACGCTGGTGGTCGTTTCGTTGTCGTCGTTCTTCCTCATACTTTACTCCCTTGAGTTCTTCATTTATAGAAAAATCAAGCTAATTTATAAGACCATCCATAATCAAAAGCTCCAAAAATTTTCACAATTCAGCTTCAACCAAATAAGCCGTATTAACGACCCCGTCTCCGATGTAAGTGAGGAAGTTTTGGAATGGGCAGTCAACCAAAAACAGGAGATCGACCAGCTTAAGCAAAACGAGGTCTTTCGTAAGGAATTTTTGGGCAATGTATCTCATGAACTCAAAACCCCAATCTTTAGTATCCAAGGCTATATCCATACGCTGCTTGATGGAGCGATGGAGGATACCGATGTCAATCTTCATTTTTTAACCAAGGCGGCAAAAGCCACCGACCGGCTAGCCGCGCTTGCCATGGATCTCGAATCGATATCCCACCTTGAATCTGGCTCCTTGCAAATGGAGACAGAGATCTTTGATATCAATGACCTTATACACGATGTCTTTTATAATACCGAGTTCATGGCGGGGGAAAAGAACATCTCACTGGATTTCAAGGAAGGATGTAACAGGCCTTTCTTTGTTGCGGCCGATAAATACCGTATACGGGAGGTAGTTTCAAATTTGCTTATCAATTCAATAAAGTATGGGAAGGAGCATGGAAAGACACTTGTGGGGCTGTATGACATGGATGAAAACATTCTTGCCGAAGTCACTGATAATGGTATTGGCATAGAACCCGAACATCTTCCGCGACTTTTTGAGCGGTTTTTCAGGGTTGACAAGAGCCGGGTAAGAGGGAGCGCTGGCGTGGGTGGGACGGGTCTTGGTTTGTCGATCGTCAAGCATATCATCGAAGCGCATAACCAAACTATCAATGTTCGAAGTCGGCCGGGTGTTGGAACCACTTTCGCATTTACCTTGAAAAAAGCCTGAAGACGTTCCTTGGGCAGGCCATGAAATTCCCCGATTTCGCTTCAATGATCCTTTTTGAAACCAGTGATCTGGTGGTCGTGAACAAACCTCCTTTTCTCGCCTCACTCGATGAGCGAAACACCTCTGAGCCCAGCCTGTTACGCCTGGCAAAACAGGTAGACCCCGCCCTGCAGCTATGCCATCGCCTTGACAAAGAAACTTCAGGCGCACTCGTGATCGCCAAAAACCCCGAAACTTACCGCTGGGTTTCCATCCAGTTCGAGCGGCGAAAGGTGACCAAGGTCTATCATGCCATCATTGAGGGAAATCACCAATTCCAGAAACTAGACATTACGCTTCCTATCCTAAACGCCGGAAAAGAAAAAGTGCGCATTAGCCGCCAGGACGGGAAGCGTGCTGAGACTGTCTTCCAGTCCCTTCAATTCTTCAAACACTATACACTGGTTGAGTGCCGTCCACTGACCGGGCGTATGCATCAAATACGCATTCATCTGGCTAGTCAGCGGGCGGTCATTGCCGGTGATACTAATTATGGTGGGAAGCCGCCTATGCTGTCTACCATCAAAAGCGGATACCGGCTCTCCAAGAACGCTGAAGAATTACCGATCATGAAAAGATTCGCCCTTCATTCGTACCAAATTGCATTTGACGGACCCAGCGGTAAACGGGTTGATGTAGAGGCCCCTTATGCAAAAGATTTCGGGGCCTTTATAACACTGCTTAACCGGTATGATCAGTAATACGGGTTTTGAATCAGCGTAGGCGCTCCATTGAGGTAGCTGTTCGTTATTTCCACCTGGGGAATCGGAAAGTATTCGTTCTTTCCTTTTACAAACATGCCGCCTGCAAGCCCGGGCGTACCGCCGGGTCGGGATTCAGATACCAGGTACGCTTTAATGACCTGGTCAGCCGTACCCCAGCGAACCAGATCAAAGAACCGATGCCCTTCCATCGCGAGTTCCAGCCGGCGCTCAAAGCGAACGGCATCTCGTGCGTAAGCCTGGTTTGGGAAGGAAGCGTATAACCCTATCTGGTAATTAGCGGCATTTTTTGGCAGAGTCATCCCGGTAATCGGGTTTATCTGTTTTATATACGTGCTTGTTTTAGCCCGGCTGCGTATTTGATTAACATAGACCAGCGCTTGTCCCAGGCTACCGGTCTCAACTTCGCATTCGGCTGCCCAAAGCAAAACATCGGCGAATCGTATCACGTTGTAGTTGTGGGCGTCCTGGACAGCAAGGGCTTGTGCGTAGCTTGGCAGATCGGCCTTGTATAGAACGTTTTTTACCGGCCAGTAGGGACCAAAGGAGTTGTTATAGCCTGCCGCCCAGATGCTTACAGAGGGTGCTATCCCGTAATCAAGATAGAGGATGCCCCGCCGGCCGATCGTCCAGTCAATACGGGGGTCCAGGGCAGTGGTACTATCATTCAGGAAGGGGGCATTAGGATCTGCTCCATTCTCATTTCTGAGGTCCATGTCATTAAAATGATCAAATAACGGCAAACCATTGGCATCGGTCTTAAACGCGTTGGCAAGATTTATGGATGGTTTACGGGTAACTCCGCCAGGTAACACGCCCGGAATAACGGGGTGGTTGCCTGTTTCACCAGTGGCAGCGTTCGCCCCGTTTGACGCGACACTGACCGCATGCTGAACTGCAAAGACCGACTCACTGCTGTTTTTGGTTTTCACATCAAACGCATTTCTGAAGTTTGCAACAAGCGCATATTTTTGACCGTCGGAGGTCATGCCGTTTTGGATGATATCGGTTAGCAGGGTTCTTGCCAGAGCGAATTTTGACTGGAATAAATAAGCCTTGGCCAAAAGCGCCTTTGCCGCCCAGGAATTCACCCGTCCTTTCTCGGCCTCGGTGGCTGGCAAGGCCGCAATGGCTTTGGTAAGATCGCTTTCTACAAAGGGCCATATTTCTACCGTGTTTGTGAGTTTTAAATTTGGCGAGCGCTCAGTGACGTAGGGCACATTCTTAAAGATTACCCGAAGCTGGAAATAATAAAAAGCCCTGAGAAAAAGCGCCTGGCCGCGAAGGGATCTGGTTGTGGCTGAATCTAGCCCAGGTGTCGCTGCAAGCGTTTTTAGGACAACGTTTGTACGATAGACGCCATTATAGAGGTAACTCCACTTGTCATCCAGGTCGCCATTCGTGGGAAAAACGGTGTGTTTCTCGAACTGAAAGCTGTAGTCACCGCCAAAATAGGCGTCGTCTGAAGCGCAGTCCCCAAATTTCCAGTTGGTTCCATACGCCTCAAGGCTTGCGTAGGCCGCCGTCAAAAGGTCATTGAGGCTGGTTAACTGTTCAACTTGCGAGGTCAATAATTGAGCGGTCGGGGGTATTTGATAAAAAGACTTCTTACAGGACAGCATGAGCCCCAACAAGGAGACAAGGATGAGGACTTTGGGAAAATGTAATTTTTTCATTCTAAGTTTTTTCATCACAGACCGAGCTGAAGACCTACCAAAAAAGTATGCGCCAGTGGGTATATCCCCCTGTCAACGCCCGTCGTGATGTCTGAGCCATTTCCAGTATAACGCACCCCTACCTCCGGGTCGATTCCCTTGTATTTTGTGATGGTAATCAGGTTGCTTCCCTGCAGGTAAAAATGGACCCTCGTAAAGCCAACATGTTTTGCACTCTCTGATGGCAGGGTATAACCAAGCTGGGCGTTTTTAATGCGCAGATAAGAACCTTTTTCAACTTCATACGTACTGGGCTGCCTTTCCAATCCGTCTGCATTCGGGTTAATGGCAGGAAGAACCGCATGTCGATTTTGCGGCGACCAGGTGTTGGTCAGATTGCTGCTGGGATAGCTGGCCACACTCAGGAAATCGGTATTCAGCAATTGGGCATTGAAAAGATCATTGCCGTACACCCCTTGAAGAAACAGGGTAGCATCAAACGGTCCCCATGATGCCGTAAAATTCAACCCGTAGGTAAACTTTGGAAGCGGATTCCCAATTATAGTCTGGTCCTTATCATCAATTACACCATCATGATTGATATCACGAAATTTCCATCGCCCAGGCTGGTTGTATATACTTCGGTTTCCACCTTGCGTGGGGGCAGCATCGGCTTCGGCCTGCGTTTGAAAAAAGCCATCGATCACATAGCCATAGAACGAAGAGATAGGATGCCCTACTAGGGTCCGTGTAGGTTCACCGTTAACACCGGGGATGAACGAGTTGAGTCCACTGTAAAGAGCGAGTACCTTATTACGATCAAATGAAATATTGCCGCTGATGCCGTACCTGAAAGCCCTCTCGACCGGCCGGCTGTTATAGCCAATCTGCAGCTCTAAACCTCTGTTGCGTACCGCCCCGGCATTTACCTGGCCGTAGTTGACACTTGATATATTCTGCAGGTCAGTTGAGATCTCACCTTCGGTCGCTGCATGAGGTACCTTGAGTAATAGCCCTGTCGTATGACGGCTGTATAGGTCCAGATTTGCCGTCAACTGGCCGCTAAAAAGAGAAACATCCAGTCCGAGGTTCGTCATCGTTTGCGACTCCCAGTGAGTCGAGCTGTTTCCCTGTCTTACATTCGCAAGCCCCACTCCCGAAGTCGAATTGCTCGAACCGGTAAAGTCATAGTTAAAAGCCTGACGTTGGGCATAGGTTGTGTACTGGTTGTTTTCATCAATATTTTGGTTGCCGGTCCGGCCCCAGCTTGCCCTAATTTTCAGATCTTCCAAAAAAGAGACGTTTCGCAGGAATTCCTCCTTTGAAATACGCCAGCCCGCACTAAAAGCTGGAAAAAAACCATAACGGTTCAGGGGACCAAAGCGTGAAGAAGCATCCCGCCGAATGGTCGCCGAAGCGATGTATTTATCGTTATATTGATAATCGGCCTTGGCGAATAGGGAAAACAAAGAGGATCTGACAGGGCTTCCGCTTGCACTTACGACCTGAGACGCGGCATCGAAGTATTGAAAGGGAAGAGATTCAAATGGGAAGCCGGTCTTTTGGGCGTCGTAGACATTACGATTTATTGTAACCGCTTCTGTGCCGCCAATCACATTGATCTTGTGCCTGCCAACAGTGAGCGCATAATTCAGCGTATTGGTCCATACGGTATTATAAGTATACGAATTATTCACATCGAGTATGGCCGGCTGGGCTGTACGCTGGCTAAACTGTGTCGGAACGAACTTTGAAAAGTTGTCACCCGTTAGATCAACTCCAAAGCTTGTCCTGGCGGTTAGTCCTTTGACCGGTTGTGCCTCAAGATAGGTGTTGCCAAACAAACGTGCGTTGTAGTCATGCTGGTCTTTCGCGTAATACAATGTAGAGTAGGGATTGATGTAGAAGTTTCCCTGGTTATAACTGGCAAAATTCCCTTTAATGTCATAAACCGGTTGGAAGAATTGGGTATTTACCTGGGCGAGCGGGGAGTTGTCGTCGTTCCGAAAGGTCGCTACCCGGTCGGTAAAGGTACCCGACACGTTCTCTCCAATGTGAAAAATCCTGCCGACCAGGAAATCGGTATTCACACGCAGCGAATAACGTTTAAATCCGGTAAATCGGAGGATACCCTGTTGGTCCTGGTACCCAAGTGAAAGCGCGTAACGGCCATTTTCACTGCCCCCTGTGAGACCTACCGTATAATTTTGAGTCGGCGCTGTGCGGTAAAGCTGCCTGAACCAATAATCGCCTCCTGCGGTATTTGCCTTGGTAATCGGATTTTTGGTTAAATCATAGGCCGATGGGTTTGCCCGTGGGTCCCCGGCTTTTACGCCGATGCCAGGCGCGACAACGTAGTCGGGCACGGTAAAGTGGCCAAGATCTCCGAAGAACAGATCAGGGTTCAGGCCAAAAATTGGGTCTATGACGGTGCTTAAGTTTTCATACTGAGCTAGGTTAAGGTACTTGGGCAACCGGTTAGTCAGCTTTTGCAGCCCGTAATAGGCGTCTACCGTAAGCTGGCTTTTACCAGGTTTTCCTTTTTTGGTCGTGATGATAATGACCCCGTTATTAGCCCGCGCTCCATAAACAGAGGCCGAAGCGGCATCTTTTAAAACTTGAAGAGATTCAATATCATTCGGGTTTAGCGCGTTGAGGTTTTCGGTTGTTGGGACGCCGTCAATGATATAGAGCGGATCGTTATTTCCCGTGATCGATCCAATCCCTCTAATGCGAACGGTAATATCGGCCCCGGGTGATCCATCGTTGCCAATGCTAACACCTGCAACCCGTCCCTGCAACTGCTGGACGAAATTATTGCCGGGCACCGACTCCAGATCACGCCCGCTCACCGAAGCGACAGCACCGGTGATATCCCTTTTGTTTTGACTGGTATAACCTGTGACGATAAGTTCAGAGAGTACCTGGGTGTTGACTTGCATTTGAATATTAACTGCCAAACCGGGTTGCACTGTGACCTCGTGCTGCCTGAAACCCGAAAATGAAAATACTAGTCTAGCTGCCGGGCTGGACACTGAGAGGCTAAATGTGCCGGCGGCGCCTGATAGTGTTCCATTTGTGGTTCCCTTCTCGGTTACCGCGACGCCTGCGAGTGGCTGGTTTTCGGGGTCTGTTACTTTTCCGCTTACCTGACTTGACTGCGGAGCAGTGCGGTTGGCCTGCGGCGTCTGTGCTATTACTCCTGCGCTAGTGGACAAGAGGCCCGCAACAAGTAAACTCAGGCGGCCGATTTGCTGCTTGAACATTAGTTTCATCAAGACACTAAGGGAATCAAGACGTAAAGGTTTATGTCCTTTTCGTTACAAACACCCTTAAGGTGATGTTATTGTTTATTGTCCTTTCAAGTAAGGCCATGATTATTTTGAAGGTGTTGCCTTAAAACCGGCATCTGAAACCTATTACCTTAGTCGCTAAAGCAAACGGTCTGCCTGACGCATCCCTTTCAATCTCTGTAATTCGAGATCCATGAGAAAATTCGTTTCAGTCTCTATAATCCTTTGCTGCCTTTGGACAGTCAGTTACGCCGGGCAGGATTCGATAGTCATTAACCTGTGGCCAAACGGCGCGCCTGGCTTTGAGAGCCGGCGAAACGAACCCGAAAAAGGAGATAAGTATATCAGCAACGTTCAAAATCCAAGTATTACCGTCTATCTCCCACCAAAAAGTAAGGCTAACGGTGCGGCCGTTTTAATTTGTCCCGGAGGAGGACACCGCATACTCGTGTTCAGGGCCGAAGGAACTGAGCCGGCACATTACCTCAACGGGCTGGGCGTTGCGGCAATCGTCCTGAAATACCGGCTGGCGAGGGACACTAACTCACCCTACAACCTGGAGATCCATGCCCGGCAGGATGGCCTTCGCGCAATGCGGATTATACGCGCCAATGCGGCCAAGTGGGGCATTGACCCAAATCGTCTTGGGATGATGGGCTTTTCGGCAGGAGGGGAGGTTGTGGACCAGGTTGCCTTTGGTACCTCACAGTTGAATCCCGCAGCCGTGAAAACTCCCCAAGACCCCCTGGATATCGTGAGCGCTAGACCTAATTTCATTATCCAAGTTTATCCCGGTCCGCTGGACGTCCCGACAGCGATCCCGCACGATGCACCACCGGCGTTTCTTGTAGCGGCCAATGACGACGTATGCTGCTCGCCCCCCATCGTGAAGCTCCTGCAAGCTTACAGGCAGGCGGGTGTTCAGGTGGAAACTCATCTATATGCCCAAGGAAAGCATGGGTTCAATATGGGGATGAGGTCAAAAATGACTTCATTGAAAGCCTGGCCTCAAAGGATGGCAGACTGGCTTGAAGACAATCATTACTTTGCTTCTAACCAACCGGCGAAGTAATACCTTTATGTATGTGGAAAAAAGGACATTATCAGATCACCGACAAGCTCCTTATTGAAGCCTTTGTGAAAGAAAACAGTTTTGGTACGCTTATAAGCAACGGCGAACCCTTCCCTGAGGCTAGTCACGTCCCCATGGAATGGGAAGCAGGTAACGATGGTCAGCCGGTCTTGCGGGGTCATCTTGCCCGAACCAACACGCAGTGGACGAGGTTTGCAGGGTCGCCCGGGGTGCTTGCTATTTTTCAATCCCCTATTCACCATTATATTTCCTCATCCTGGTATGAAAAACCAGAGGCCCCGACCTGGGATTACATGAGCGTTCACATTGAAGGGCTTATCAAAGTGATTGACGGCCCCGACTTATGGGAGTCGCTCAGTCGCCTTGTGGACAAGTATGAAGTGATTGCACGGGCTCCGGTCACCCTGGCAACACTGCCTCAAACAGTTCTAAATCAAATCAAGGCCATTGTTGGCTTCGAAGTTTCTATCGACCGGATCAACGCCTCTTTTAAAATGAGTCAAAATCGAAATGAAACCGATTACCAAGCGATCATTGACGAGTTGAATATTCTGGATACCGCGTCGTCCCGGTTAATGAGCAATGCACTGGCTAACCTTCGGCAATAAATTACGCGGTTACCGCCCGGGCTGAAGTTATTTCTTTACTTAACAGCGAATGAAGTTTAAGATCTTTTCCATTTTAGGGAGTACCCGGGACGGCTCGGTCAACGAAGCGCTGCTCAAAGGCTTGGCTGCCACCTATGCCGAGACGCTGAACCTTGAGATCTTTCGGGATGTTGCCTCACTTCCATTCTTCATACCTGGCGTGCAGGATGAGCAGATCGCACCTGCCGTACGTTCCTTTCGTGACAGTATATCAAAGGCCGACGGCGTAATCATTTCGACCCCTGAGTATGTATTTAGTATGCCTGGGGCCCTAAAAAACGCCTTGGAGTGGACAGTGTCAACGACCGTCTTTATGCATAAACCGCTTGCCCTTATAGTGGCAGCTGGCCTCGGCGAGAAAACGCTTGAATCTCTTGTCCTTGTGATGGAAACGCTGGGAGCGGTTATACCTTCAGAAGCGAAACTGCTGCTTAGCGGAGCGCGTGCAAAAGTGAATGAATATGGGCTTATCACAGACAGCGAAACTCAAACCAAACTTAAACTTCTTATAAATGCTTTGAAGGACTGCATTTTTGCCGCAAGGGACAATTAAATTTAAACGCTAAGAATTAAACTGCATGACACACGCGAATCTTCCCTGGGTAGAATCACCATTCTTTGACGAATTGCTCAAAACAAAAAACTTGAGCGAAGCGCAAAGCCGGCTTGTAAGGGAATATCATACAAATGGGTTTGTTGTCGTATCTGGATTACTTCCTCAATCCTTGATTGACAAGACACAGGAAGACGTCGAGAAAAAGGCTTTTAATCCAGATTTTTCGATGGAGGGTCAACGGGATCCTGTTCGGGTCCAGGATTTTGGAAGATCTCCCAAGCCTCTAAAGATGTGGCTTGTTTTCCTGGTGTCTTGGAACTGTTAAAGCTATTGTATGACCGGGAGCCGGTCCCCTTTCAAACCTTGAATTTTAGTGCCGGTTCTCAGCAACGCGGGCATTCCGACACGATTCACTTTAGCTCACTTCCTGCAAAATTCATGTGCGGTGTTTGGGTTGCTCTTGAAGATATCACTGAGGAAAATGGACCCGTTTTTTATTATCCCGGATCGCAAAATTTGATGGAATATGATTTCTCCCAGATCAGGACTGTCGCCGAAACGCCGTCTTACGGCAACTACAAGGAGTATGAGGACTTCATTGAAAAGATAGTCGAGGTCAACAAGCTGGAAAAGAAGGCGTTTCTTGCAAAAAAAGGCGACTTGCTGATCTGGTCCTCCAACATCATTCATGGCGGTTCACCCGTGACCCGAACCGGTGCCTCTCGCTGGTCCCAGGTTACTCATTACTTCTTTGCCGACTGTTACTTTTATACGCCAATGCTCTCTAACATGGTCACCCACGAATTGTACCTGCGGAAAGGACTTGTAGACATTAAGAACGGCCAGCAGGTAACGCAGTCCTACAATGGTAAAAAGCTTAAAGCGGTGCGAACAAATGGAAGGCTATATTTTCTGGCAGACAGCTTGCCTAATCCGGTCAATTACCTGAAATCTCTGGTGAGCCAGATTTAAAGCATAAGACGGTTTCGCTGCAGTGCTACGACGTCGCTTCTTGAAGCCTAGTGTAGTAACTAACTACTTAGACTAACCAACTTCCAGAGTATTTCCCGTGTATGTCCATGCGAATGGTTTTGCCCGGGTTTGATTGTATGTAATTATGTATTCCATCATCTGACTTAAACGGGATGATTAACGAGTTAACGCAAACTTAACCGCATAGTAACATTCCCGTTAAGGTAAATCTCTTTCTTTGACCGCAAGACGATGCCTGCAGATGCAAAAACACTACTCTTTTTTAAAATGCTCCATTTTTCTTGTGTTCTTTTTCTTAGCGCAAAGTTTGTTACAAGCAAAGGCCCAGGTAAAAGATATCCTGGTAAGTGGTTTAATCAGGGATAGCGCAAGTCAGCAAGCCATACCGGGAGTTACTGTCGCTCTGCAGGGTTCAACAAAAGGAACGATTAGTGACGGCAATGGAAATTTTTCGTTAAGAGTTTCCAAAGGTTCTGCTCTCACCATTAGCTCCATAGGTTACACAAGTCAGACCGTTGCCGCAAAAGAATCCTGGTTGATCATAAATTTAAAACGAAACAGCCGGATACTAAGTGATGTTACCGTCACTACCTCGCTTGGGATAAGAAAAGAAAAACGATCGCTTGGTTTTGCAGTTCAGGAAATAAAAGGGGCCGACGTAGCTGAAGAACATAGGGATAATTTCATTAATTCTCTTCAAGGTCGAATTGCTGGGGCGACGATTACCAGTACCGGAGGTGCACCAGGTGCCTCGGCACAAATTATACTAAGGGGTGCCAATTCCTTAAGCGGCAATAACCAGCCGCTCTTTGTTGTAGACGGAATACCTTTTACCAATAACACCTTTAACAACAGGAACCTTGTTTCAGGCGAATCAAGCGCCAGTAATGATTTTATAAATCGAGCTGCCGATATTAATGCAGAAGACATAGAATCTATCTCTGTACTAAAAGGCCCTGAAGGGGCTGCTTTGTATGGCATTGACGCTGCAAGTGGGGCCATCCTGATCACAACTAAAAAAGGCAAAAGTGCTAAAGGGGCGGTATTCTACACTAATAGTTTCCGCTTTGATAAGGAAGTTAACCTGCCCAAGGTGATCAATCGATTTGATCAAGGGTTAAATTCAGTGACTGACCATACTAAAAGGAATTTCTTTGGGTCTCCGTATCCATCAAATGTCAGGTTGTATAAGAACTTGGGTAACCTGCTTCAGACTGGTATGACTCAATCTCACAATTTGGGGGTAGAAGGGGGCAATGACCGGCTTACATACCGGTTTTCATCCAATTACATTTACGGAAATGGAGTAGTACCCGGTGTTGATTTTAAAAAAATAAATATAGGTGGTGCCGGAACAGTGAAAACTGGTCGTCTTTTTGAAGTTTCATCTACTTTTAATTACGCAAATACTAAAACCAATAAAAATTTCAGGCAGTCGGGTAATGCTTTGCTTCAGTCGCTTTTATGGCCGCCAAATGACGATATGCGTATTTTTCTTAATCCCGATGGATCGAGAAGAATTTTAAACCCTACACCCGCTCCTGCAAACAATCCTCTTGCCAATAACGGAGAGGGCGACGACCCCTATTTTTCAATCGCTAAAAACAAAAATTACTCCAACACGAATCGTGTTTATGGCTCAGTCGCCTTTACTTTAAATCCTTTCCCCTGGCTTAGTTTTACGAATCGAACTGGTGCCGATGTTTACTCAGATGTTGGTGCCATACTATTTAATCCTGAATCTTCACTCGGAAATGCATATAAGACAAACGGCAGCTTACAAACCTACACCGATAACTTTCGGTTGCTAAACAACGTTTTTCTCGCAACGCTTAAAAAAAGCATGAATAAGTTTAATAGTTCTTTATTACTAGGCAGCAGTGTGGAGGATACCCGGGATGAGGTCAACTCTTTTTCTGGGCAACAATTCTATCTGTCAGGCTTCAACAGTATCAATAACACAGATCCGCTTACACGTAATGCCAGTTATTCAGTAACCGGCCGAAGGCTTGTCAGTGTATTTGCCGACCTTAAATTAGATTACAACCGAATCCTTTACCTCGATCTTACCGGCAGGCAAGATAGATCTTCTACTTTGCCCGTTAAAAACCATACATTTTTTTATCCTTCTGCCAGTTTAAGTTTCATCTTTTCAGAGTTGGGTGCATGGAAACATTCCTCGGTGTTATCCATGGGAAAACTTAGAGCGTCGTTTGCACAGGTTGGTAAAGATGCACCCCCTTATAGTACGCTTTCAACCTTTCAAAGCGTTAGCACAATTGGAGGTGGATTTACTTATAGTGTAACCGGCGGAAATCCAACTTTAAAACCCGAAAAAACGAATTCATATGAAATTGGGACAGAACTTCAATTTTTTAACGACAGGATAGGCCTCGAAGCAGATTATTACTCAGTAGAAAGTAAAGATCAGATTGCACAACCCCGGGTTAGTTATGCGACAGGTTCCATTTTGAAGACCATTAATGGCGGGTTTATAAGAAATCATGGAATAGAAGCTATAGTGAGTGCCTGGTATGTCAAGACTCCTTCATTTACGTGGAACGGCCAGTTCAATTTTGGTTTAAACCGCAGCAAAGCAATAACCTTGCCTGGCGGCCTGTCTGAGTACTATGCCATTAATAATGCAGCATTCGGTGGAGTGCGTACCAGTGTTTTTCCAGGCGGAACAACAACCGGCATCAGTGGACTCAGCTATCAGCGTAATGCCGCAGGAAACGTATTGGTTGATCCTCTTACCGGCTATCCTCTGAAAAACGGGTTTTATAAGACCATTGGAGACCGAAATCCCAATTTCTCCCTTGGTTTCATAAATAAGTTTTCATACCGGGGCTGGTCACTATCTGTTTTGGTTGATACAAGAAGAGGCGGTGATGTTTATAATGGCAATGAAGCTTTTCTTTATACGAATGGCTTGTCAGTAAAAACGCTTAACCGGGACGCCCCAATAGTAGTTAAAGGCGTTCTGAAAGACGGACTTGAGAACACGTTAAAGCCCACTGTTAACACGATTCAAGTTACCTCTGGTCTACGATCTGATTACTACACGAATCGCTATGTCGAAGAAGATTTTGTAGAGCATAACATTAATTGGATTCGTTTGCAGGATGTAACCCTTTCGTATAAATTACCCCAGTCCCTGTTAAAGAAACAAGGCCTCTTTGAATCGGTGAGTGTATTTATAACAGGGACTAATCTTTTTCTTATTACTAATTATACCGGTGCCGACCCAAACACAAATACGACAGGACCGCTTGCCGGCGGCATTGCCGGTGCAGGATTTGACTTTGGAACATTCTCTGTTCCCCGCTCCGTCGCGTTCGGGATAAGTGTTCGACTTTAATTATGGATATGAAAAAGATTCTGCCTTTCGTGCTAATTGCGGCTTTGCTCTTTTCAGGATGCAAAAAATACCTGGATATTAATTCAAACCCTGCGAACCCGCAGATCAGTGAACCCCGTGTTCTTTTGCCTCCGATACTTGCTGCAATGGGCAAAGATCCTTTCTATGACGGCGTATACATGGGTCAGTATGTACAGTACTGGGGGACACCGAACGGTTTCGGTAACTGGGAGCGGCAGGGGTATGATATAAATTCTGATAATGCTGCCGCCATGTGGCGGTGTACTTATTTTGATTTTGGTCTGAATCTAACTGTACTTATCAATAATGCCGCAGCAAATAAGGCCTATGATTATTTGGGAGCCGGGGAGGCTCTGCGTGCCTGGGCGTGGCAAACCACAACTGATCAGAGCGGTGAAATGATACTAAAAGAGGCTTTTGACCCAAATCGCCTTAAATTTGATTATGATTCACAGGCTGCTATCTATGCTGAAGTAGTTCGCCTTTGCAAGGACGCTTTGCTGCAACTGGCCCGCAATGATGGATCTGTAACTTCTACTTCGCTTCAGAGAGGAGATTTGCTATTTAACGGTGACCGGGCGAAATGGATCAAATTCGTCTACGCTATTCTGGCCCGTAATGCACAGCACCAAAGCAATAAAAATACGTATGACCCGGCTAGTGTAATAAGTCTAGTAAATCTTTCACTAAGCTCAAATTCGGATAACGTGGCTGTACCATTCAGCAGTCTTAATTCAAATACTTTTTCGGCTACTGGAAAAACGAACGGAAATATTGATTACGTAAGGCAGTCGGCCGCAATGGTTACGTTGCTTGACGGAACGCTTTTCAAAACACCTGATCCAAGAAAAAGCAAAATGCTTGTCGCCTCTTTAGATAGTACATACCGGGGTGTAGTAGTCGCTTCAGGTTTGGGTGATCCAAACCGGACCGACAAGTCTAAAAGTATTCCAACTGCATATGGGAAATATATTTTTAATGACTATTCCGGTTTTCCCATTATTACCTATTCGGAATTACAATTTATAAAGGCCGAAGCTGCCTTTATAAAAAAAGACTTGCAAACTGCGTTTATTGCTTACAAACAGGGTATTTCAAGCCATATGGATTTCTGTAAAGTAAGCCCTGCCGACCGGGATAAATATCTGAACAGTGTTGCCGTTGTTCAAGACCCTTCAAAGTTAGGCCTGCAAGATATTATGACCCAAAAATACATTGCCTTGTATGGTTTCGGTGCACTGGAAACCTGGGTTGACGTACGCCGGTATCACTATGACCCGAAAATATATCCTCAAATTGTGTTGCCAACTGGAACTACCTGGTTCCCAGATAACAGTCAAAAGCCCGCTTACCGGGTGCGGCCCCGTTATAACTCTGAATACTTATACAATATTGATGCTTTAAAAATACTCGGTGCCGACAAACCAGATTATCATACCGTAGAACAGTGGTTTTCAAAATCTTCCTGATATGAGAAATAGAGTATGTTTTTATTGCTATATGCTGGTTCTTTCTTTGATCTTTTCATGCAAAAAGCAACAGAGTATCCATGCAAACCCAGCCAGTGGCTCTGGCTTTACTTTTGTAAGTGCGGTCTTAGGCGACACCAGCCGGTATAACATTTTTGTAGGGGGTGTTAAAGTCAATGGTGCTTTACTTGATACTAAAAAGCTGGCTGTTTTTCCAAGCTCAGAATACGTTTCAACGCCAGCAGGCAACCAACAATTATCCTTTATTTCTGCTGCAGGAGCAGCCATTTCGACAAGCGTCCAGCTTCCGATGAATACGTATAGTACAGTTTTCCTGAATGGGCCACCCGGTAAGCCTGTGATTACTGTCTTTCAGGACTCTTTGCTGTTCCTGACTGATAGCTCGGCGGCAGTGAGATTTATAAATTTAAGCCCTGACCAAACTCCAGTGAATTTTACTTTGACGAGTTCAAACAATACACCTGTAGCTTTTTCAAACATTCGTTACCAACAGTCGTCGGGCTTTAGAAAAATTAAGTTAACACCTGAAGGATTTTCGTTCCAGGTTTTCATCCCCGGGATAACCCAACCCATTGTAAATAGAACTGTTCTTAGCAAATTCGGCGTCGGTAAAAACTATACCATTTACCTCGTCGGCCAGGCTGCTTCAAAAACTCTGGATATACCGTTGTCGATCGTAAACCGATAATATAAATTAATCGCATTTGAAATTATCAGAACAGGGTCTGCAAAAAACCTCCTGGAACTTTTGTGTTATTCTTTTTGTTGCTTCACTGACCTTCAGACCATCCTTTATAAATGGCCAGAGTGTGGGTTTCAAATTTGCATTTTTGTCTGATACGCATGTAGGAAGCACCACGGGCTTAGCCGACCTGCGTCGTACAGTAAATGATCTGAACCTTCAAAAAGGTATTCAGTTTGTCCTAATTACAGGTGACATAACCGAGTCAGGAACCAATGAACAAATGGATGCCGCTAAACGTGTCCTTGACAGTTTAACCATACCTCTTCATATTTTACCTGGTAATCATGATACGGGTTGGTCTGAAAGCGGAGCAACGTATTTCAGAAAACTTTGGGGTGAAGAGAAATTGCTTTTTGATTTTGGAGGTTATCGGTTTGTCGGCTGCAGCTCAGGTCCCTATTTACGCATGGCTTTTGGTCATACTCCGCGTGAACAATTGAGATGGCTGGATACTGTCGCACTACAAGTGCGGGAGAAACCGGTGATTTTCGTAGATCACTATCCACTTGATTCAAGCCTTGACAACTGGTACGAAGTGCTAGCCAGAATCAAGAAAATGAACATCAAAGGTGTTTTGTTTGGGCATGGTCATGCAAACAAGGCCTATACCTTTGAAGGAATACCTGCAACCATGGGAAGATCGAATCTCAGAGCCGCTGATTCAGTAGGTGGTTACAATGTGGTCAGCGTACGAAACGATTCGCTTTTTTTTAATGAACGGACACCTGGTGTAGGTACAAAGCCAGCGTGGCGAATAATGAAATTAGGTGCTGCAAAACCCATTGACATGGATGGGGCTCATAAACCTGCTGTACCCGATTATTCTATAAACGCAAAATATCCTTATGTGCATCCAAGCTGGGTGTATCATTCCAGGTTTAATTCAGCTACCCGCCCGCTTGTATTGGGCCGTTTAGTTTTTATAGGAAACTCAGGCGGTGGACTGGAAGCTGTTAATTTAAAAACGGGTAAAAGAGCATGGAACTATAGTACCCGGGGCCCGATATATTCCTCACCTCAGGCTGGTCGAAACACATTGATTTTCGGGTCTGCAGATGGATATGTTTATTGTCTGAGCCCTATAAGCGGAAAATTGTTATGGAAGTTTAAAACAGGAGCCGCGGTCTTAGGGAGTCCCTTAATCAGAGACGGGATAGTGTATATAGGTAGCTCAGACCATAAATTCAGAGCTATAAACGCTCAAACAGGAATGTTAAAGTGGACAAGTGAAATTATTAAGGGCTATATCCCCGGTCAGCCTGCCCTTGCAGGTGGCCTTGTCATTTTTGGCGCCTGGGATACCTACTTATACGCTTTAGAAGTGGAGACTGGGAAATGCAGGTGGAAATGGACGAGTGGCTCAAAAGGTATTCTGTTATCGCCCGCGATGTGTACGCCGGTGATCCATGATGGTAAAGTGTTTATTGCCGCACCCGATCAGTATCTTACTGCTTTGAACTTAATGGATGGTAAGATCATCTGGAGGACGAAACAGCATAAAGTTCGGGAGTCAATCGGCTTGTCTGATACGCAAAATGAACTTTATGCCAAAACCATGCAGGATTCCATCGTTGCTGTTTCGGCAACGGGTGGTTCTTTTAAAACACTTTGGACCAGCAACTTAAATTACGGCTACGAAATTTCGCCTTCTGAGCTGGTTACCAGTCAGGGAACAATTTATATACCCACAACAACGGGTACGATTTACGCTGTTAACAAAAACAGTCATCAGATAAATTATGCCTTTAAACTGGATAATACGATGATTAATACCGTAACACCAGTCGATAAAAATCATGTTTTGGCTTCAAGCATCGACGGGAAATTAGCGCTTATTGAAGAAAATGCTCACAAGTGAGCTTTGATTACAAGTGTAACGAACTGGTGAACCAAAAATGTCGATCTTCTCGGCACCCGTTGCCTCATTTGTGGTGCTAACAACAATGTGAGACGGGTCATTGCAGCGCATGTCGGTGAAGCGTAATTTATTCATTGGCAGCAGGTGAACCCGGGTGCCTCTGTAAAGCATAGTATTTAACCATTCAGCTCCCGTAACCTGGGCTGTAGTCGGCTGTACTGGCTTTCCTTCATTGTGGCTTTGATCGATTGCATTCACCCGCTTGAACTGCCGCGGCACATCGGCTGTAAATCCAGAAGCCTTAAAATCTACCTGGAATCTTTTGTTAAGGTTATTTAAATCCTGAACAATTAATTGTAATTTTTCAGTAGAGATTAATACAACGGTCATCTGAACCGTATCACCACTGTGCCATACAAATTCAGGTTTGTTTGGAGCATTGCTGTAAATGTTGGTCCGCCAGAAAGGACGCCAGGAATTGCGGCGCTTGCTTAGTACTCCGGTTACAGGATCACTCGAAAATTCCCAGGTCAGGCCTGCATCCACTTCATGCTTTCCTCCTGCGTTCCCACCCATGTAAACAGAAAAGTTGTCAAGCGGAAGCTGAGTTTTTGTATCCAGCCTGCTTTCATCTACTGTTGTATTGCCTAAAATAACCGTACCGGTTATCCCGGTCCATACATCGAAACTTGTGACGGCTTTTCTATAATAAGCACCCGCAAAGCAAGCAACCATGTGTGCAGGGGGTATTTCCAATGCCCTGGCTTGAGATGGTGACAAGCCCAACGGTTCTATTAACGGTGTACCGGGCCCAGGTGGCGCCTGACCAATGCAAGACATCCCTGATAGAATACAAAATGCATAAAAGATAATTCGACATGTTTTCATTTATGGAAGCAGGTTAAGTTTCAATTGATAGCCATTCAAACCATAGAACAAGATATACAAGTAACATCCCACGGGAATCAAAAACGCACAAGACCAGCTAAAATGATCCTTAACAATTCCCTGACTAAACGCAATACAGCACCACCTGCAATTGCGGCTGATAACAACCCTGAAGCTTGAATGGTAAATTTTCCCAAGCCACTTACAGACAATGTGATAGTATAGCAAACATGACTGAATTACATAACCCAACTGCAATCATGCTCCATACCGCCAGAAAACCTGTTGCGTTTATAGAGGGAAATTCCAACCCGATCGCTTGTATATACCGGTTGAAAAGGGTACCAAAGTACAGTTGAAAAGGATACCACTGATGGGTGTAAAGCCGGTTGATTTGATTAACAAATCGGCCGGGCAACATGATCAGTATGATA